>Ga0187851_10002087_pt1 | contig 18130 bp, 17 predicted proteins | sample June2016WEW_6_10_FD_132997 | JGI IMG/M metagenome (GOLD analysis project Ga0187851, IMG submission 132997) | Peatland microbial communities from SPRUCE experiment site at the Marcell Experimental Forest, Minnesota, USA - June2016WEW_6_10 | ecosystem: Environmental > Terrestrial > Soil >...
ATGGTGGACGTCGATACCGCGACGCTGGCCGCGGCGGTCGGCGTCCCGGTCGAATACCCCGAGGACGAACCGGCCGTGTGCCGCGGCGCGCGCCTGGCCAGCCTTTCCGAACTGGATCAGTTGCTGCCGCCGGATGTCGCCACGAGCGAGCGCGTGCAGGTTTGGGTGGAGGCCGTGCGGCTGCTCAAGCGCGAGTTCAGCGGCGAGATCTTCATCCGCGGCAATTGCGACCAGGCCCCCTTCAGCCTGGCATCGCTGATGCGTTCCGCGGAGGGCTGGATGCTCGATCTGATGGATCCCGAAAACGAAAGCGCGGCCTTCCGGCTGCTCGATTACTGCTACGAAGCGACGACTCAGTTTCTGCGGCTGATGGCCGCCACAGGCTGCGACATGCTCTCCAACGGCGATAGTTCCGCGGGCTCCAGCCTGATTTCACCGCGGCTGCACCGCCACTTCGCACACTCCTATGAGACCCGCCTGGCCGAGTGCTCGCACGAACTTGGACTGCCCTACGCGCAGCACGTCTGCGGCAACGCCCGCCCCATCCTGGCCGATCTCGTCGCCACTGGCGCCGACGCCGTGGAACTCGATTTCAAGACCGACTCGCAATCCGCGCACGACGCCCTGATGGGCCGCGCCACGCTCATCGGCAACATCGATCCCACCGGCGTCATGGCCCTGGGGACGCCGGATCTGGTCGAGACCAAATGCCGCACGCTGATGGCGATCTTCGCGGACACGCCGCGGCTCATCCTCAACGCCGGCTGTGCCCTGCCCGCCACCACGCCGCCCGCGAATCTGCGGGCCATGATCCGGACCGCCCACGGCAACTGATCGTTTGTGAAAAACGCGCGGCCTCAACGCGGATCCTGCTGCTTAGGCTACTCTCCGGTCGGCGGAGCATCGCGGCCGCCTGGTAGCACCTTTCCCGGCGTGTGGAAGTCTCCGCCACGCCGCCGCTCGGCCAGAACCGGGCGCACCGCCTGGATGATCTGGAGTGCAGTGAACGGCTTCGGGAGGACCGCTTGTCCTTCACCCTCCAGACGCCGCAGCCACCCTGGATCGCCCGTCGCAAACAGCACCCTCGCGTCGTGGCAGGAGCGGCGGATCTGCTCCGCCAGTTGCGTCCCCAACCCGTCCGGCAGATGAAGATCCAGGATAAACAGGTCGAAATCGCCGTTTTCCGCCCGTAGGCATTCAACTGCCTGCTCCAGGCTCCCGGCCTCCACCACCGCCCATCCCTCGTGTTCGAGAATCAGCCGGGCCAGTTCCCGGACAGCCCACTCGTCATCCACCAGCAGGATCCTGGCGCTCGCGGTTCCTTTCCCGGACACGGTCAGCCTCCTCCATACCTAGATCGGGCAGATTGCTGCTCATACGCTATACCCGATTGCCCGCCCCGGCAAGGATCTTCGCGGCTCATTTCCCCATGTGGCTGAAAAAACTTCTGCCGGCTCCGCCCGCGGGTGGCGCTCCGGCAATGGGGCCCGGACCCGCCGCGGTCCGCCGTCCTCAGCTCGCTCCTGCGCCGGCTGGAGCGCGCAGCGCCAGCGCCCTGTGGTACTCCGCCCGCACCATCTCAACTTCCGCCGCTGCCAGCGCCAGCCGCGGCGGGCGCACGCGCCGGCTGCCCATCCCGGCGTGCTCCTGCACCTGCTTGATCAACTGCACGAATTTAGGCACCGTATCCATGCGCAGCAGCGGCAGAAACCAGCGGTAGATCTCGTACGCCCGCGTCATGTCGCCCTCACGCGCCGCGTTGAACAACTCCACCGAATCCTTCGGAAACGCGTTCACCAGCCCCGCGATCCACCCGCACGCCCCGGCCGCTACGGCCTCGACAATCAGATCGTCCACGCCGCATAGAATCTGCAGCCGTTCTCCCGCCAGCACCCGCAATGCCTGGATGCGCCGCACATCGGCGCTCGATTCCTTCACCGCCTCCAGATTCGCGTGCCGCCCCAGCAGTTCCACGACCTGCTCCGGCAGGAAATCGACTTTGTAGGCGATCGGGTTGTTGTACAACATGCACGGCAGCGCCGTCGCCTCCATCACGGCGCCCACGTGCGCCCGCATTTCGCGCCAATCGCCGCAATACACATACGGCGGCAGAACCATCAGTCCGTCGCAGCCCGCCGTCTGCGCCGCTTGCGCCTGCTCGACGGCCTCGCGCGTCGATGTCGCGGCCACGCCCGCGATCACCTTCGCGCGCCCGGCCAGCGCCGCCACACAGGTTCTCAGAACGTCGCGCCGTTCCTCGGAACTCAGCGTGCCGCCCTCGCCCAGCGAGCCCAGCGCGACTATGCCGCTGCACCCGTTCTCCACCAGCCATTGCGCGTGCCGCGTCAGCAGCTCGTGGTCCACGCTCAGGTCTTCAAGGAAAGGCGTCGTGATCGCCGGAATGACTCCGCGCCATTGCATAGGGAGACTCCTCGCTTCGTGACGATCTTACTGAATGCGGTTGCTGGACGCGAACGGCGCAGCTTGTTCTCGCGTGCAACATACGCAATTCAAGCCGGCTCCGCTCCGCCTCCACCGGCTGCTAGGGCAGTGTCTCAGTCTGAGGATTGACAACGCTGGCCAGGCGTCGACACGAGTGTCGACGCGGCAGGCACGAGTGCCTGCGCCACGGTGAATGGCCGGTGATTGTCAAAGCATCTGCGAGACATGACACTAGGAATCCGAGCCCCGCTTTTCATCCAGGCTGGACCACGTCGCCAGCTCCTGCGCCTTGCCGCTTTTCTGCCGCCGCCGTGCCAGCGAGTCGTGCAGAATCCTGGTGAGCATCAGGTCGCGCGCTTTCAGCTCGCGCGTCATGTTGGATTCGTGCAGCCGGTAGAGCAGCGTGACCTCGCGCAGGATGACGATCTTCAACCCCGCTTCGCGGGCGCGCAGGAACCAATCGAAGTCTTCGCTGATGCGCAGCGTCTCGTCCAGCAGCCCCACAGCGTCGAAAACGCGGCGTCGATACAAGCCGGCGCCCAGATGGATGTGCGCCACTGAATGGTCCGGCCCCTCGAAGGGCAGATCCAGCTTCTCGGCGCCCGGCAGCTCGATGTAACGAATTCGTCCGCTCACGATGTCTACGGTTGCGTCTTCCACCAGCCGGCCCGCCTGCAATTCGAGCTTGCCCTCGGGCCACTGATCGTCCGCATCGGCAAAGCCGATCAACTCGCCCCGGGCTTCCCGCAGGCCGCGGTTGCGGGCCGCCGCCGGGCCGCTGTTTTCCTGGCGGAAATAGCGGATATCCGCTCCCAGCGCCGCCACCGTTTCGGGCGTCGCATCGGTCGAGCCATCGTCGACCACCAGGATTTCGAGCGGCTCGTAGTGCTGTGCCCGCACACTCGCAATGGCGTCCGGCAGAAACCTGGCGGCGTTGTAGCAGGGCACGATCACACTCACCAGCGGCCCTTTCATACGGCCTCCGGGTGGGACAAGAATTCCAGAATTCTGCGGGGGATCTGCGGCAGATCCGTTCCCGCTTCCAGCGTGTAAACCGGAACCTCTCGCACCAGCGCGCTGAGCTTTCGAAACGCCTCCCGCTCCGCGCCCGGCAGGTGCGACAGCGTCGTCGGCGCGAGTGCCCGGAAGCCTTCGGCGGACGTGGCGCGTCGCAGCACCGTGTCCTGGCGCCCCGTGATGCGCGACACCAGCAGAGCCCGAATCGGGAACCCGCCAATCAGCTTCCCGGGAGCGAAGCGGCTCACAAACACCAGCGCCTTTTCAGTATCCAGACGGCTCTCGTTGCTCACCGCCGCGCGCAGGCGGGGAAACCGCGCCAGGTTTTCCACTTCCACCTTGGCTGTGCCGTACAGACTGTAAACATGCGGCTCCGGACCGTGGCGCACCAGCACGTAATCGTCGCCGGCGAACTGCAAATCGGAGTCCAGGCACGCCAGGGCGGCGGTCGATTTTCCCGAACCGCTGGCGCCCGTAATCAGCACGCCGCCGCTACTGAGTCCGACCGCGGCCGCATGGACCGGCTGCAATGGCAGTTTTTCGAACCACCAATGAAAAATCGTCCGCAGAGGAAAGCTGCGCTCCCAGTACGGCACTTTGCGATCGTCGGAGATCCAGTAGAACGCTTCACCGCGCTGGTGGTCCAGCATCAGCAGTATGTCGGAGCCCGGCTGGTACACGGTCCGCAGGCGCGTCGTGTTGAATCCGGCAATCTCGCCGCGGACTCCGTACGCGTCGGCGCCCCACGGCGGCGGCGGCGGCGCCACGCCCGTCGATCGCGTGTCGAACAGGCAGATCGTCAACTCCGGCTCCGCCTCCGCCGGCGCCGGAATGTGCGCCAAGGCCGGCGTCAACAGTTCTTCCAACGCCGCTCCGGCGAATCGCAACAGCGCGACCCGGTCTCCAATTTGAAAGCGCCTCTCGATCACGCCCGCACGCTCTGCGGCCGCTTCGAAGCGGCGTCGGACTGCCGTGAAAAACTCTTCGGGCGCACCCCCGGCCGACGCCGCCGATGGCTCTGCCTCGGCCGGCCAACCCATCAGGTTTCCTCCGCCGGTCGCGACGGCCAGCCCGTCTCGTCCACGTCGTGAATCGGGTCCAGTTGAAACAAATCCTGCATGTCGGCGTAGACGGTGAGCGTCGGCGCGACCCATGCGCCCGCCGCGGCCTGGACAGGCTCCGGAATCGCCCCCGCTCGCGGCGCGTCCCCGGCCTCGCCAGGCCGGATCAGGCCTTCCACGATCAGCCGGCTGCAAAACCCCAGCACCTGTTCCCGCTGCTCCTCTGTCGGCGCGCCTTTGCAAACATCGTCCACGACACTCGAAATCGTGCCGCCGGCCGCCACCAGATTCCAGATCGCGGTAGCCGTAGGGTTCAGGCTGTAATAGTTGCCCGACTCCAGGTTGATGACGACGACTTCCTCCTCAAAACACTGCCAGACGATTTTAGAACCGGCAACGCTGTAGGCCTTGGCCGTCTCGATGCTCTGTGGGTCCAAACTCATACTCTCCCGCCCCGGTGGGTCCACTCTCGTTCAGAATTGCCTCCTGAATTCCCCGCTTTAACTCAATCATAGCTTCAACCTTGCTTCACCCGGCATCCGTCTGGAAATCGCGGCCGCGTCGACCCCAGCCAGGGCCCGGCAGACATCGCCGGGTTGTCTGCAACGCGCCTCCTCCGGCACGCATCCAGCGCGCGCCGCACGGGGTGTATTCTAGTGGCTGCGTCGGCTGCCGGCGTTCGAATGTGTAGCGGATCGCCGGTGCTGCCGGAAACGCGACTCGACCAGCCCGCGCCGATCCCGGCCGGCTCTGTGCTCGGGTTGAATCGATCGAGGTGCGTGAATGAACCAGGCGAGATTTCTGCTATGCGTGCTTATGCTGACCTGCGCGGGTTTCCTCACACCGCACTCTGAACTGCTGGCGCAGAACCCGAAGCCTGCATTTCACTGGCCCGACGGCAAACGCGTGGCCGTCAGTCTTTCGTTCGACGATGCCCGCTTGAGCCAGATGGACGTGGGCCTTCCGCTGTTCGACCGCTATGGCGCCAAGGTCACCTTCGTCGTCAACCCGCCCAACATGCAAAAGCGTCTGGAGGCCTGGAAAACGGCCGTCGCGCACGGCCACGAGATCGGCAATCACACCACCTCCCACCCCTGCTCGGGCAACTTCGCCTGGTCACGCGATAACGCCTTGGAAAACTACACGCCGGCCATGATCTCTGCGCAAATGGACGGCGCCAATGCCGAGATCCTGCGCCTGGTGGGAGTCAAGGCTGTGACCTTCGCCTACCCCTGCGGTCAGAAATTCATCGGGCGCGGCGTGGCGGCGCAAAGCTATGTGCCATTCGTCGCCAGGCGCTTTCTGGTCGGCCGCGGTTTCCGCGATGAAGCGGCCAACGACCCGCTGTTCTGCGACCTGTCCCAGGTGTTCGGGGTGGAATCCGATGGAATGAGTTTCGACCAGATGAAGGCAGCCGTTGTCGCTGCTTCGCAACATGGAAGTTGGCTGGTCTTCGCCGGCCATGAGATTGGCGTCTCGGGTACTCAGACGACGCTGGTCTCGAGCCTGGAGCAGTTTCTTAAATACGCCCAGGACCCCGCCAATGGCGTCTGGCTAGGTACGGTAGAGAAAGTTGCCACCTACATTCGTGCACAACGGGGTGATAAGTAGGGTTGCCGTTCTATCTTCACGCCGATCCAATTCATTCGTTACTCAGAATGTGTCAGTAACTGAGTCTTCGTAGTCCAGGCAAAAAAGTGGCAAGCGGAGGGAACCGACGATCGTAGTTGTGAGAATGCTTCAGCGCTTCGCCGCGGCAGTTCGCCAGCGCCAGGAGCGCGCACATGCCGCCGCACTTGCGCGCCAACTCGACGCCGCCGCGGACTATTCCTTCACTGCAGACTACCTCTCCCCGCACGTCGGCGAATGGACCGAACTGTTGGCGGTCTACCAGGGCCGGCCGGACGTGCGGATGCTTGAAATCGGAAGCTTCGAAGGCCGCTCGACGCTTTGGTTTCTCGCGAACATACTCACCCATCCCACCGCCGGCATTGTCTGCGTGGACGTTTTTGCGCCCGCCTCGCGTGAGCTGCGCTTCGATCACAACCTTCGCATCGCCGCTGTGGTGGACAAAGTCAAGAAGCTGAAAGGGCGTTCGGAAGATCTTCTGGCGCAGCTACCCCGCGATAGTTTCGACATTATCTATGTGGACGGTTCCCACCAGGCCGTGAATGTTCTCTACGACGCCGTCAGCGCCTGGTTCCTCTTGAAGGCCGGAGGCGTACTCATTTTCGACGATTACCAATGGGAAGTAGATAAGCCGCCGTCCGAGCGGCCGCAGCCGGCCATCGACTTGTTTCTCACCGCATTCGAAGGCCGCTATGAGCTGCTCTCCAAGGCCTATCAGGTGATCCTTCGCAAGCGCGCGCCGAACTCCAATCCCTGAATCCGGACCGTTTGAACACGCCCCTTTCCATTGCTTTTTCTTGGAATTGGCTCCGCCACTTGCGGCCGCGTGGACCTCCGCCGCCAGCCTGAGCGACCTGCGCACCTGCTCCACCTTGAGCCCGCCCCGCGGTCTGAATTCTGATACGATTTCATCCGGATCCGGCCATCCGGCTCCCTTCCCAGGAGGCTTCTCCATGGAGCGCATCACTCGCCGCGACTGCCTGCAAACCGGCGTGAAAGTTTTGGGCGCGGCGGGCGTCGCCGCAGCCGCCGCCGGCCCCGCCCTGGCCGGACCCGATCGCCAGCCACCCACCGCCAAAGCCGCCATTCATCTGGCCCATATGGTCGCACCCGGCCAGCCCTCGCGCCTGCGCCTGCTCAAGCAGATCGGCGTCAACTCCGCCATCGCCAGTGTCTCAGGCGAGCTCTCCAAGGTGCCCCGCGACCAATACCTCTCTACGCTCCGCCGCATCAAGGCCGACTTCCTCGAAGAGGGCATTCACATCGCCGGCGTCGAAAGCCATCCCGTGCCCGCCGAGAAGATCAAGCTCGGCCTCCCTGGCCGCGACGAGGAGATCGAAAACTATAAAGCCGCCATCGACGCCCTCGGCCGCGCCGAAATCCCGGTCCTGTGCTACAACTGGATGGCCGGCCTGGGCTGGTACCGCACCAAAACCGACGTGCACGAGCGCGGCGGCGCCCTCACCACCGAGTTCGACGCCGAAGCCGCCCGCGCCCAGGGTCTGACCCAGTACGGCGAGATCTCCGAAGAGAAAATCTGGGCCAATCTCGAGTACTTTTTGAAGCAGGTCATCCCCGTCGCCGAAACCGCCGGCGTCAAAATGGCCCTGCACCCCGACGATCCGCCCATCTCGCCCCTGCGCGGCATCGGCCGCATCCTCACCAGCGCCAAAAACTACCGCCGCGTCCTCGCGATGGTCCCCAGCCCGGTCAATGGCATCACCTTCTGCCAGGCCAATTTCAAGGCCATGGGTGAGGACCTCGAGGCCTTGGCCCGCGAATGGTGCCGCCAGAAAAAGATCTTCTTCGTTCACTTCCGCGATATCCGCGGCACCCGCGAGCACTTCGTCGAGACCTTCCATGACAACGGCCCCACCGACATGGCGCGCATGCTGCAGGTCTACTCCGAAAACGGTTTCGCCGGTCCCATCCGCCCCGACCACGCCCCCACCCTCGAAGGCGAATCTAACGACCATCCCGGCTACGCCATCACCGGCCAGATCCTCGCTTTCGGCTATATGAAGGGCATTCTCGACGGCCTCAAAATCCCTTACGCCTGACCCGCGCGCCATCTTCATTTCTCTCGAAAACCGCACCGCCCGGCCGCGAGGCGGTACTCTCCCCGGACAGGGCGAAATCGGCGCTTGACTGAGCCAAAACCGGCTCCAAAAAAAGCTGTCGGCAACTGCAATTCCATGGATCAGGAGTCGGCTACTGGGTGTATAATTTGGGGGATTCGGGAGCTATAAACCGTGCTAAATGGTTTAGTTAGTGCGGCTGCTGTGCGGGAGGAGAAGACATCAGTTATGAAAATCCGTTGGTCATTTGCTTTACTTGTGCTCGTCTGTGCCGTTGCGCTGCCGCTGTCGGCGGGCTCGCTCAGCCCCTGTGATGCCCAGGCCGGCAACCTGGTCGTCAACTGCGGCTTCGAAACGGGGGATTTCAGTGGCTGGACAACGGGCGGCAACTTCGGCGCTACCGGAGTCACGAGTGGCCCCTTTTATGCCTACAGTGTCGCCAATTCCGGCACGTATTACGCGGTCTTGGGCCCAGTCGGCTCGGACGGCATTCTGTCTCAGACCCTGACGACGAATCCTGGAGATAGCTACACTGTTTCTTTCTATCTCGACGCCGTAGGTGATGGCACCAGCGATTTCAGCGCGTACTGGAACACCGACGTACTGATGTCTGTCGGTAACCCAAATACTGGAGACGTGTGGACCCAATACCTCTTTACGGTAATCGGCACCGGCTCCGATACGATTCAGTTGAACTTCCGGGATGATCCGGCGTACATCGCGCTTGACGACATAGTGGTGCTTGACGCCGGGACTGCTATTCCCGAGCCGGGCAGCCTGGGCCTGCTGATCTCTGGTCTAGCCGTAGTCATCCTGGCACGCCGCCGCCGCCGCGCTTAATCCGCAACAGCAGCGAGTAGTTACAAGTCCGAAATCCGGATTTGCATCTGCAAATCCCTGCACCGACAAATCCGGCCCTGGCTCCCGGGCGCGCTCGCCCCTCGCACCGTCGCGCCATCGTCGATTTCACCATGAAAACACCGCAATTTCACGGTGAGAACACGGTGCGCGCGTGGTGAATCCACGGTGAGATCACGCTCCGCGCGCGGTGAATCGCACGGTGAAATACCACCCCGCCCCGCCTCACGGCCGCACTACGATCCGCATCAACTGCACCATCGGCATCCGCCGCAACTGGGCCAGCACGATGCTCTGCAACCTCTCGATTTGCGGCACATCGAGCCGCAGCCCGTGCACTCGTCCGGTCTCGCTCACCGCGGCCGTGAGCGTGCGTTCGAGCTGGTCCAGCACGCGATCCAGATCCTCAGGCTTCGTCCCGGCCTGCTCCGCGGCATCCCCTCTTCCGGCTTCTGCGCCTGCCCGGCTGCCCGCGTCTGAAACGGTCTTTTGGCCGCGCCGCAGTTCATCGATTGCCACCGCCAGCCGCCCCGCGTTCTCGGCCTCGATCGGGATCTCCTCCCCCGCGTGCAGCAGCGCCTGCCCGCGCACCGAACCACTGATCCGGCGATACTCCTCCGGCGTCACCTTAGCCACTTGCGCCAGCAGAAAGTACGCCGGCCCGAATTCGTTCAATTGCGCAATGATCAGGTCGGCCCCGCGCTTGCTGATCCCCAGCTTGCGTTTGCAGAACTGCTCCCAGTTCATCCCCAGCTCGCGATACTGCCGCTCCTCGCGCATCTTCCGGATGCACGCCGCATCGGCGGCCGAGCACCGGCCCGCCACCTGCGCGAACGCCTCTCTGCGTCCCAACCAGGTCCCCAGATTGACGCCCTTCTCCGTCCCCTTCTCTTGCATGGTTCCTCCTTTGAAAATGCGGCTTTGCCTGGCCCTTCCCGCCGCGATTGGGCAACGATTTCCCAACTCGTCCAAAATGTGTCCATAGAATCAATGAGTTAGAAATTGCATTGGGCAATTCTGCCCAATCGCCTCCGGCCCACCGCCCTGACTCCCACCCCGCCAGCACCTGCCGCTGCCGCATTCTACCCCCGCGCGCAAGCCCCGCCCGCTCCACCCTCTTGATCCATTTCTCCTAACCCCCGGCCGCACTTCGCCTTGCGCCGCAACAACGAAATCTCCGACCTCTGTGACCGCCCGCCGCGTCGCCTCTCAGACCCCGGCCGAAGCCCCCGGACGCGCCTCAATGTTAGGCTGGAGTTTTGCCGCCATGTGTCGGCATGGAGAGGTTTCTAATGTCCGGTCTTCCCGCCACCCGCAGCGTTCCGCTCCTCGATCTGCGGCCCATTCACGGGCCGTTGCGCGATGAGATTCTGGCTGCGCTGACGCGCGTCGTCGATTCCCAGCGTTTCATCCTGGGCGAGGACGTCGCGCTACTGGAACAGGAACTGGCCGCCTACTGCGGCGTCGCGCACGCCATCGTCTGCGGCTCCGGCTCGGATTCCCTCTTTCTGGCGCTGCTGGCCGCCGGCATCGGCCCGGGCGACCGCGTCGTCACCACGCCCTTCACCTTCTTCGCCACCGCCGGCGCCATCGTCCGCGCGGGCGCTAAGCCGGTCTTCGTCGACATCGATCCGCTCACGTACAACATGGATCCGGCGCGGCTCGAAGATGTGGGCCGCCGCACGCCCGGCATCCAAGCCGTGATGCCGATCCATCTCTATGGCGGCGCGGCCGACATGGACCCGATCACCGCCATCGCGCGGCGTCACGGCTGGCGCGTCCTCGGCGACGCGGCCCAGGCCATCGGCGCGGAATACAAGGGCCGCAGCGTCGCCACGCTCTCCGACATCGACTGCTTCAGCTTCTTCCCCACCAAGAACCTCGGCGCCATGGGCGAAGGCGGCCTGCTCACCACCGCCGACGCCGATCTGGCGCGGCGCCTGGCGGCATTGCGCGTCCACGGCATGGCGGTGCGCTACTACCACGACGATGTGGGCATCAACTCGCGCCTGGACACGCTCCAGGCGGCCGTGCTGCGCATCAAGCTGCGCCATCTCGACGAATGGACCGAGGCCCGCCAGGCCAATGCCCGCCGCTACGCCGAGTTGCTCGGCCCGGGCACGCCGCAGGTCTCACTGCCGGTCGTCGCCGGCTACCAGACGCGGCACGTATTCAACCAGTTCGTCGTGCGCTCGCCGCACCGCGACGCGCTGCGCGAGCATCTGCGGGCGCACGGCGTCGGCAGCGAGATCTACTACCCGCTGCCGTTGCACCGTCAGGTCTGTTTCCGCGATCTGGGCTACAAAGAGGGCGATTTCCCCGTCAGCGAGCAGGCCGCCCGCGAGGTACTGGCCCTGCCGGTTTTTCCCGGCCTCGCCGCTGGCGACATCGACTACATTGCCGGTCTGCTCCAGGAGTTCCGTGGATAGCCGCTCCCTTTGACCACTGCGCGCAGCGGTTGTGGAGCGGCGCGGCGCGACCGCTCCTTACAGTCGGGGCTCCGTAACTCAAGTCTCCGCGACAAGCGGATAGCCGCTCCCTTTGGCCACTGCGCGCAGCGGTTGTGGAGCGGCGCGGCGCGACCGCTCCTTACAGTCGCGGCTCCGCAACGCAAGTCTCCGCGACAAGCGGATAGCCGCCTATTGCCGCGCGAGCCGCGGCAGGTCGGCGTGGCCGATGAGTTGGATGTTGCGCCGCTTCACGACTTCCAGCACCTTCGGACTGGTCCAGGCCTCGACCACCGCGGCGCGGTCGGCCGCCATGTTCTCGTAACCGAAGTGCCCGAGGGCCCGCATCTCCGGGTCCTCCGTGCCGCAGTGGTCCACCATGATGTAGGTGCCCGGCTGCAGGCGTTCGAGCTTGGCCGCCAGCTTGGCGGCGCGCGCCGCGCCGTTGTCGAAAGCCGCGCCCGCCCCGGAGCTCCACACTGTAAACAGGTAGTTCAGGCCCTTCTGGTTCTCCATCAGCGGAATGCCGGTGTCGTTCGAGATGCGCTGCAACAGGTCGCGCCAGGCAGGGTTCAGCGCCGGGAATCCCATGTGCGACGACAGGTAGGAGAGGCGCGGGATGTGCCGGCGCGCCACTTCGATCTGACGCCGCAGCTCGCGCTCCACGTCCTCGATCTTCGGGTCGGCCTCCTTCAGACTCGAGTGCGGCGGGAATCCCTTCGTCGGCCAGACCATCGGGAAGAAGTAGCCGTCCGCATCCACCAGGCTTGGCGCCTGAGTCAGCGGGCGCCATTTCAAGCCTTGCCATTCGCTGGTCAGACACAGGTGCACGCCCACGTCCAGCCCCGGATTCTGCGCGAGCAATTCGACCGCCTCCGGAAACCACGGCCCCGGCACGATCACGTTGGTCGAACGCAGAATGCCTTCCTTGTAGGCCCGGATGGTGGCCGTGTTCATGCCGTGCGCCGCGCCCATGTCGTCGCCCTGGATGAGCAGCCGGATGCGCTTCGCGGCCGGCGGCGCGGGCGGAGCTTGCGCCTGCGCCGCACCCAGCGCGATCAGGGCCAGAATCGGAACGAGACTGTGGTACCGCATGTAGAAAAGCTACCAGGATCGGAAACTCGGCGGATGAGGCGGGCGAGGACTTGATATCCTGAGCCTTCCGAGAGTGCGATCGAACCGGAGATTCCACGATGCAACAGGACACCGCAACGACAGGGCAAGCCGCGGGCGGAAACGCCGTCGCCGAGGCGCTGGCGGAGAAGATCCGCGCGAAAACGGCGCGCGTGGGCGTGGTCGGGCTGGGGTACGTCGGCTTGCCATTAGCCGTCGAATTCGCCAAGGCGGGCTTTCACGTCACGGGCATCGATGTCACAGCGAGCAAGGTCGAGCGGGTTAACAAAGGCGATAGCTACGTGCAGGACGTGCCCACGGCGGAGCTGGCTCCGCTGGTGGCGCAGGGCCTGCTGAAAGCGACTACCGATTTCGCCGCCGTGCGCGATCTCGATACGATCAACATCGCGGTCCCTACGCCGCTGCGTAAGACCAAGGATCCGGACATGAGCTATGTGGTCGCGGCCTCGCAGGAGGTGGCGCGGTATGCTCATCCGGGGTTGCTGGTGATTCTCGAATCGACAACCTATCCGGGCACTACCGACGAGCTATTGCTGCCGATGCTGGAAGCATCCAAGCTCAAGGTCGGCCGCGATTTCTTCCTATGCTTCTCGCCCGAGCGCGTCGATCCGGGCAACCCGCAGTACCACACCAAGAACATACCGAAGGTGGTCGGCGGCATCACGCCGGAGTGCACGCGTATGGGCGCGCTGTTCTACTCTCAGGCGCTGGAACACGTGGTGGCGGTGAGTTCCACCAAGGTCGCGGAGATGGTGAAGCTACTTGAGAATACCTTCCGCATGATCAATATCGGCCTGGTAAACGAGTTAGCCGTCCTATGCGACCGGATGGATATCAACGTCTGGGAAATCATCGATGCGGCGGCCACGAAACCATTCGGCTTCATGCCGTTCTACCCGGGACCGGGCCTGGGCGGGCACTGCATTCCTATCGATCCCTTCTACCTATCCTGGAAGACCAAGCAGTCGGGCATGGAGGCGCGCTTCATCGAGCTGGCGGGCTATATCAATTCCAACATGCCGCACTTCGTGGTGGACAAGATTCAGAACGCGCTGAACGAAGTACGCAAGCCGCTGAAGGGCTCGCATGTCCACGTGCTGGGCGTAGCCTATAAGCGCGACATAGACGACGTGCGCGAATCGCCGGCACTGGATATCATGCACTTACTCTCGCGGCGCGGAGTGAGAGTCACTTATAACGATCCCTACATTCCCTCGATCCAGGTGGAGCAACACACCTATAGCTCCGACAAGGATCCGGATGCAGTGGCTAAAGCCGACTGCGTGGTGATCATCACCGATCACAAAGCGACCGACTACGCGGCGCTGGTGGAACGGGCGCAACTCATCGTGGACACGCGCAACGCATTAAAGGGATTCCACTCGCCGAAGATCTTCCGGCTGTGACGAGCGTTGCGCCCCAGGTTGTGAAGGGGCGGCTCAGGCCAGCAGGAGTTCCCCGTCGCGGGCGCATAGCACTACCCGATACTCGGCCGAAAGGCCGGTGTCGGAGATGATTACGTCACCCCGGATGGCCACTGCTTTGTCTCTAGCGAGTTTCGAGACACCATGCCCATGCTGCTGGTCCTGGTTACAAACTGGATGACTGGCCTGACTGTAAGAAACAGTCGCCTGTTCCGATGACGCTGGGTTACTCCGAGGTAGTGGGATCCATCACCGACCGAATTTGCGAGATCCGGTTGGCCGGAAATCCGCCCTGCTGGGCATGCTGGCGAACGGTGTCTTCATCCGGGGCTATGTATACGCAGTAGATTCTGTCGTCCGTGACATAGCTCTGAACCCACTGAATCCGAGGACCCATAGCTTGCAGAACGCTACAGGACTTCTGCGATATCGCCTGCAATTGCTGAGGCGACAGTTTCCCAGCTCCCGGAATGTCCCTTTCGATGACAAACTTCGGCATCGTGATACCACCCTTCTGATTTCGAATGTTCCATGATGCTAGCACAACCAACCAGGTGCACTTCAAGGTGAGCGAGCGCTTCTTAGGATCGATTACAGACAAAACGCAAGCAGCGCAGCGCGGCGGATGCGGATGCCGCGTCGCGGATTCTGAAAAGAAACGACGGCTCAGGCCAGCAGGACTTGTACGTCGTGGGCGCGGAGCATGTCCCGATACTCGGGCGAAAGGCCGGCGTCGGAGACGACGGTGTCGGCCACGTCGAGCGGCGCCAGAGGCATGACGGCGCGGCGGCCGAACTTAGTGTGGTCGGCGACGATGACGACCTTGTGCGAAACCTCGATCATCTTGCGCTGGGGGCTGACCACGAGCGTGTTGGTGTTGCTGAAACCGTCGGCCGTGATGCCACCGATGCCCATGATGAGCACGTCGGCCATGACGCCGGCGAGCATCTGTTCGCACAACGGTCCCAGAGTCACCCGCAAGCGCGGAAAGAGGTAGCCGCCGGTCAGCGTCACTTCGATTTGCCGCGATTCATTGAAGATCTCGGCGATGGGCAGCGAGTTGGTGATCACGTGCAGCGAACGACCGGTGAGCAGGCGGGCCACGGCGGCGACGGTGGAGCCGCCGTCGAGGATCACGGTCTGACCATCCTCGATGAGCGCCGCGGCCAGAGCGCCGATGCGCCGCTTTTCCTCGGCCATGCGTGCGCTCTGCCAGTCGAAGTCGAGCACGTGGCCGCGCGCCTGCATGGCCATTGCGCCGCCGTAGACGCGCTTGAGGACGCCCTCGTTTTCGAGGGCGATGAGGTCGCGGCGGACGGAGGATTCGGAAGCGTCGAGCTCGCGGCAGAGCGTCTCCAGATCGACGAACTCTTGCGCCTCGAGAAGCTGGCGGATACGGATCTGCCGGCCGGTGGCCTTCATTTTTTCGCGGATTTTTCGTCGAGGGCTTTGAGGACCGCCGCGGTCACGTCGCGCACCAGCGACTCCATTTCAGAGTCCGGCGGCGCGCCCGTGGTACACGCAGGCTGGAGCGGCACGGCGATGATCGAGCCGGGCTCGGGCAGGTCGCAGACCGGGCACGTGCCGGATTGCAGGCGCGCATCGGGCAGGCCCAGGCGCTGCTTGATGGCCAGCAGATCGGCGGCTTTCTCGGCGGAAATCGTGGTGATGGGCGCGCCGAGCTGGCTGGCAATGAGCAGCGTCCAACAATAGGTGTCGAGGACCTCGGCGAACCATTCGGCATGGGTCACGGTGTCGGCCCAGCAGACGATGCCGTGGTTGCCGAGCAGCATCGTGTTGTGGTCCTTGGCGAAGGGCAGCACGGTTTCGGCGAACTTCTGCGTGCCCGGCGTTTCGTACTTCGTCAGACCGACTTTTCCGATGAAGACTTCGAACTCGGGGATGATGCAGGTGGGCGGGACGCGGCCGGTGATGGCGTAGGCGGTGGCATGGGGCGGATGGCAGTGGACGACGGCCTTGGCCGCGGGGACGGCCTTGTAAATCTCGAGGTGCATCAGGATCTCGCTGGTGCGCGGGAGGCCGCCGGTGAGCTGATTGCCCTGGAGATCGACCAGACACAGATCGTCGGGCCGCAGGTCGGACTTGCTGACCAGAGTGGGCGTGCAAAGGACGGCGTCGGGCGTGAGGCGGTAGGAGATATTGCCGCCGTTGCCATCGACGTACATGCGTTGCCAGAGCTTGCGGCCGACGTTAACGATTTCGGCCTTGATGGCTTCGGCCGCGGGGGAATGAAACAGCTCGTCCCACTGAGCAGTCGCGACGGTGGAGCCTGTGCCCGGTGTGGCCGCGCCGGTGACGAGCGTGAGGCCGTGGGCGGAGACGGCGTCCTGGGCCGAGGGAGTGAAGATGACGCCGTCGCGCACCAGCAGTTCCGCGGCGCCGGCCTTAACCGCGTCCTCGACGTCCTGGGCCACGATGACTTTGTGTTTCGTCAGATCGAGACTGCTCATGAAACCTTCTCAGATGATGCGCAGCGCGCCGCCGCCGAGCGCGATCTGGCGCTCGCGGGTAAACGTCAGCGGCGTGGTGACGCCTTCGCCAGTAGGCGTAGCGATGCTGTAGCTCATATAACTCGGATTGTCCGCGCCAAGCGCGGCCACGCAGGCGGCGTTGTGTACGAACAGCGTGGTGTTCATGGCGCGCGCCATTTTCGTTACGTTCTGGATGTTGCGCGAATGCATCAGCGCCGTATGCCGGTAACCGTGCTCGGCCTTCAACGCGGCGGCGATGGCGGCGTCGACATCGGGCACGCGCACGATCGGCACGAAGGGCATCATCTGCTCCTCCTGCACGAAGGCGTGATCCTCGGCCGTCTGTCCAAACAGCAGCGGCGTGGCGGGCGGAACCTGGACGCCGGCGGCCGCGGCCAGCAGCGCCACGTCCTTGCCGATGAGTTCCTTTTTCAAATGGGCGTGCGCGCAGCCCTTGCCTTCGCCGTCGAAACGGAAAGCGGCGGCGGTGAGACGCTCGATGGCGGCGAGGTTAAGCTCGAACGCGCCGGCGCGCTTCATGGCGGCGATGAACGCGTCGAAGACCGGGGCCACGACGAAGACTTCCTTTTCGGCGATGCACAGCAGGTTGTTGTCGAACGATGCACCGAGCACGATCGAGCGCGCGGCGTTGTCCAGATCGGCGGTCTCGTCGACGACGACCGGCGGATTGCCGGGCCCGGCGGCGATCACGCGTTTGCCCGATTTCGCGGCGGCGCGCACCACCGCGGGACCGCCGGTGACGCACAGCAGCGCGATGCGCGGATGATGGAACACCTCTTCGGCGGAGCGGATGCTGGGTGCGCTGACGGTCGTGAAAACGTTCGCCACGCCGAGCTCGCGTGCGATCTCGCGATTAAAAACCTTCAGCGCGTGACAGGCGATCTTCGAAGCGGCCGGGTGCGGGCTGAAGACGGCGGTGTTGCCGGCGGCGACCACGTTGATCATGTTGCTGGCCATGGTGGGCACCGAATGCGTGGCCGGCAGGATCATGCCGATCACGCCCCAGGGCGCGTGCTCGATGATGCACAGGCCGCTGCGGTCGCTGCGCAGCTCGCTGTGCATGGCCTCGACGCCGAGCACGTGCTGGACATTTTTGAGTTTCTCGATTTTATGGTCGAGGCGGCCGAGTCCCGATTCGTCGAGTTCGGACTGCGCCCACTCGCGCGCGTTGTCGGCGCACAGGCGGCGCACGATGGCGATGATGCGGCCGCGCGCTTCGAGGGTCATTTCGGCGACGCGCGGCTGGGCCTCGGCGGCGGCCGAGACGGCCTCGTCGACGGTCGCGAAAACACCGTCGCCCACCGCGACGCCCGCTGCCGGCGCGGCCGCAGCCGGCGCGCCTTGCAGGCGCGCGATGACCTCTCGCGCGATCCCGGCGATCAACTCTTCCCTGTTCCCCGTCATGACCTCTCCACGATTACTCCATGCATGTTCGCGTGCGCCGGGGGATGCGCTTTACTTCGGCAGAATGGAGCGAATTTCGTCGTGCGGCCGCGCGATCACGTCCACACTGACCAGCTCCCCGGC
>Ga0187851_10002090_pt1 | contig 18117 bp, 17 predicted proteins | sample June2016WEW_6_10_FD_132997 | JGI IMG/M metagenome (GOLD analysis project Ga0187851, IMG submission 132997) | Peatland microbial communities from SPRUCE experiment site at the Marcell Experimental Forest, Minnesota, USA - June2016WEW_6_10 | ecosystem: Environmental > Terrestrial > Soil >...
CATCACCGAAATCCGGAATTTTCTACAGTCGCGCGGCTTTGTGGAGGTGGAGACGCCGATGATGCAGGCGATTCCCGGCGGCGCGGCGGCGCAACCCTTCAAGACGCATCACAACGCGCTGGGTTGCGATTTTTACCTGCGCATCGCGCTGGAACTGTATCTCAAGCGCCTGCTGGTCGGCGGGGTGGACAAGGTGTTCGAGATCGGCCGCAACTTTCGCAACGAAGGCCTCTCGCGCAAACACAATCCCGAATTCACCATGCTCGAAGCGTATCAGGCGTTCGGCGATTACGAGAGCATGATGGAGCTGGTGCAATCCATGATTTGCCACGTCGCGCAGAAGGTTTTGGGAACGCTGAAGATTGAAACGAAAGATGCCGAAGGAAAAATTGTAAAATCAATTGACCTCACGCCGGATTGGCGGCGCGCAAAATACAAAGATTTAATCCGCGAAAAAGCAGGCGCGGATTGGTTTGACGTTTCTCCCGCCGCACGCCGTCAACGCGCTCACGACCTGGGCGCGGAAATTACCAAAGATTACGCCGACTTTGAAGTCACCGGCGCGGTGTTTGAGAAATTGATCGAGCCGACGCTGATTCAACCCACGTTCGTAACACATCTGCCGAAGGAACTCGTGCCGCTCGCCAAACTGTCGCCCGAGGACCCGACGACCGTCGAAGTTTTCGAGTGTTGCATCAACGGCCAGGAAATCGCACCGGCCTACACCGAGCAGAACGATCCCATTGAGCAGCGCGAGCGCCTGGAACATCAGGCCGGCGGCGAGCAGCAGAAACTGGACGAGGATTTCCTGATCGCGCTCGAGCACGGCATGCCGCCGGCGGGTGGCATGGGCATGGGCATTGACCGCCTGTGCATGATGCTGCTTGGCCAGGAAAGCATCCGCGATGTGATCCTATTCCCGCAGTTGAAGCCGAAATAATTGCTATTGCAACATCAATGCCTGATACTTCTCAATCAACGAAGTGTCCCATTTGCGGTAATGCTGCTAATATTCATCCTAACGTTGGTGGTGGTTTTTACATTATTTCTTGCGCCCGCTGTGGCTCATATGAATCTGGGAATATAACCCAACTCGGAATCTCTAATTGGACTTCGCAGCAGAGAATTAATCTATCAGGTTGGATTCGAGAAAATCAGAACTGTCGGGTTGTAATTTCAAATCTGCAGCAACTATCGAACCTGCGCAACTTAAGTGTCGGCGAAAAGGCTGAGAAGATTTTAATGCATCTCGCCAGCAGATTCCCAAAGCCCGGAGAAATCACAGATTTATCAGGGAGCGTTCACTTAGAATTTCTGGCTATTGGCAGACTTGCAGACACCAAAGAACTCCGTTTTTTCATTCACGACTATTTGTACGATGAAATGGGCTTCTTACTGCGACATGAACTTGTCACCGAACTGTCAGATGATAGTCGATACTCGATAAGCCCAAAAGGGTGGGCTTATATGGAATCCCTTCGACATGGAAACCCAGACAGCCAAATTGGTTTCATTGCGATGTGGTTTGATAAATCTGTTGATCCAGTTTGGGTGGCTATTGAAGCTGGAATTCGGAATTCGGGTTACGAACCGCTCCGAATTGACCGCAAGGAGCACAACAATAAAATTGACGACGAGATTGTTGCAGGTATTCGGCGCAGCAAATTTCTCGTAGCAGATTTTACCGGCCATCGCGGAGGAGTTTATTTTGAAACTGGCTTTGCGACTGGACTGGGACTGCCGGTGGTTTGGCTTTGCCGCCTAGACGAATTGGAGAAAGCTCATTTCGACACGCGGCAATACAATTTCATTGTTTGGGAAGATGACAAGCTAGCAGATCTTTCAAAAGCTTTGCAAAACCGGATTGAAGCAACTATTGGACGTGGCCCGTTGACAGGAAACGCCTGACGTGATCCTATTCCCGCAGTTGAAGCCGAAGTAAAATTACTTCGCCCGTTTTTTTGATTTCACGGCGGCTTGCTTTTCCAGCTTGGTCACGCGTCGGAGCAGTTCGGGGAGATGCTGGTAGGCAATCATCTGACGCTTGGCCTGTTTGTCCGGTTGGGCGGGAATGCCCAGCCATTTTTCGCCGTCAGGAATGTCATGCATCACGCCGGCCTTCCCGGTGATGACCACCTGATTTCCAATCTTCAAATGCCCGGCAATGCCGGATTGTCCAGCCAGGATGACATAATTTCCCAGTTTTGAACTGCCGGCAATGCCGGACTGGGCGATCAGCAGGCAGCCTTCGCCGATTTCGACGTTGTGCGCAATTTGTACGAGGTTGTCAATTTTCGTGCCCTTGCCGATGACCGTTGAGTCGAGCGCGGCGCGGTCGATGGCCACCCCCGCGCCGATTTCCACATCGTCACCAATGACGACATTGCCAATCTGCGGCACTTTGCGGTGGAGGTTGCCGTCCTGCACATAACCAAAACCGTCCGCGCCGATCACCGTGTTGGCATGAATGCGCACGCGCCGGCCGATTTCCGTGCGTGGGTAAACCGTCACGTTCGGAAACAAATTGACGTCGTCACCCAGTTTGGAGTCGTCGCCGATGAAATTACCGCCCTGCAAAACGGTTCGCGCGCCGAGGTGTACGCGTTCGCCGATGACGCAATGCGGACCGATGTGTGCACTCGGATCAATGGTGGCGTTGGCGGCGACGACGGTTGTGGGATGAATACCCGCTGCGAAGGTTCGTTCCGGAAAAAACAAGGCGAGCGCCTTGGCGAAGGCGACACGGGCATTTGATACGCGAATCAGGATTTTTTTCGTCGAGGTAAACCGCCGATCCACGATGATGGCGGTGGCGGCGCTTTTTTCGGCGCGTTCGAAAAAATCCTCGTTTTCGGCAAAAGTGAGGTCGCCGGGCCGGGCGGAATCGGCCGGGGCAAAGCCGCTGAGGGTGGCTGATGAATCTCCAACCACTTCACCTTCAAGATGTTTTGCTATTTCTGCGGTGGTAAAGGCCATTTGGTTGACTTGTCTGTCACGGCTCACTATAAAGACGCGCGTACCCAGTTCAACCCCAACTTTTATGGCGAGAACTTTTCGCGTCGGGCTGATCGGCTACCGCTTCATGGGCCGGGCGCACTCGAACGCCTGGCGGCAGGCACCCCGCTTCTTCAATCTTAAGGCCAACGTTGAACTGCACACGATTTGCGGACGCAATCCCGCCGGGGTGCAGGCGGCGCGGTCGCAGCTCGGCTGGCAACACGCCGCGACGGACTGGCGCGAGGTGGTCGAGTCACCGTTGATTGATATTGTGGACATCGGTGCGCCGAATGATTTGCATGCGGAGATTGCCATCGCCGCGGCGCGCAACGGAAAACACATTTTATGCGAGAAGCCACTGGCGCTGAATGTGAAGCAGGCCGAGGCGATGCTGGCCGCCGCGCAAAAGGCCAGGGTGGTTCATATGATCTGCCACAATTACCGGCGCATCCCCGCGCTGGTGCTGGCCAGGAAAATGATTGGCGAGGGTGCGCTGGGAAAACTGTTTCATTTTCACGCGCGTTACGCGCAGGACTGGCTGGTGGACCCGGAATCTCCCATCAACTGGCGGTTGCAAAAGGAGACGAGCGGCAGTGGCGCGAACGGCGATATCAACGCGCACATCATTGATCTCGGGCGTTATCTGGTGGGTGAATTTCAGGCGGTTTGCGGCATGCTCCACACGTTTGTGGCGGAGCGGCCACTCGCGGAGGCCTTGAGCCGGGGCATGCGCAAAATGGCCAGGGTGACGGTGGACGATGCGGCACTGCTCATCGGGCGGATGGACAATGGCGTGCTGGCGAATCTGGAAGCCACGCGCTTCGCGGCCGGGCGGAAAAATCACATCGCAATCGAACTCAACGGCAGCAAGGGTTCGCTTTATTTTGATTTTGAAGACATGAACCGTCTGAAATATTTCAGCGGCGACGACCCGAAGGACCGGCAGGGGTTTCGGGACATCCTGGTCACCGAGCGCGGTGGAATCCATCCCTATGTGGGCCACTGGTGGCCGCCGGGCCACCTGATTGGCTACGAACACACCTTCATCCACACCATTGCGGATTTCGTCAATGCGTGCGTGGAAGGCAAGCCGGTGCAGCCGACCTTTGAAGACGGCGTAAAAAATCAGCGGGTTCTGGCGGCGGTCGAGGAATCCCAGCAAAAGGGCAGGTGGGTAAAGCTGGCTTGAGCTGACCGCAGTGATTTGACTTGCCCATGCCTTTGCTGGCGCGTATTGAAAGAGTGGTTTTGTGCCCGCGTGGCGGAATTGGCAGACGCGCTAGATTCAGGTTCTAGTGAGTAACATCGTACAGGTTCAAGTCCTGTCGCGGGCACCAATTTGGAAACCCTCACAGAATAACGATTTCCCTAAAGAATGCCGGTGTTCAAAGGCATTCCTGATCGCTCGCTACTTCGGCCAGTTCCTGTCAACTTTAACCGCTTTTAGGGCACTAAAAGGCACCAAAAGGGACCAGTCACGGCCCACTACACAAAAAGGTCGCCGAAGTTACTCGGAATTACTCAGGTTCACCCCATTTCTTTGCAGTCCTGCAAATCCTGTCGCGGGCATACTTTCTACTCGCCACTTCAGATTAGTCTTTACAAACAACGATAAGATGTAAGAATCGTTAATGATCCTCAAAGTTCTAAATTTCAACCCTCAACATTATGAAATCAAAAATTGAATCAATGAACCATCTATCGTGCGCGGCGGCTTGTGCGGGCGTATTTCTGCTGTTGACATGCTGTACCACACCGGCCCAAAACCTGTTTGTGACGAGTTGCATCAACCCGGGCAGCATCTTCGAATACACGCCGGGTGGAACGCGAAGCACTTTCGCTTACACCGGGCTGAATTATCCCTATGGATTGGCCTTGGACAGATCGGGCGACCTGTTTGTGGCGAATAGTCTTGATGATGCTGGGACCGGAGGCTACGTCACTGAAATCACGCCGGGTGGAGTTCAAAGCAGGATTCCCTCCGGGCCGGACCCTAAAGGACTGGCCTTTAACAGCTCGGGCGATTTGTTTGAGACGGATTACCACAGCGGTAATATCTATGAATACACACCGGGTGGGGCGCTAAGCATCTTCGCCGCTGTGACCCCGGCCCCTCAGGCGCTGGCCTTCAACAGCGCAGGCGACCTGTTTGTGGGGACTGGATACGGCAGTGGCAATGAATCCATCACCGAAATCACGCCAAACGGAACACAAAGCACCTTTGCCACAGGGTTGAGTTATATCGCCGGATTGGCCTTTAACAGCGCGGGCGACCTTTTTGAAGCGGATGGGGGCAGCGGCAATATCTACGAATTCACGCCGGGAGGGGTGCAAAGCACCTTCGCATTAGCAATATTGAATGGTCCCAATGACTTGGCTTTTAACAGCGCAGGGGATCTGTTTGTGACGGCCGGCGTCGATGTCTACGAGTACACGCCGGGAGGGGTGCAAAGCACCTTCGCCTCCGGCATAAATGGGGCTGAAGGCCTGGCCTTCCAAGGCGTAACACTGCCCGTGCCTGAACCTTCGGCCTTGGCGCTGGTGGCCGGGAGCACCATCGTATGGTTCATGTGTCGCCGTCCGAAATTTCTTGAACAAAGGAGTAAATGAAGTATTCTGCGCTTGTAAGAAAGGCAGCGAAAAGGCACCGGAAAAGGAAAGCTGCGGAATTTAAGCGATTCTGACGCTTTCGCGAGTCCTTCAAGTCCTGTCGCGGGCACCAAACGTTGGATTGTGGCGGGAGATGCCATTTAACCTGCTAATTCGGCGATTGTAATGGCTGGAAATCAGTTAGACACTGGTAGCGGCGCAGTTTAGTCTCCCTTTCAAATCATGAAAGTCCTGTTTCTAAACGGACCGAATTTGAACTTGCTGGGGCAGCGTGAACCGGACGTGTACGGGCACGCAACGTTGGCTGATATTGAGGCCAAGGTTCGCAAACTCGCCGGGAAATTGGGAGTTGAGGTCGAATTCCGGCAGTCCAATGTGGAAGGGGAATTGGTGGATTGGATTCAACAGGCAAAGGGGAAATTCGATGTAATCGTTCTCAACGCGGCGGCTTATACCCACACGAGCATCGCTCTTCGAGATGCCATTGCTGCGGTGGGGATCCCAACCATAGAAATTCATCTTTCAAACATCCATGCCCGGGAAGAGTTCAGGCATAAATCACTTATTGCACCTGTTTGTTGGGGGCAAATATCAGGTTTTGGCCAAAAATCCTATTTATTGGCATTGGAAGCTTCCGTTGACGTTAACGAACTAAAAAAACACTTGTAAAACAGTATTATTAAGCTTATTGTTGGCTGAATCATTTTGAGTTTTTGTTTCTTGACGCTGGTGGCATTGAACGATAAGATGTTTCAAATTCGTAACAGCATAAGCAGAGTCGTAACCCGGCTTCTGCTTTTTTGATTATCGCTCAAAATGTGGTTTTGGAAGAACTTTAACGAAATCGAAACGTGGATCTAAAAGATATTAAGGCCATAATCGACCTGATGAAGAAAAACTCCATTACGGAGTTTGAGCTGGAAAGGCAGGATTCCAAGATCAGGTTGAAGCGAGGTACCAACGGGACCGCCTCTCCGGCCATCCAGTATGATGATTTAGGGTCTCTCCCGGCAGTTCAACCAGCGGCTTCCGGTTCTCCAACAACTTCTGCCGGTGGTAGCCCGCCTCCGGCTTCTACGGGCGAAGTTGAAATCAAATCTCCAATGATCGGAACTTTTTATCGATCGCCATCCCCGGAAGCCCACAGTTATGTCGAGATGGGTACCGAGGTCAACCCCGAAAGCGTTGTTTGCATTATCGAGGCAATGAAGGTGATGAATGAAATCAAAGCGGAGGCCAAAGGTATAATTACCCAGGTTTTGGTGGAAAATGCCAAACCGGTGGAATTTGGCCAGCCGCTGTTCAAGATTCGCCCAACCTGAAATTGCCGCGCGTTTGAAACTGTTTCCATTTCGCTAAAAGTTCATGTTCGAAAAAGTTCTGGTCGCCAATCGCGGTGAAATTGCCGTTCGGATTATTCGTGCCTGCAAAGAGTTGAATATCCGAACGGTGGCCGTTTATTCCGAAGCGGATGCCAACTCCATGCACGTGCAACTGGCCGATGAGGCTATCTGCATTGGCGGACCGCCCGCGTCAGAAAGTTATTTACGGATCGACCGGATCATCAGCGCGGCGGAAATCACTGACGTGGATGCGATTCATCCCGGGTACGGTTTTCTTTCCGAAAACACGCACTTTGCGGAGGTTTGCGACAGTTGCAACATCCGTTTCATTGGTCCCAGCCCGCGCGCCATGCAATCCTTGGCGGACAAGGCCATCAGCCGGGTGCTGGCCAAAAAGGTCGGGGTTCCCACGCCGCCGGGATCGGAAAGCACCGTCGAGCAGGAGCAGGAGGCGCTGGCGGTGGCCAAGCGCATCGGCTATCCGGTAATGATCAAGGCGGTGGCGGGCGGCGGCGGACGGGGTATGCGGGTGGCGCACAATGACATCTCCCTGGTGAAAGGTTATCACACAGCCCGTTCTGAAGCGGAAAAGGCCTTTGGCAATTCCGGTGTTTACATCGAGAAATACATTGAGAATCCGCACCACATCGAGATTCAAGTGCTCGGCGATAACAAGGGACATATCATTCATCTGGGCGAACGGGATTGTTCCATTCAACGCCGGAACCAGAAGGTCGTGGAAGAGGCGCCCTCGCCGTTGTTGGAACACAAGTTTCGCAAGTTACGGGACAAAATCGGCAAGGCGGCCGTCAAAATCGCCGAGGCAGCACGTTACACCAGTGCCGGCACGGTCGAATTCATCGTCGACAACCTGGGCAATTACTACTTCCTCGAATTCAACAAGCGCATCCAGGTCGAGCATCCCGTCACCGAAGAAGTGACGGGCATAGATCTGGTGCGTTATCAAATCTTGCTGGCGATGGGAGAGCCGTTGCAGCACTCGCAGAGTGACATTCAAATCAGGGGCCACGCCATCGAATGCCGCATCAACGCCGAAGATCCCTTCAATGATTTTCGGCCCAGCCCCGGCCGCATTGAGATGTATTTTCAACCCGGCGGTCGCGGCGTGCGCGTGGACACTCATGCTTACGCCGGCTACACCATTCCTTCAATGTATGATTCGATGATCGGCAAGCTGATCACGACCGGCAATGACCGGCGGGAAGCGATGGACCGCATGAATCGCGCGCTGTCGGAATATATGATCACGGGCATCAAGAACAATGTTTCCTTCCAACAGGCCATCATGCAGGACCCGAATTTCCGGCGCGGGGTTTATTCGACCAGTTTTATCGAACAGTTGCTCGGCGGCGCGCGGCGGGAATTGATCGATGAGAAGGCCTAGGGGTCTTCCACTGTTTGTAGGCTTTCTGGTGGATTTATGTTGGAAAATCGCCGCCCCGTTCGAAGCTGAACGTTGCCGTTGTCAACCCGACAGGTTGTTCGTAACCGATGGATAGGAGAAAGTGACATTCTTTCATTCGCCGGTTTTTTGAATAAGGGTTTGACACCCGCCGGAAGCCGTTTATCTTTGGCGGACAAAGACACGATTATGGCTGAGACACCTCCGAATATTCCTCCGGGTGCTGTGCTGCCGCCGAAAAAAGAGACCGGCAAAGTTCAGCCCAAGAAAGAGACCGTTCGCATCAATTTGCCGCCCAAGCCCTCGGCCGCACCGACCATCAAATTGCCGACCCTGCCACCCGGTGGCCCTACCGGTGCGCCTTCCGCCATTCCGGCCCCGACCCCGGCTCCACAGCCGGCGTCGCGCGCGGTGGCTGCCTCGGCCGCACCCCTTTCCCAGGCGCGTCCCGCCTCGGCCGCCCCGCGGCCCATGCCGGTGGCCCCGACCCTGAGCGGGTTGGATCAAATGCTCGCGCTCGCGGCCGGTGCGGCCGGATTGTTTGCCGTCGGCACGGTAATCTGGATGATGCTGATCCCGACCAATTAAGTTTTTCAAAAGTTGTTCAAACCCTGAATTCGTTTTTGATGTATGGCCTCTCCGCTTATTGTCACGCTCACACAGGAAAATTTTGCCCAACAGGTTTTGCAGTCGCCCGCGCCCGTGCTCGTGGATTTCTGGGCCGAATGGTGCGGTCCGTGCAAGATGATCGCGCCGTTGCTGGATGAACTGGCCGATGAGTACGACGGCAAGGTGAAAATTGGCAAGGTCAACGTGGACGAACAGCAATCACTGGCCGCCGAATATGGCATTCGTGCCATCCCCACACTGCTCGTTTTCCACAACGGTCAGGTGGCCGACCAGATCGTCGGCGCGCGCAGCAAGCGCGACTTCAAGGCCAGCCTCGATCGCGTCACGGTCTGAGGGCGTATGCCCTTCCTCACGACGCCCCGGCAGTTCACCCAACGCGCCGAGCTGTTTCATCAACTCGCCCAGCTCACGTCCGCCGGCATGCCCATCATCCGTGCCCTGGAGCAGATCAAACGCAGCCCGCCCCACCGTTCCTATCGCGAACCCTTGCAACGCCTGCTGGACGGACTGGCGCGGGGCGCGACGATCACCGAATCGCTGCAGGCGTTCGACTGGCTGCCCGCGTTTGACCTGGCCTTGATTGGGGCCGGCGAGAAAAGCGGGAGGCTCGATGCCTGTTTTCGCATGCTCGCCGATTATTATAACGATCGGGCGCGCCTCATCCGGCAGGTGATCTCGCAGCTCATTTATCCGACGGTCCTGATTCACTTCGCCGCCTTCATTTTTTTAATCGTGCTGCCGTTTGCCCACTCGCAATTCAACGCCAGCCTGCCGCTGCTTTTTGCCAGGGCGTTGCTCGTGCTCTTCCCGATTTATGGCGCGGTGGTCCTGTTGGTTTACGTCACCCAAGGCAAGCACGGTGAAAACTGGCGCGCGCGGATCGAATCCGTTCTGCGTGTGGTCCCCTTGTTGGGCACGGCGCGGCGTTATCTTGCCCTGTCCCGGCTCGCCGCCGCCCTCGAGGCGCTCATCAGTGCCGGCGTTAACATTTTTGAGGCCTGGGACCAGGCCGCCGCCGCCAGCGGTTCACCCGCCTTGCGTCGTGCCGTCACCGCCTGGAGATCGAAAGTCACCGACGGGCAGTTGCCATCCGAGGCGGTCCATGCCTGCCGGCTGTTCCCGGAAACGTTTGCCAATCTTTATGCGAGCGGCGAAATCAGCGGCAAACTCGATGAGTCACTCCGGAATTTGCATCGGCTTTACAGTGATGATGGCACGCGCAAGCTTCATGCCTTCGCCCAATTAACGACCCGCTCGATTTACCTGCTCGTGGTCTTCATCATTGCCTGGGAGATCATCCAATTCTATGCGGGCCTTTATGGTCCCCATAGCGACCTTTCCAAGGTCCTGAACGGGTTTTAATTCCACTTTGTGCGCCGCGCGTCCTCCCATTAACCTTGCCGCATGACGTTGACCGAATTGCTCGCCAACGAAGAACTGCGCCGGCACGAGTTCCCCGTCGCCCAGCACAAAATATTTCTCGGGCACGCCGGCGTTTGCCCGCTGCCGCGGCGCGTGGCGCAGGCGATTTCCGATTGTGCGCAGCACGGCACGACCGACGATCAGGAAACCCAGACGATTCCCCGGCGTCTGGACGACGGACGCAAACTGGCGGCGCAATTACTGAACTGCCGGTCGGACGAAATTGCCTTTGTCGGGCCAACATCGCTCGCGTTGAGTTTTGTGGCCGCCGGGTTGAATTTTCGCCGGGGTGACAACGTGCTCATTTACCACGACGATTATCCGTCCAACGTCTATCCCTGGATGGCGTTGGCGGAACGCGGCGTCGAGGTGCGCCTGTTGAACATCCGCGGCCTCGGCGTGATCCGCCCGAGGGACGTCCTGGGGCAGGTGGACGAAAACACACGGCTCGTCGCCCTGGCTTCCTGCCATTTTATCAGCGGCCATCGCCTCGAACATTCCGTTATTGGAAAATCCCTCCGTGAACGCGGGATTCTGTTTTGCCTCGACGCCATTCAAACGCTGGGGGCGTTTCCGACAACCGTTGAATCCGTGGATTTTCTGGCCGCCGATGCCCATAAATGGCTGCTCGGGCCGTGCGGCGCGGGGGTGCTTTACGTCCGGCGCGAAATCCAGGACCGGTTGAACCCGCCGGTTTACGGCTGGCACAATGTTCACAACCCGAATTTCGTCGCGCAGGAACGAATCGTTTTTCGCGGCGGCGCGTTGAAATACGAGGCGGGCACGCAGAATCTGGTCGGTCTGGCGGGTTTGATTGCCGCGATGGAACTGGCATTGGAAATCGGCGTGGAAAATATCGCCGCCGAGTTGCAGCGCAAGCGCGCCTGGCTGGTGCCGGTGTTGCAGGCCAAAGGCTTCTCGGTTTTGAACGCGGAAGCTAAACCTGAAAATGCCGGTGGCATCGTCTCGGTCTGCCAGTCGGGCAGTGACCTCACGGCCCGGCATAAAAAACTGACGGACGCCGGCGTCGTCACGTCATTGCGGACGGACCGCGCGGGGAAAAATTACCTCCGGCTTTCGCCGCATTATTACAACACCGACGCCGAACTGGAGCGGGTGCTGGAGCTGTTGTAACCGCTGCCACTGCCGCCGATACTATAGATGCCACTGTGACGGCGTTGCTGAACTCAAAATCCCAACGGCAAAATCAGTTCAATTTCCGGAGGTTTTTCTCATTTCCCGCTCCCGCAGCCAGGCGAAAACCACCGGCGTAACAATCAGGATGCATCCGAGGCTGCTCACCATGCCGCCGATGACCGGCGTCGCCAGCGGTTTCATCACCTCTGCGCCGGTGCGGTGGCTCCACAAAATCGGCAGCAGGCTGGCAACAATGGTTGCCACCGTCATGACTTTCGGGCGCAACCGTAATCGCGCGCCGTCTTTCACCGCCTGGATCAAATCCGCGCGTGAAAAATGGTCGCCGCGCTCGGCCATTTTCTTTTTCACGGCCTCGTCCAGATATACGACCATCACGACGCCGGTCTGGATCGCCGTTCCAAACAGCGCGATGTAGCCGACCCATACCGCCACGCTGAAGTTGTAGCCGAGCAGCCATTGCAGCAACACGCCGCCGGTCAAGGCGAACGGCACGGCGAGGATGACGTGGGCCGCCTCCTTCGCGCTGTGATAAACGATGTAAAGCAGCAGGAAAATGAGGAATAACGCCGCTGGCACAATGAGCCGTAACGTGTGTTGTGCGCGAATCTGGTTTTCGTATTGGCCGCTCCATTCAATCGTCATGCCCGGCGGCAGGGAAATCTCCCGCGCAAGGCGTGTCTGCGTTTCCTTCACGAAGCCGCCGAGGTCGCGGCCCTCGACGTTCGCCTGCACGAAGACGCGCAGACGCCCGTTCTCACTGTTGATTTCGCTCGGCCCGATTTCCCGGTGAATCGCCGCAACTTGTCCGAGCGGAACCCTCTGGCCGTCCGGTGTCGGTACAAGAATGTCGCCGAGGCGCTCGAGGTCGTCGCGTTCGCTGCGTTGCAGTCGGACCTGAATGGGGATGCGTTCGCGTCCGGAAATCGCGGTGGAAACATTGTTACCGCCGATGCCGCCCTCGACCAGATCGAGGACATCCTGGGCACGCAGGCCGTAACGTGCCATCGCGGCGCGGTCCACTTCGATGTCCAAATACGGTTTGCCTTCCGTGCGCGACGCGGCGACGCCGACCGCGCCGGGAATCTGCCGGACGATGCGCTCGACCTCAAACGCCTTTTGCTGAAGCGTGTCGAGATTGTCGCCAAGGATCTTGATGCCGACCTGTGCGCGGATGCCGGTGCTGATCATCAAGATACGGTTTTCAATCGGCTGCAAGAATCCGGGCACGTAGCCCGGCATCTGCGACAATTTTTCTTCCAGCTCGGCGACGAGTTTTTCCTTGGTCATGCCCGGACGCCACTGCGATTCCGGCTTGAGCATGATCGTCGTCTCGATCATTTCGATGGGCGCGGGATCGGTGGCGGTTTCGGAACGGCCGAGCTTGCCGCCGACACTCGTGACTTCGGGCGTTTGACGGATGACCTGGTCCTGCCAGGCCATGATGCGTTTCACTTCCGTGAGCGACGTGCTGGGCAGCAGCACCGGCATGAACAGCAGACTGCCTTCGTTCAGCGTCGGCATAAATTCGCTGCCCATGCCACGCGGGAGCTTCGCCGCGAGTTGCGGATGGCGGGCGGAGAGTCTTTCAACCAGCGGGCGCGGAATGCCAAAGGCCAGAACCAGCGCGCCGATGACCAGGAGCAACGCAGTGCCGAGCACGGTTTTGCGGAAGCGCAATGCCCAATCCAAAATCGGATTGTAAATCGCCAGCAGGATTTTCATCAACGGATTGGCGTCCTCGGCGTGGAATGGCCCGCGAATGAACGTCGCGCATAGTGCCGGCACCAGCGTGATGGCCAGCAAGGTCGAGCCGGCCATGGCAAAGGTTTTTGTGAATGCGAGCGGGTGAAACAGTTTTCCTTCCTGCCCGGTCAGCGCGAATACCGGCATGAACGCAAGGATGATGATGACCATGGCGAAGAAAATCGGGCGGCCGACCTGCTGTGCCGCTTCAAGCGTGACTTGCAACGACTCGGCCTGGTTCAGTCGCGCCCCCTTCCTTTTTTCCGCCAGTTCGCAGTGGCGAATGGCATTTTCGGCCATGACGATGCCCGCGTCCACCAGCACGCCGATGGCGATGGCAATGCCGGAGAGCGACATGATGTTTGACGTAATGCCAAACTGGTTCATCAGGATGAACGAAACGAGAATCGACAGCGGCAGCGGCAGGGTGACGATGAGAATGCTGCGGAAATGGAACAGGAAAAGAATGATAACGATCGTGACCAGCACCGCCTCCTCCGTGAGCGCGTGCTTGAGCGTGCCGAGCGTACGGTCGATCAGCTCACTGCGGTCGTAAAAGGATTTGATGCTGACGCCCGGCGGCAGGCTTGGTGAGATTTGCGCAATCTTGGCCTTCACATCGCGGATGACCTGCATCGCGTTTTCGCCGGTGCGCATGACGACGATGCCACCGACGGCTTCATGTCCGTCAATGTCCAGTGCCCCACGCCGAAAATCGCCGCCGACCTGCACGGTCGCCACGTCCTTGAGGTAAACCAGTGCGCCGCCGCTTTGCGTCAGCACGATGTTTTCCAGGTCCGCGTTGGAATTTATGAGACCGACGCCGCGCACGACGAATTCCATCCCGTTTTCTTCAATCACCTTGCCGCCGACGTTCAAATTGCTTTGCTTCACGGCGTCCATGACCATTTGCAGCGTCACGTTCATCGCACGCATCCGCAGCGACGAAACCTCGATCTGATATTGCCGCACAAAACCGCCGATGCTCGCGACTTCCGCGACGCCGGGAACGGCGTTGAGTTGATAACGCACAAACCAGTCCTGAATCGCGCGCAACCGGCCGAGGTCGTAACCGCCGTCCGGCGCGAGCTTTGGGTCCACCTCAAGATAATACTGATAAACCCAGCCGAGGCCGGTCGCGTCCGGGCCGAGCTTGGGTTCGACGCCGGCAGGCAGGACGTCGCCGAGGTAATTCAGCCGCTCCAGCACGCGTGACCGCGCGAAGTAATTGTCAATCTTGTCGTCAAAAATGATCGTGACCAATGAAAAGCCGAACATGGAGTTGGCGCGGACAGTTTTTACGCCAGCAAGCCCCTGCAAGTTCACCGAGAGCGGATACGTGACCTGATCTTCAACCTCCTGCGGACTGCGCCCCGGCCAGTCTGCGAAAACAACGACTTGATTCTCACTCAAGTCAGGGATCGCGTCCACCGGGGTTTGATAAACGGCGCGGATGCCGAAGCCGATGAGCAGCGCCACGCCACAAAAGACCAGGAAGCGGTTGCGCAACGACCATTCGATGATGCGGTTGATCATGGCTATAAAGATTAGTGGTCGCTGCTTTGGGAAATTTGCGCTTCGGCGTCAATCAACAGGCCGCCGGAGGTGACGATTTTTTCGCCTTCGTTCAAACCGTCGAGGACCTCGACAAATTCATCGCCGACGCGGCCCAATTTTACCTGGCGCTGTACGTAGTTGCCGTTCCCCAGATCCACATAAACCACCGGTAGTAATCCGGGTTGAAGCACCGCGCTGCGTGGCAAGGCGAGCACTTCCGGCGTGTCCACCATGACGCGGCCTTCGGCGTAAAAACCATCGAAGGGCCGCCAGAGTTTGACGCCGTCGACGTGGGCCAGATTTTCCGACAACGTCGCGCGCACTTGAATGCCGTGCGTCTGGTCGTTCCGGTCCGGGTCGAGAAACCGCGTGTCAACGTGCGTGATGCGGGCGGTGTAAATTTTCCCCGGCAGGGCGGGGATGGTGACTTCCACCGTCTGCCCGACGTCAAGCCAGACGAAATCGCGTTCGTACGCGTTGAAGACGAAATAAGTCGGGTGGCCGTCCATTTCAATGGCACCGGCAACCCGCAAAGAGTGGACAATCCGCCGCAGCTCCACCGTCGCGGTCTGAACATTGACGACGTTCACGCTGTCGGCGTTGAGCTTGAGGCCGAAGCCGGTGTTGGTGCTTTCCGCGTTGGCATAAATCGGCACCAGATCCATGCCGCAAATCGGGCATTTGCCCGGCTTGTCCGATTTGATCCACGGATGCATCGGACTTTGGTAATAAAGAATCTTTCGCCCCTCAGGCGACGTGGCAAGCGGTGCCGGCGAATGGTATTTAACCAGCCACAACGCACCACCGGCCAGACCGGCTATCAACGCGAGAAAAAGGATGGCTCGTTTCACAAGGTTCCTTTCTGTCAATGAGTCGTGCCCACCGAACAACAGGCCGCCGGGGTTGCGGCTGGCGCGTTCGTTTTGGGTTCGTCCGCGTAAACCGGCTGGAGCTTCATGCCGCAAATCGGGCAATCGCCGGGCTGGTCGTATTTGATGGCCGGATGCATCGGGCAGGCGTAGTAAAGGATTTTGTGGTCCAAGGAGGTGCTAACCGTCGCCACCGAGTGATGCGGCGCCAGCCACCCTGCAGCTCCACCCAGCGTGGCGGTCAGGACAGCGATTAAAATCAGTTTTGTTTTCATAAAATATTTTTTCGTTTGGTTTCGGTCACCGCCATTTGTGCGCGGCGGAAAAAGTTGGGACCAATCACGGGCACAAAAATTCCGGGGAACAAGGGAATAGTTCCGAAGCGTGCCGGTCCAAGGCACACTACGGGCGGGGAAGGGAAATGGTCAGATCAAAAAGGTGCAATTCCGCGCGTAAAGCGGAGTGCGACTCGCCGTCAAAGGTGAGGCAGAGGAAGGGGAAAACGCCGGGGCCGGTGTTACCGGCAAAATCCAGATCAATAAGGCAGGCGCGAGGGACAACAGTTGATTTTGAGATGAAGCAGGAACCGGAGCCGCAGGGGCAGGCTGCGACTCCGGGGAAGCGGGCGCGGCGCAGCACGCTTTGCCGCAATGGCAACCAACAGGAACAACGCACCCGACCCCGGCTACCGGTGCCTGGGCCAGGACAGGCGTCCCGGCCAGCAACAGGCTGCAAACAAAGGCCAGTGTCGTTTTCACGCTTTGAATATCATTCAATTGGACAAAAGAAGCTCAACAGTCTTTGGCTTATTCCTGTCAATTTTTGGCTTTCGCGTCAGCGGCGCGGATTTTCTTCAGATACTGGGCCGGATCCTTGTCAAAATCCTTCCGGCAATTGGGGCAGCAGAGTTTGACCTCCTGACCTTGATAAACAAAGACGTAAGGGTCGCCCATTTCTCCGAGTTGGTATCTCGAAATGGGGCAGGTGGTCAGCCGGTCTGATTTCGGTGGCGCGTTGGTTGTGTCGGTCGCGATGGCGGGTGACGCCAGCAGGATTACTCCCAACGCCAGCCCGCAAATCATCGGCTGGCGGATCTGATTGAATAATTTCATAATCCCAATTTTCTTTGATGGCTTCTTCATTTTGGCCAGCGTCATTCACGGACGCTGATCTACTATACACCGCCGCCTGAATAAACCCGCGGAAATTATCTCAGACAGCCTCGGCCAGCGTAATTAGATGTTATCCTTGTCGGATTTCAGCAGGTTTTCAAGCGAAAGAACCGGTTGAGATCGGGTGTTTTAATTTTTGCGGGGTTTGCCCGGCAACGGGGTAATACCCATACAACATTCGGTGGCGCAATGAAGCGTTGCCAAAAAAATAAGAAAGACAAATGAAAATACGAATTCTCCTCACCACCCTTGGCATGGCCGCTCTGGCCGCGATCACCCTCAACGTCAATGCCGGCGATGGCCTGCTTTCGCCGCGCGCCGCCGGCAACCAGATCAAGACTACCCCGGTCATTTCCATTGTGTCAGCCGCGCCAGTGATCAGCGTGGCCTCACCGCGCGCGCTGGGCAGCCAGATCACCTCCGTCGCCAGCGTGGCGAACGACGTCAATCCCAGCTTCGCCTGCCGCAACATGACCGCCAGTGCGAAGGCAATTCAAGCCTGTGCGGCGAATCCCACGGCCGCGATGCCGTGCTGCGCCAAACCGGTTGCCACTGTCAACTAACGGCATTCACGATCAGCCGGGTTGTCCCGGCGTGATTAAAAATGTAAAATACGGGCGGCGGACAAACATCTCCGCCGCCCCTTGAACCGATGAATAAAGAAAATATCAATCCTGATGATGCAAAACTGGGCGCCTTGTTGCGCGCGTCACGTGTCGCTCCGGCCCTGCCGCCGCGCTTTCAGGACAATGTGTGGCGCCGCATCGAGGACGCCGAGGCGCCGGTCCCGTCCACGTCCCGGTTGTTCTGGCTGGATGCGCTGGTCGCGCTGGTGTTGCGTCCGCGATTTGCGCTGGCGGCGGTCACCGTCTTGATCGTTGCGGGTGCGCTGCTCGGCGTGCGTGACGGCAGCCAAATCGCGCGGCGGGACGCCCAGGCGCGTTATGTCGCGGTCGTCGCTCCTGACTTGCTGCGCTAAGGTCATGAACCGGTCCCTGGTCATTTTACTGGGTACGCTGGCCTTGGCCATGGTCGTGTTCGGCAGCTCCTATGCCGTGAGCCGGCATGTGGGTGAGAGCTGCCTGACGCAGCCCGGAAATGATCTTGCCTGGCTGCGGCAGGAATTTCACCTCAACGACGCCGAGATGGCGCGTATTCAAAAACTTCACAGCGATTATCTGCCGCAATGCGCC
>Ga0187851_10002096_pt1 | contig 18079 bp, 22 predicted proteins | sample June2016WEW_6_10_FD_132997 | JGI IMG/M metagenome (GOLD analysis project Ga0187851, IMG submission 132997) | Peatland microbial communities from SPRUCE experiment site at the Marcell Experimental Forest, Minnesota, USA - June2016WEW_6_10 | ecosystem: Environmental > Terrestrial > Soil >...
CACGAGTGACACTTAAGCCAACATTAATTGCCGGTCTAACCGTATCGCGGAATACTTTCATATCTAAAATCCATTGCCCATCTGTAATTGACATCACGTTAGTCGGTAAATATGCAGTAATGTCTCCGCCAGGGGTTAAAACTAGTGGTATGGCAGTCAGTGATTTATGATTGTCGGCTAGTTTACCGGCTCTTTCTAGCAAACTTGAGTGGGCATAGAACATATCGCCCGGATAAGAATCTCGGCCAGGGCTAACACCAGATAACAAGGATATCTCACGATAAACCTGAGCATGACTAGTTAGATCGTCGTAGATTACTAAAACATCCTGGTTGCACTGCTGCCAAAGGTATTCGCCTAGAGCGCAACCAACATAAGGGGATAGATAGCTCAATGTTAATGATTCAGCCATGGTTGACACTACCACTATGGCGCTTTTCATAGAATTATTTTTCTGTAGTTGGTCAATTAATGTATCAGCATCAGTTCGGCGTTTGGCGATCAAAACATAAACGACAATAATATCGGTATTTCGTTGGTTGATAGCCAATTGGGTAGCAAGTGTGCTTTTCCCGGATTTGCTGTCACCAAGTATGGCTATCCTCTGTCCTCGCACCAATGGGAATAAGACATCAATTAGTCCGACACCAGTTTCTAGCTGATTATCAAGTATTTCTCGTTTATAAAGCATCGGTGCCGGCGCAAAAATCGGCCAGACGGTATCAGCGGCTATCGGTCCTTTGCCATCCAGTGGTTCACCGGTTACAGAAATTACCCGACCAATAAAATCCTTACCAACTTTAGTTACCAGCGACTCATACTGCTCTACTACCGTCATTCCGGTAGCCAGTTCTGTCGATCCTAAATGAAGTACAATTACTTGATCTTCTAAAATTCGATAAACAAAGCCCTTGCTTCCATCTTCGAACATTACCAGAGCTTTCAAATTTATTGGTTGCAATCCTTTGACTCGAATCAAGAAACGATCAACGCCTATAATTTCACCTACCGGTCGGCCAGATTCAACAAGTTGTTCAAAATGTTTGCTGTTGCTCATTTTATTTACACGAAGCCTAACCTTTAATTGCATCGATTAGCTGATCGCGTTGAGCGGAAAAATGGCGCCATAAACTAAAATCATATTGTTTGTTGGGTGTACGGACTATGCAACCGGCAGCAATCCTTGGCTCCAAACCGACTCGAAGAAGCAGATACGGATGTATGTTAGTTCTTAACCACATTATTAATTTCACTGTAAATGCAGCAGTTGGGTCAGAAGCAAAACTCATATGCAGAACTGGTGCTCGTTGTTTGACAGATTGTAGGAAATTCGCTGCTGCCCGTCGATCGGCTGTTTGCAACAGATTAAACCGATTAACGGCCACAAATTCATCCAGTAATTTACTAGTTCGCGGTATCTTCATCGAACTGCCCGGCGTCCGAATGGCTGCCTGCATAAGAAAATCATCAAGTCCTTCGACTTCTCTTATAAGGCGATTTATATCAACTGGACTGATCACTTGTACGGGCAATTGGATGCGAGCATTATCGCGAACGTTAGGCTCCATGAATAATATCCTCAATGATTGCTTTCTTATTAGCTTCAAGGTCGCTTAATATAAACTCTAATTGGTCACTCAGATCAATCTGATTGCCAATAGCCGATAGAACATAGTGATTAACTATTTCTGCCATATTGACTTCAAATTGATGAATAAGGCGAGTTTTTTCGTCAAGATATTCTTTCTGGACTTGAACACTTAAAGTCCGTCGCTGTTCTTCCACAGCCGCATTCGTTTTTTGAATAGAATCCATAGCAAGTTGTTTGGCGTCATTTATTGACTGCTCGTATTTAGCGAATTCCTCTTGCAACTTTTTAGTAATTTCCTGTTTCATGAAGTCATTAAGCTGTGAAGTAGTTAGTCTAAGGTCTTGCTGGAGAAACATGGCATTTTCGCCGATAATTTTCTCAAAATGCAGTCGACCACGATTGCGTAATTCTTCGCGGAATTCATCATTGAAAATATGCTCAACATCTCGTTGAGCAGCTTGTTCATAAGGTACTTCGGGTTTGTTTTTAGGGTGTGAAAGTTTGCCTAACTGCAAAGCCAACCAGATGAATGCTAGTAGAACTAGTATCAGTACACTTATGATTACTATCAGCCACCAAACGGTCATAAATATCCCACCAGTTTAATATTGCTTAAGTTAAACCCTCAGAAGTAAATATACCGCAAATAACCCTAGAATAAAAACTATCAGACTGGTTAGAGTTACTTGGATAAGACTTCGAATGATCGAACGCTTAGATAGTGGGTTGCGGCCAATGGCTATAATGCTACTTCTTATGCCGGCATATAACATACTGCCAGAAATAATTGCACTTATACCCAATATTACTAAGCTGATGTAAATTCGGCCTTCACTAACTGGTTTATTAGCAACTGTTTTTCCGGCACTAAGCAGAAAACTTGGTAAATCTGGTCTGGTACTTTGCTGCAGCGGATTGTGAGCAATAGCTATGCTAACGTCAACTAGACCAAGTTGGACTGTCGATGTTCGGCCATTTGAATTTTTTAATATCGTTGATCCAAGACTGTCAGAAGTCCCCGAAAAGTTTGATAATGCTTTGCCAATAATTATTTGATCGCTGGCTTCAGCTTTCATACCTACACCATTGATTGAGGAGATTGTTATATAGTCTCCGACACGGATTGATCCATTTTCATTGTTTACTAAGACTTGGTAATTTCCGGTTGTGGCAACGTAAGTTGGATAAGCTGAGTTAGAACTAGATATTGATACGGCAGCATTGTTGGGATTAACAACTACTCCGAACATTCTTGTCGCATTAGCTTGAGTCAGAACTTTCACATTTGATGAGCTGTTTGGTTGTAACTCAACAATTAGTCCTACTTCCAGATTAGTGCTTGATCCGTAACTTTGAACTACGGACTGTGCCATGATTTTGGGAATAGTTAACATTAAACAACCCAGTAGGACAGCAACAGTGAGCCAAGTGTAAAAATGCTTAGCCATGATCATGCTTAAGTATAACGCTAGTCGATATACCTACCAAGGTTTTGAGACAACTACTAGCTCAATATGTTAGTGCGTTAATTATTTATCAGACTCTTAAGTACTTTGACGGTTTTGAGTATGTCAGAAGAAGATGTGTATCGGCCCATGCTAAAGCGTAACGAGGAACGAGCATAGCTATCGCTACAGCCTAATGCAGTTAAAACATGTGACGGTTGTTGTTTGCTGGCGCTACAAGCTGAGCCGCTGGCCGCTAAAATACCTTTTTCGTCTAATTGATAAAGTAACCTTTCATTATCCAAACCAGGAAGTGTTATATGAACATTATTAGGTAAGCGATGTGACATAGATCCGTTGATCAAGGCATTTGGCAATAATCGTTTAATCTCGTCTATAAAAATTTTTTGCAATCTTTTCATCTTATAACTATTCTGTTTGCAGTTTTCTTGAGCAAGCTTTAGGGCAACTGAGAAACCAATAGCGCCAGTAACGTTTTCGGTACCGCTACGGTATCCCATTTCCTGTCCGCCGCCTAATATTTGCGGTAGAATTGTGGCCCGGCGCGATACATATAAAACTCCCGACTGTTTTGGCCCGTATATTTTACTACCATTAAGTGACATTAGATCAACTCCTAATCGAGCAACATGTAAGTCAAGATAATCACCAGCTTGGCAAGCATCGCTATGTAAATACAAGGGAAGCTTATTGCCTTTAGTTTGTCGTACTCGGCGAACGTCAGATATAAGTCTCGATATTGTTTGTAAGGGCTGGATTGTGCCAATCTCATTATTAGCATAAATAATGCTTAGCATGACGGTCTGATCGTCAATGAGTTCGGCCAATGCCTCGACGTCAATGGTGCCATCTTGATGAACTGGCACTAGTTTATGGTTATAGCGTTCTGCAGGCACCAAAATCGATTCATGCTCGATGGCACTGACGATTAAATTGGCAGCCGGGAATTGGCTCATCACGCCATATATGGCAAGATTATTAGCTTCAGTACCACCTGCAGTAAAGATTACTTCTGACGGTTTTACGCCTAGCGTCATTGCCACATCTGCCCGGGCGCTATTTAAAGCTGCTTTAACTTGTTGAGCCGGTTGGTAGTTAGCTGATGGATTATAGAATAATTTATTATAATATGGTTCCATCGCAGCTATAACTCTCGAATCGACCGGTGTAGTGGCAGCATAATCAAGATAGATAAGTTTAGCTTGGTGTGTATTTTTTACCACGACTAGAGTGTTTAACTAGGCAACTGATTGATATAGCTCAGTTTTAATTCGATAGTCGTAAAGGTCAACAGCTGATAAAAAATTACGTGCCTCATTAATATCGATGTACCGAGTTGGTTGGCCGTCTTGTGATTTTATAACACCGTTGGGTCGGACATCATAACGTGTTGTTATTACGCGGTAAGAGTTTGTTGCTTCATCCTTCCACTCTTCGTGCCATATCCAGGTTCGCTCATCCAAACAAAAAAATTCCCGCCGATTTCCCGGTTTAACAGGACCAAAAAGCTGTCCGCCAATTTTTGCTTCTTTTCTCATTAAATCGCGGTAGATTCTAGCCGATCGGTCATTTAGTCGCTGGTTTCGCATTGAACTAAGCAGCTTCATCAAATACCTCATTAATTCTGGCTCTAATTTCACTTTCGTCCAATTGGGATACTTTATCTGGTAGAGGCGACATTGAAGTAGCTTCCACAGCCTGAGGAACCGATGTAATAATCGGCTGACTTATCTGTTCCAATTGTGCAACAGCTGGTGCCGGCGGATTAAGAAAGTTTGGTCCAAATTGAGCACTAAGAGCTTTGTCAATAAACATTTTGCCCCGCCTGACAATTTCACGGCGTGCCAATTCAAAAGAATGATCGGGTAGGATTCTGATTTCTTCTTGTTGATTGCTCATATTGCTTAAGTTCATTTCTCTTACTTTATGTTAAATAAAAATTTGGCATTACGAGTCGTAGCTAAAGCTACAGTTTTAAGGGATTCACTTCTTAATTCACTGAGAAACTCAGCAATAACTCGTATGTATTTCGACTCATTAACTTTACCACGATAAGGCTTAGGAGTCAAGTATGGGGCGTCAGTTTCAAGCAATAAATGATCAAGCGGCACTGCCTTCGCTGCTAGTAATTGGGCTTCATCATGACTAAACGTAATTATGCCGTTCAAACCGATATATAGCCCTCTGGACAGGACTTGATCAAGTTCTTTAGTAGTTGCATTAAAACTATGGACTACGCCCTTAAGTCCCTTAAAATTATCAAAAACTGGCCAGAAATCAGCGAATGCTTCACGAATATGGAAAACTAACGGCAAATTATGGGTTTGAGCTAATCCTAGCTGAAATTCAAGTAATTTTAACTGCTCTGGCGAAGGTTTATGGCGGTAATAATCCAGTCCGCATTCACCTATAGCCACGATTTTATTATTGGGTAGGAGCTTATTAAATTCCTCTAATAGTTTCTGATCATTTATTGCCGTAACAGCTTCATGAGGATGTAGCCCAACGGTAGCATAAATATTAGCGTGTGCCTGGGCCATTGTTATTGCTAGACGACTATCTTCAAGGCTACACCCAACGCAGATTAGACGTGACACGCCAGCCTGCTTGGCATCATTAATAACTATTTCAGGCGAAAGATCATAGTTTAAAAAATGAATGTGGCAATGACTATCAACAAATTGTAAATTCATCTAATAATCTCTGTTAACTTGGTAGTTCCCATAATACCAGATTAATTTTTTAAGTGCCGAAAATTACTAATTTAAGCACTTATAAAATATTACTAAAATTTAGGGTTGCGAGATGATATCAAGCCATTTGTGGTGCTCAGATGATATTTCGATTGGTGCGGGGGCAATAGGTTCCAATTGACTTTCAGCAGGTTGCACTAACGAAAAATTATCATATAAGATACTTGGGTGAATTGGCACTATGGACGATAAGCGTTCACGGCGTTCTTGCTGATGCAATTGATCAATCGCGAGTAAGTCACGAACGCCCTTGGGTCGGTATTTGCCGCGATTTTGTTGCCAGACTAAAAATATGCCTAATTGGTACATTAATATAGTAGGAACAGCAATAATTAATTGGTCAAAAATATTAGTGGTTGGCGCCATAATTATCGCAACAATGAAGGCAATAACGATAACATATCTTTCATATTTTAATAACTTTCTGGGATTATACGGTCGAATGTGATTTATGAACATTAAGACAAGTGGGATTTGAAAGAGCAAAACGGATCCAACCAGGTAGATCATAACAAAACTCATATATTCTTGAATCGAAAATAGCGGGTGAATTTGCTTGGTTGTAAATTGATGGCTTAAAAAGTGCAGTGCAATAGGCAGGCCAATGAAATAACCAAAACAAAAACCGATAATTGCTAAGATAGCCGAGAAAAAGCTGCAACGGATAATAAATTTTCTAACGTTTTTATGAATAACTGGCGCCAAAAATTGTAATACCTGGTAAATAATAACCGGGGTACTGAAAATAATTCCAGCGTAGGTACATAACTGGAAAAGAAAACCTATGCCTCCGCCAGGAGATGTATATATAAATTGCTGTTGTTTAGCAGGCCTTAATATAAAATCAACAAGTTGTTCCTGAATAAAATAAGCCAAAATAGAAACTACAAAAACCGAACCAACTATATATAAAAGCCTCTTCCTCAACTCATAAAGATGCTCGATAAATGGTCGACGATCATCCGCACTAAGCTGAGTTGTCTTTGTCGCTGTCTTTCTTTTCTGGTTTATCTTCATCTAGCTCGCCGCTTATCCCCTTACGAAGCTCGCGCATAGATTGACCAATACTTCGAGATAGTTCTGGCAATTTACGGCCCCCAAAGAGAAGTAATACTATTACTAATATTATTAGAAGATCAGGTGTGTCTAGATCAAGAAAAGCAAAAATTTGCGATATCATAATTCCCTCTTTTTAAGTTGGTTGATCACATAGTAGCATGTCATCTTAGAACTTGTAAATGACATAAATGGTTGTAAAATTTCAAGTTTTAAGGTGTAAATTTGCAACTGATAACCAGATTTTATTAACAAATTATAGTATTGAAAGCTTGCTAGATACGGAGTTAATTACGGGATTTTTTTAAGTCTTTGACGTATATTGCTTCATATTTACTAATATCTCTAGGCCGAATATTCATTTGCTTTAATTTATGGATAATTTCTCTAAATACGATGACGTCTTTATCGTTAAGTTTGGGTAAATGTGATTGTTTATCTATATAAAGTTTATCGTCGGCCAGTTGCAATAGTTTAGAGACGGGCATGTTAGGCTCAAGAGTACTTGAACCTATAGATATATCTACACCTGCAGACCTTAGTTTTTTACTAATAAAATTTCTGAATATTTCCCTGAGCCGATTAACGATAACATTTACGCCTTCAGCATCGGTATGACATAAGACAGCAAACTCATCGCCTCCAATCCGTCCAGGTTTAATTACAATATGCCTATTTTCAACTTCTGTAACCAATTCTTTAGCTTTTCTAGGAGTATCAATAGTTACAATGTCCAAAAGTCTGTCACTATCGACTTTGTTATGGGTTCTAAAACTATTCTGAATCAAGATTATAGAACGCTGAAGATGGTCAATAATTTGATCACCTTCAGCATGCCCATAGGTATCGTTTGTGTATTTTAAATTGTCGATATCAATGAATATTACAGATATCGGTTTATGATTTTCTTGAGCAGCGTTAACTTCTCTCTCTAGAAGTTTATGCCAAGTGGCTTTAGGCATGATTCTTGAGGTATCTAACGGAAATTGTGTTGATGGTTTATTGTCAAAATTCGTCATTTATTAAGAGCTATTATATATGCATCATTTTATGAGTAAGAAACAGAAGTTTAATACATAAACTATGATAAAAAATAATAACTATTCTAGTTTAATGGTTTTTTGAAAACTAACGCTGCATTTGTCGTGTTAGATGTGCTGGGAGAAGTATAAATAAGATAACCATTGCCGGCTACATCTCCGCTCGGGATTGGACCAAAAAATATATCTTCTGTAACACTCCCGGATGGCGCAAGAGTATCTGTCGGAATTTGATCGCCGGTTTGGGTGTAGGTATTACTTGCACTGAATATTTGACCACCCGGTACCTGAACCGAAAAGTCGCTTAAGTCATAGCTTTGGGTAGAATCGGTATTATTGGTAATGGTTATATCGACAACTGCATTATCCCCGGAATTATTATAGGTACCAAAATATGAAGCATAAAGCGCACTATTAACTACAACCTCTCCATTATCAATTTGGAGAGTAGTGCCTGTGGGTTGTTTCCCGTAAGTTAAAGCATCAGATAATGCAACATTTGGTTGATTGTTTGAGCTTTGTGAACTCGCCAACTGTTGTTTTAAGTTACTTATCTGATTGTTGAGGCTATTTACTTTACTATGCTGCCAATAATAAGTACCTAACCCAGAACCTGCAATTAAAATAATAACCAATAAATCAATTATTAGAGTTTTTAATCGGTGATTTTTAATTTTTGGCAGCTTAACTTTTACTGGCGGAGAAATGTCTATTTGTTGAGAATTTGATTGCGAGATATCGTTGTTGTGTTGATCCATAATAAATTAAGAATAAATCGAACAGTTGTAAATAGCAATAAAAATGACCTCAAAATACTGAGGTCAAATAGCTTATGCTTGACGCCCCTTACCCGGTGTATTACGAAAAAAATACTATAGGGTTATTACTAATTTAGCTAATGAGGTAGATATAGATTTATTTTAGTAATTAGATTTACAATAAAATAACCCAAATTCCTGAGATTTTATTCATCAATAGCACCTGAGCTTACCAATATTTGCTGCCACTCGGTAGTTTTTTTAACTCTTAAATCGGACAAGATAGGGTAAAAAGGTCTAAAAAATAAAACTGAGTAGGCCTTCCCGTCGATTGTTATCTTCAGGCCACCAAAATTCCTGGGTAGGCTACTGATTTTTGCATTTTGGATGGGAGAATTAAAAATATAATTGTTCCCTCTTTTTAGGGATATTCGCTTCCCTCTAAGTTCTAAAAGACACCTTCTATGTGTTATTAGGCCGATGAGGCCACCAGCAAGAGTATAGTTGAATAAATTGCGACCAAACCAAACATCAGTTGACTCAGAATTAGAGTGGTTAACTTGTTTATTATTAACATGGGTGTAGCTTTTAGGAAATTTTGACATTTTATCATTATCGCTTTTATTTTTGTCAAAGTTAGTCATGATTGTATAATATCAAATTTGTTAGAAATGGTGCAGCAGATACAAAAAAGTTTACACCTAATCAGAGACGAGATTGAGCGTTGGCACAGAATACTTGACGTCCCTTATCAGCAGTATTTATATGGTAAATCCCTTAGGTAAGAGCAGGGATTTACACACTTCTAAAGATTAAGGTTATCTAACTACTGACACGAGAAGTTTTCTTAAAGAACTTGTGCAGATAGTAGCCCCGATAGATAGAGCCCAGTAAATCTGATTTCAGTTGCCATATTTGAGTTGAAGATAAATACTGTCCTAAAAGTTTATCGTTATCCATAGCATCTTCCATTTTTGCTTGAGCTATAGCAAATGAGGGTTTAACATCGTCCGGTATGTCCGTATCGATCCCGTCCAAATAGCCTTCCCACTTATCTATAAAGTTGCTGGCGTTTTTTGATATATCTTCATATTTAAAATGGATCTGACCATTAAATATAGCGTTGTTTGTCTGCTTTTTAATAGCTACCCAAACCCATAAACCATAAGAATAGGCACTAAAGAAGCTTTTCTCCAATTTATCTAATAGGACTTTATTGTCTGGCAGTGCATTTTTACTTACGAATAATTCTGTTTGGGACTTTGAAACTTTCATAAATAAAACCCAACAATCGTCAGGCACCAGTTCGGTGTTTTTTCTCCACTTATCTCCCTGGGCGCTCATTAACTCTAAGGCAGTAAGGCTTATCTTTTTGAATAGAGGTTTAGCCGAAGTGTCTTCTTTTTTAGGTTGGCCCAGTTTTTTGCCACAGTTAGAGCAGAATGTGTCGTTATTATCCGCTTTGTGTCCGCAATGGCTACAGTACATAGTTAAATGATAACAAAGAGTAGCGAAAGACGACATTTTGCCACCAATATACTAAGATTTAGCTATGAATAGTCAGATAGTGTATAGGCGACAATCAATCTCGCCCATCTTGTTCAAACCGGAAGTTATGGGAACACAGACCCCTATAGTCGTTGCGGGGTTCAAGGGTAATATCGGCGTCCCTAACCTTGGCTCAGCAGTCTCCGGTAAGTTTAGTCCGGTATTAGCGCCCACAGACTTTGACAACGGAGTTTTGAATTGGATCGATGAGAATAAAGATATATTTTGGGGTAAGCAAGTAGCATGGCCGGGCCGCGAGACAGTAGCAATAAATTATTTGCTGCAATTCAAGTTAGCGAAAACTAAACGTATTGCTATGGAACAGATGGAGAAAATAGAAATCGAACTTGATAATTGGTTCTCCAGGTTGCGAGACTGGGTTGAAGTCTTATCTTATCAAGACCTATCCGTTGATGAGCCTTTAGGCGGCACACAAGACAAAGGCAACTATTTTTGGTCTTGGAAAAGCAAAAAACACTGGCGAGGAGCTACGTCAGCCACATTCCATATAACTACGTCTGCACCGGATACTTCTAAAGCACTGACTATTGGGCAATGGGAAAACGCCATAGTGCGGGCTAATAAGGGATCCACGCCTCCAGACGAGCACCTAATACTTCGAGATGCACGGGCCAGGTTTTACAGAGGACAATACAAGTATGCAGCTATATTTCTCGGGGTTACAACAGAGCTTACTTTGAAGAAGAAACTTGAAGAAAAAATGCTCAAGCGCGGCAAGTCAAGAAGACTTATAGACGATCTGCTAAATAACACATTAGGTAAGATCTTTGATATCTGCGAATCAATGGATATTCAGCTACCTAGCGAGGCAAGACTCGTAAATACGACTAGGAACAATGCCGTACATAAGAACGGTGTTATTGATAGAGATACTGCTAAAAAGTGTTTGGATATTACTACTGAGCTTCTAGATATAAATAGTAAGCTCTAATGCACTAAAATCATCGTAACTTTGTTAATCTTAACAGGGGTGTTAAAGTTATGATATGAAAAATAGGTTAGTCAAGCTATTCGGTTATTTGGGACTGACAGCAATCTTAGCAATTGTTGCAGCAACCTGTTTTTTAGTTTTTAGGAACAGTTTTAGGAGCCTAAGTAATACAGATGATTTCATTAGCGCGTTTTCAGGTGCCTTTTTTGCCTTTATCTTTGTTAAGCTTGGCGAACTTGGTACCCGGCTATATTTACGCGAACGATCTAACCAAACTGCGCTAGTTACACTTGAGCAAACACTCCAGGACTACATTAACAGGCTTTATGATAACGATTTTGTAATTGATGACATCGTTAAAACAATAGACAACACTACCAAAAAGCCTAGCGCAGCTATTAAAGTAAACTTTAACTTTTTGAAGCCGTTGCCAATAGATAGCTCAATTATGCTAAACCTGCGTAATCTAAATTACAAAAATGACCTTTTTAACTTTTACGCTGACTTGGACAAGGTCAATAACAGCTTGGCTACTGTTCAAAGGTACTATGATCGCATAACCGATAGTTATATAGCCGGCAAAATGGACAAGGCAACTTACATAAAAAACCTTGAAGTCATTAAGGAAAAACTGGGCGAGCTTAAACAATTCCTGGCAGCCTCAATCGAGGATTGTATTGAGGTGGCCGCCATAACTAGACTTTTGTTACGTCAAGTTTCAATATGGTTCTTGTCTGCTATTCAATTAAAACCTCAGAATTATACAGAGAGCCTTAAAAGCAAGTTACCGGCAGAGAAGCAGGTTTTACAAAAAGAAATGGAAGAAAACACAGCAGAGAGTTCCAAAAGGATTAAAGACATTCTTGCTAAGAGCTAGCTTTGCAGCCAATGATTCGCGTTATTGCGCTTGCGTATATCCCATGAATCGGTAATGTCTCCCCGTATACTGTTGAACAGTTTGTGGGGCCACAGTTTGAGTTGATGGCACAAATAACAGATGGGCTACAACGATCAAGAACAAAACTATGCCTACGACAAGCAATCTAACCTGCATAGTTAATAAATGCGAGTCTGATGCCTCTTTAGGTTTTTTGAATTTGTTTATAGCGTCTTTTATATTACTCGAGTTATATTTGCCTGTACCAAGCTCTTTAGCAATATCAGAATTATACTTATGCCATAGCACGAAAAAATTGCGGTCAGAGTATATCTGACCAATTCCAGATGCAGCCGACAGAACTAGTAGTATCCAGGCTACTATAAGCGCAGCCTTCCAATCGCCCGATAACTTACTTACGATGCTATCGCCACCAATTATTGCTGAACTGAACGTAAGAATAGCACCCGATATTAGTAATAGCTGTCCAGATAGTGTCCTAGATGTTACATTCGCCTGATCGCCAGCATGAGTAGCACTGTCGAGGTATTGGTCTTTTTCGTTGTTGACATACTGAGCCTCTGCTTTAGCCCATTCAACTAGCTGATCTTTCGTATATCCGCTTGGGGGCATAACTATTCTCCATTTTGTTCAGCAGGAGGTGTGGGGGGCGGGCTGTTGTCTATTATTTGTTGGGGCGTTACATCTGTAACATATTCTGTGTTCTCTGATTTACGAAAGACTTTAGGCGCATCAGGAGGTGCCGGCAATCTAGCCGGCGCAGGTTGAGGTGCAGACCCTCTATGCTGTGGAGATGGTCTACTAGAGTTAGCTGGACTTTGATCTTGGTCGGTCATATCTTAATTATACTGCTACAAATAAACTTTAACTATTAGCTAACTTCCTAGTGCTATGTTATGACTTCTCTACCTCCGGCGGTAATATTCGCCACTTTCCACGCCGAATTGGAGAAACTCGAGTAATAACTATGTAGTCGGGTTTGCTGCCGTCAGCCGGCAATTCAACATCAACAGCCTCATCGTGTTTTTTGTTCATCTCAGTAATAAACTCTTTATCTGTCTTCCCTAACGGAACCGGATCAGATCCTTCTTTGCGTTCCTGGTCATGTTCTCGCCACGGCGGACAGAACTTATCCCAGAGCTTTGTAACCGAATTTTCCATGTCTCGAGGCGGGTAAGCCGCATACCTCATTATCCCTTGCTTCTCAATCTCGTCCTGGAATTGACTATAGTGTTCATCTAACTCTTTGAAGGCTGCTTTTAGGTCAGTACCTGGCACAAACTCCTGTTCATTATCAAGGAATAATGGGACAAGTTGAGCATGTAATTTATCGCTGGACACAAAAGCCTGGCAGAATGGCAAATAATACAGATACGCCAGATCAATCCTATGACTGGGTCGGTCTTTTGATATTAGCCCAAAGTGCATTGCCAAATAGAAAACTAGATCAACCTTGAAGACATAGGTCGCATACGGCGCAAACTCGTCCAATGGCGGCTCTCCTGCTTCTTGGTATTTTTTTAGTAAATTGCTATACGCCTTATCGGGCACTTCAAGTAGTTTTAGTTCCAGATAGAGGAACTCCTTGCCTTTATTTTTTACGAAGCCATCAACAAAAGTTTTAATCTCTGCCAGACTTTTTAAGCGAGTACCTGCTGGCAAGATGTTCTTAACTAAGTCGATCGTGGTATCAAAATCCATGCTGGAGAGTTCTTTGCGCCAGTCTTTTGCATAGAGCCTCTCAAGATCTGTAAATTCCTCTGACTGCCAACGTTGCAGTGCTTCAACCTCTGGTATCGAGTCAACATGATAGCCAATTTGTCCATCTGGCGAACGCTTAGGCTTACCGCCATTTACTACTGGCCTACCAGACATGGGAACGTCCTCTCCCATCAAACTAGCTTCTACTAGAGTTCCATGATAAAAGTTGGCGCCGACATGCTGAGTTGGTGTTTTAAACGCTATCTCGCTTACTAGTTTTTCGGGAGAGCCACGTCCGCGATCATTCTTCTCGAGATCTGCTAGTGTCTCAATATAAAGCATTGGGGTAATGTTGTTTATAAAGAAGTTATCTAGCCAGGTTGACTCATCAACACTTAGTGCCTCTACAGCAGATTTGTCAAAAAGTAAAATAGGTCCCATAACCCATATTATAGTCGTCTGGTATATTAACTGTATGAGAGTTTTACATAGTGCTGATGACCGTATAAATACCTTTTATGACGTATGTACGGCCCTTGAGAACACATTGTTTGAGTACTTTATACCAACCTACAAGAGCTTATTTAACAAAAATCCGGTTTCTGGTGTAACGAATGAGGAATTAATGCAAATATGTAACGTAAAAGCAAAAGGTCTGTCCTGCTATTTAATGGCTAACCCGCCGGATTATAACGAGGATATTAGTTCGCCTGAGTTTAAGACTACATTAACAAAGGATTGGGACGAGGACGTAGAACGGGAGGCCGACTGGTGTCTAGGAGATGGTAGTTATATGGTGCGGGTGACGGGACTCTAACCCGTGGCCTCTTCCTTGGCAAGGAAGCGCTCTAAACAACTGAGCTACACCCGCATAAATAGATCTGGTCCTTCAAGAACCTTGGTGGCGCCTCCCAGGCTCGAACTGGGGACACAAGGCTCTTCAGGCCTCTGCTCTACCAACTGAGCTAAAGCGCCAAGGTAAAGTCCTTGTTATTTTACGAGAAAACAGGTGTTTATTCAATAAATTGGTGGGGTTGGAGGGGTTTGAACCCCCGACCTCATGAATGTGAATCATGCGCTCTGGCCAACTGAGCTACAACCCCAATATTACACTTTCATCATACTAGATAACTGCCCGATCAATAAACTCCTGGCAAAAGTATTCAAATACTGCGTTAGTCCAACCAAAACCAGTTTGATTCGGGTATAAGCCATTAACCGGAGGTTTTAAAGGTTGAATGACATTATATTTTTCTAAAAATTCTCCATGATTATTAAACCAATTCAGATTTGTTTTCAACCATTTCATGGCAATTCTATAGGCATCTTTCTGATAACCATACTTCTGTAACCCCTTAACAACAATATAGTGAAGCGGCGCCCAGCCATTAGGATAAGCCCATTGCGTTGGCAAAGTCCCGGTAATAAATTTCCCAAAAGGCAATGTATCAGTTGTTGCCAGGCCACCCTGATGCTCAAAGCGTTTTAAATTTCGAGCCAATTTGAATGCTTGTTCATTAGTAGCTAAGCCCGACCATAGCGGATAATATGATGCCAGTGAATTAATCGAACTTCTCTTTTCTTTTTTATAATCATAGTCATAGAACGCGCCGCGACCCTTATTCCACATCAGTTTATTAATTATTGATTGACGCTGCTTGGCGGTATCTTCCCATTTTTTGGCTTCCGATTTATTACCTAAAATATAAGCTGCTTGCGCAAAATCCACTTCATATTTGTATAACAAAGAATTCAGATCTATCGGCAAGTAATTCAATGCGCGTCGATTAAAACGGGTAGTCATATCCCAGCCACTTTCAGCTTCAGCTAAATCATTTAAATAATTAATGTCATAGTAACGACTTAGTCCTTTGTAAACCTTTCGAGCATTTGGTTTAGCTGTTCCCATCCATACATGAGCATATTCTTCCTTGGCAATATCAATACCTTTTTTCAGCCAGGAATTATCAAGGTTATAAGCGCCATAAATATCAAAAATAATACTTGTTAAGAACGGCGGTTGCGAATGACCAGTTAAATATGTTCGAGAAGCGTTCGGGATAATGCCAAATCGGTGAAAAAGCAATAATAAATCTTCGGCAATTCCCAGTACTAGTTCACGATGCTTTTCATCAAGTAAAGCTTGAATCATGAAATAACTATCCCAATAATAAAGTTCATTAAAATCAAATTCGTTATTTGGGTGAAAAGCAGGTACAAGGTATGGTTTTGGCAATCCAAGTTGGCTATTGCAGCTCTTCGGATGATAAAAAGTAATATTTGACCAGTATTTGGCAATATATTCTCGAGCTGCTGACACGTCTTCAGCCGACAATGGATTAGTCACGGATGATGACCCTAGTTTAGGTAAACTAATGGTATTTGTTTTAAAAGAAAACATAATCACTTAAGCCTATGGCAATTATGGTTGATCGTCAACAATACATTTTATTAATCTAAATATTGTTAATAATTATGCTTGAATAGTTACTGTCGTACCGATAGATGCCCAATTGAATAGCCAAGCGGCAGCTGTTAATGGTAATTCGACGCAACCGTGAGAAGCCTGCGACGAACTGGGACTAATGTTGCCAAAATCTGCACTAGTACGCCAGGTAGCATCATGCAAACCATAGGTACCATATTCATTATTTAAAAACGGCATCCAATAATAGACATAATCATTCCAGCTAGACACTCCATCCGTTCCAGAAAGATAACGATCGGTTTGTTTGGCATAAATTTCATATGTTCCGACCGGTGTGACATCACTTGGTATACCGGTATAACCAGTAATTACCGCGGTATTAAATACTTGTTCATTTTTATTACAAGCCCATAAGTGACGTTGACCAATACTTACTACTATATTTTGATTAATAACATTGTCGCTACAAACATTACTCACTACAATCGGCTTTGAAACATTTACTTTCTGAGTATTACTCGCAGGACTAGTAGTACTTTGGGAAATGTTTTTTGTTGAAGCTGGATTAAGTATCGTTGAAAAATACCAAATTGTTACTACCAGTATCAATAACAATATTATAAATATCAGCGGTTTACGATGCTGTTTCTTTAGCTTTTTAGCTGTAGTGTGTCGAGCTAGTTTGCTTGGTATATAAATTTCTTTCATCTGTTTATTTATTTAAAACGTAATTTATACTATGAGATACAAGAATAATGCCGTCAAGCTATTATCCCACAATAGCCCAACGGGCATTTAATAACATTAGGAATATAAATAATAATGGTGGAGCACCTCCAAAAAAGTTCACCCCTCATCTTTGATGAAATACGGAGGTGGCGGTATTTACTCTGGGATGACTATGTATATTATAACAAAGAGGGTAAACAGTATAAGAAGACAATATCCCCTAAAGTAGTTCACCACTTACTATAGGATATCGGCAAATAAGTAAGTGTCGTATCAAGTTGAATAGGTTGACTTTAATTAGCTAGCGAAACCGAAGAGAGGGCAGAATTTAATGCTATCGTGTCACTCCCTACGTCATTAGTTACTTCATTGACAACGGTTTGGCTATAGCTACCATTTTGTGCACAGAGTTCTTGTCCATGTGCTAATGCTACATACTTTGTTGGAAATTGCTTTACGAGATACTCATCTGGCTGATTCCCATACCACTGTCCAGAGCCAACCACGATAGCATCAAAACCTCCATTTCCGCTACTTTCTGACGGAGAACATTGCGGGGCTAGTTTAGTTAAAGAAGCAGTAGATATATATGCCGACATCTCAATACCGCCTAAAGAGTTATAGTCTAAATTCAAATTAACAGAGTAGGTTAAATCACTCAAAGATGTGGGTAGCGGGAATTCAATTCCTAGTTCGGGTATTTCTACTAAATTTGAACTCGTTATCTTAGTTGGTTCTTCTACAGGTCCAAAAGAAATGGATGTTGTCGAGCCTGCTTTTTGATTAGCGGCATTTAACTCTGACTGAACATTATTCAATTTTTTTTCTTGCTCGGTTAGTGATGCGTTTGCAGCTTTTAATTCATTGCTGGTATATGTAACTTTTTGAGCCAAGTTGTTTGCATTTCGATGTTGCCAATAATAAACGCTTCCACTACATAGAACTATGATGACAATAAATAATATGAACTTTGTGGTTGAATTTAAATGACCCTTTTGCCGCTTTATTCCAGTAGTTGTTTTTTGTATAGATTGAATGGAATCTTGCGATAAATGGGACGACGCTTGGTCATTCATATTAGTTAAAGCATAAACACTGAGGTTGCTTTTTGCAATAAAATGACCTCATTTAATGAGGTCATAATGCTTATTCTTGGTGG
>Ga0187851_10002098_pt1 | contig 18065 bp, 19 predicted proteins | sample June2016WEW_6_10_FD_132997 | JGI IMG/M metagenome (GOLD analysis project Ga0187851, IMG submission 132997) | Peatland microbial communities from SPRUCE experiment site at the Marcell Experimental Forest, Minnesota, USA - June2016WEW_6_10 | ecosystem: Environmental > Terrestrial > Soil >...
AAGCCGCTGGCTGGCCCATCACGCCGGCCATCGCCGATTGCCTGTTCACCGCGGTTTCGACGGATACGGGTTCCTTCCAATATCCCACCACCAAGCCGCTGACCTACCACACCGCCGGCGAATTGGTCAGGCTCGGGGCGAACCTGGAAACCATTTGCCAGCAGGTTTACCAGTCCTATTCCCTTTCGCGGGTGCGTTTGCTCAAGCACGTTTACAGCCATTTTCATCTGGCGCACGACAACCAGGTCGCCTGGCTCTGGCTTCGGAAAAGGGATTTTACCCGCACTGGGGCCGACCGCAGTGACACAGAGGGTCTGATCGATCATATTCGCGCCATTGAACCGGTGGTGATCGCGTGCGTCTTTGAGGAAGTCGGGGAGGACCTTGTCCGCGTCAGCCTGCGTTCGAAATCACCGCGCATTAATGTCAACGAAATCCTCTCGCAATTCGGCGGCGGCGGCCACGCGGCGGCAGCTGGAGCGCGCATTGAGGGCAAGCCTCTTTCCGTGCAGCGCCGCGTCATCGGCGCGGTGAAAAAAGCCCTCGATGCCGCCCACTGACGCACATGCATGTTTTTGATCCATTCGACGGCGCGGTTCTGATTGACAAACCGGCGGGGCCGACCTCGCACGATGTGGTGGACGCGTTGCGCCGTGCCTTTCGCCTGGAGAAGGTCGGCCATTGCGGGACGCTGGACCCCAACGCCACCGGCTTGCTCGTCATCGTTCTGGGGAAAGGGACCAAACTGTCCGAGAAACTGATGTCCGATGACAAAGTTTATGAGGGCGCGATTAAATTCGGCGAGACCACCGACAGTTATGATGCGGCGGGCGAACTGGTTTCCTCTCTGCCCGTGCCGCCCATCACGCTGGAGGAGTTGAACGCGGCGGCGGCCGAATTCCAGGGCGATTTGATGCAGGCGCCTCCCATGGTCTCGGCTGTCAAGATCAAGGGAGTTCCTCTTTACAAATTGGCGCGCAAGGGCATCGAAGTGGAACGCAAGCCGCGTCTCATTCACATTTACAGCTTTCGCTTTTCCAGCTACTCGGAGCCGCTGGGCCAGTTCCGCATCGCCTGCACCAAGGGCACCTACGTGCGTTCCCTGGCCCATGACCTTGGCCAAAAAATCGGGTGCGGCGCGCATCTGGCTTCCTTGAGGCGGATCGTCTCCGGGAAATTTGACGTGAAGGACTCGATTACGTTCGAGGACGCCCTCAAACTTACCGCCAGTGATTTGCAGAAGCGGGTGCTGCCGTTCCTGACCCTGGCGCAGCCGGCTTGAACCGCTCCGGCCCCATTGCCCGATGAATGTCATCCATGCCGCCGCTGATTTGGACGCCGGGCCGGGCGGCGTTTGCCTGGCCATCGGCGTTTTCGACGGTGTGCATCTGGGCCACCAATCCGTCATTGGCCGGGCCTGCCAGGAAGCGCGCCAACACGATGCCATGCCGGTGGTGGTCACCTTCGACCGCCATCCCAACGCAGTCGTCGCGCCGCAAAATGTTCCACCGCTCATCTATCCGCTCTCGAAAAAACTGCGGGTCCTGGAGTCGCTCGGCCTGGGCGCCGCCTGCGTCATTCATTTTGACAAGGCTTTCAGCGAAATTACCGGCGAACAATTCATTCGCGGACTGGCGCGCGATTTCAAAGCCGTTCGCGCCATCTGCGTGGGGGAAACGTTTCAGTTCGGCCATCGGCGCTCAGGCAACGTCGCGCTTCTCCAGGCGCTGGGAGGGGAATTGGGGTTCGCGGCCCACGCCCTGCCCGATGTTCTCCTCGGCGGCAAGCCGGTGAGCAGCACGCGCATTCGGGAGGCGGTGCGCGCCCCTCAGTTTGATGCAGCGAGCCAAATGCTGGGCCGGCCCTATACGCTGTGCGGGCCGGTCGTTGCCGGCGCGCGTCTCGGACAGAAGCTTGGGTTTCCAACGGCCAATCTCAATGTGTCCGGCATCCTCATTCCGCCCGCGGGAGTGTATGCCGCCGATGCGCGCTGGAGCGGGGAAACCCGTCGCGCGGCCGTCAATATCGGGCGTCGTCCCACCATGTATTCGTCCGAAGGCGGACTGTGCGTGGAAGCGCACCTGTTGGATTTCGCCGGGAACGTTTACGGCCAGGAAATAGAATTGACGTTCCTCGGGAAATTGCGCGAAGAACGCCGATTCCCATCGGTCGCAGCCCTGCAACAGCAGATCGAACGGGACGTTGCCGCCGCGCGCGCCATCGAAAAGTAAGAGGACTCCGGTCCTATTTCCCGCCGGCGGCTTCGAGGCGTTTCAGGTCGTCGGCGAGGAATTGGGCGACATCCTTGAATTTTTGGATATTTTCAGGTTTAATGGCCATTAAAGTCTCGTGCGCCTCCAGGCAGGTCCGGGTCAATTCCATCTGCGTATTGTTGGGCGCTTTGGCCAGCGGCTCGAATTTATCGCTGGCCGGTTCGGCGCAAGTCCTGATGGCAAACAGACCCGTCACTCCGAGGTTATCCAGGGTTTCCGCGATGCGGGGATTCGGGTTGAGCAACTCCAAAGGGGCGCCCAGTTGCACGCTCTTGCCGCCGGAGAGTTTCAAGCCGATGCCGGACAACAACCCGAGAAAGGTGCTGTCCATGGTGAGACAGTCGCACAATTCAAAGATAAAATGGCTGTAGCCTCTTTGCCAGAGTTCACTTATCAACTTTTTAAGATCCAGGCTCGAGGTGAAGTCCGCCCGCCCGTTCACCTTGACGCAGACGGTCCGGTCATAGACTGCCACCATTAATTTTGCCGGGGGTTGGTTCATGGCTCGGATAACATTGCGATGCGATTCAGCCCGGTCAAACCGGCATCAGCCGCCGCTCCTCGAGCCCCGCTTCAACCGGGCGACTGATGATTTGGATGAGTGTTTGCTGCAAAACCAGGGAGGGGTCGAGGTTGCGTGAAATGAGCTTTTGGTTGCACTCCAACAGCAGGTCCATGGCCGCGATGAGTTCGCTTTGCGAGTAATTCTGCGCCTGGGGCATGGCCCGGAATAACACATACGGATGCATGGAAAGCGGGTTCAGCTTCTTGTCATCAGGCAGCGTGTCGGCCGGAACGCGCCCAAGCTGCGCCTTGAAGCGGCTGAAGTCCGATTCGGGTTTGAGCCAGCGTCGGGTCAGCAGTTCGCGGATGAAAATCAACACGCGCACTTTGCTGATCAGGCCGTAGAGCAAACCGATTTCGTTGCGCTTCGGGTCGCGGCGGATCTCCCAAAGTTCTTGATCGAGACAGGCCAGCGCGCGGTCCAGTTTCCTGTCCCCCAGCGCGTCGCCCAGGGCGAAGGCGCGGGCCTGCTTGTTGCGCGTCACGATGGCTTTGACATCCTCCACCTCGATGCGGGAACGTGGCGCAACATAGAGGGACAACTTCTCGATCTCGCTGTCGAGTTGGCGGACATTGGGTCCGACGCTGGCCACCAAGAGGGCCAGCGCCTCGTCTGAAATCTCCACTTTCAAATCACGCAGCGCGCGCAAGGCCCAGCTTTCGGCCTGGCTTGACCAATCCTCGTCGTCCGCCGACCAGGCGGCGAAAATTTCAACGGACCCGATTTTCTCCAAAGTTTTGTAAAAGGACTTTCGCTTATCCACCTTCCCGGCGCTGATGAGCAGCCGGACTTTTCCCCAGGCAAAGGCCTTGAGTTCCTGCGACAGGCCGGCCAGAGTCTCCGTCACAACCTGCGCGGCGGCGGTGCGTTCTTCCCCCAGAAAATTGCAGTTCCGCAGCCAGACGACTTTGCCGCTGCCAAAGAAGGGGAGCGTTTGCAGGGCGGCGCGCAATTTGACCAGACTTTTCAGCGCCTCGCCGGAATGGTTCACGGCCGCGTCGATGATTTCGTGGTCCATGCCCCCGATCTCTTCGGACCATTTCTGGAAGATTTCGCGCGCGCGCTGCTTGACGCCGAATTCATCGTCGCCGCAGACCAGCAATACGGGTGTTGTGATGGTGGCGGCGGAGGGCATGGGGCCGATTATTCCTGATCCCCGGACTCGCCAGTGTTCTCGTTGATGCGGTCGAGCACTTCGGTCATGTCTTCGACTTGTTCGAAGAGCGGGGAGGAGACGAATATGGGACGTTTTTGGGCGGTGGCCAGAGCCAGGCAATCGCTGGGCCGGGCGTCGATTTCCACAATCTTCCGCCCCAACTCATTTTCCTGCTGCAAAATGAGGCGGGCGTAATAGGTGGAATTTTTCAGTTCGGTGATTACGACCCGCTCGATGGTCAGGTTGAAGCCTTTGAAGATGCTGTTCATCAAGTCGTGGGTCAGGGGGCGTTCCTTTGGGGTGTCGCGCAAAAACATGCCGATGATGGCGCCCATGTTGTGCTCCACTTGAATGACGAAAACCTTTTGGTTATTGCCGACGAAAATCGCGCAGCCGCTGTTGGCTGGAAGTATTCCGCGAATTTCCACGGGCAGAACATCACTCTTCATTCCCGAAAGTTACGATATTTGCCCAAAAAAACAAGCGCGAACGGGTGTCATGGTTCCGCACATGCAGGGTTGCCAACAGGTTGCTGTTTGACTCAACATGGCCGGCGATGGGCACGGCAAACAAAATATTGACGGCTCCCGACCTGGCCCGCTGGAGGGAAGGGCTGCGGCGCGCGGGGAAAAAGCTGGTGGTGACCAACGGGTGCTTTGATCTGTTGCACTTGGGCCATGTGACTTATCTGGAGCAGGCCCGGCGACAAGGCGATGCTTTGCTGGTCGGGGTAACCAGCGACGCCGGGGTGCGCGCGTTGAAAGGAACGGGCCGGCCTTTGAACAGGGCGGAAGACCGCGCGGCGGTTCTGGCGGCGTTGCAATCGGTCGATGCTGTCCATGTTTTCCCGGAGTTGGACGCCAGGGATTTTCTGAAGAGCATCGTGCCGGACGTGTACGTCAAGGGTGGTGATTACACCTTGGACACCATCAACCAGGACGAACGCCGCTTGCTGGAGGAATTGGGGGTCAAAATCGTGCTGCTCGCGGTTGTGGCTGGGAAGTCCACCAGCGCGCTTCTCAAAAAAATCCATCGCTTGTAAATCAGGGCTTGATTCCGCGAAGCGACGGCCTGTTAATCGAAGGCATGGCATCCGAAACATTTCAAGCCAGCCGGTGGACAGCGGGCAACCATCTCTTTCCCACCGTCATCGAGGTTTCAGACAAGGCAGTGCTGCGACGCAAGCGGTCGTGGTTCAGCATCGACGAGATCAGCATCAGCATCCAAAAAGTGGCGTCGGTGCATATTCAGACCGGGCTGCTCTGGTCAAAGATCATCATAGAATCCTCCGGCGGAAGCGATCCGTTGACCAGCCACGGTCATAGCAAGGCGGACGCCAGGCGCATCAAAGAATTGCTCGAAGGTTACCAGCAAGGAACGCCTCCCGCCTGAGGCGCTGCGGCGCCGGCGCGCTGAGATTTTCGGAGCGCTCGTCGTTCAATTGTCACCCAATTGTCACCGTGTTGCCGTTGTTTAAGGGAGGGCGTCCCTGTCAACGTATTGGTGATGAAGGCCAAGATTCTCGTGGTGGATGACGAACCGGATGTGCTGGACCTGGTGACTTACAATCTGGGCCAGGCCGGTTTCCAAACCCTGACCGCTGCGGACGGGGCGGAGGCGCTGCGCAAGGCGCGCTCCGCCAGCCCGGACTTGATCTTGCTGGACCTGATGCTGCCGGAACTTGACGGATTGGAAGTCTGCAAGTTGCTGCGGCGGGATTCCAAAACCAGCGGCATCCCCATCATCATGCTGACCGCTCGCGCCAGCGAAATGGACCGCATCGTCGGCTTCGAACTGGGAGCGGTGGATTATGTGCCCAAGCCATTCAGTCCGCGCGAGCTGGTGTTACGCGTCAAGAAGAGATTGGAGAAAAGCGGGGGCGCGCCGCCCAAGACCTTGCATGTGTTCGGCGCTTTGCAGGTGGATGTCTCACGGCACTTGGTGACGGTCAAGGGCCGGCGGGTGGAACTGACGGCCACTGAGTTTAACCTGCTGACCCTCCTGGTGCAACGGGCGGGCCATGTGCAGTCGCGCGACCGCTTGTTGCGCGACGTGTGGGAATATGAAAGCCACATCGACACCCGCACCGTTGACACCCACATGCGCCGCCTGCGCGACAAACTCGGGCCGGCGTCCAAGTATCTGGAAACCGTCCGGGGCGTGGGCTACCGGTTTTTGGCGGAGATCAGCTAGCCGGCCCGGCGGAGTTATGGCTTGATGGGGCGAATCTTGATGTTGCGGAAGGAGATCGAGCCATGGTCCCCTTGCAACGCGATGGAGCCGATGTCGGACTGGGCAAAGCCCGGCATCATGGAGAATTTGGAGGCGGCGACGCGCTGGTTGAAATCGTCGCTGTGCAGGACGTATTCAAAGTACTTGACACCGTTGATTTCATGCACGCACTTCTGCGGGGTGACGAGGAGGCGGACGTGGTTCCATTCGCCCACAGGCTTGGTGGCATCGAGTGTTTTGCCGGTCTTGGGATCGATGGGGGGTTGATACAAGGCATAGAGCCATCCGCACCGCACCGGGTCTTCCGCCAACTGATTGTCCTCCAGTTGAAATTCGGGGCCTGTGAGCCAGACGGCCGGGCCGGTGTTTCCCACATGGAACATGATGCCGCTGTTGCCCGCCGGGGTGATGTTGTAGTCCAGTTGCAATTCGAACCAGTCGTACTGGTTGCTGGTGACAATGTCGCCGGCCTGGCGGGGATTGACGCAGGTGATGGTGCCATCGATGACCTGCCAGCCCGGGCGGATGCCGTCCCGCCTGAAATTGTGCCAGCCGTCAAAGTTCGTTCCGTTGAACAGGAGCTGCCATCCGGCGGCTTTCTCGGCGGCGGTCAGGGTGTTGATCTCCCCTCCGGCGGACACCAAAGCGGAGGTCAGAAACAGGGAAGCTAAAGCCATTAATAAGCAAATTGATTTCATGCGTATAAGGGTGTCGGCAGCCTATTCCTTTTTCTCCGCCTTCAATTCTATATGGAGCTCGCGCAGTTGTTTTGGCTCGACGCCGGCGGGGGAATCCGTCATCAGGTCCGTGCCTTTGGCCGTTTTCGGGAACGCGATCACATCCCGGATGCTGGGCGTGCCGCATAAAATGGCGATGAGGCGGTCGAAGCCAAGCGCGATCCCTCCATGCGGGGGCGCGCCATATTTGAAGGCCTCCAGCATGTAACCGAAGCGGGCCTGGACCAGTTCCGGCGGAATCTGCAACACTTGTTCAAAGACCAGCTTCTGCACGGCAGGTTGATGAATGCGGATGGATCCGCCCCCCAGTTCCACGCCGTTGACCACAATGTCGTAATGCTGGCCCCGGACTTTTTTCGGGTCCGTTGTTAGAAACGGGATGTCCTCCGCCACCGGCGCGGTGAACGGATGATGGCTGGAATACCAGCGGTTCTGTTCCTTGTCGAAACTCAGCAGGGGGAAATCCACCACCCACAGAAAATCGAAGCGGTTGGCCGGAATCTGCAATTTGCCCTGCGCTTTCAACAAGTCGGCGCAATAGCCGCGAATTTTGCCGAGGATTTCGCACGCATTGAGCCATTGATCGGCCGCAAATAAAATCAAATCGCCTTCTTCGATTTTGAGCTTTTGCGACAGGGCGGCTTTTTCGGCGTCGTTAAAGAACTTGACGATGGGCGATTTCCATTCGCCGTTCTCCACCTTGATGTAAGCCAGTCCCTTGGCGCCAAAACTTTTGGCGTACTCGGTCATGGTCTCGATCTGGCCTTGTGTGACCGCGGCAAGACCCCTGGCGTTGAGCGCTTTGACCACGCCGCCGGAGGCGACCGCGCCGCCGAACACCTTGAATTTGCTGGCGCGAAACTCCTCCGTGAAATCGACCAACTCCAATCCAAATCGCGTGTCCGGCTTGTCGATGCCGTAGCGGTTGAGCGCTTCCTGATGGGTGAGGCGGAGGAACGGGGTGGGGACGTCGATGTTCAACGCCGTCTTCCAGATTCGTTTGAGCAATCCCTCGACCAGGGCATAAATGTCCTCCCGTTCGATGAAGGACATTTCGACATCGATTTGCGTGAACTCGAGTTGGCGGTCGGCCCGCTGGTCCTCGTCGCGAAAACATCGCGCCAATTGAAAATATTTTTCGACACCGGCGACCATCAGGATTTGTTTGAACTGCTGCGGCGACTGGGGCAGTGCGTAGAATTTGCCCGCGTTGACCCGGCTGGGGACGAGGAATTCGCGCGCCCCTTCCGGGGTGGATTTGAAAAGGGTCGGCGTCTCCACCTCCAGGAAACCCTGCTCGTCGAAAAACAGGCGGGTGGCGGTGGAGACCTTGCTGCGCAGACGGAGGTTGCGGGCCATTTCGGGGCGGCGCAGGTCCAGATAACGGTATTGCAGGCGCAGCTCCTCGTTGACCGATTTGGCAATTTCAGGATCATCCACCGGGAAGGGCAGAACCTCGGCCATGTTCAGCACCTCGAGGGAGCTCACGGCAATTTCCACTTCGCCGGTGGGGATTTTGGGATTCTGCGTGCCGGGCGGACGCGCGCGGACGTTGCCTGTCACGCTGATGACGCATTCGCTGCGCAAGGCGGCCGCCCGCTCGAAAAGGTCGCCGGTCAGCGCGGAAGGGTCAAAGACGGTTTGGGTGCGGCCTTCGCGGTCGCGAATATCAATGAAGATCAGACCGCCCAAGTCGCGCCGGGAATGGACCCAGCCGGCGAGCGTGACGGTTTGGCCGATATGCGCCGGGCGCAATTCGTTGCAATGATGCGTGCGTTTCATTTCAGCAAGGGCGCTCTCCAAAATGGCAGGCGGCAACGCAGGGCGCTGCAACCAGCGGGGTGGGTCGTCCGTGGCTGGCTTAGACCTCGAAATCGAAGATCAAGACATTCTCAACCAGGCCCATCGCCATCGTTTTGAACCGTTCGTGTTCGGGGTGGACGATGTAGGCATCGCGCGCTGCAACATCACTGAAGGTCATGATGAAGCCGTGTGTCAGACCCTGGTTGCGGCTTTCCTGGCTGCAATTGGTGCCGGAGACATAATCATCAATTCCCGGAACAGTTTCGGACAAATCCAAAACATCCTCAAAGAACTTGCCGATTTGTTCCTCGGTGGTTCCATCTTTGAACTTCAACAAAACAATGTGTTTTACCTTAGACATGTGGGGGGTATGGTAGTGTCTTTTGTTCCCGGCTCAAGACTTTCTTTGGGCGGATTTTTCACCATTTTTTCAGTCCCCTGCCACGCCCTATTTCCCGGCCAGCGCCGTCTCGACCGCCTGGACCAATTGAGGCGATTCCGGCGTGGTCTGCGATGGGAACCGCGCCACGACTTTGCCGTCGCGGCTGATGACGAATTTTTGAAAATTCCATTTGACCTCACCCGGAAAGGCCGCATCAGGCCCTGTCAAGGCCACATAGAGCGGGTGTTTTTCCTGGCCTTTGACATGGATCTTGGCCATGAGCGGAAATGTCACGTCGTATTTGGAAGTGCAAAAGGCCTTGATCTCGTCGGCGGAGCCGGGTTCCTGCCCGCCAAAATCATTGGAGGGTACGCCGATGACCACCAGGCCTTTGTCTTTGTACTTCTTGTAGAGGGATTCCAGCCCGCTGTATTGCTTGGTGAAGCCGCATTTGGAGGCCACGTTCACCAGCAGGACGACCTCTCCCGCATAGGCCTTGAGGGAGGTCGGCTGGCCATTGATGTCGTTCAACGGAATGTCTTGTATTGTGTTCATCTTGTCGGCGGCCATCAACCGGCACGCCAGCATCGCACCTAAAAACGTGGCCGCAACTTTCATGGGTTTACTTTGGCGGCGATTTGGCAAAAGTCAAACATGCCCCTACAACCTCCCCCCGCCGCGGCGGCGAGGGCAGACCGGCGGCCTGGCCCGGGTCTTGCGCAAAAAATCACTGTGATTTGGTGCGACTGGGTGTGACGGAGCTTGATTTTTTGATCCTGAATCAAACCGAATTCAAAGGCGAGGGGATGCCAGGAGGCAACGCGGCAAGCAGCAACCAAGGCGCTGAGTCTGAATTGAAAATTTGTCAGCGAAGATCTGTCGTTGGCCGTTTGCCGCCAAGGCGGACAGGCAAGTTGACTTCCAAGTCCGGGCATTCTGTTCATAATTTTGGCATTCAGCATTTAGCGTTTCGCCTCAATCCTTAGACTACATATATCAATAAATATTCAATAATAAAAGGAGTATTTTAATTATTTTTGGTGGAGCTGGCGCGTCACGGCGCAAACGGTGCGTAATGGATTGCGGGGCAACGGTTTAGCCCGGCCGCCACGCGTGGGACCAGAACGCAACACCTTAACATTGACGCCGCACTATATCCCCGGTGGGCTGAAGGATGGGTTATCACATTGGAACACTTTTGTTGGAACCTTTCCCCGACTTGGTCCTCTTATGGCGAGGAGCGATGTCAGCTTGGGGCTGCATCAACAATGCCGAACCACAACAAAAATGCTAGAACTATGAAACAGAAATCAAGCTTTGTCCGTTTTTCGCAGGCCATCGCCGCAGCGATGGCCGTATGCGCAATCTCCAGCCACGCACAAGTGAACGTCACGGCCACTCTGACTGATGTGCCGGCGTCCGGCGGGGTTTTTGATTATACGTTGAAACTGAATAATACGGGACCCGAAGCGGTCGAGAGCTTTTGGCTGGGCTGGTTCCCCGGAAGTTTTAATGTGGCAAGTCCATCCAGCCCGGGGAACACGCTTGGGTGGAGCGAGGTGTTGGATGGCAGTTCCATCCAGTTCGGCGGCACGTCGGGGACCGCCCTGGATGCGGGTCATTCGGGGGTGTTCACTTTTGACAGCACCTCCACACCGTCACAATTCGAGTCTGGAACAGCCGGGGAATCCACGGCCTACGGCGTCGATGCCGCCCAGCTTGCGTTTACCCTCACCTCAGGACACACCGAGGTGTTTACTCCTACCATGGGTGCAGCGCCCGACCAATCTTCCACCTTGGGGCTTCTGGCCGTCGGCTCGATTGGGCTGTTGGTCGCTTTTCGGTGCTTCAGTTGTTCCCGGTCATACGCCATCGCCAATTGATACGCAGACGCCGGCAATCGGGATGGTAAGAGGCGGACGGGATGGACGAAGCGGACTTGATGGAAGAAGCCAAGCCATGATTGGGCGGGGTTGCTTTACATTGGCTTTGACGGGGATTAGAATTGATCTGCCTGGGGAGAAACTATTTATGCCGCAGGCGAGTCAACGCGACGAACAAAAGCATTATTATGGGCGACAGATCTCCGAAAGCGAACCAGAAGAAATCCACACAGAAACAAGACAAGGCCAACAGCGTCGAGCAGAAGAAAAAAGACGCCGTGTTCGCAAAGCAGTCCGCCAATAAAAAGAAGTGATCCCCAAGAGTGAAGGGGAGAGACGCTCTCCGTCACCCAACCCTCTCCAAGGAGAGGGTTTTGCGCCGGGATCTGTGCGGTCTTTTTGGCTGTTACCAATCCTTGAATTTGCCGGGTTGGGTTTTGACGGGCTGATTTTCGGGGGAGAAGATCAGGGACTTTTCCTCGTCTTTTTGCTCGGATAAGAGTTGGCGGGCTTCTTCGGGCGTCATCTGCCCGGCAGCGGCGGCTTGTTGGGCCTCTTGCTGTTGCTGCTCCTTTTTCTCACTTTCCTTGGCTTGGGCTTGCTGTTCCTTCTTTTCCTGGTCCTTTTTGGCTTGGTCCTGCTGGCGCTTCTTTCCTTCCTCTTTCTTTTTGTCCTGTGCGGACTGTTTGTCCTGGCCGTTCTGCTGATCCTGTTTGGAGGAGTCTTGTTGTTGCTGGTCCTGCTGGTCTTTCTGCTGCTGATTTTGTTGATTCTGCTGGTTTTGCTGATCCTGCTGGTCTTTGTCGTTCTTTTGGTTCTTTTTATCCTTGTTCTGCTTTTGCTGCTGTTGTTGTTGCTGCTTGAGTTTCTCGAGTTGTTGTTTGATGTAGGCGAGGTTGTTGTTGGCGTCGGCATCGTTGGTGTTCAGGCGCAGGGCGTTGGTGTAACTGTCCATGGCCTGCTGCCAGAGCGCTTCTTTTTTGTCGGGTTCCGACAACGATTCGCCCAGGTGGTATTCAGTGTTGCCTAGGTTGTAATAGGTGTGTTCCTGGGTCTGCACGTCGGGGATGACGCCAGGGGAGGCGAGGGTGGCGTTGAATTGCTTTTCGGCTTTCTCGAGCTGCTTGGCGCGATAGGCCGCCGCACCTGCGTCGTAATGCAGGCGGTAATCGTTGGTATTTTGCTGTGATAGCCGGTTGTATTCGTCGAACGCGCCCTTGAACTCGCCGGATTGATAATCGCGGAAGGCGCTGGAAGGCGAAGCGTGTCCGGTTGATGCAATGAGCAGGAAACAGAGCACGGCAAAGGCCTTTTGCAAGGCGGACCTTGCGGGCGGGTCGGACTCTGAGCGGCGCGAACGGGAGCGTTCCGGCAGCAGGAATTCCACGAGCAGGCAAACCACGGCAAAGGCCAGGAACCAATGATACTGTTCACGATAAACCTTGGTCAGTCTGGTTGTCGCTTCGGTTTTGGGCAACGGCGCAAGGCCACGGGCGTAGAGCGTCGCCATGGGATCGGCGCCTTGCAGCGGCAGGTAGAAGCCGTTGGCTTCGGTGGCAATTTCCCGGAGGAGTTTCTCGTTGAGATGCGATTTGACCACGTTGCCGTCGTCATCCTTGATGAAGGAGTAGTTTCCCTGGTCGTCCTTGACGCGCAGCAATTCGCCCGCCGGCGTGCCGACGCCGACGGTGAAAATGCGCATGCCTGCCTCGGCCGCTTCTTTCGCCGCCGCCAGCGTGTCGGTGTCGGCGTCATGATCTTCGCCGTCGGTAAAGAGCACGAGAACTCTATGATTGTCCTCGCTCTTTTCAAACGCGGCCAGTGAGGCGCGGATGGCGGCGGACAGGGCGGTGCCGCCTTGTGGAATGATGCCGACGTTGAGGGCTTCAACGCCCTGGCGAAAAGCCTGGTCGTCGAGGGTGAGGGGAGTTTGCAAGAAGGCGGTGCCGGCAAAAGCCACCAAGCCAAGCCGGTCGTTGCGGGCCTGCCGCATCAGGTCGAAGACGGCCAGTCTTGCCTTTTCCAGGCGATCCGGCGCGACGTCCTGGGCTAGCATGCTGCGCGAGGTATCCACGGCGACGATGATGTCGAGGCCCTTTTGTTTGGCCTCCTCCCAGGCAAATCCCCATTGGGGCCGGGCCAGGGCCAGGAGCACCCCGGCGAGGGCGGCGGCGAGCAAGGCAAAGCGGAAGGCCTGGCGCGCGGGCGAGAAGCCCACCAGCAGAGTGGCCAGCAGGCGCTGCTGGACGAACTGCCGGATTAATTTTTGTTTGACGCGCCAGGACCAGAAGAACAGGCCCGCCAGCGCCGGCAGGGCGACCAGCAGGTACCAAAGATATTGGGGTTGGGCGAATCTCATAACTGCTGGCTCACGGCAGTTTCCTCCAGACGGTGTGGTTTAAGATCATTTCCAGCAAAAAGGCCGCCAGGCCGGCAATGGACACTGGCGCGAACAGTTCATCATAATGCTGGAATTTTTTGACTTCGGCCTCAGATTTTTCCAGGCTGTCTATTTCGGCGTAGATGCGGCGAAAAATTTCGGCGCTGTCGGCGCGGTAATATTTTCCGCCGGTTTTCTCCGCGATTTTGTTCAGGGTGTCCTCATCCACATCGACATCCATCCATTGGTAGCGTTTTTGGCCGAACTGATCGATGACGGGGTAGGGGGCCTTGCCGCGGATGCCGATGCCAATGGTATAGACCTTGACGCCGAGAGATTGGGCCACTTCGGCGGCGGTCAAGGGTGAGACTTTGCCGGAATTGTTTTCGCCGTCGGTCATGAGGATGACGATTTTGCTTTTATCCTTCAGCCCCTGCAGGCGGTTCAAAGCGGCCATCAAAGCGGAGCCGATGGCGGTCCGGTTTTCGTCGATCAACCCGATGCGCAGGCGATCGAGGTTGCGCTGGAGAAAGTCGTGATCCAAGGTGAGCGGGGCGGCAATGTAAGCATCCTTAGCGAAAGCGACCAGGCCGATGCGGTCGTTGGGGCGGTTGTCGATGAATTTGGCCAGAACTTCCTTGGCCAGCTTGATGCGGCTTTGGTCCTCGCCAAAATCCTCCGATCTCATACTACCGGACATATCGATGGCCACGACAATATCGACGCCGCTGGCTTTGACCTGGGACTCGCCCTTGACGAGGCGGGGTTGGGCCAGGGCGACGATAAACAGCGCCACAGCCAGCCAGCGCAAGGCGGCCAGGAAGCTTCCGGCTGAGGAGCGACTCAGCCCTGAAATCGGCCGGACCAAATCGACGGAGGAATAAAGAAAAGCCGGGCTGTGTCCAATCCTGCCCTTGAGCCACGCCAGGACGGGCAGCAACAGCAGAAGCAACAGGACGTATGGATGGGCAAAGGTCATGTTGCGGCGGGAATGGGGGGCGGCGCGGCTTGGGAGGATTGGATGTCCGGCGGCAACACGCGCGGTTCGGTCTCGTTGACCAGACGCAGGGCGGAAGCGTGCAAGGCGCGAAGCTCCGTCTCCGTCGGTTCGTATTTGGCGAACTTGATCAGGTCGCAACCGGCCAGGAAATCAGCCAAGCCATGTTTTTGTTCGGGCGTCAACAATTGGCTTTCCTGCAGTTCATAAAGGAATTCTTCGGTGGTGCGATCCGGGGCGTGGAATTCGAAACGCTCCTCCAAATAAACGCGAATGGCACCTGAAACCGCAATGGAAAAGGGTTTTGGCTCGCTGATGAGAGACAAGGCGTGGTCGAGCATGCGGCGGGCGCGCACATGGGGAGGAAGGGGAGCCGGCATGCGAATGGTGGCCACCCTTTTGCTCCAATAACGCCAGAGCAACCAGGCGGCCACCGCCAGGACCAGAAGGCCGACAATCCAAAAGAACCAGAGCCAGCCGTTGGGAATGGCAATCAGCGGCTTGAGGGCTTCGTGGAAAGCAGGCGGGGCCGCGTTGGTGGCGGCGGGCGGCTGGGCCGGAACGATGAGGGCGGAGTTGGTGTTCATGCTCATCCGTGACGCCGGCGTTTTTCGCGGGTTTCAAAAAACCGGCCGAGGGCGGCGGCGTAAGGCTGATCGGTGCGGACTTCGATGGCGTCGATGTTGGCCGAACGCAGCAGGCGCAGCAGTTCGGCTTGATGTTTAGCCCGGCGGTCGGCGAAAGCATTGCGTTTGCGGTGGTCGTTAGTGTTGATTTCGATGACCTCGCCCGTTTCGGCATCCCTCAGGACCAGCCGTCCCAAGGCGGGCAACTCCAGTTCATAACGATCGACCATTTGGATGGCGATGACATCGTGCCGACGATTGGCTTGGCGCAAGGCGGGCATGGTCTGGGGACCCAGGGTGGGCGATAGCAAATAACTGGAGTGGCGGGCCGGATCTCCTTCCTCCGCGGCGCGGTGCTCGAAAAGAAAATCCGAAATGATAACGACGATGGCGTGGCGGCGGGCCATGCGGTTGAGACTGTCGAGGGCCTCGTGGAAATTGGTCCCGCGGCGGCGGGGTTGGAAACAGAGGATTTCGCGGATGACGCGCAAGACATGCCGGCGCCCCTTTTTTGGCGGGATGTACTTCTCGACTTCTTCGGTGAATAGGATCAAGCCGACCTTGTCATTGTTGCGGATGGCGGAGAAGGCGAGGACGGAGGCGATTTCGGCGGCGAGTTCGCGCTTGGATTGGCCGCCCGATCCGAAGAGGCCGGAGCCGCTGAGATCGACCACCAGCATCAGCGTCAATTCGCGTTCCTCGACAAATTTTTTGATGAAGGGATGGTTCATGCGCGCGGTGACGTTCCAGTCAATGGCGCGGACGTCATCGCCCGGCTGGTATTCGCGGACCTCCTCGAAATTCATGCCCTGGCCTTTGAAGACGCTGTGATATTGGCCGCCGAGGGTTTCAGACACCAGGCGGGTGGTGCGCAGCTCGATCTGCCGGATCTTTTTGAGGATTTCGCGCGGGATCATACCTAATGGACGGAAACCTTGCTTTCTTCAATAAGCGCCGGTCGCCATAAATCAAGGCACGGGCAGTTCGTTGAAGATTTTTGTGATGATGGTTTCGCTCGTTTTTTCCTCGGCTTCGGCCTCATACGTGACGGCGACGCGGTGGCGCAGGACATCCATGCCGATGCTCTTGACATCCTGCGGCGTGACATAGCCGCGGCCGCGCAAAAAGGCATAAGCCTTGGCCGCGAGCGTGAGGGCAATCGTGGCACGGGGCGAAGCGCCCAGTTGAATCAAGCCCTGCAACCCGTCCATTTTGTAAGCGTCCGGGTCGCGTGTGCAACAGACGATATCGACGATGTAATCTTTCACCTTGTCGTCGATGTAAATGTCGTTGAGCACCTGGCGCGCGTCCAAGACCTGCTTGGCCGAAACGACCTGGCTGGCCGGGGCGATGGCGGTGGTGCGGGCCATCAAGTCCAGGATCTGCCGCTCTTCCTGACGCGAGGGGTAAATGATCTTAAGCTTCAACATGAACCGGTCCACCTGGGCCTCGGGGAGGGGATAGGTCCCCTCCTGTTCGATGGGATTCTGCGTGGCCAGGACCAGAAAGGGTTCCTCGAGCTTGAAGGTTTGGTCGCCGATGGTGACTTGCTTTTCCTGCATGGCCTCCAAGAGGGCGCTCTGCACCTTGGCCGGGGAGCGGTTGATTTCATCGGCCAGGACAAGGTTGGCGAAGATGGGGCCGCGCCGGGTGGTGAAGGCGCCGGTTTGGGGATTGTAGATTTGCGTGCCGATCAAGTCGGCGGGAAGGAGATCGGGGGTGAATTGGAGACGGGAGAATTTGACGTTGAGGCACGCGGCCAGCGTCTTGACAGACAAAGTCTTGGCCAGGCCGGGCACGCCTTCGAGCAGGACATGGCCGTTGGCCAGCAACCCAATGGCCAGCCGCTCGACCAGATAATTTTGGCCGATGACGACTTTGCCGATCTCACTAAAGAGGGGGCGGACGAACGCGCTGGCCCTCTGCACTTCCTCGTTTATGGCACTGATTCCTGTGTTCATAGGTATTGAGAATACGTATGCCCCAAAAGACAGTCCAATGCGAAAATTCGTTCAGAAATTCTTCCTCCCAGGTTCGAGGGGGATGATGGTCAAGAGCAGAATTACCAGGAGGAAGCGGGTCCAGCATGGAACCGCCTGGAAATGACTTGCCAATGGGCGGGGCGCGTGCGAATAAATAGGGGCTGTGCATCAAGCACTGCCTCGGTAGCTCAGTTGGTAGAGCAGCAGACTCTTAATCTGTTTGTCCACGGTTCGATCCCGTGCCGGGGCACCATTTCCATCAAGGACTTACAACAAGTCTGGAAATCCCTGAAACCCGTCTTGGCCACTTCTTGGCCACTTTTAAAGGTTGTGAAAAGAAGCATCAAGTTGTGTTCATTATGACGGGTTTGACCGTCCCGGCGATTTCGCCGGGTGGTGCCGGAGTAAATCTGCCACTATCGCCCTCCTGTTGAATTCAATCCCGGAATCTATCTCCAACAGCGCCTTCTGCTCCCATCTGCGGCCCCTGCCTTCCCGCAACCGCCCTCGTTTCCGCGTTATATATCTTTGAGGCGGAGACTCATCTTCCGTCATTTCATCCCCATGCCACGTCCAAAATATTATTCACCGACCATTGATTTGTTCCTAATCACGGTGCTCTATCACGAGTCCCAACGACAAAAGAAGCCCATGACGGTCGTGACAAACGGCCTCTTGGAAAATGCCCTGCGGGGCTCCGACAGTTGGCACCAAGCCGAATCAGCCCTTGTGCTCAAGGAGGATCCGCCACCGTCTAAACCTTGAATCATAAACCCCGCAAGCAAACGCCCCGGTCCAAAAAGCCGGGGCGTTTTGCTGCATCCACGGATTTTCATCAAACAAAACGGTGGCCGCGCCTTGATCCAAAGCGGCTGTTCGTCAATCAAACACGGATCGTAACGCCCGGTGATGAACCGGGTGTTTTCGTTTCAACGAAAGGAGAATCACCACCATGATCGTTCTCGAAGCCAATTATTCTAAGAAACTCGGTTTGCCCGGGTATTCCAGTCATCAGTTCTCACTGACCATTCGCAAAGAGGTCAGCGACA
>Ga0187851_10002099_pt1 | contig 18059 bp, 15 predicted proteins | sample June2016WEW_6_10_FD_132997 | JGI IMG/M metagenome (GOLD analysis project Ga0187851, IMG submission 132997) | Peatland microbial communities from SPRUCE experiment site at the Marcell Experimental Forest, Minnesota, USA - June2016WEW_6_10 | ecosystem: Environmental > Terrestrial > Soil >...
CCGCCGCGGTCGTCGAGCTGGCGGGCGATCACTTCGGTGGTGAGCGCCGCGCCGGACTCAATGTGCAGCCCGAGAAGATCGGGGGCGAGATCCGCGCCCAGCGTGTCGATATTGTGCAGCATGAGATACCGCAGGCGCGGGCGCTCGGCCAGTAATTGCGCCAGAACGCCGTTGCTGAGCAGGTTCGGCAGTTCGTACCAGTGGCCCACGGGATGCAGGCACTGCATGGGCAGGTTATCGGTATAATTGCCGGCCTCGCCGGCCTGCCGCGCCCAGGCGATCAGGCTGGCGTGCAGGCTCTCGCGCACCTTTTGTGCCTGCTCGTCGAGCAACTGCTGCGGCATCTCCTCCCAGGCGAAGTGCAGGTCGCGGACCATAGGGACGAGGCGCTGGCCGATGTGGCGCCCCGGTGAGAGCAGCAGCGGGCCGGGATAGAGCGGACCGCTCCCTGACGGTCGCGGCTCAGTTGGTCGCGGCTCGGTCAGCCAACTGGCAATGGCATCGTGCGTGAGATAGCTGGTGGTGATCGCGTGCGGCAGCGGCATACCAACCATCCGGCTGGTGCGGCGGCTTTTCGCCAAGTGCGCTTCAATGAAATTGCGGTGGCGGCCGGCGATCTTCGCGAACGGATACAGCGCCTTCACCACGCCAGCGCCCTTGGTCCAGCGGCTGCCTGCGCCGCCCGCCAGCGTGACCACCGCCGCCATGCCATCGGCCAGCGCCTGCATGCCGGCTTCGCGATAGCGCGCGGGCAATGGCGCGGTGGCATCCATCATGTCGCCGGCCGCGACATCTTCGATACGGCTGGTGGCGGGCAGCCGGTTCTGCGCCAGGCCGATGCGGCCGCTGCGCAGATCGGCCTGAATCTGTTCGTGATGCACGCGATCGAATCCGTGGCGATCGAGCAGCGACGCGAGACTTTGGGACGCACCGGCGCCGTCGTGCACGGCGCGCGGCAGCATGTGGTCGAACAGGTTCTGCACCATGCCGGACAACTCCGGCGCGGTGCGGCAAGCGGCGGCGAAACGATCCAGCTCGGCGCGGCGCGCGGCCGGAAGCAGGCGCGTCTCGGTGCGCAGCAGCGCGGGCACCGCGAGCGTGTAATAGCCGGGGGGCATCAGCGCGGCGGGTCCGCTCGCCAGTTCCGCGTGGGTGCCGCGTTCGTTGATGGCGAAGTCGTAGATCACCGGCTCCATGGCGAACGGCATGGCGCGCTCCATGCGGCGCTTGGTTTCGCGCATGATGGCCGCCAGGCGCTCTTCGGCGCGCGGCTTCACCGCGGGATCGAAGATGAAACCCATGCCGCCGCCGGACATGCCGCCGAGCATCCAGAAGCCCCAGAACCCCGTGCCCATCTCCTCGCGCGCGCGGCGGATCAACGTCTCGGTGTAGAGGTTCGAGGCCCACGGGATGATGGTCTGAATGGGTCCCTCGAAGTTGCGCTGGGTGGCCGCCCCGATGGCCGCCACGTCGCCCGCGCGCAACAGCCCCAAAATCTCATCCAGCGTGCGTATGGCCTGCTGGCGGCCCTGCCATTCCGCTTCCGAGCGCAACAGGTATTTCTCCGTGACCATTTCGAGAATGGGTCCCACGTCCTGCGCCATGCCGCCGTGTACCAGCACCAGGCTGGCCTGCAGACTGCGGCGGGTTTCCGCGGAGACTTCGTCCACGCCGAGGATGCGATGGCTGGGCAGCAGGCAGCCGCGGCTGACACCGAATTCCGCGTCGCCAGGCGCTGCCGCGACGCCTTCGATCAACTTGATGGCCGGCCACAATCCACCGGAATCCTGCCAGCCGCCGCCGGAACCGCCCAGCCATTCGCCGAGAATCGCGCGCGCGGCCACCAGCCGCCGATCGGCCTCGGTCAACGGCCCTATCAGCGCGCGGGCTTGTCCGGTGGCGCGCATGCAGACCGAAATCAGCGAGGCCAGCAGGTTGGTGGAAACGGCCAGGCGCGAGCCTTTGGGGATATCGTTCACGCGGCTCACCATCTCGATCCCGTGGCCGGGCCGGCCCGTGAGCACCGCCAGAATGTCCGCCAGCGGCTGGCCCGCGCCTTCCATCCCGGGCGGCACGATGCCCGATGCGATCACTGCCGCCTTAAGCAAACCCAAATAATCGCGCGCGAAATCGAAGACCTCCGCCAGCGTCGTGATTTCGGCGGAGGCTTCCAGATCCACGCTGGCGAGGCGCAGCACCGGCTCGTCGATCACCCGGAACCACGCTTCCACGGGCGGCTTGGGCGGTCCGGCGCCGCGCACGCTGAGATCGATGGACACGTTCAACACCCGCGCGCCTTCCGGAAAATCCATGCCCAGGAAAAAGATGTCGCTCCAGCCGCTGTGGGTTAGGTCCATGCGCACCGGCGTGGTTTCGCGCAGGATGGGAAACAGGCCGCCCGACTGTTCTAGAAGCTCCGGGCGCAGGCGCAACGGATAGTCGGCGGGGTGGCCCGTGCGGAACATCCACTGATTGCCGCGTACCGTGCGCACACTGCGGCGGACTTGTCCCGCCAGAGTTTGGAAGCCCAGGCCATGATAGGCCGCCGCCAGCGCGCTGGAGATGGCCGCGCTGGGCCCGTTGGCGGATTGCGCGGCGAGGAAAATTTCGATGGCTTCTTCGAAGCGGCGCTTGAGCAGGTGATCGTAGCCGCTAAAAGGAATCGCCGCATCGGCGCGCATGCCTGGCTTGAAAGGCAGGTGGAAATGGTGGATCGCGTAAAGGAAGAAGAGGGCGCGGACGCGTTCATAAAGATTTCCGTTGAGATTATCATGGGCGCGGCGGAAGCGGTCGAGTGCGGCGGCCTCGTTGTGCAAGTCGGCGAGCGTGGCGGCGCGGCAGAAAGCGTCCAGCGAGCGATTGCGCTGCGCGGGGTCGGCCGCGGTGATAATGCCGGTCAGTTGGCTCATGCGGTGGCCAGCAATCCAACTAATTGGGATAGCACTTCGTCGCGGTCGCGCCCACTAAGCGCCAGCGCCAGTTGCGCGGTGAGCAAGCCGTAGCGTACGCCGATGTCGTAGCGGCGGTTGGCGCGTTCGAGCGCCAGGTATTGCTCGCGGTGGGCGAGTTCGGCAAGCGCCGCGGAAAGGCTGACGCGCGGTCCCAGGAAGTCCATCACGGTGGGCGTGAGCACGTGCATCCCGAAGAAGCAGAGATAATGTCCGGCGCGCAGGCCGGGGACCACCAGGCGTTGTTCGGCTTCGGTCGGCGTGGGTTTCTCGATCACGGTGTCGATGCGGTAGAGATCCTGGCTGCCGGCCACGCGCTGTCCGCCCACCGCGCCGTAATGCGCCAACAGATTTTCGCGCGTGGCCTGCACGGCGGAGACGGCGCACGCCTGGGCTTCGGCCACTTCCACCAGTTGCTGCGCGCAACCCATTTTGCTGCGGCTGATATAAAGATGGTCGCCCACCAGGTGCAGGAAGGGGTCCTGGCCGGCGAAATCGCGCGCACACAGAACGGCATGCCCGTAACCCAACGGTTCCGGCTGCGGGACGAAGTGCAGGCGGCCGGCATGATCGCCCGCCACGCGCGCGTAAGCGGTTTCGTCGCCGGGTGAAACCACGATGGCGATTTCTTCCACGCCCGCCCGCAGCGCCTCTTCCACAATGATGCGCAGAACGGGCTTCTCCGCGCCGTCGCGGTCGATCAGGGTTTGCAGCGGCAGGCTCCGCTGGCTGGGTCCGGCGGCCGTGATCACCGCCTTACGGATTTTCATGTGTGTAGTGGTTCCTTAGATATTATGTGCCGAACGCCAGCCCTCGAAGTGCGGGTGTGAGCCGAGAGTCGTGTCTGCGATTGCGGCGGAATTCACGAAAGTTACGGGTGCGTCTCAACTGCGGGCTTACCATAATTGCGCGGTGTGTTAGGACCGGCGAGGACATCGTGCCGAACCCGGCACACGTTTGCGCTGAGTAATTGCACAAAGGAGTCAGGCATATGAAAGTACGCCGACATCTCTTGGCGGCCGCGCTAACAGCCAGCTTTACGCTGGCATCTGCGCAAACCGCCAGTTTTACGGGATGGGCCAAATGCCCGGTTCACGTATGCCGGGGGCACCTATAGCAGCGCCATTTCGGGCGACGGCTCAACGATCATGGGATACAACTGGGTCACGCTAGCCGAACTGGACGGCGTCTCCGCGGATGGCACGGTCATGGTGGGTTACGGCCAAAGCCCGAGGACGAAAGCGTTTCCCTACGGGAACTTTGAGCCGTTCCGCGCAGTCCTTCCCGCGCCGGAGTAAAGGTAATGGCGCGCCGCCGGGCCGCGCGCAAGGCTTCTTCGACGAGGAGGCGCACGGCAAAGGCGGCTACTGGTGACTGGTCTGGTAGTGCAGCTTCAGCAGGTCCAATCCAAAATCCCCGTTGAAATCCCGCCACACGGCGTGGATGTGGTTGGCGTTGTTCTGCGTGTCGTCGTATTCGATCAGGAACGACGCAGTCTGCACGCGATAGTAGTGCGGATCGCCCTTCTCCGTGCCGCCGGCCCAGGCGAAATAAATGTCCTTCCCCGCTTTCTTGATCTGCTCTTCGCGCGCTTCCGCGATTTGGTCCGGCATGTTGCGCGCATATTCTTCCAGCAGCGCCATCAGCAATTCAAACTGTTTGGCGTTCATCTTGGACGCCAACAGTCCGGAGGGCTGGCCCTTCAGCGCTGCCTGGCGGCTGTCGAAAGTGATGATGTCTTTGTACGCCTGCGGATCGACGATGGCAATCTTGCGCTGCTCCGGATCGAGCGATTGGATCACGGCGCGGCCAAGATCTTCCTCGGCGCCCAGCGCACGCAATCCTTTGCGCGGGCCTTCCCGCACTTCCGCCGGATTCGCGCCGAAGAAACTGGGCGCGCCCGCCACGTGGCCGCTAACCACCGTGTAGTTCTGGCTCAGGTGATGGCCCTCCACCCGGTACCCCCAGGTTCCGTCGCCGGAAGGCGTGCCAAATATGGAAACAAAGTATTTTTCGGGATCGCGCTCCGGGCCGGTGCCGTGTTCGATGATGCGCAGCACATCTTCCAGGCTCATGATGGTTTCGGCCTTGAAGTAGCCCTGCTGGCTGAGTCCCGCGGAGAGCAACGCCGTAGCCAGGTGCTTCTGCGCGGACGTCATTTCGCGTAGCGCCAGGCCTTTTCGCTCGATCGGCACGAAGTGCCAGTTCTGGCGCTCGTCCTGTTCGAAGGCAAACGTCGCTTTGGTCCGTTGCTCGGGTGTCAGAGAGGCCAGAAAGCGATTGGCCGCCTCGGCCATCAGGGAGGAGGAGTTCAGGCGGTGATAAGCCGAGGTCAGCAGCATGACGCCGATGGCAGCCGCAACGAGGCGGAAGTGGAAGGACCTCATGGGTATCTCAGCGGCATCCCTTCAGCGCCGCGGCAGCGTCAGAACGGAAAATCTTTCTTGACCATCTGTACCACGCCGGCCCTAGCCAGGTACGTATGCGGATTCACGGGAGCGCCGCCGATGCGGACTTCATAATGCAGATGCGGAGCCGTTACCCGGCCGGTGCTGCCCACTGCGCCGATCTGTTCGCCGCGCCGCACTTCCTGACCCTCCATCACGGTAAACCGGGATAGGTGCGCGTAATAGGTTTCGTACCCGCCGCCGTGATCCACCACCACCAGTTGACCGTAACCGCTATTCCAGCCGGCCATTGTGACAATGCCGTCCGCCGTGGCCCGCACCGGAGTCCCGGTGGGCGCGGAAATGTCCACGCCGGTGTGCATGGCGCCTTCACCCGAGAACGGGTCCGTACGCTCGCCGAAGCCGCCCATCAAGCGGCCCTCCACGGGCCAGATGCTGGGTTGCACGTTGACGTGCGAGCGGCGCGCGAAGTTGTTCGCGGCGCCATGATAGCTGCGCAGAACGCGATAGGCCGCCACAGAATCCGAGTAGGTGGGCAGCAGCCGGCCTTCCGCCGTGATTCCGGACGGGCCTTCCAGCTTCTGCTTGATGCCGTAGGCGATCGAAACCTCGTTCGCGAACATCTCCAGGCTGGCCATCTGCTGGTTGGTCTGGTTGGTCACCTTCTGCAGCCGTTGATAACGCGTGCGCAAGGCTTCCACTTCACTGCGCAATGCGTTGTAGTTGGCCACTTTCCAGGCCATCCGCGCATAACTGGAGACGAAACCGAATATCGAGACGCAGCCGAGCAGGGCCAGGGCCATGACGGCGTACACCACCGTCAGCGGCACGCGCACGCGCCGCAGTTTGCCGCGGAGCGAATGGGCTAACACCAAAATGAAATAATTCTGCTGCATTATAGTCTTCTCAGCCAGACTTGGCAAAACAGAACTCCCTTTGCCTGGTCCGGAGGGCTATTGAGATTGGCGAAAGGTGAATGTAACAAGACCTATACATCCGTGTCAAGCAAATGTTTGCCTTGCAAGTTATTGAAAAAATTGGTACTGTTGCCGTTTGGATATATTTTTCCGAATTCCGGGAGCGCTTTTTCTGCGAAACCTGGTGGAGCGCCGCAGCCTGTTGTTCCAGCTCGTGCGGCGCGATTTCCAGCAGCGTTTCGTGGGTTCCGCGGTCGGCTGGATATGGGGCGTGATCCATCCGCTGGTGCTGCTGGCGAGTTGGACTTTCGTATTCAGCGTGTGCCTGCATCAGAGAATGCCGCGCGGAGAAGTAACCGGCAGCTACCCGCTGTTTCTCTTCGCGGGCATGCTGCCGTGGCTGCTGTTCAGCGAAACCGTGCAGCGCTCCGCGTCGAGCCTGCTGGAGCAGGCCAACCTGATCACCAAGACCGTGTTTCCGGCCGAAATCGTGCCGGTTTCGATCTTCCTTTCCTCGCTGATGAGCCACCTGATTTCGCTCGGTCTGGCAGTTGCCGCAGTCGGAATATGGCTGAACCATATCAGTCCCGGCCTGCTGCTGCTGCCCGTGTATATGCTGCTATTGGGGATGTTCGCCGTGGGCCTCGGCTGGATCCTGGCGAGCTTGCAAGTCTACCTGCGGGACACCGCCCAGGTGCTGACGGTGATCCTGACGTTCTGGTTCTGGCTCACGCCGATTTTCATCACGGAGCAGCAGTTCCCTGCGCAATTGCGTTTCCTGCTGGCCGGCAACCCGCTGGCGTACGTGGTGCGGGCGTATCGCGAGTTGTTGCTCTCCGGGCGGTGGCCGAGGCTGGATGAACTGGGGATTATGGCAGCCTTCGCGGTGGCGATGTTTATCGCGGGTGGGCTGTTTTTCCGGCATATGAAGCGGGGATTTGCGGACGTGTTGTAATCTCAAGAAGCGGCCTTTCATGCAGCCATTCGTTAAGACAATACATCCGCGTGGGGTGCTGTCGTTTGCTCCCGATAGTGAACCTCTGCCGCTCACGCCGCTGAATGTGCTGATCGGCCCGAACGGGTCCGGCAAGTCGAATTTGATCGAAATATTTGAATTGCTGAAGGCTTTGCCGACGGATCTGTCGGAAGTGATCCGCGATGGTGGCGGCATTGGCGAGTGGCTGTGGAAGGGTGGGGCCAGGGCTTCGAACGCTAAGATCAGCGCCGAACTGCAGGTGCCTGGCGTGGAACCGCCGCTACGTTATCGGCTGGAATTCCGCTCAGGCGAACCGCGACTCGAGGTGTCAGACGAGGCGATCGAGGACGCGAGGACGAGCCAAGGAGACTCTGACGACACTCACTTTTACTATCGCTTTCGGGACGGCCGTCCCATTTTCAGAAATCGGCAAGGTAGCATGCCGCTCCGCGACGCGCTGGCTCAGCTAGGTTTCTCGGCGCGCGAGCTAGACCCGAAGCAATCCGTTCTCTCGCAGCGGAAGGACCCCGATACGTATCCGGAAGTGACCACGGTCGGCTCCTGCTTCGAGTACATCTTGACCTACCGCGAATGGAGCTTTGGCCGATACGTGCCGTTGCGGCAGCCCCAGCCCGCGGATCTGCCTAACGATGTTCTCTTGCCGGACGCTCGGAATCTGGGTCTCATGCTGAACGCAATCGAGCACAGCGACGCTTGGCCTCGTCTGAACGCCGCGCTAAGCCGCTTCCTGCCACGCTTCAAGCGTCTCACCACGCTCGTGCAAGGCGGAACTATCCAGATTTTCCTGCACGAAGACGGACTCCGCGCGCCGATACCGGCCACGCGGTTGTCCGACGGGACGATTCGGTTCATCGCTTTATTGGCGATCCTGCTGAGGCCAGGGGAGACGCCGCTAATGTGTCTGGAGGAGCCGGAATTGGGGCTGCACCCGGACGCATTGACGCTAATCGCCGAGTTGCTCGTGGAAGCCTCGCAGCAGACACAGATCATAGTAACGACGCAATCCGACGTCCTGGTCTCAGCCCTCAGCAAGCACGCTGAGTCCGTAATAGTCTGCGACAACCTCGCCGGCGCGTCGCGGTTTCGCAGGCTGGAGAGCGACAAGCTCCGGTTCTGGATGGACAAATACCAACTCGGCGAGATTTGGCGCGCCGGCGAATTGGGCGGTAACCCGTGAATGGGATCGCCGTGTACATCGAAGGCGGCGGCCGCGATTCCAAAGAGGGCAAGGCCCGTCTCCGTCAGGGCATGTCCGAGTTTCTCCGGAAGGTGGTTAGCCAGAAGAAACCAGGTTGGAAGGTGGTTGCGTGCGGAAGCCGGAACGATGCGCACGACGCTTTCCAGAATGCGAACAGGACCTCGCCGGAACCTTCAACGTGCTTCTGGTCGATTCGGAGGGGCCAGTGGCAGGATCGCCGCGGGCTCATCTGGAACAGCGCGACAGGTGGACATTAAAAGGGGTCAGTGACGACTCGATTCACCTCATGATCCAAGTAATGGAAACTTGGATCGTTGCCGATCCCGACAGCGTCGCGACCTATTACAAACAACGCTTTCTTAAGAACGCCCTTCCGAGCGCCCTGAACCTTGAAGGAGTCGGGAAAGAGCGAATTTACAACGCCTTGAAGCGGGCGACCGCGAAGACGCAGAAGGGGGAGTATCACAAGATTGATCACGCGGCCGATCTATTGGAAGATCGACCCGGCTAAAGTGAGACGCCGCTGCCCCTCCTGCGATCGCCTCTTTGTGACGCTTCGACACGCCATCGACACGGCATAACCTTTACAAAACTATACAAACCCCGCGTGCGATCCCGGTCCGTTTTGTTGCATCATAAATAATAGATGCGCTCACCCCCCAAAACTGTGGCGTTAGGAATCCTCCTGGCAATAGCCGCCTGGGCGCATCTCGCACTCCAGTTTGCCTTGCACGACACGGAGAGCGTCGCGCATAGCCCGAACGAATGGGCCCAGGCGCGCGCCGTGGTCCTCTTCTTTGTCACTACGGATTGCCCCTTGAGCAACGGCTACGCACCCGAAATGAACCGCATCGAACAGGCCTACGCTCCGCGCGGCGTGCTTTTCTACGCCGTGCAGGGCGATACCACCATTCCCGACGAAGAAGTCCGCCGGCACGCGCGCGAGTTCGGATACCGCTTTCCCGCTTTGCTCGACCCGCACCAGATTCTGGCTCATCACACCGGCGCGACCGTGACGCCTGAAGCAGTAGTGCTCTCCGCCGAAGGCGCGGTGCTCTATCTGGGGCGCATCGACAATCGCGTGGAGGATTTCGGCAAGACCCGCATCGAGGCCACCGAGTTCGATTTGCGCGACACGCTCGACGCGATATTGGCCGGGCGGCCGGTGCCGCATCCCCGCACCCGCGCGCTGGGGTGCGCCATCACCAACGGACGTTAAAGGAACAACGCCATGAGATCTTTTGCAATCCTATCCGCAATCTCAGTTATCGCGCCGCTGGCGACGGCTGCGACCATCGCCGCCAAGCCCACATTCAACAAAGACATCGCGCCGATCCTTTATCAAAACTGCGCCACGTGCCACCGCCCCGGCGAAGTGGCGCCCTTCTCCCTCCTGACCTATGCCGATGCCGCCAAGAAAGCCGGCCTGCTGGCCGTCGTCACGGAAAAGCGCGTGATGCCGCCCTGGAAGGCTGAGCCGGGCTACGGCGACTTTGCCAACGAGCGGCGGCTCTCCGACCAACAGATCGCCCTCATTCGCGACTGGGCCAAGGCTGGTGCGCCCGAAGGCGACGCGAAATACAAACCCACTCCGCCCGTCTTCCCGAGTGGCTGGGCCGGCGGCCAGCCCGATAAAGTCCTGACCATGGCCCACAAGTTCGAAGTGGCTGCCGACGGCCCCGACCAATACCGTTGCTTCGTCCTGCCGCTCGATTCCACCGAGGACGTGTACATGAGCGGCATGGAGTTTCGTCCCGGCAACCGGCGCGTGGTGCATCACGCGCTCGTGTATGCGGATGTGACCGGCACGGCGCGCAAGCTCGCCGCCGATTCGCCGGATGGCGGCTACACTTGCTTCGGCGGTCCGAAATTCCCGCCCGTGGGCCTGCTCGGCGGATGGGCGCCGGGCGCCTCGCCGGCCCCCGACTCCCCCAGTCTCGCGCAACTCGTCCGCAAAGGCACCGACATCGTCGTGCAGATCCACTATCATCCCTCCGGCAAGCCCGAGGAGGACCAATCGTCGCTCGGCTTGAAGTTCTCCGGTCCCCCCACCAAGGGACGCGCGGGAATTATCCTTTCCAACCGGCGCATCTATATCCCCGCCGGCGAAGCGCACTACGTGGTGAAGACCGGCGTCACCGTGCCGCGGGATGTGAATGTGTTCGGCATTACTCCCCATGCGCACTATCTCGGTACCGACATGAAGGTGGATGCGGTGCTGCCGGATGGAACTACCCAGCATCTGATCCGGATCAAGGATTGGGATTTCAACTGGCAGGGACAATACCGCTACAAAGAGCCGGTGCATCTGCCGCAAGGCACCCGCATCGAGCTCGAATACGTCTACGACAATTCGGAAAACAACCCGCACAACCCGTCGCATCCGCCAGTGCCTGTAACCTGGGGCGAAGAGACCAAGAACGAAATGGCCGTCCTGTTCCTGGGCGTGGAACTGCCCACGCCGGCCGACGTGCCCGCTTTCCGGCGCGAAATGCGGACCGCGTACATGGAGTCGTTCCTGGCCGAAGGCAACACCCTCGCGGACCTGCCGCCGGGTATTCCCAAGGCTGAACTGGAGATGATCAAACGCGCGTTCCAGGCATTCGATAAGAACGGCGATGGCAAGCTGGACGCCGACGAACGCGCGGCCCTGATGCAATACCTGCACGGCTTGCACCAGTGAGTCGCGGCCAACTCGACCTGCTCGGCGGGGGGCTTTCGCCCATGGAGTGATCGCCTGCCGCAGGCGATGTGCTCGTTGGGACGTTCCGCTTACGTGGTGGCAGAAGTTCACACGGGTCTGCAAACAGTTCACATCTGCTCCAATCGCTTTGCGCTTATCATTTGGAAGGACTCGGAAATGCGCTTAATCTGCATCGCAACTACATTTCTAACGGCGGCGTCCGCCCAGGTCGGCACGTGGACCCCACCCGTTGCGCTCAGCGCCGGCGGCCAGGGCTTCGAGTCAGCGGCGGCAATCGATGGGAATGGCCGTTCGGTGGCTCTCTGGGATGAACGCACCACTCAAGACCAGCTATGGTCGCGATCCAAGCCGAGTGCCGGCGCATGGAGCCGCGTCACACAGGTTTCGCCGTCGCTCCGAGCGGCGCGGCTCTAGCCGTTTGGCTGTCAAGCACCGCGACGGCGCATATCCATGCGGTTGTCAGAGGCAACGCGACGGACGCCTGGAGCCGTCCAGTCACCGTCTCCCAGCCAGGAAGCACCGAATTCTCACCGGAAGCCGCCGCCGACGCGATCAATCCGCAACAAAACCAGATTGACATCCGTTAACTTTCCATATAGTCTATAGGGATACTATGCTAAGCGGGGGAGTGTGCTACCATGCTATTGGATACGGCAAAGAACCTCACCGTTCTGGCCGTCGTTCCGGGCGAGGAAGATCGCCAGTCCCTGCGCGGGATTCTGGCCCGTTCAACTTGGGTACTGCAGTTGGCGTCCACATTTCAGCAAGCACAATACGCGCTTTGCGATCATCCCGTCGGTGTGATCATTACGGATTCCGATCTGCTCGACGGCCATTCGTGGCGGAACATCGCCCAATCCGCGGCGCTGATCGCCCCGCCGCCGGCGGTAATCGTGGCCTCCCGCTGCGGCGACGACCGGCTGTGGGCGGAGGTTCTGAATCTGGGCGGCTTCGATTTGATCTTGAAGCCGTTCGATGCCAAAGAGGTCTTGCACTCGATCGGCATGGCTTGGCGCTCAATGCCAGGGGAGGGAATGCTGCAGAGTGCCCAAGGTTAAGGCGAACGGCATCGATCTGCATTACATTACCGTCGGCATGGGCCCCGATGTGGTCATGCTACACGGCTTCCTCGGCAATCTTGCCGTCTGGCACCTCTACATGGCGCCTATCCTGCGCCGCGAGCACCGCGTCACTACCTACGATCTCCGCGGCCACGGCTACAGCGACGTAACCCTTACCGGTTACACCGCTGCCGACATGGTGGAGGATCTGCGCTGTTTCCTGGACGCCATGGGGATCGAACGTCCCATCCTGGTGGGCCACAGCTTCGGCGCGGATATCGCCATGTACTTCAGCCTGCTCTATCCCGAGCGCGTGCCCAAGCTGGTGGCGTTGGAGCCCGGCCTGGCCGCGCTGGTGCACTTGCGCAACGACAAGGATTGGATCGGCTGGTCTGCCTGGGTGGCCAAGCTGGAAGAGGTGGGCATCCAGGTTCCCGAGGACAAGCGCACCGATGCCGAATTCCTGCTGCAGCTCAGCCTGGAGACGCCCAAGTTTTACGGTCCGGCGCGTGGGCTGCCGCGCAATCGCGAGCCGCTGTTGCACCTGATCCGCAATACCACGCTGCTGAAGGACTACGAAGAAGTCGGAGCCATGACCTTGGATGCGGTGCGCGCGATTCAGACGCCGACCTTGCTGGTCTACGGCCGCAATTCGCACTTTATCAGCTCTTACGACTTCCTGAATACAGCACTACCCAATTGCAAGCCGGTGCTGCTGCCGGGCGGCGAGCATTTCGGCCCGCTGGAACAGCCCGAACTGCTCACCGAACACATCCTGGGATTTCTGCGCGCGCCTCAGCCGGCCATCCAGTTCACCGCGCGTTGATATAGTAGTCACTACCCCCGTAATGGACCAACTTCCGCGCAGGCTGGGCCTCATCGACGCTTCTCTGATCGTTGTCGGGGTGGTCATCGGGTCCGGCATTTTTCTCCTGCCCAACGTCATTGCGCGGAACCTGCCATCCGGCGCCGCCATCCTGGCGGTCTGGGTAATGGCTGGCGTGCTCTCCTACTTCGGCGCGTTGGCCTACGCGGAACTGGGCGCCATGATGCCGGCCACCGGCGGCCAATACGTCTATCTGCGCGAAGCCTTCGGGCCGGGCTGCGCCTTCCTCTCGGGATGGGTATTCCTGCTGGCCGTGATACCAGGCGGCATGTCGTTTCTGGCCGTGGGCTTCTCCATCTACCTGGACCATTTCATTCCCCTTTCGCCGGCCTGGCGTGAAATCGTGTCGCTGGCGCTGTTGGCCTCGCTCGCCGCGGCCAATTACGTCGGCGTCCAGCAGGGCGCCTGGATTCAGCGCATCTTCACTTCGTTGAAGATTGCGGGCCTGATCGTGTTGATCGGCGCCGCCGCGTTCGCGCCGCATGTCCGGAGCGCCCTGCCATCGGCCGCGCCGCCGCTTGCCAGCCTTTCCTATCGCGGTATCGGCTTCGCCCTCACCGCCTGCCTGATGGCCTACAACGGCTGGAGCTATGTCAGCTTCGTGGCGGGCGAGATCAAAAATCCGCAGCGCAATCTGCCGCGCGCCATGACCCTCGGGATGGTCGCTGTGATGGCGCTTTACGTGACCGCCAACGCCGCCTATCTAAACGTGTTGACTGTGCCGGAAATCGCCGCCACCGAACGCGTGGGAGCCGCGGTCGCCACGCACACCATGGGTCCGGCCGGCGCCTCCGTGCTGGCGGCCGTCGTGCTGCTTTCTATTATCGGCGCCGTCAATGGCCAAATGCTGACGGGCGCGCGCATTCCTTTCGCGCAGGCGCGCGACGGCCTTTTCTTCGCCCGCTTCGGCCGCGTGCATCCGCGCTTCAAAACACCGGCGTTCGCCATCGCGGCGCAAACCGTCTGGACCGGCCTCCTGGTAGTGACCGGCTCCTATGAGACGCTGTTTGCCTACGCCCTGCTCTCGTCCTGGATCGTCTATACGCTCGGCGTGGCGGCCGTCTGGGTGCTGCGGCGCAAGGCGCCGGACGCGCCGCGTCCCTACAAAATGTGGGGATACCCGTACACCATGTGGGCCTTCCTGATCGTCTCGGCGTGGTACATGGCGGACGCCATGGTGAACCAGACCCGGCCATCGCTGATGGCGTTCGTGGTTTCGGCCGCGGGAATTCCGTTCTACATCTACTGGCGCACCCGCTGACCGTCGTGGCGCAGGCACTCGTGCCTGCCGCGACCGCACTCCTGCGGTCGCCGTCGCGCGCAGCGCGACGCGGGCGAACTTCGCGCCCCACCTACCGCTTCAGAGCCAACGTGATCCCGTCGCCGATGGCCACCAGGCTGAGCCAGACGCGTTCGTCCACGTGCAGCTTCGCGTTGAATTCGCGGATGGCGCGGGTATCTTTGTCTTGCACCGCTTCGTCGATTACCCGGCCATGCCAGATCACGTTATCGAAGACCGCCAGGCCGCCGGGCCGCAACAGCTTCAGCACGCGCTCATAGTAGTGTCCGTAGTTTTCCTTGTCCGCGTCCACGAACGCGAAATCGAAACTGCCATCCGCGCCCGCCGCGAGCATCGCGTCCAAAGTGTCGACCGCCGGCGCGATCCGCAAATCGATTTTGTCCTCCACGCCCGCTTCGCCCCAGTAACGCCGCGCAATGGCCGTCGTTTCCGCATTCACGTCGCATGCTATCAGGCGTCCCTCCGGCCGCATGGATAGCGCGATATGCAGTGAGCTGAGACCCGTGTACACGCCCACCTCGATCGCCCGCCTGGCATCCATCAAGCGCACCAGCATCCCGAGAAACTGCCCTTGTTCCGGAGACACCTGCATCCCCACATCGGCGCGCGGAGCCGTCTCCTCGCGCAACCGCCGCAACAAATCCGGCTCGCGCAGAGACACGCTCCGAATGTACGCAGCCAATTCAGGCCCGATGGGTGTTTGCAGATTCGACATAGTCTTGGGGGGCGGGCTTTAGCCCGCGCGGGACTTCAGTCCCGCTCTTCCGCCTTCACTTCGCACTCAACATATTTGCAAACAACCGGTACGCCCCCGGCACGCCCGCCGGCAGTTCCCGGAACCACGAGTAACCGCTGAAAATATACACGCCCTTCCCGTAACGCGCGTACAGCATCCCGCCGGACAGCGGCTTCTCGCCCGGATCGTGCGACTCGATCACCGTCTGATACCGTGGATCCCATTCCGAAGCGAAGTACAGCCCGCGCTCCTGTATCCATCCTTCGAAATCCTTCTGCGAAATTTCGTTCGGCGTACTCAGCAGCGGATTACTCAGATTTGTAAACGTCACCGGCGATTCTTCCACCGTCACGCGGTCGTGCCCCACCTTGAAGGGATACGGCCCCATCGGCACCAGGTTGCCGTCCGTCACATTGTACTGGTCGATCAGCTTGCCGCCATTGCGCACATACTCCAGCAGCCGCGGCAGGTTCACCCGCAGATCCGCGCGCGTGTTGTAGGCGCGCACGCCAGTGACGATCGCGTCGAATTCGGAAAGGTCGCGCTGCTCCAGATCGGAAGCCGTCAGCAGCGTCACGTCGCAACCGAGCTGGCGAATGGCATCCGGCATTTGATCTCCGGCACCCATGACGTAGCCGATCTTGTGCGCCGTCACCCGCACGTCCGCCCGCACCAGCTTCACTACCGCCGGCGGAAACACGGTCAACGGCGGCAGCGGCGGATGCGAGATTACCAGCATGCCCACGCGGATTTCGCGCTCGCCCACGCGCGCCACGCCGCGCAGTTGCGCCGGCGGATCCGGCCCCGGCCCCGGCTTGATCTCGAAACTCAGCGGCTGCTGCTGGCCCTCTTGCGCTTGCTCGAACGGCCGCGACAGCGGGTCCGCGCTCCATCCCGCATCCAGTGCCAGCCGCACATCGCCGGACACCTTCGGCACATTCGCGCGCACCTCGATCTCCACCTTGCGCGCGTCGCCCGACGGAAACAGCACCACATCCTGCGGCAGGTTCAGCGCCACCGGCGGCACCACCGTCAGCGCCCGCGTCTGCTCGCCATCCACGCGATCGACGAAACGATGCCGCACCGGCCGCACCAGATCGAACATCACGCCGCCAGCCTCCAGGCCGAAGCGCAGAGTCAACAGCGGAGGATCGTCGGGCAGGCCCACCAGCCGCTGGTCGGAGATCGTGTACGTGTCGCCCTGCTTGGGCTCGCGCAGCCAGAAGGGTTGCGAATACGGCTGATCGGCGGGCACCGCGTACTTGAGCTGCGCATTCACCGGCTGATTCGGGGCCAGCGCCGGATGCTTGGCGTCGGTACGCGCCGCGCCGCCCATGCCCTCCAGCGTCAGGCCTTCAAGTGCCATCGGAAACGCCGAACGGTTCAACGCCGTGTAGTTAACCTCGATGGTTGCACCGGGTACCACCGCGTAATTGTCCACGTTCGCATCCAGCCACAGGCCGGCGCACAGCGCGATCGCCTCGTTCAACTCCGCCAGCTTTTCGCTGGCCCACGCATCGTGAATCCCGGCGATTAGCGGATGCGCCTTCAATAGCAGCGGAATGGTTCGCTCCGGATGCTCCGGCGCGAATGTGCGCACGGCTTCCTCCAAAATGCGCCCGATCTCCGCCCCCCCGGACACGCGCTCCCACGTCGTATCGATACCGTCCAATGCATCCTTAGCGTCCTTAGCCGGCGCCTCGCCCGCCACCGGCACCAGGAATTGCCGCGACGGTCCCGGCCGCTGCGACGCCCCCATGCCCTGGCTGCGATGCATGCTGCGGCTCATCCCCGCGATCTGGCTGTAGGAAACGCCCAACACCGGATCGTACGCGCCCGTATCCACTTCGATGCGCCCCGGCGCGGCCGCCGCTTCCTTCTCCATCTCCTTGGTAAAGCTGAACGAGTTGAACAACAGCCGCCGCGCCTTCCACGGCTCCACGAATTTCAGTTGCTCCGGAAACCGGCTGGGATCGCCCGCCGCGAAAAATGCCTCTTTGCCCACGATGGCGGATACCTGGTGCTGCCCGTGACCGTCCTTCGGCGTGCCCGAAAAGCGCAGAATCACCACGTCCGGACGGAACCGGCGAATCACCCACACGACATCGGAAAGGATGCGCTCGTGACCCCACTTTTCGAAAGTCTCTTCCGGCGTCTTCGTAAATCCGAAGTCGATCGCGCGTGTGAAGAATTGCTCCGCGCCGTCGATTCGCCGCGCCGCCAGCAATTCATGCGAGCGGATCAGTCCCAGCAAATCGCCCTGCTCGGGACCAATCAGGTTCTGCCCGCCTTCGCCGCGCGTCAGCGACAAATAACCCGTGCGCATCTGGCGCCCGCGCGCGTAATAGGCCAGAATCGCGGTATTCTCATCGTCGGGATGCGCGGCGATCATCAGCACGCTACCCAGCACCGTTAGCTTCTTCAGCGATTGCTCGATCGCCGGCGTGCCGGAAAACGGCGCCTGCGCCAAGGCCGGAACGCACTGGAACAGGCCAAGAAGCATCGCCACCAATACCGGCACGCCGCCGGCTGAAACCCAAAGATCCGGGGGGCGGGATTTATCCCGCGCGGGGCTTGAGCCCCGCTCCGCGCGAATCGGCAGGCCGGATTGGCCGCCCCACAAGCGCGCCACGAGGGACTTGGCAGAATGAGTGCGCATCCAACATAATGGTAGTCCATCGTGAAGATCGCCTGGCGCAACTGGAAGACCCCCTTCGCCCGCCGGCCGCATGCGCCCGCCGACGGGATCGCCGCCGCGATTCCGGCCCCCATGCGCCTGGGATTGGCGCTCGGTGGCGGCTTCGCGCGCGGCCTGGCACACATCGGCGTGCTCAGCGTCCTCGAGCAAAATAACATTCCCGTCCATTGCATCGCCGGTGTCAGCGCCGGAGCCATCGTGGCGGC
>Ga0187851_10002100_pt1 | contig 18056 bp, 13 predicted proteins | sample June2016WEW_6_10_FD_132997 | JGI IMG/M metagenome (GOLD analysis project Ga0187851, IMG submission 132997) | Peatland microbial communities from SPRUCE experiment site at the Marcell Experimental Forest, Minnesota, USA - June2016WEW_6_10 | ecosystem: Environmental > Terrestrial > Soil >...
CGTGGGGAGTTCACCGGCAAGGCGGCTTCATCGACCCGTTCGGCCACCTGTGGCTGGTCGGCGACAGGTCCCCGCTGGGGACATACGACCTGCGGTAACGCCGCGGCCTGCCCGCCGCGGGCGAGTGAGTGAGTGAGTGAGCATGGGCCCGGCCTGATCACGGCCGAGATGTCCTGATCATGGTGGCTTGTGGCTGTCACCTGGGCCGTAACAGCCGCAACCCCTCGATGCCGCCGGGCAGCGATGACCTGCCGGGCCGGGTGCTGCCACGGCGGGAACCGCGCAAGGGCGCCACGGGCCGAAACCGTGGCATGACCCGGACTCCGCCACGACCTCAGCGCAACCAAAGATGCGCCATTCTTAGCGCAGCAGAATGTCCGCATTATCGGCGATCCGAGACGCCGCACGGACGGTGCTCAGTTCAGGTGCGTCGCGACCGTCTAATGGTGCGTAATATCGTGCGCATCGGTAGCGCAACGTAACATAGCGGGAGCAAGTGCGCGTCAAGCCATAGGTCGGCGAGCAGCTGAAGTCGACACGGCGAGAAGTTTGAAATATCGCACCTGGGGGGACCGGCACCCGCTAAATTAACCGTCATCGCGGCAGGCTTGCCGTGCCGGTGGTGTCCGGAAGCGGGTGCCTGCTGGCTCTTCCCAGCCGCGGCTCACCGTGTCAAGCAGAGGCCTTGCGGTATGCGCCCAAGGCCGGGAGAGTCGTGGGGGTAGCAGTGGAACGAGCATGCCGAAACCGCACCGCTCAACAAGCCGGCACCAAACAGAGTCCCCGGCTCGCTTCGGATCTGGGCGCCGACGTCACCTGGCAGAAGAGTTCCTGGAGCGCGCACAACGGGAGTTGCGTCGAGGTGGCGTCACTGCCTGAGGGCGAGCTCGGGGTCCGGGACTCCAAGGACGAGCACGGTCCTGCGCTGGTCTTCGGTCGCAGTGCGTGGAGCTCATTTCTCGCTGATGTCAAGAAAGGCCGGTTCGATATCGGTTAAGCGAGCTTCAGCCCACCGATCAAGAGTCAGGCCAGGTTTCGCGGATGGCTTGCAGTATTACAGCGCGGGAATCATCGGGTGCGAGGGCCAGTTCGGCGAGCCGCCGAAACGCCACCTGGTACTGTAGCGTTTCCGACTCCTGATATATCTGGTAATTACGGGCGAGCTGCTCAACATTTACGATTTCGTTAAGTGGAACGGTGTGCCGTTGGGTAAACTGCATGTAGTTGAAGGATCCGGTTCCTATCGGATGATCCCCGCCGAGGGCCAGTATCTGTAGCCGGATACTGGGCATGCGTCCCACCGTTACCAGGTGCTCGAGCTGTTCTCGCATGACGGAACCGCTACCAATCTTCCGGTGCAGGACCGACTCGTCTATTACTGTCAGCAGCTCGAGCGGCGGATCGCGGACCAGGAGTCGCTGACGAGCCAGGCGCGCTTCGACCCGCCGCTCAACTTCCTCGCGGGGGGTCGGCATTATCGCCGTCCAGCCGGCGATGACCGCGCGGGCATAGCTTTCTGTCTGCAAGAGCCCTGGCACGAGTTGCGGCTCCCAGGTCCAGACGGATTTGGCCTCGGTCTCCTCGTCGATGAGAGTGGACAGTTCTGCGGTGAGGCCCGAGGACTGGACATCAAGAAGGCCGGTCCCCACCGGCTCACTGGCCAGCGCTTCTAGGTCTGCACGGTGGGCCGGGCTGACGCCGTAGAGATCCAGCAACTTCCGGAGATCGGCGAGTTTGACGCCGATCCGGTTGAGTTCGATGCGGCTGATCTTGGAACCGGACCAGCCCAGCCCCTCGGCAACCTGATCACCAGTCAGCCCGGCTCGCTCGCGCAACCGGCGTAACTCGGCCGCGAGGCGCCGCCGCCGGACAGATTGACCGCCTAGATCGGGCATCCGTTCACCTCCCGGCTGCTGGAGGTCGCCGATGATGTGACTGCTTTAGAGCTTAGAGTCTGGTGGGGCGCTAAGTGAATCCTAACTTTCCGCCCGCTGTGCAATCTGCTCTGCATCCTGCATTTATAACTCTATTACCGTTGAATTGAAAAGTAAGCACGCTCGGCCGAGTGCAGGAAGGCGCGCACGATTGTCAGGCGGGGCTTTTAGTGGTGCACCGCGGCCAGCACGCGCGGGGCTTAGAGCCTGTTTGAGAACCTCAGGCGGCTTGTAGCGGGGCTCGTTCATGCGCGGCCCGTGGCTGGGGGGTTGCTGGGACCGGTTTGGGTGGTGCGGACTGGTGGCGGGCGACACGGGCGGCCATGACGTGGATCATGGACCAGTACAGGTATGTCTCATGATGTTCGGGAAGCCGCTCGTAGTCGCGGACGCACCGGCGGTGTTTCATGATCCATCCGAATGTCCGCTCGACGACCCAGCGGCGGGGCAGCACTTTGAAGGCGTGCAGGTTGTCGGGGCGCTTGACGATCTGCAGGGTCCGCTGGAGCGTGCCGGCGGTCCAGGTGACCAGCTTGCCGGCGTAGCCGCCGTCGGCCCAGATCAAGGTGACGGCGCGGAACCCGGCGACCAGCCGCCACAGTAGCGGGCAGGCGCCGTCGCGGTCCTGGACCGAGGCGGCGGTGATCACGACGCACAAGATCAGGCCCATCGCGTCGACGGCGAGGTGGCGCTTGCGGCCCTCGATCTTCTTCCCGGCATCGTATCCGCGGCTGTTTTTGCCGACGGTGTCGGCGGCCTTGACCGACTGGGAGTCGATGATCGCGGCGGTGGGCTGCGGGCCGCGCCTGGCCAGCACCCGGACCTGCTCGCGCAGCGTGTCATGCATCCGGCGGGTAGCGCCGCTGGCCTGCCAGGTGCGGACGTAGCCGTAGACGGTGCGCCAGTGCGGCAGGTCGGCCGGCAGCGCCCGCCACACCGGCCCGTTGTGGGTCAGGTAGCGGACCGCATCGACGATGTCGCGGCGGCAGTAGCTGCCCGGCGAGCCGCCTTGGCCCCGGGTCCAGCCCGGTGCGGGCAGCAGCGGCTCGATGACCGCCCACTCCGCATCGGCCATGTCCCGAGGGGTAGCGGTGTGCCCGGGTGCTGCGCGACCCGGCCGGGCAGCACCGGCAGGGCACGCCGGCCCGGGCGGGTGGCGGGGATGCAGGAACGGGCGGGACAAGGTACAAAGCCATCAAGGGCTCCTGGTGCGGAAGGGGAGTCGATACCACTGCCGCTACCGGGAGCCCGTTGTCGTTCCGGTGACCGGCACGCACGAAGGATCCGAAAGATCACGAACTGTTACAAGCTCGTGCCGTGCCGGCCAGCGTCCCCCCTCGTTTCACAAAGCGCTTGCGAGGCCACCCCTTGCGATGAGTTTCCGGGCTCTTCGCCGTCTCATCCAGCACCAAGCCCAGACCAGGCAACGTCAGGAGAACGACGATGGGCACGATCGGAACGGCACTGTCGATGTCCCTCGACGGGTTCATCGCGGGTCCCGGCGAAGGCGCGGCAGCAGCCGGGCTCCATGACTGGCTTACCGCCGGTCAGACCCCCAGCCGGTTCAACCCCTCCTTCACGATGGCCAGGCCCAGCGCGGAGTTCTTCGATGAGGGCATCGCCGCAACAGGCGCCGTGATCGTCGGGCGCCGCACCTACGACGTGTCCGGGGCCTGGGCAGGACGAGGCCCGGTACCCGGCCTGCCTCTCGTGGTCCTCACCCACCGAGTGCCCGAACGAGTGCCCGCAGGAGACCCGCCGTACACGTTCGTGACTGATGGCATCGAAGCCGCGGTCGAGCAAGCGCGGGCGATGGCCAGCACGAAGAACGTCCACCTGATGGGGGCGAGCGTCGTTCAGCAGAGCATCCGGGCTGGCCTGCTCGACGAACTCGTCATCAGCCTGGTGCCCAAGGTGCTGGGCCAAGGCGTTCGCTTGCTGGATGGCCTGGACCCCAGCAACATCGAACTTGAGGTCGTGCGGGTCGTCGACGCTCCTGGCGTAACGCATCTGACCTACCGGGTCATCAAATAATGCGCGGCGACAGACCGGCGCCCGCCCAAAGGCGGGCGGGTCGTCGCCCTGACACCTCGTTACACCCAAAGACAGCCAACGCTGGCTGACCCGGCACCAGACCATCGGCCGCCGGCGCCGCCGCTAGTTCTCAAACAGGCTCTTAGTGGTGCACCGCGGCTTGCACGCGCGGGGCTTAGTGGTGCACCGCGGCCAGCAGGGCCGCGTAAGACCGGACCAGGGCCGCGTGCTCCTGGGCGAGCAGCGGGCTGTCCGGGCGGCAGCCTTCGGCCACCCACAGATCCGAGAGATCCATGGCTTCCGTGCGGTACACAGCCGCGGGCCGGACCACGTCGTCCGGCTCGTCGTAGAGGAAGGCGTACAGCCGGGTGAGCGCGGCGACCAGTTCGTCCGCCGTGTCGCCGTCGATTGGCTGCGGAGCGTGCTGGCGCTGCCGGTGCACGCGCCACCAGTCCACCTCCAGCCGGGCCGCCTCGGCCACATCCCTCGGCTCGCCGTAGCTGATCTTCAGCAGGCCGTAGAAGCGGCGCATGCACCGGCGGGCGCCGTCCGGGTCGTTGTCCGCGGGCGCCCACAACTGGTTGGCCCGCAGCACCAGCCAGGCGCCGTGCAGGGTACGCAGCCAGTCCATCCCGAATCCAGCGTGGACCAGGCCTACCGACGCCCGCAGTACCCCCGGCCAGTCGCGCAGGTAGTAGCCGACCCAGGCGCGGAATTCCAGGTCGGCCACGCGCGCCGGGTCGAACGAGCGGAGCCGGCCAGGGGTGCCCGCGGGTGCGTCGATGCGCATGGTCGCCTCCCTGGCTTGCTGAGAAGTCACTGTGACCCGGCCCGGAGTAGCCGCGCCGCGTTGCTACCGTCCCAGTCATGCATCTTCTCAGCCGTCGGCGGGGCCGCAAGCTCGGCGCGCTGGCGGCGGCCGTCGCCATCCTGGCGGCCGTCATCGTCGTGCTGGTCGTCGTGATCGGCCACACGGTGCCGGTCACCGCCCGGACGCTGCGGATCCCGGTGGTCGACGGGCCGGATAACGACCTGCCGCAGTCGCTGGACGCCACGTTCTTCAACCCGGCGGGCCGGGGCCGGGTGCCCGCGATCCTGCTCGCGCACGGGTTCGGGCAGACCAAAGATGCGGTCCGGCCGGAGGCCGAGCAACTCGCCCGGGCCGGTTTCGCGGTGCTCACCTGGTCCGCGCGGGGCTTCGGCCGGTCCACCGGCCAGGTGGCCCTCGACTCACCCGACTACGAGGTGAAAGACGTCGAGCAACTCGTCAGCTGGCTGGCCCGCCAGCCGCGGGTGATGCTGGACGGCCCGGGAGACCCGCGGGTGGGCATCACCGGGGCGTCGTACGGAGGCGCTATCGCGCTGCTCGCCGCGGCCTATGACCACCGGATCGACGCGATCGTCCCGCAGACCACCTGGTACAACCTGGCCACCGCGCTGTTCCCGGACGCGGCGGGCGGCGCCGGGTCAGGGCCGGCCGGCGGGGTGTTCAAGAAGCAGTGGGCCGGGCTGCTCTTCACCCAGGGCACGGCGGGGTTCGGGCCCGCGGTGCAGTCGGCCACAATGCCGGCCGGTGACACCCCGGCCGCGCTGTGCGGACGTTTCCTGCCCTCGCTCTGTGCCATGTACCAGCGTGTGGCCACGCTCGGGCGGGCCACCCCGCAGGCCGTCTCGCTGCTCGAGCGGTCCAGCCCGTCCAGCATGGCTAGCCGGATCGACGTGCCCACCCTGCTGATCCAGGGCGAGGACGACTCACTGTTCGGGCTGGATCAGGCCAACGGCAACTATGAGGCCATCCGGCGCAACGGCGCGCCAGTGGACATGGTGTGGTTCGCGGGTGGCCACGACGGCGGGAATCAGGAGACCAGCCGGATCACCCAGCTCACCACGCAATGGTTCGAGCGCTGGCTGAAGCCCCGGCACCTGCTCTACCGCCCAGGCTCCGGGACGCGTGGTGCCCCGGCGAGCACGGATGTCTCCGTCAGCTCGGGCCAGCCTGCCTTCGCGGTCACCCGGGACCGGGGTTACGACCCGTCCAGCGGCAACGAGGTGCTGGGCGTCGCTGCCGCGCCTCGTTACCCCGGCCTGGGCGGGACCACGCGCATCGCGGTCCGGCTCCGTGGGCCCGCGCAGGCCATCATCAACCCGCCTGGTGGCGCGCCGCCGTCCATGTCGGTGCTCCCGGGGCTGGCCAGCGGCGGCCTGGGCAGCGGCGGCCTGGGCAGCGGAGGTCTGGGCAGCGGCAGCCTGGGCGTGGGCTTCCCGATGCCCGGGCAGAGCGCCGCGTTCACCTCGGCGCCGCTGGCCGCCCCGCTGCAGCAGACCGGTTCGGCCACCGTCCGGGTCCGGGTCAGCGGTGCCGCGGACGTCACCGTGTTCGCCGAGGTCTACGACGTCGACCAGGCCGGCAACGCCACGCTGCCGTTCCAGCTGGCCGCACCGGTGCGGGTGACCGGGGCGGCCGCGGGCCGCACGGTCACCGTGACGCTGCCCGCGATCGACTACCAGTTCGCCGCGGGACACCGGCTCCGCCTGGTGCTGACCAGCACCGACTTCGGCTACGCCACCTCGCCGGAGGCCGCGGCCTACCGGGTGGCACTGGCCGGCCCGGGACTGTCCGTGCCGTCCGATCCGGCGCTGCAGCTCACGGGCAGCGGCGTCCCCTGGTGGACCTGGGCTGTGCCGGTCGCTGCGCTGGCGGCGGCGGCGTTCATCCTGCTGGCCCGGCCCCGGAAGCGGCCGGGCCTCCCGCCATCGAGTCCCGGGTCGCTGCCGGCCGCCGATGCCCCCGCCGTCCCGGCCGTCGCCGTCCCGGCCGTCGCCGGCGTCGCCGATGCCCCCGCGGTCCCGGCCGTCGCCGATGCCCCCGCGCCCGCCGCCGTCGTCTCCGCGCTCGCCCCCGGTGCCGTGCCTTTGGAGATCACTGGCCTCACCAAGCGCTACCGGGACGGCCAGCTGGCGGTGGACGGGCTGTCGCTGCGCGTGGAACGGGGCCAGATCCTCGGCCTCCTGGGACCGAACGGTGCCGGGAAGACCACCACGCTGCGCGCCCTGATGGGCCTGATCTACCCGGACGCCGGGACGATCACGATCTTCGGCCAGCAGGTCCGCCCCGGCGCGCCCGCGCTGTCCCGGCTCGGCTCGTTCGTCGAAGGGCCGGGCTTCCTGCCACACCTGTCCGGCCGGGCCAACCTGGACCTCTACTGGCGGGCGACGGGCCGGCCCGCGGCCGGGTCGCACCTGGACGAGGTCCTGCAGATCGCCGGGCTCGGTGCCGCCCTCGACCGCCGGGTGCGGTCCTACTCGCGGGGTATGAGCCAGCGGCTGGCCATCGCCCAGGCCATGCTCGGCCTGCCCGACCTGCTGGTCCTCGACGAGCCGATGAACGGCCTGGACCCGCCGCAGATCAGGGAGATGCGCGATGTCCTGCTCCGGTACGGGGCTGAGGGCCGGGCCGTGATCCTGTCCAGCCACCTGCTCGGCGAGGTCGAGCAGACCTGCACCCACCTGGTCGTCATGCACCGGGGCCGCGGCCTCGCGGCCGGCCCGGTCACCGAGTTCACCGGCGACGGCGCGGCCCTGGTCGTGGGTACCTCCCAGGCGCAGCGCGCCGTCAGCGTGCTGCGCGACCTGGACGGCATCCAGGCTGCGGAGCCCCACCCGGACGGTGTCGTCGTGCATCCCGACGGGGTCGCGCCGTCCGCCGTGGTCGCGGCCCTGGTCGGGGCCGGGATCCCGGTCGACCGGGTGGGGCCGGGCCGCCGGCTGGAGGATGCCTTCCTGGCCCTGATCGGCGCACCGGAGGCTGACCAGTGACCGTGGCCAGGGCGGCCAGGGCGGCCTGGGCGGCCTGGGCGGCCTGGGCGGCCAGAGCGGCCGGGGCGGCCGGGGCGGAAGCGCGCGACTACAGCCCGCGGCGGACCCTGTCGTTCCGGGTCGAGTTCGTCCGCCAGCTCCGGCGCTGGCGGACGATCGTGGCCTTCGCGGTGCTGCTCGCGCTGCCCTGGATCCTGGTCGCCGCGTTCAAGATCAGCGGGCCGGGCTCGGCGGGCAACGGGACACCGGGACTGGTCACGGTGGCCACCCAGGGCGGCCTCAACTTCGCGGCGTTCAGCCTGTTCGTGTCGGCCGGCTTCCTGCTCGTGGTGGTGGTCGCGCTGTTCTGCGGGGACACCGTGGCCAGTGAGGCCAGCTGGTCGTCGCTGCGCTACCTGCTGGCCGCGCCGGTGCCGCGGGCGCGGCTGCTGCGCCAGAAGCTGGCGGTGGCGCTGGCCTACTCCACCATCGGGGTGGTCACCCTGCCCGTGATGTCCCTGGTCGCGGGGACGGCCGCGTTCGGCTGGCATCCGCTCCGGCTGCCGGGCACCGGCGTGCAGCTGCCGGTCGGCCAGGCCGTGACCCGGATGCTCATCGTTCTCGGGTACGTCCTGGTCACCGAGATCGCGGTGGCCGGGATCGCGTTCCTGCTCTCGGTGTCCACCGACTCCCCGCTCGGCGCCGTCGGCGGCGCCGTGGGCCTGATGATCCTGTCCGCCATCCTGGACCAGGTCACCGCGCTCGGATCCTGGCGGGAGATCCTCCCGTCGCACTGGCAGTTCGCCTGGCTGGACGCGGTGCAGCCGCAGATCGCCTGGGGTGGCATGGTCGAGGGCGCCTCGGCGTGCGCGTGCTACGGGATCGTGTTCCTCGCCCTGGCCTTCCAGCGTTTCCAGCGAAAAGACATCGTGTCGTAACTGAGATCTACGGGGCATCATGTCGTGAACCAAGGATCCTTGTGTGGATCTCCGGTGAGTTACGTTCTGGCCACCTGATCCGCGCCAGCCGGAAGGATCACCATGAGCGGCACCGAATCCCTTCCTTACGGCGAGAGCAAGAGCCCCCCAGTCGGCGAGGCGGGGCACGAGCTCCGGCTGCACCGGGGTGTCCTCGGCATCGTGGACATCTCGGCGGCCACCATGGCCAACATCGGCCCGGCCATGAGCTTCTACTTCGGGTTCGGCTTCCTCGCCATCACGGCCGGCGTGGCCTCGCCGCTGACCATCGTGGCGGCCGGCATCGCGATCGCGCTGCTCGGCAACACGCTGGCCCAGTTCTCCCGGGCGCAGCCGTCCACCGGGGGCTTCATCACTTTCGTCGGCAAGACCTTCGGCGGCACCAGCGCGGTGACCACGGCCCTGCTGTGCGGGATCGGCTACATCATCGCGATGGCCTCGGTCATCGCGATCTCCGGCGGCTTCCTGTCCATTACCCTGCAGCGCTACGCACACGTGAACATCCCGTGGGGCTACCTGACCGTGATCCTCACCGCGCTGGCCGTGCTGATGATGATCCGCGGCGTGGGGCTGTCCACCAAGATCGCCGGGTTGTTCTTCGGCTTCGAGATGCTGGTGCTCATCATCGTCTCGGTCACCGCCCTGGTGAAGAACGGCGGGCACCTCTCGCTCATCCCGTTCGAGCCGAAGCACCTCACTAATGGCTTCTCCGGGCTCGCGGCCGGGTTCCCGCTGGCCATCTACCTGTTCATCGGCTGGGAGAACTCCGCCGCCCTGGCCGAGGAGACCGACAACCCGCGGCGCAACGTGCCCCGCGCGGTGTTCACCTCCGTGGCGATCATGGGCGTCAGCTACGTCGTGTTCGCCTACGCCACGGTCAGCGGCTTCGGCTACAACGTCACCAAGCTCGGTGCCGCCCCGATCCCGTTCATCTCGGTGGCCGACAGCACCATCGGCGTGCTGGCCTTCTTCGCCTACCTGGCCGGCATGACCTCCACCCTCGGCGCGCTGATCGCGGGCACCAACTCCCAGGCCCGGCTGGTGTTCAACGCCGGCCGGGAAGGGCTGATGCCCGGCTGGATCGGCCACGTCAACCCGGCCCGGCGCACCCCGATGAACGCCATCTTCACCTTCGTGGGGATCTCCGGGCTGATCATCGGCGGCTGGGCGCTGCTGCACCTCATCGCCGGCACCACGGGCTCGCTCGACCCAATCGCCTTCTTCGCCGAGTCCTCCACCATGGGCACCATCCTGGTGCTGGTCGTCTACCTGCTGGCCAACCTGGCCCTGCCGTTCTACTACCGCCGGTTCCGGCCGCAGGAGTTCAGCGTCGTCAAGCACGCCGTGCTGCCCGTGCTCGGGGCCATCGCGATCATCGTGCCGCTGTACTACCTGGCCAAGCCCGGCCAGCCCACGCCGTACGACTGGTTCCCCTACGCGGCGCTGATCATCGTCGTGGTGGGTGCTGTCTACGCCTACATCCTCAACTCACGCGACCCCGGCCTGGCCGCCCGCGTCGGCTCCATCGTCGCCGACGAATAACCCTCTGGGCCGGTTACCAGTTCGATTGCGGAACCTCTCCCTAAGGGTCCGCAATCGAACTGGTAACGCGATCATGCCGTCAGTCGCCGGCCCGGAGGGGGGCGGCAGCATAGCGGCCCTCGTGGGCCAGCACCGGGCGGCGGTCACCCGCGAGTTCCGGGTGCCGTTCCTCCACCGCCCGGCGCTGCTCGGCGGTGCGCCGCAGCTGGGTGACGTATTCCCGGTTCCCCTCGTAGGTGCCGCGCCACGTCTGCGGCATGGCCTCCGGCGGCGGCGGGAGCGACGCTGCGCCCCGGCCGGACAGCGCGCACCGGGCCGGGACCTTGTGCACCTCCCCGCCGCAGTCCGGGCACGCGGGCAGCGGGGCGGTGAAGGACTGGATCACCTCGAAATCGTGACCCTGACCGCAGCGGAGCTGGTAGATGGCCATGGGCTACCACAGCTCCAGGGACCGCTCGAAGATGCCGCCCAGGTCGTCCCCGGTGACGGGCTTGGGGGAGGTGGCCAGCAGCCGCTGCTGCTTGAGCGTGCCCTCCACCAGCGCGGGGATGTCGCCGGAGGAGTACCCGACCGCCGCCACCCCGTTCGGGATCTCGATGTCGCGCATCAGGTCGGTGAGCACCCGGGGCAGGAACTCCTCGTCACTGGTCGGCCGGTCCGCGCCCGGCGCCAGCATCTGGGCGGCCCGCAGGTGACGCTCGGGTGCGGCGTCGAAGGTGAACCGGAACGCCTCTGGTGCGGTGAGCGCCACCGACATGCCGTGCGGCACCATGGCCTCGTCCGCCGGGTAGTCCTTGGGGTGGAAGCCGCTCACCCGGCCCGCGATCGGGTAGGCGTTAGCGTGCGGGATGTGGACCCCCGCGTTGCCGAAGCCCATCCCCGCGAAGGTGGCCGCGATGGCCATGTCCGCCCGGGCCTGGCGGTCGTCCCCGTCGCGGACCGCGCGGCGGAACGAGGTGGCGAGCAGCCCCATGGCCTTCTCCGACCACATGTCGGAGATGGGGTTGGCGCCGCAGTACGGCACCCGCTGCTCGGGCCGCTTGTGCTCGGAGCTGGTGTACCAGCGCGCGGTGTAGCTCTCCAGCGCGTGGCACAGGATGTCCATCCCGGACGAGGCGGTCACCCCCGCCGGCTGGGTGAGGGTGAGCAGCGGGTCCACCACGGCCAGCGTGGGCCGCAGCCGGACGTGGCTGATGCCGGTCTTCACCCGCAGCGAGAGCACGTCGAGCACGCACACCGTGGTGCTCTCCGCCCCGGTGCCGGTGGTGGTGGGCACCGCGATCAGCGGCTTGAGCGGGTTGACCGGGGCGCGGGCCCGGCCCACCGGGGCGTTGATGTAGTCCATCAGCTCGCCCGGGTTGGTCAGCAGCAGGTTGATGGCCTTGGCGGTGTCGATGCTCGACCCGCCGCCGACCGCGACGAACGCGTCCCACGGCCCGCTCGCCCGGGCCTGCTCGATCGCGGCCTTCATGCTCTCGTCCGTCGGCTCCACATGCACGCCGTCGAAGACCTGGGCCTCGATGCCGAACTGGGCCATCTGGTCCGCGACCCGCTGCGGGGTGCCGGTCGCGGCCACCCCGGGGTCGGTCACGACCAGGGCCCGGCTCACCCCGTACTGGCTGAGATCGAACCCGATCTCGTCGGAGGCCCCGGGACCGAACTTGAGCTGGGGCGCGCCGTAGGTGAAGATCGCCTCCGGGTTGGCCGGCACTGTTGTGGTGATGCTCACGGGATGCCTCCTCAGGCGTAGAAACCGTCCGGGGCCCGGCGGAGCGAGTGAAGTTGCTCCGCGTCGTGCCCGAACACCACGGTGGCGTCGGATTTCTCAGCGAGGCCGCGCAGTTTCTCCACCGAGGCGTACCAGGCGGACAGGTCGTTGACGATCGCGGCCGGTGTGGCGGGCGGCCCGTAGGAGTCGCCCATGTACACGGCGTCCGACGTGAAGATCATGGACCCCGTCTCCGGCAGGTTGACCTTCATGGCCATCGTGCCCGGGGTGTGCCCGGGAGCCTCGATGAACGTGACCCCGGGCAGGAACTCGGTGTCGCCCGAGACTGTCTCGAAGTCGATGCCCTCGTAGTCGGCCTTCAGGTGGGCGCCGTTGAACGCGCCCTCGTAGCCGAACGCCCAGTCCTTCTCCTTGTCGTTGACCACCAGCCGGGGCCCGGCCCCGGCGAACGTGCGCACGTTCGCGGCATGGTCGAAATGCAGATGGGACAGGACGACGAAGTCCAGCTGCGCGGGTGTGACGCCGAGCTGCGCCAGCCGCGAGTCCAGGTACTGGTCCTCGTCCACCTGGTCGTAGGGGAAGAACTCCTGCAGCCCGGTGGGCACCCAGCGGGTCTCCCAGTCGCGGGGGCAGCTAGTGTCCCAGAGCATCGTGCCCGCGGGCGTCTCGACCAGCACGGCGTGGGTGGTGCACGGGTACCACTCGACCGGCCGGTCGCGCTCGCTGCGGGGCCGGATGCTGCGCCCCGGTTTCAGCAGCAGCCAGGTCAGATCGCAGCTCATCGCGCCGCAGTCGAGTACGTGCAGCTTCGTCGCTGTCTCCATGTGGGCTCCCGGACGTGAGCAGGGTTACTTAGTTACCGGTACTACCCGATATCACTGTGCCCACCGGGTCAAGAGCCGACTGACCGTACCTCCGCAACATCCCGGTCCGGGGCGCGGCGGGCGCGGCAGCGAGGGGTAATGCATTAGCCACGTAACGTAACGGCCCACCTGGGTTAATCACAATGGGGCTAGCCGTGGGTAATCCGGTGACTCCCCCAGATGGGGTAGGCAAAACCAGCCGAAGAAAGGAGTCGCTTCGTTTCTCCCCGCCTTACGGTGCATAGGCACGGGATGCCCATGTGCGCGGGTGACCCGTCAGGTGGGCAACAGGGGGAAATGATGGCGCAGGCGTTCAATGACGGCCTGATCCAGGGGAACAATACAGCAATCGCACCGGGCATGCCTTTGGTGCTCATGTACCACTCGGTCGAGCCGTACCAGGCCGACCCGTACCTGGTGACGGTGAGCCCGTCCCGGTTCGGGCAGCAGATGCGCTGGCTGGCCCGGCGCGGACTGCGCGGGGTATCCATGCGGGAGATGCTCGCCGCACGCGCGGCTGGCGCCGGGAAGGGCCTGGTGGGGCTCACCTTCGACGACGGGTACGGCGATTTCACCCGGCACGCGCTGCCGGTCCTGCGCCGCCACGGCTTCGGGGCGACCGTGTTCGTCATCGCCGGCCGGCTCGGCGGCGACAACGCCTGGGACCCGGAGGGGCCGCGCAAGCGGCTGATGGACGCGGGCGAGGTCCGGGACCTGGCCCAGGCCGGCATCGAGATCGGCTCGCACGGGCTACGCCACGTCCGGCTGCCCGCCGCCCGGGACACGCTCGCCGAGGAGGTGGGCGGCAGCCGCCGCATCCTGCAGGACATCACCGGCCAGCCGGTCGGCGGCTTCTGCTACCCCTACGGGGACCTCGACGCCGCTGCGGTAGCCCAGGTGCGGGACATGGGCTACGACTACGGCTGCGCCATCTGGGCGTCGGCGTACACCGGCCGGCACGCGCTGCCGCGGACCTACATCGGGGAGGCGGACACCGCGGCACGCCTGTGGGCCAAGGCGACGCGGCACCGGCTGACCTGGCCGCACCGGCGGTCTCCCGGGCTAGCCCACCCGGCCCGCGCCGCCTGATTTCCCTCACTCAGCGTAGGCCGCCTACCCCTGTTGAGTGACCCACAGGGGGGAGGGCGGTGCCACAGTCGAAACCATGTGATGAAACGCGCTAGGCGTCAGGGGATTTTCGCCTAGCCCGGAGCCCAGGGGGGCACAGTGGCCGATCATCGACTTTCGCTCGCGGTTAATGGGCGGGAGAACCAGCTGCACACCAGGCTGGTCAGTTTTGAAACGGCAGGATCGGTGATGGGCACGGGATCAGTCGCCATTGTCGGCCTGGGTTATGTCGGGCTGCCGACCGCCGTGGAACTGCACGGCAAGAGCCCGCGGATCATCGGCATCGACGTCAGCGAACGGCGGCTGGGCGACATCGCCTCCCGCCGGGCCGACCTGACCGAGGCCGACCAGGAGCGCCTCGCCGCCGCCCTGGCCGACGGCAGCCTGGAACTCACTACCGATCCGGCCGCGGCCGGGGCCGCCGAGGCGGTCATCATCTGCGTGCCGACCCCGGTGGACGGCAACCAGACCCCCGACCTCGCCGCGCTGCGCGCCGCGTGCGCCGCCGTGGTGCAGCACGCCGTGCCCGGCCAGGTCATCATCCTGACCTCGACCAGCTACGTCGGCACCACCCGGGAGCTGCTCACCGATCCGCTGCGGCGGCGGGGGATGACGGTGGGCACCGACATCAACGTGGCGTTCAGCCCGGAGCGGATCGACCCGGGCAACCCGACGCACCTGCAGAGCGAGACCCCGCGGGTCGTCGGCGGGGCCACCGAGGACTGCACCACGCGGGCCGCCGAGGTCATCGGCCGGGTCACCGATTCGGTGTACCTGGTCAGCTCGACCGACGCTGCCGAGGCGACCAAGCTCTACGAGAACATCTTCCGCGCCGTGTCCCTGGCCCTGGCCAACGAGTTCGCGGACGCGTGCGGCACGCTCGGCCTGGACCCGATCGAGGTCACGCTGGCCGCGGGCACCAAGCCGTACGGGTTCCTCGGCGTGTTCCCCGGGCCTGGCGTGGGCGGGCACTGCATTCCCTGCGACCCGCACTACCTGCTCTGGCAGCTGAACGAGAGGGACCATGCCTCACCGCTGATCGAGCAGGCCATGAAGTCCATCGCGAACCGCCCGGAACGGGTGATCGAGCGGGCGGGCGAGGCGATAGCCGCCGGAGGCCGCCCGCTGGCCGGCGCGCGCGTCATCGTGATCGGCGTCAGCTACAAGTCCGGCGTGCGGGACCTGCGCGAGTCCCCGGCCCTGCCCATCATCGACGGGCTGATCCGGGAGGACGCGGAGGTCTCCTACTACGACCCGCTGATCCCCGCGCTCGACCTGCCGGGCGGCGGCCAGCTGCGCAGCGTGGCGGCCCCGAAGGGACCGGACTTCGACCTGGCCGTGGTGCACACGCTGCACCCCGGGCTGGATTACACCTGGGCCCACGACGTCCCCGTGGTACTCGACGCCACCTACCAGTTCTCCGGCGCGGCGCACCGCGTGGTGGTGTGAGGACTACGCCATGATCACCGACCTGCGGGCGGCGGACTGGAGTACCCCGGCGGTGGTGCTCAAGTTCGACCAGAACATGCTGCACCACGGCAGCCTGGGCGTGATCCGCAGCCTGGGCCGGCTGGGCGTGCCGGTGTACGGCGTGCACGAGGGGGCCTGGGCGCCCGCCGCGAGTTCCCGCTACCTGGCCGGCCGCTTCTTCTGGCAGCCCCATCCCGATGATCCGCAACGGACCCTGTCCGGCCTGCTCGACCTGGCCAGCCGGATCGGCCGCCGGGCGGTGCTGTACGCGACGGACGACGCGGGCGCGATCTTCCTGGCCGAGCACGGGGACGCGCTGCGCGAGGCGTTCGTGTTCCCGCGCCCCCCGGCCGACCTGCCGCGGCGGCTGGCGGGCAAATACTCGATGTTCCAGCTCTGCCGGGAACTGGGGGTGCCTACCCCGCAGGCCATGCTGGCCTGGTCACCCGGGGAGGCCGCCGGGTTCGCGGCGCAGGCCGGGTTCCCGCTCATCGCGAAGCTCACCACGCCCTGGCGGGGCGGCGGCGCGGCCGGGGCGCCCTGTTCCCCCGGCCGGGCGCTGCGCAGCACCACGATCATCGCGACGCCGGGGGAATTGCGGGACGTCTGCGACCGGGCCGCGCGGGCGGACGCGGGGCTCATGCTGCAGGAGTACATCCCGCCGGCCCCCGGCCAGGACTGGTTCTTCCACGGCTACGTCGACTCCGGCGGCCGGTGCGCGCCCGCGTTCACCGGGGTCAAGGACCGGTCCTACCCGGCCTACGCCGGGCTGACCAGCCTCGGCCGGGCGGTGCCGAACAGCCGGCTGGCCGCGCAGGTCACGGCGATGGCGGCCGAGATTGGCTTCCGCGGGATCGTCGACCTCGACCTGCGCTTCGACCCGCGGGACGCGCAGTACAAGCTGCTCGACTTCAACCCGCGGCTCGGCGCACAGTTCCGCCTGTTCACCACCGGCACCGGCGTCGACGTGGCCCGGGCCGCGTACCTCGACCTCACCGGCCAGCCGGTCGCGGCCGGTGAGATGACCCGGGGGCGGCGCTTCCTGGTCGAGAACTACGACCCGCTCGGCGCGGTCGGCTACTGGCGCCACGGCGAGCTGGGCCTGCGGACCTGGCTGGCGTCGCTGCGCCGGGTGGACGAGGTCGCCTGGCTGGCCCGCGATGACCTGCGGCCGTTCGGCCTGATGTGCGCGCGGATGGCCTGGCGTGCGGTCAGCCGCGGCGTCATCCGGCGCTCGGGTGCTCGCCAGTCCGGTGCCGGCCAGTCCGGTGCCCGGCGTCGGTCCGAGCTGCCTCGCGCGGCGGGCGGCCCCCGTTACCGTCCCGGGCCCCGGGCCCCGGGGCACACGTCAGCGCCTCAACAAGCAGAGTTCAGCAACGAGGGGGAAAGAGTATGAACGGCACTACCGATGTGGCCATCGTGGGGGCAGGCCCTTACGGGCTCTCGGTCGCCGCGCACCTGCGCCGGTCCGGGCTGAGCGTCCGGCAGTTCGGCCTGCCGATGCACCTGTGGCGGGCGAACATGCCGCGCGGCATGTTCCTGAAGTCCCAGGGCTTCGCGTCCAACCTGTCCGACCCGCAGGGCAAGCTGACGCTGGGCGCGTTCTGCCGGGTGACCGGGCGTCCGTACGCGGACTACGGCCTGCCGGTGCCGCTGGACACGTTCGTCGCCTACGGCCAGTGGTTCCAGGCGGCCGCCGACCTGGACGTCGAGGAAGTGCTGGTGACGGGGGTGTCACCGGCCGGGGACGGCTATGAGCTCACCCTGACCGGCGGGGAGACGCTGCGGGCCCGCCAGGTGGTCGTGGCGGTCGGGGTGGAGCACTTCGCACACCGGCCACGCCAGCTGGACGGGCTCCCCGCCGGCGTCTGCACGCACAGCTCGGCGCACACCGACCTGGCGGCCTTCGCCGGTCAGCGGGTCGTGGTGGTCGGAGCCGGCCAGTCCGCCCTCGAGTCGGCTGCCCTGCTGCATGAGCACGGGGCCCAGGTCCAGATCGTGATGCGCGAGGACAAGGTGGCGTGGAACGGCGCGCCGCTTCGCCCGGAGCGGCCGCTGCTGCAGCGGCTCCGCGAGCCTGAGGCCGGCCTGGGCTCCGGCTGGGGCACCTGGTTCTACTCCACCCAGCCGGGCGCGTTCCGGCACCTGCCCCAGGGCACCCGGGTCACCCGGGCGCGGACCGCGCTCGGCCCGGCCGGGGCCAGCTGGCTGCGCGGCCGGGTCGAAGGGGAGTTCCCGGTTCTCACCGGCCACGCGCTGGACTGGGCGCAGGCGGGGCCCGAAGGGGTCCGGCTCGGCCTGACCCGTGGCACAGGGGTTGGCGGCACGGGGGCCCGCACCGAGGTGGCCGCCGATCACGTCATCGCGGCCACCGGCTACCGGCCCGACCTGAGCCGGCTGACGTTCCTGGACGAGGAACTGCGGTCCCGGCTGCGCACGGTGGCCGGCACCCCCGTGGTGGACGGCGATTACGAGACCAGCGCGCCCGGGCTGTTCGTGGCCGGCCCGGGGGTGGCCCCCACGTTCGGCCCGGTCATGCGGTTCGTGTACGGCGCGGACCACGCGGCTCGTACCGTGGGCCGGC
>Ga0187851_10002102_pt1 | contig 18051 bp, 19 predicted proteins | sample June2016WEW_6_10_FD_132997 | JGI IMG/M metagenome (GOLD analysis project Ga0187851, IMG submission 132997) | Peatland microbial communities from SPRUCE experiment site at the Marcell Experimental Forest, Minnesota, USA - June2016WEW_6_10 | ecosystem: Environmental > Terrestrial > Soil >...
CGGGCTGTTGTGCTCAACCCCATGGACGGGAACTCCATCGCCTTTCTGGGCGAGTTGCTGACTTATGCGGGCGAGCGGGACCGCGGACTCGCGCTGGCGGGGAGCGCCAAGCAGCTCAATCCCAGTCATCCCGGATGGTATTGGTACGCTGACTTCTACGACGCGTATCGCCAGGGCGACTATAGCGGGGCGCGCGATTTCGCCCTGAAGATCAATCTGCCCGGACAATGGGCTTCCCACGCAATGCTAGCCGCCGCGTGCGGCCAGCTCGGGGAACGGGAGGCTGCCGCGAAGGCAATACGTGATCTCCTGCATCTGCGGCCCAACCTTGGGCAGACCGTGCGCCAGGAATTCAAGAAATGGTGGGATCCCGAGTACGTCGAGAGCGTGATTGACGGACTCCGCAAAGCGGGGCTGGAGATGGCCGATGATCCGGCGAAGCCTGCTCCTCCCGCTTCGAAGGCCAGCACCACCGATTCCGGCGCTGCACGTGCCGACGAAGGCTTCTGGGTTGCGGTGTTGCCGTTCAAATACGCAGGCGCGAATGTAGAACTCAAAGCCCTCGCCGACGGCCTGTCTGAGGAAGTTATCACAGGCCTCTCTCGCTTTTCGTATCTGCGAGTGATCGCGCGGGGTTCTACTGCGAAGTATTCCAGCGAATCGGGCGACATCCGCGCCATCGGCAAAGAACTCGGTGCACGTTATGTGATGGAAGGCAGCTTACGGCTGGCGGGATCCAAACTGCGGCTCACCGTCCAACTCGTTAATGCAACAACCGGCACTCATCTCTGGGCTGAAACGTATGAGCGCGCGTTCAATGCCGAAGCCATCTTCGAAGTGCAGGACGAGCTTGTGCTTCGCATCGTCTCCACCGTAGCGGATCGGCACGGCGTGCTGCCGCACAGCATGGCCAACCTGATCCGCAACAAGCCCGACGATCAGTTGAGTCCCTACGAGGCAGTACTTCGGGTCTTCAGCTTTCACGAAAGGATGTCGCCGGAGGAGCACGCCACCGTAAGGGCACTTCTGGAGCGAACTGTGCAAAGCGCTCCCAGCGACGGCGACTGTTGGGCGATGCTCGCCACGCTCTATTCCGACGAGTATATGTTCGGTTTCAGCGGAAGGCCGGATTCACTGGGTCGAGCGCGGGCGGCCGCGCAGCAGGCCGTCGAACTCTCGCCATCCAGTTCGTTAGCCTACCAGGCTCTCGCCCAGAGCTTCTTCTTTCGCCGGGAATGGCAGGCTTTTCGTCCCGTTGCCGAACGAACCATCACACTGAATCGCGCCGATGGCGCCCTCCACGCTTTCATTGGCATGTTGATCGCGCTCGCCGGCGACTGGGACCGCGGCTGCGCCGTCGTGGATGCCGCTATTCATCTCAATCCGCATCACCCGGGCTGGTACTGGCTCGCATCCGTTTTCGGCACCTATCACAAGCGTGATTACCGCGCCTCCGCCGACATCGCTCTCAGAGTCAACATGCCGGGCTATTTCTGGGGACCCGCCACGTCAGCGGCGGCATTCGGGCAGTTGGGTGAGCACGAACGGGCGCAGAAAGCTCTGAAGGAACTGCTCGTAATTCGTCCTGATTTCGCGAGGACCGCCCGCCAGGAATTTGGAAAGTGGTTCGACGACGAACTGGCCGAACACTATGTCGAAGGCCTACGCAAAGCAGGGCTGCAGATCGTGGACAGCACGCAAACCTCGGCTGCGGTGAGAGCGTCCGGCTCTGGCGCCACGCGAGCCGATGAAGGCTTCTGGGTCGCCGTGCTGCCGTTCAGGGCGAGCGGCGATGCGGACCTCGAAGCTCTGGGTGACGGACTGACCGAAGACGTCACCACGGCGCTTTCGCGATTTCCGTATCTTCAAGTCATCGCCCACAATTCGGCGATGGCTTACAAAGGCCGAGCAGTGGACATCCGCACGGTGGGCCGTGAATTAGGCGCGCGCTATGTGATCGAGGGGAGCATACGCAAAAGAGGCCGCGCCATTCGCGTCAGCGCGCAACTGATGGATGCCGTGAGCGGCACTCAGCTTTGGGCGGAGGCCTATGACCGCGAAATCATTGATCGCCAGAGCAGCGATCGCCAGAGCAGCGACGCGGGCACATTCCAGGTTCAGGACGACCTCACCGACCACATCGTGACCACCGTCGCGGATGGCTATGGAGTTCTGGTCCGCTCCATGGCTGCCTCCACTCGAGATCGAAAGGTGGAGGAACTCAAAGCGTCCGAACTTGTCTTGCGCTACTACGCCTTCATGCAACAAATCAATCCCCAGGAGCATGCCGTGCTCCGCGCCGGCCTGGAGCAGGCGCTGGAACGCGAGCCCAACCACGCCACCGCCTGGGCCTGTCTTTCCAACCTATACCAATTGGAGTATTTCGATCGGTTCAATCCGCGGGAGAAACCGTTGGAGCGAGCGCGCGAGGCCGCTTGGCGGGCCGTTAAGATAGATCCGGCCTGCCAGATGGGCTGGAAAGAACTCGCGGCTGTGCACTTCTTTAGCCGCGACTTCACCGCCTTTCGCGAGACTGCCGAGCGGGCCATGTCGCTCAATCCGCGGGACGGCACTACCTTGGCTTTTATGGCGCTCATGATTGCGTTCTCCGGCGATTGGGAGCGCGGCGTGGCTCTGGCGCAAAGAGCGATTGAACTCAATCGACATCATCCCGGCTGGTATCACAACATCCTTTTTCACCATCACTATCGCAAAGGCGAGTATGAAGCGGCCTTGCAAGCCGCCAAGAAGATCAACATGCCGGAGTTCCATTGGATGCACCTAATGACTGCCGCCTCGTGCGGCATGCTGGGGCGCCATGAGGAAGCTCGCATGGCCATTGAGTCTCTACGCAAATACAACCCGACGTTTCTCGACCTTGAGAATGTCCGTGAGGATGTAGGGATGTGGGATCCGGACAAAGATGAGGTGGAACGGCTGCTGCAGGGATTGCAGAAGGCCGGCCTGAAGTATGGCTCGGCAGATTCTGGGTCGACGGAGATCGAGCCCAAACTGAGAAGCGACCCTACTGCGCCTGCCAGGTAAAGCAACAGATTCCAAGCTGCGGATTCAATCTGTCAACCATGTGTTTGCTCTGACACTTACAGTTGTGAGGGTAACTTTAGTTCAAAGTCAAACCGGGATAAGCGACTACACTTGAAGCTATGAGACATTACACCATCGCAATGATGAGAGGTTTTAGCACGTTCAAGTGCCCGCTTTGTAGATACTCCGTCACCACACGGGAGTTCAGCAGCCAGAACGGCAGTTGTCGCACCCAGGCGGCTAAGGTAATGAACGAGCACGCCGCGGCTTCACACGGGTATCGAGCGGCCTCGTTACCGCGTGACACGCGGATGTGGCAAGCGCACTAAACGCGCAGTGTCGTCAGAAGCAACGAAAGGTGGTGCAGTATGACACCTGAAACGTATTACACAATTCGGTGCACCCAGTCACCCTGCGGATCTCGCTCGGAAGTGCTCTTCGATCTTACTTACAGACGACTATGGCGTCCGGAACTCGGCGATGAAGGTCAGTGGTGCGACTTCTTGGTTGAACAGAAGGAAATTTTGGCAGGTCAATTCTCCGCCTTGGTCACTACATAGGACCGTCGCCGCTGTTCGGAACTGTTCACCTCTTGAAACGAATGAATTCAGAGGAGGAAGCTAATGAGCTATAGCGGAGCGAGAAATTACTTTGAGAACGCCAGAAACAATACCGCCGATAAGCGGTATCATCGACATGTTGGACGGACTCAAACATTTATCACACGCTGTTGAGGAGGACATCAGAACTCTCTTGGAACAAGGCATACGTAATATCCGTGACATCCAGAATAGCAAACCAATACCGGACTCTTTCAGTTAGCCCACCTCTTCCTCACCGCCTCTTCGAGTGATTCTTTGTCTCAATTGCACCATCGTGCAAAGTCAAAGTGCAAAATCATTCACGCGGACCGAGTCCACTCACTGCCCCCGACGAAAATCCAGAACAGTAGGTTGGTTTCGGATCCCGAAAGTAGACCCAGCAGACGCCAAACCGATTCACCCGCCAGCCCGCGCCGTCTTGCTCCGCTGCCTGCCGGCCGCCGACGCACCCGCTCCCTCCCCTTCCGGCGACGCCATTTCGAGCACATCATCCCAAAACGATGTCTTCGGATCGACCGGGGCCACTCCGGCCTGGCCTGCCCTCGGAGTACCCTTTTCCCCAGCCCACGCCACGCGAAAGTCTTCTTTCTTGTTTAGCCGGGCCAGAGTAATGGTGCTGCCTCGCTTCAGGGTGCCGTGGATGTCCTTCAACAATGCCCCGCGACGGCTGATGTTTATTGTCATCACATTCTGATCCAGAAGGCGGCCGCCAACGTCAGTTCCGGTCAGCTGCACCGGCACCGCCCCCGCCATTCGGAAGTCGCGGCGTCCGATCTTGAACTGATCGATCTGCCCGCGTAGGAGAGTGGAGGTCTGCACCAGTTGTTTCGACGCTTCTTGGGTGCCCGTCGCGCCACGCATCGTACTTTCCGCCGCTTGCGCCACCCCCGCAATACTGTTGTCGATTTCGCCGCTGCTCTGTGCCGCTTCGCTCACGTTGCGCGCCATCTCGTTTGTGGTCGCGTTCTGCTGTTCGACTGCGGTCGCTATGGTGTTGGAGATATCGTTGACCTGGTTGATGACCTCACTGATCGATGCGATCGCATCCACTGCCTCCTTGGTGTCGGTCTGGATGGCTTCGATTTTGCCGCCGATGTCCTCGGTGGCTCGCGCCGTCTCCTTGGCGAGGTCTTTCACTTCGTTGGCTACTACGGCGAAGCCCTTGCCCGCCTCACCCGCACGAGCGGCTTCAATCGTGGCATTCAGCGCGAGAAGGTTCGTCTGTTGGGCGATTGCGGTGATGACCTTGAGGACCTGTCCAATCTCCTTGGAGGAATCGCCAAGCTTCGTCATGGTGGCGGTAGCGGTCTCGGCGATTCTCACGGCGGAGGTTGTCACCCTGGCGGCCTCGGTGGCATTCTTGGCGATCTCCTTGATGCTGGTACCCATCTCTTCGGCCCCGGTGGCCACGGTTTGAAGGTTCTGGCTGACCTGCTGCGCCGCTTGCGAGACCAGTTTCGCCTGAGCCGCGGTTTTCTCGGAGCTGGCGGCGATCTCCTGGCTGGTGACATCTAGTTCCTCGCTGGCGCCCTCTAACTGAAACGTATTCTCCGCGATCGCCGCGATCATCTCGCCCAACCGGTCGAGGAAAACGTTGAACCACTTCGCTAGCTCCCCTATTTCGTCATCGGAAGCGATGTCGATCCTCTTGGTCAAATCCCCCTGTCCCTGGGACACGTCCCGAACCCGATCCACGATGTCGCGCAAACGCAGAAATATCGAACGCGAAGTGGCGATCGACACAACCAGTAAAGGAATTAGGCAAGCCAGGGCCACTCCTCCCGCCTTGAGGGCGTCTTCCCGCCACGCCGAATCCACGTCGTCAATGTATATTCCTGTTCCAATCACCCAGCCCCACGGTTCGAAGTGCTTGACATAGGAAAGTTTGGCAACGGGATTCGCGCTGCCCGGCCTCGGCCAGAGATAGTAGACATAGCCGCCGCCGGGGGCTTGCGCCGCCTTCACGAATTCAACGAAAACCGCCTTTCCGGAGGGGTCTTTCAAGGAGTTGAGATCGGTCCCATCAAGTTCCGGCTTGATGGGATGCATGATCATCGTGGGGTGCTCGTCGTTGATCCAGAAATAGTTGCTCCGCTCGTAGCGCATGGACCGAATGGCTTCAACCGCCCGTCGTTGTGCCTCGGCTCGGCTGATCTTTCCGTCTTTTTCCATTTGGTATTGCTGCTGGATGACGGAGTAGGGCACCTCCACCAGGTTCTTCGTCTTTTGTTGCTTTTCCGAGAGCAGAATCGAGTGTTCTCCTCGAATCCAAAAGATGGCCACCGCCAGCAGTCCGGTGGCGGAAACGGCAACCATCACTCGAAACTTTGTTTTGAGCGTCATAGCTAAACCTCTCGAAGGGCCTCGATACGCCGGGTGCAACGGATTGGACCAAGCGGCCAAGCATTGGTCTATTCAGAGAACGAACAGGAGGTCGGAAGACCTGTGATTCGGTCACGTTGCAATGATGTCGAATGGAGTCAAGAAATTCTGGTCAGTTCTATACAGTCCCCTACCCATTGGCCATCGTTCAACTTATGAAACACACAGGTCAATCAATGCTCTGGAGTGAGTGTGGACTGGCAGCCGACACTGCCGGCGATGTTTTACGAGAATTGGATTCAACAGGGACTTTTGTTGGGCGATGTCCCTCGCAAAGATGCATTGCGGAGAGGCAAGTAGCAGAAAAGCCAAGCTGCAAGAGCTTAAGCAAGAGCTCCACCAGCGCATGCATGATCCCGTCTCTCAAACAGGTGGATGGCTCAGATCGATCGTGCAGGGTTACTCCAACTACTACGCGGTACCAGGGAACCTGGAGAGCCTACCCGTGTTCCGGGACCGGTTGCTGGGCCTATGGTGGCGAACCCTTCGCCGCCGGAGCCAGCAGCGCCCATTCCCGTGGACTTGTACGCTTGCGTTGGGTTGACGACGGGATTACACGCAAAACCCCGTTCATCGAGTAAATCTGCGTATTCGCGATTTATCAACATTCGGACCTGAGCGTAGCGGTGGAACGGACATTATTGTTAGGTAACGCACTCGCTGATTCAGGGTGTGGACGCGATCTGTATGCGAATCGAGAAATTGGAAGGTTTTGGTGAGATCAAATAGCACCCTCACAGATGCTCCTCGTTCTCCATTCTCGACGGAGGTTCGTTAGAAAATGATCTTCGCTCCGAATTGCAAGCGGCGCCTTCCGATACCGTCAGTAATGATGTTACCGGCAAAAGTGTCGCCACCGTTGCCATTGAACGCTCTGCTGCCGAACTGGGTTACACCGCTCACCACGTTCGCTGCATCGTTAACATTCTCTATGGGTGTTCCCAGCCATTGATGGTTAAACAAGTTGAAGGCGTCTGCCTGGAACTGTATGGTGACCCGTTCGGTCACCCTGGTGTTCTTGTAGACGCTCAGGTTGACGGTGCTGATGGGCTGCCCTTGTTCCGTGTTTCGGCCGACTCCCAAGAATGGCGAACCGAGGATCGTGGCCGCCGTCGGATTGTTGACAATCCAGTGAGCTCCAGTAATCGGGGTAACGGAGCATTGGCCGGTTGTGCCTCCGCTGCCTATGCACCCGCTGGCATTCGCATTGATGCTGGCCAAGGTCCCGAGGGGGTAGAAAGTGAGGCCGGCTGCTGAATTCGGGCAGGTGGCCAGAGTGCCATCGCAATACTGCCCCACCGTGTTGAATGGCAGAGCGGTATTGCTGAGGATCGGGCGACAGGCATCGAGTGTGCCACCGGTAAAGTTGGTCGGGTCGCAGAGCGATCCGGGCTGCGCATTTTGTTCGACGGTGTAAGGCTGGCCGCTCGAATAGCGGTAAGTCCCGTTGATCTGCCAACCACCCATCAAGTGTCCGAGGAAGCCTGACTGCTGATGATGGAAAGGCACATCGTAGACCCAAAGCGCGGTAAGGACGTTGGGAAAGTTGTAGTTGCTGACGCCGCGTTCAGCGTTGGTGACGTCGAACGGACTTTGCGCAAGCGCGAAGACAGTACCTGTGTTAGACGAAAAGGCCTCTGAGGCGTTGTCAATCGTCTTGCTGAAGGTATAGCCAATCTCTCCCGTAAAGCCGTGCCAGTTCTGCAGACGGAACTGGGTTTGAAGGCCGTTGTAAATGGAATAACCGCTGTTGGCGTATTGGATCACCCGGCTGTAGTTGCAGTTTGCATATCCAACCAGATTCCCTAACGTATCCGTGGCTAGCGGACTCCCCGTACCCGTAAAGCCTCCGCCGGGAAGCAGCGTATTGGTGCATGGTGACAGACCAGCGGGAATCAGGTTGCTAAACCCGGCGTTCACCAATGGCAGGAGATCAGGATTACCGTTCACCTCCTGGAAGTTGGCCAGCGTGTGATTGCCCACGTAACGAGCCTCCGCTGCCATCTTGCCGCCGATCTGACGCTCGATACCGAGGTTCCATTGCTGTGAGTAGGGATTGCGGAAGTTGTTCCCGAACTGGAGTTCCGTGGCCACTCCAGGATTCTCCTTGGGCGCCAGCGGGAAAAGCGCCGAAGCGATGTTAGAGCCGTCGAGGGTTGCGATATTCGGCAATCCTGCGGCTCCCGTTCCCGCGGCGTTTGGAATGTTAGCGAAGTTCGTGAAAGGGGCGGTTCCTTGCACGTTGGTCGCGAGGTTGTAATAAGCGAAATCATAGGCGATGCGGAACCCGCCTCGAACCACGGTTTGGCTATTACCAAGCAAAGCTGGAAGAATTCGCGGCGTCCAGGCAAAGCCCACCACTGGACCGAAGTTATGATAGTGATTCGGCAGCGCAGGCACCGTCGTCAAACTAAGGGGAAGGGACGTACTCCACAGGGGATTGGGTCCAGTTTGTTGAGCAACACTTTCGTTGTGCAAGAGGTTGCTGGCCTGTTGGTAGAAGTCCCATCGCAGTCCCAAATTGACAGTTAGGTTGTCTTTGACTCTCCAATCATCCTGAAAGTATAGGCCCAGATCGTTCTCCTTAAATCGCGTAACAGGCACTCCATAAGCGACTTGGGTTTGCAGCGGGGTGTTGGCGATTAATGAATTGAAGTCTGCGAACGTGAGTATGGAATTCGTGCCGAATAGAGAATAGTTTGGGGAGCGCTGTCGATCATACTCGCCGCCCCACTTCATTACGTGCTTGCCATGCACCATGGAAGCATTGTCCTGCACTTGATAGACGTTAATGATGCGACCCTGGGGGAAAACCTCGAATTGTCCGAAGCTCAAGGCCGTTGGGGCCAGAATGTTGATCTGAGGAGGACAGAGTCCGATGGTCGCCAAAACGCAAGTGGGAAAACCACCACCGTCGAACTCGGAGCGCGCGCGGGAGTAGCTAAAGCGGGTCTGGTTCAAGAAATTAGGAGTAAAAGTGTGCGTGAGATCCAGTCCGATTTGTTGGTTGAGTCCGGGGACGTTGACGATTTGACCGGCCGCCGCTGCCGCGTTGCCGATGAAAGATTCGTTGGATTGAATGGTCTTTTGATAAATGTACCGGGTAAAGAATCGATCTTTGCTCGTAAGCTGGAAATCAACCCGTCCCGTAGCCTCATAGTCATTGAAGGGCTGGGATAGAAACCGGGTCAGCGAACCCATCTCGATGGGTACAGTGGTAGTGCCCACTGTTACAGGCACCTCTTGGATATTATTGAACGCTGGATTTCCCAAGGTCACGGTCGTGGGGCCAAATTGCGTCAGTGCCGCGACCCCGGGGCTGTTAGGGAACGCTGCTTGCAGTTCCTGGACTCCCGTGGCGTCAGGCGTAAGTGAGGCAGATGATGAAAAGGGGGCACCTGAAGTGCGCAGGCGTTCGAAGTTGGCCGATCCGAAGAACCAAATCTTATCGCGCTTAATGGGTCCGCCGACTGTACCGCCGAACTGGTTCTGCACGAAAAAGGGAACAACCGGCGCGGTGCAGCCCGTGGAAGCGCTTACACCCGGAGGACAGAAACCGAGGAGAGGTGATTTTTCCTGGTTTTGCAGCGAATCAAAGTGATCGCCTTGCCAGAATTCGAAACCAGTTCCGTGAAACTGGTTGGTCCCGCCCTTTGTGATGTAGTTGATCACGCCGCCCATGTTGCGACCATACTCGGCGTCGAAATTGGTGACTACCTGTAGTTCCGCAATCGTATCCTGATTGCCGAAAAAGATAGATGGGCCACCGATCGTATTGTCATTGTTATTCTGGCCGTCCAGTTGATAGTTGTTGGAGCGGGCGCGCTGACCATTGATTGACAGTTCCGCGCCGTTGTTGTTGCTAAAACCGCCGCTTCCGGCGGTCGATACACCTGGAGTGAACAAAACGAATGAGTCATAGGTGTTGCCCAGAGGAACGCTGGCGACTTGCTTCGTATCGAAGGTTTCCGAGAGTTGGTCGGTGGTGCTCTCGACCAGCGGAGCCGTGCCCTCGACTTCGACAGTCACGGCCGAACCGCCGAGCTTGAGTTCGACCGAGCCGAGAGAAGTATCTTTGCCCACTTCCACTCGGACGTTTTCCGCTTTGTACGTGGAAAATCCCTTGACCTCCACCGTCACCGTATACGTTCCCAGAGGCAGTGAGGGAATCTGAATAACGCCGGCCTTAGAACTGGTGGTTGAGAACACACGATTGGTCTCCACTTGCGTGGCTCTAACGCTAGCTCCGTCGATCACTGCGCCTTGCGGATCCAAGACTGTTCCAGAGATGGACCCAGTCACAATGCCCTGGCCAAAAGCAAAACCAGAGGCGAGTAGCAACATGAGCATGACAAAATACGTGCGTTGGCTGTCGGCAAGCTTACTTTCCATGAAACCTCCAAGTTTGTGAATCCCCAGGGTGCTGCTCGAAACCCAGGATTTCCACGCCTTATCGTGCGAGTCGCTTCACCATTTTCATAGCGAGTTTGCGGGTTCACGTTAGGTTGCCAACCCCGGGCGAGAATTTACATCAACCCAAACCCTTCACGCGATGCCACCATAAGGTGGGACCTTTCGTGGCGCCGCAACCCCGACAGCTAACGCAATGCAACCCGAGGCCCAATTTCGATCTTGAGAGTTGTCAGTAACTTGCGGAGTTGGGATCTCTTTGAATAACTGGATTTCGGATGACAGTATTCGAAAGTGCCATCGTGGGTGATGGAGTTCGTACCATTTCTTTGTTATCCCGTGGTGTTTTTCCGTCGAAATATATCATCTCACAGTGAATTGAGGCGCTAATTCCATATTCGGGAGATGTCTCGTTGGCTGATTGACATACGCTCCGCGACTCAAACGAGTCAGGGGCGTTTTGTTCTGCTCCTCTCGCCCAACCGATCAGTCAGCGCCCCGGTACTGTCATCCCGCTGTTGCCTTAATGGGGACCTGGGCATCGAATACAGCCATCATCGTGGCCAATGCGCGCAAGTTCATAGTGACCGGGACTTCGCACCCTCGCATGATAATGCAGTCAAATTTGACCGCGAGCCGTGACCCGAAAATCGTGATTCCCTGTAGCCCCAACTACATGTCCGTGAATCTTGGATCCTTCAGGAACACTTTGTCCTGTCGGAAGCACAACATCGCACTCCGTGACTCATTGCTGTAGCCTCGGAGCTTCTTGCGTACACAGCCAAGCTGTCTACCCGAATACGTAGGGTTTGAGTCGATTTGGCCAGCCCGGCAGAGCGTGAAACCTTCGGCTCGACACCTCCCCGCGTGAATGTGCATACTCATTGGTATGTCCGCTGTTAGAAAACGATCACGAAGCAGGGGGGCGACGTCGCGGAATCCAGAGCGCACACGAGGGCGTCAGTTGCAGGCTGCCTTCCGAGAGATCTATCGCTCTGGCTTTCGGAGCGCTGACCTGGATGCCATTCTGGCGGCGGCGGGTGTCACCAAAGGCGCGCTGTACTACCACTTTGACAACAAGCAGGCCCTCGGGCATGCGGTGGTGGACGAGGTTATCGCGAAGTCTTACTCACCAAAAGTGGGTGCAGCCTTTACGGAACGCCAAGAACCCCATCGACGTTGTGGTCCGCATTATTCAGTCCACGTCGCTGAGAGGAGGAGACCTTGAGAGGAGGAGGCCTTCAGCGTGGCTGCCCCCTGAATAACTTGTCTCAAGAGATGTCAGGTCTGGATGAGGGATTCCGCAGAAGGACCGCCAAAGTTTTTAGGGACTGGTACGATGCCATGGCGGAGGTGCTGTGCGAGGGACAGAAACGCGGGGTAGTGCGGAGTGATATAAACGCGAACGAAACGGCTACGTTCCTGATCGCGGCGTACGAGGGTTACCTCTCTTTAGCAAAGAATTCGCAGGATGCACGGACGCTGCAATCAGGCCCAAGAAGGGTGAGCCGCCACCTCGAGTCGCTACGTCCGGCACCAGGCCGGACGCGAGGGGCAGGCCGCGGATAGCGCCCCTTTTGTTAAGCCCCTCAGGCTTCCTGGCCGTACCCCCTCCGCAGCGTTGACACTTGTTGCCATAATATACATACTGGTCGGTATGATAGATGCAACACTCAGGTGGAATGGCCGCATCATAAGAGTCGGACCATCTTAAAATCTGCGCCGAAGGTGAAATGAATGGGCCGAAGGACACTCAAGATAATGGCATTACCCAGCTCCGTGCTTGTTGTCGCGTTATACGGAGGAGCCCGCACCGTCCCTCGTGACAATGGCCCCCGCGCCTGGGTGTGGGTTTCAGGTGTTGAAGATGGAAGCTTTCATCCCGTCGATTTGGGCAGTGGACTCTCAGGTTTAGGGAGTAAGTAGCTCCCCGATCCATCAGGTGCTGCATTCATGGAAGAGGGGAAAAGGAGTTGCACTCGTGATGGGACTGTCACCGCAACTACAAATTGCTACGAAAGGGTCGGCTTTTCGGATCGCGATCAAGGCAGGAAAGAAGATTCTATTTATCGACTCTGCGGACATCATCGCTGTGGAAGCCGAGGGTAACTATGTCCTGCTGCAACACAAATCAAGCGCGTACCTGCTGCGCGAGTCGATTTCAACGATGGCTGAGAAGTTGAGTCTGTTTGGATTTGTCAGGATCCATCGATCGTCGCTAGTGAATGCCGCCTTCGTTGAAGAGATCCAGCGCTTGTCGACAGGGGAGTACGTTCTGCGCGTAAGGGGAGGCAAGAAATACTTCGTCACTCGTACTTACAAAAAAAATCTACATCTTCTTGCCGAGTCGTGGATCGGCACCAACGGTTTTGTCCAGATGGAACGCGGCGGTCTGATCAATAGCGAGTGACATTCCCGGGCCTGCACCACTCCCTCTTTGGGCTGAATTGGGTGTACTTCTCCTTGCGTTTACAACAGTATTGATTGCTCCGGGACTCCTCATATCAGTTCTCCGGCCGCTGTGGAAAATCGGAGTTCGCCTCGGCAGCCACCCCAAAACCGCATTGACGGTCGCATATGCGGCAACGAGATCATCTCCCTTAATTCTGCTTGAAAGGGCTGGCATCAAAGAAGAGCTCGTTACGTACAATCAGCCCGTCCTTGAACGTTATCAAGGCAGCCGCTCGGCAAAGCCCGACGGGTCCGGCAAAGTGCATGTTATAAGCCAGCATCGCCTGGTTCTCGGACTCGAACTTGGCCTGCACCTCAACGCTCTGAATGAAGCTTAGTAGTTTCTTGGCGGCTTCCAGAACTGCATCCTTTCCGGTCAGGTCCTCCATCGGGGTAATGAGTCGGACGTCTGGGTGCAACCGTCGCGCCATCGCCGACACATCCTTATCGTTCATTGCTTTGTAGTAGGCTTCCGCGGAAGCCGCATTGCTCTGAGTCATCTTTGTTCTCCTGTTACCTGGATTTTTAAACATGCGGTACTCATTTTGTCGAACTGGTGTGCCAGCCAGGATTGCTCCAATGGCCGTGCTTCCACACAAAGATCTCCGTTGCCCGGCCGGAACTCGACTCTCGCTTGCCATTCACCTCCGTCTCCACGACAAATGTGCTCCAAACGATGGCGACATTGCCAAAGTGCTGAACTTCAGTGCGGGGAAATTCGAGCCGAACGAGTTTCCCACCACTGGCATGGAATTCAGCAGCACTCCGAATTACGTAGGCTTGATCCTTCCAGTCTTTCTCGCCGCCACTGATGACAATGGTTTCCGGCGGCACTAATTTCTCGATAGCTTCAGTGTCGCCGGCGAACCATGCACGCCATACGGCTTCGCGCGTGCTGAGTAACTGCTCGTCACTTTGTTTTTGAGCAGCTACACTGGCAGCGCTCAAAGTTGTCACGACAAGAACCGCGACGGCTACAACGCTGTTGCACTTCCGCTTCACCATGATTGATCTCCTGTGCGCCGGATAAGCCGGCGGTGATTGAAAGACTGCTTACCCTCCTGCCGAAAGGCGTGCAGCGTCAGCAAGACGGCCGCCGCCGAGGCAGAGAAGACCGAATAGTCCATGGGTGACTTGATGCCGAAAGAAATCGCCATGGCCGTTCCGAACATGGCGAGCAGGACCGCGCTGGCGAGCGACACCCATCGCGGCCATAGCCCCGATATCAGCAGGATTCCGCACGATGTTTCGGCAACGGTAGCTGCCCATGCGACAAAGGGAATCGCTGCTTGTGGCAGAAAAGAATTCACTTCTGCCGTATATTGCATGAATCCTGCAAAGTGTTTCAGGTCGAGCGTCTTGTCCCATAATCCGAAGCGCGAAGCTACCGCGGAGAGAAATGCGGCGCCCAGCGCAACGCGCGCGTAGAGAATTGCTGCCCGCTCCCAATTCATCGTTCGTAGTCGCTCGCTGACGCCGGTCATTGTGCTTTCCGAGATAGCGTGAATGCGCTGGTTCATCTCGAGGGCTCCTTTGCGTGAGTGTGTTCGGGAACATTAATGCTGAGCGGCATGTTGTGATCGCAAACGAAATAAGCAATGAGCGTGGCCGGCTGAGTTTGGCTGGCATTGGCGGAGACTTCGTGAAGCCCGTTCGGAGGCTCATAAAAAGCTTCCCCGGCTTTGTAGGTCGCTTCAGGTTCGCCCTCAATCTGTGTGCGAATCGTGCCATCCACCACATAACCGATGACGGAACAAGGATGGCTATGTTGCGGCGACGATTCGCCGGGTCCGTACTGCACCTCAACCACACTTGCTTTCAGGTGACTACCATCCAGTTTCGGCAGAGCATGAGAGAACGCGACGCGAGCTCGTTCTCTGTCTTCGGTGTGAGTCGTAGCGATGGACAACTGAGTCCCTGCCATTGGAGTTCCTAACCCTGCTATCAACAAAGTCACCGTGAGCACGGGCATTCTGGAAGTAGTCATGATTAGCTCCTTCAGCCCTCACCCTATTGAAATAGTGGATCAATAACAAGGTCCATTTTCGATATCTGTGCTATACCATTATTCCTATGAAGAGAGCGGCTGTTTTCGAATTGGTGCTTCCCCTGCGAGATTCGGGCAAGTCCGCCAACCGTTGGCTGTATGAGTCTTTGCGTGGGGAGATTCTGGAAGGCCGTCTGCGTCCCGGAACTAGGCTCCCCGCCACACGCGATCTCGCCCGACAATACGGACTTGCGCGGGGAACGATCGTCAACGCTTTCGAGCAGCTGGAGTCCGAGGGCTACATTGAGGGTAGCGTCGGATCGGGGACCTATGTGAATAAGGTTCTGCCCGATGAGTTGCTCCAAGTCCCACCGAACGGAAGCCGAACACCCGTAGCGCCCTATAAACGACGTCGTAGGGTTTCCGATTATGCCCGGCGTGTGAAACTGTTTCCGAATTTTGAAATCCGCCCCAGCCTAGCCTTCCGGGCCAACATGCCAGCCCTGGACTTGTTTCCGACGACGTTATGGGCACAGGTCGCGTCGCGGCGTTTACGGCGCGCTTCAGCCAATCTCCTTCTCGGCTGCGGTCCGCTCGGATACCCACCCCTGCGAGATGCCGTGGCCACGTACCTGAGCACTTCACGCGGTGTAAAGTGTGTTGCCGACCAGGTCGTGATCGTCTCCGGCGTTCAGGAAGCGGTCGACCTGGCGACGCGACTCTTGGTGAATCCCGGAGACCGAGTGTGCATGGAAAACCCCGGATATCCCGGAGCGGCGATTGCATTCAAAGCCGCAGGTGCGAAGGTCTCTGCCCTCTGCGTAGATGGCGAGGGGATGCGGGTGCAAGAGGCAAGCATGCGCGGAGCACGCGTGGTTTACGTCACACCGGGTCACCAGTTTCCACTCGGGGTCACAATGAGTGTCGCCCGGCGTCTGCAGTTGCTGGATTGGGCGGGAAAGTCAGGGGCGCTGATCCTCGAAGACGACTACGACAGCGAATATCGTTATTCGGGACGTCCGGTACCGGCGCTGCAAGGACTCGATCGCCACGGACTAGTCCTATTCACTGGAAGCTTCAGCAAGGTCCTGTTTCCCTCTCTGAGGGTGGGATATCTGGTTGTCCCACCTGATTTGGTGGACTATTTTTCCGCGACTGTCTCCGTGACGAACCGTCACGCGCCGCTGCTTGAACAAGCAGTGCTTTGCGATTTCATCAACGAGGGACATTTCGGGCGGCACCTGAGACGCATGCGTGAAGTATATGCGCAGCGATTGTCGGTTTTATTAGACTGCGCGCAGCAGGATCTCTCTGGAGTGCTGGAGATTTCAGGCGTAGAGGCCGGGTTGCAGATATCTGGTTGGCTGCACGTAGGCCTCAATGCTGAATCAGTTGCGGCTGGGGCAGCTACTCGTGGCGTAGAGGTAACGGCGCTCAGTCGCTACCGTCAAGGCGCTGCTGTGCGCGAGGGATTGCAGCTTGGGTTCGCCGCGGTAGACTCCCGGGAAATCCGGCGCGGAGTTCGAGAACTCGCGATCACGCTGGAAAATGAATTGAAGACACTACGTCGCAAAGGAAACCGGGCGTGCCTCTAAGAATAAGGATTTTCGTCGTCGGAAATAAGAAGAACTGCTACTGTTGGGTGGCCACCGCACCGCGTATCGGTGGCGTTGCCACGAGGCGCGCTGATCTGAGCACAAGTTCCGCGATATCACGGCCCAGGCCGCTTTCGGCTTCCAGTTGCAAACCAGACCTTTGCCACGGGGAACCTCGCATGCATTCGCACCCTCAGAATCTCGATCGCCTGCGAGAAACTCTTTGATTGCATCGCAATCTCCTCGACGTGCGTTTCCAGCGCGAAGTGGCCCGTATCGAGAAATTGAACCTTTGCATTCGGGTTATCACGCCGCAACGCTTCCGCTCCGGCTGGAACGAAATATGGATCGTAGTTGCCCCAAATTGCTCATAAGCGCGGCTTCCATTCCTTGAAATATTCCTGGAGCTTCGGATAGAGCTTCACTTTGTTGGCATAGTCTTTGTTGGCATAGTCGAGGATATGTCCAACTGAATGTCCACGTTCCCCGGACGCGCCAGCAGCGCAATCGAGGGTGTAGCCCTCCGGCGCGATGACCTCCGGGTGGGGAATCGCTGAGGCATATTCCCGATGCATCCCCTCGAGGTTCAAGACCTTGCGAATCGCTTCGCGATTTTCGGTCGTGGGCTCGCTCCATTAGCGCCAGATCGGAGCCCATGCGCCACCGAACCCTTCTTCATAAGCATTGCCGTTCGGCGAAATGATTGCGGTCAGCTTCTCGGTAGGAGACGTTTACGCCGTCCGCTTCAATACGATGAGTCAAGGTACGCTGCATGGTTGCTCTCCCAGTGCTGATGCTATCGAGCCTGCGATGCGGCTTCCTCGATCAGCGCGGCAACCTCCTTTGGTCTGGAGACGTAAACCGCGTGGCTGGCACCTGAGACCTCGACCTTGTGACTCTTGGCTCGTGTGGCGTACCAGCGTTCGAGGTCAGGGTTGATGGTTCGATCGCTTCCGGCTACCAACATCCAACTAGGTTTGCTTCTCCACGCAGCGGTGGTGATGACTGCCTTGAAATTGTCGGCCGCATTGAGCACCTGCGTTCGCGCCATAAAAGCAGCCTGATCAGCAGGAAGATCGGCGGCAAAGTACTCGTGAAACTGCGCTGGGTCCAGATAAGTGAAGCCGTCTGCCGTTTTCTTGATCGCCGAAGACTTGCTGAGATCACTCGGGAATCGCTTTCCGTCGTCAGCCTCGCTCTCTCCAGCATCGGGCATGTGAGCCGCGACGTACACCAACCCGGCAACCGCAGGATCCGTTCCGGCCTGGGTGATGACGGCTCCCCCATAACTGTGAGCGACCAGAATGCACGGTCCGTCTTGTTGAGCAAGAGCGCGCTTCGTGGCGGCCACATCTTCTTTAAAGGACGTTTCCGGTTCCTGCACAACGCTGACGTTATAACCATCTTTCACGAGAATGTCATAGACTCCTTTCCAGCCCGAACCGTCTGCCCATGCACCGTGAACCAGAACAATATTCCGAACGCGGTGCTGCTCGTTTTGGGCTGACAGCGTGCTGCAGGTGAACAGCAGTACTAAGATGCCGAGGGATTGAAACATTCCTCGTATCCTTCGTATAGA
>Ga0187851_10002104_pt1 | contig 18046 bp, 16 predicted proteins | sample June2016WEW_6_10_FD_132997 | JGI IMG/M metagenome (GOLD analysis project Ga0187851, IMG submission 132997) | Peatland microbial communities from SPRUCE experiment site at the Marcell Experimental Forest, Minnesota, USA - June2016WEW_6_10 | ecosystem: Environmental > Terrestrial > Soil >...
AAACACAAAAGGGCTAGGAGCTCCTCATGAGCATGAGAAGCTTACCCAACCCTTTTGGATCTTGCGCCAGATTCTGCCGGAATCCGGCCTTCAAGGATTAGAGAGGCTGAACGTCTGCCGCCTGCCAGCCCTTGGGGCCCTTTACGACGTTAAACTGCACGGCTTGGCCTTCTTGCAAACTCTTGAAGCCACTGGTGTTGATTGCGGAGTAGTGCACGAACACATCTTCGCCGTTCTGGCGCGAAATAAAGCCGAAGCCTTTCGCGTCATTGAACCATTTCACGGTACCTTGTTCCATACTTTTCTGTATTTCCTGGAGTGAATTGCGCTGGATGAATCGGAGCGAACACTGGCAGAATCTTGCTTTTTTCTGGCGTCTCAGGAAACCAAAATCTTTTCCTAAGAACGCTTTTGGGGCGAGTACTGCTCACGCCCGGTTCGGTTCTAACGCTGACCCTAGTCTATCATCTTCGTCAAATAAAACATGCGGGAAAGTTGTGCCCGGCATGACTCTTTCGTGTTGCTACCCAGAACTACCTGATCTGGTTGGCTTTAGCGGCAGGTTGCGACCTGTGTTAAGGTGAGAGGTCGCTATGCCGAGGGATTCTGTCGCCGAATTGCTTGCCCACGCCACCGCGGCGCTGGATCGGGAGTTCGGAAGCCTTGAGAGCTTCGAGGCCGAGCCCGGCGGGAATGATGGGGCGCTGCTGCAGGTGTTAGAGGAAACGGCCCGGCGTCTGGGCGATAACTACCCTTATTTTCATCCACTTTACGCCGGTCAGATGCTAAAGCCGCCGCATCCCGTGGCACGGGCGGCCTATGCCCTGGCGATGAAGATCAACCCCAACAATCATGCGCTCGATGGCGGACGGGCGAGCTCGGCAATGGAAGTGGAGGCAGTGCGGGAGATCGCCGGGATGTTCGGATGGACGGAGTTTCTGGGCCATCTAACTTCGAGCGGGACCATTGCGAACCTGGAAGCGCTGTGGATTGCGGGGCAGCTGCGCCCAGGGCAAAGGACTGTGGGATCGGAACAGGCGCACTACACGCACCAGCGGATTTCGGCGGTGCTGAAGCTCGATTACACGCCGGTTGCGGTGGATGAGTGGGGCCGGATGCGGCCGGAGACGCTGGAAGACGAACTGCGCAAAGGAGATGTGGGTACAGTAGTGGCGACGCTGGGCACCACCGCAGTAGGGGCCGTGGATCCGCTCGAGGAGATTCTGGCGCTCGCAGCACGGTACTGCTGCCGGGTTCATGTCGATGCGGCGTATGGCGGCTACTTCGGGTTGATCGCTGACGATCTGGGAGACTCGGCGCGACGGGCGTATGCGGCGATTGGCCGGGCGGATTCGATCGTGATCGATCCCCATAAACACGGGCTGCAACCGTATGGATGCGGGTGTGTTCTATTCCGTGATCCGGGCGTGGGAAGGTTTTATAAGCACGATTCTCCGTACACCTACTTCACGTCGAAGCAATTGCACCTGGGAGAGATCAGCCTGGAGTGCTCGCGGGCCGGCGCGTCGGCGGTGGCACTATGGGCGACACAGCGGCTCTTGCCGCTGGTGAAGGGCGGCGAATTCGCGCGCGGGCTGGCGAAGGGGAGGCGCGCCGCGGTCGAGCTGGATCGAAGGCTGCGCGCAGACGAAAGGTTTGTTGCGCTGGGCGAAATCGTTCCCGGTTTCTCAAGCGCGAGCAACCCGGAGCACCCGCCTCAGCTGGACATTGTGGTGTGGGCATTGGCATCGCATGCAGCAGACTTCGGAGAGATTTCGGAAAGGACGACGAAAGTGTTCGATGCATGCGCTGCGCGAGGACTGCACCTGGCTCTTGTACAATTGCCGAGGTCCTGGTTTGGACATAAGGACCGTGACTCAGAAAGAAGCGACACCTTCAAATGTCTTCGCAGCGTGCTGATGAAGCCGGAGCACGAAGCATGGGTGGGAAGGATCTGGGAGAAGTTAAACGAGGCGAGCGAGCGGCTTTTCTAATGTGGGTTGGCCGCGAAAAGGTAAACGTTGTCATGGCACATGGCGAGCCGGCGAGGTTAGCAGGGATTGAATTCAGGATGAGGTAAAGGAACATGCACGATCCGAAGACTTTTCGAGAGATGCACAAGGAGCGGTTTGGCGCAGAGCCGGTGGTATATGAGGCGCCGGGGCGGGTAAACCTGATTGGCGAGCACACCGATTATGCCGAGGGCTTTGTGATGCCGGCGGCGATCAACTTTGCCACGCTGGCAGGGATTTCTCCGCGCAGCGACGGAAAGATCGCTATTTACTCAGAGAATCAGGGCGAGGAGAAGGTCTTTGAAGGAGTGCAGGCGAATCGCCTGAACCATTGGACCGACTACCCGATGGGTGTGGTTGCGATCTTGGCGGGCGAAGGCCAAAAGATTCCCGGGTTCAATTTGAGCATCTGGAGCGACGTACCGCTGTCGTCGGGATTATCGAGTTCGGCGGCGCTGGAGGTATCGACGGCGCTGGCAGTTCTGGGATTGATTGGCGCGAGTTATCCGGGGCCCGTGCTGGCGAAGCTGTGCCAGCGGGCGGAGAACGAATTTGTCGGCTCGAGCTGCGGGATCATGGACCAGTTCATCAGCATTAACGCCAAGGACAGCCACGCCCTGCTGCTGGATTGCCGTGACCTGAGCTACAAGCTGGCGCCGATTCCGGATCATGTTGCGCTGGTGATCGCCAACAGCATGGTGAAGCACTCGGTTACCGGAGGGGATTATCCGACGCGGCGGCGTGAGTCAGAGGCGGCTTGCGCAGTCATTGCCAGGCACAAGCCGGGCGTAAAGTTTCTGCGCGATTGCACGCTCGAGGATCTGGAGAAGTGGCGCAATGAGATGGAGCCGAAGAGCTACCTGCGCGCCAAGCATGTGATCAGCGAAAACCTGCGCACCGTGGCTGCGTGCGAGGCGCTGCTGAAGGGTGACATGAAAGAACTGGGGCGGCTGATGGCCGAAGCGCACCGTAGTTACAGCCAGGACTTTGAGGGAAGCTGCGTGGAGTGCGATGCGATGGTAGCGCTGGCGCAAGATTTGCCGGGGTTGATTGGAGCGCGGCTGACGGGCGGAGGATTCGGCGGATGCACCATCAATCTCGTGGAGCGGAAGGATGCTCAGGAATTTGCCGAAGCGCTCGGCGCGCGATACGCGGAGGAGGTCGGCATCGTGCCGCAGATCCACGTGTGTCATGCGTCGGGAGGGGCGCACAAGCTGGAGTAGGAAGTCGGTGGAGCTAGGGGAGCTGACACCATTCCGCTCTGGAAAAGCGTGCGATCCGTGGCACCGAGGCGGGCTTTCCGGCCCCGTCTAAAGGGAATATGGAAATGTTTCCGGTTTGGGCCGGAGGAGCATAGATTCCTGACCCAAAAGAACCATTTTCGGAACCTCGCAGGAACCTTGTGGGAAGCGTTTTCCTTGTTAAACTTGGTTGGTGTTTGCCCGATGATGGTTTAGAGACGATTCGTTGGGCTCCGTGTTTCTTCGGAAGTTGCTGATTCCTGGATCGTGACCGAGAGGCATGGGATATAAAAGCGATGGAATCGATAGCGAATAAACCGCATTTGTACGAGAACGTTCCCAGCTCCGGACAAGTGGCGTATTTCTCGATGGAGATTGCGATCCGGCCATCGATGCCGACGTACTCCGGCGGTTTGGGAGTGCTGGCCGGCGATACGCTGAGGGCGGCGGCGGACCTGAACATTCCCATGGCAGCGTTCACGCTGCTGCACCGCAAGGGCTACTTCCAGCAGCACCTGGACACCGGGGGCGTGCAAAGCGAAGACGTGCAGTTGTGGAACCCCGCTGATTTCTGCAGCGAAGAGCCAGCTCGGGTAACGGTGTGGGTTGAAGGCCGGACGGTGACGGTGCGCGCGTGGCGATACGACCTGACCGGCGCGTTCGGACATGTGGTGCCAATCTACCTGCTGGATACCGATCTTGACGGGAACTCGGGCTGGGATCGCGGGTTGACGGATCACCTGTACGGCGGCGATACAAATTACCGGCTGCAGCAGGAAATCGTTCTCGGAATGGGCGGAGCGCGCATGGCCAAGGCGCTGGGCCTGCGCGTGAACGTGTACCACATGAACGAGGGACATGCGGCATTGCTGACACTGGCCCTGCTCGAGGAGCAGATGGCCGGAGGGCCTGGGGGCGACGCGTCGGATGCAGAGATCGAGCTGGTGCGCAGGAAGTGTGTCTTTACGACGCACACGCCGGTTCCGGCCGGGCACGATCGATTTTCGACCGAGCAGGCGATCCGCATCCTGGGGAGCGAAAGAACGGCGCGGCTGGAACGCGTGGGGTGCTTCCGCGAGGGTCTGCTCAACATGACTCTGCTGGCGCTGCGATTCTCACGCTATGCAAACGGCGTGTCGATGCAGCACGGTAAAGTTTCGCGGGAAATGTTTCCTGAATTCACGATCGACACGATTACCAATGGAGTCCATGCGCCGACCTGGATTTCAGAGCCGGTGCAACAGATGCTCGATGAGCGTCTTCCGGCGTGGCGCCGCGACAACCTGGTGTTGCGATCGGCGATTGACCTGCCCGAAGCAGAGATTCTCAAGGCGCATGCGCGCGTGAAGGAGGATCTGCTGGCCGAGGTCGGGACGCGGACCGGGCTGGTGCTCAGCCCGAAGGTGCTGACGCTAGGATTTGCGCGGCGCGCGGCCACCTACAAGCGGGCGACGCTGCTGCTGACCGACCCGGAGCGGCTCAGGAAGATTGCGGAAGAGGCGGGCGGGCTGCAGATTCTGTACGCGGGAAAGGCGCACCCGCAAGACGAGCCCGGAAAAGCCCTTATCCAGCAAGTCGTCGAGGAGGGTGCGAAACTCTCAGACAATCATCTGCGGATTGTGTACCTGGAGGACTATGCATGGGATCTGGCCGCTCTGCTGACAGCGGGCGTCGACGTTTGGGTGAACACCCCACGCCGGCCGTACGAGGCTTCGGGTACGAGCGGAATGAAGGCGGCGCTGAACGGGGTGCCGAGCCTGTCGATCCTGGACGGCTGGTGGATTGAGGGCTGCATTGAAGGGGTGACCGGCTGGGCCATCGAGGACGGCGCCAACGATGAGGAAGAGGCGCTCTCGCTTTACGCAAAGCTGGAGAGCGCGGTGGCGCCGCTCTACCGGGATTCGCAAGAGAAGTGGGCGCGGCTGATGCGCACTACGCTGGCATTCAACGGGTCTTACTTCAACACCAACCGGATGGTGAAGCAGTACACAAGAAGCGCCTATTATCCGGAACGTTTGGCTGAGACGGCGAAGGTGGAAGAAGCGGAATACGCGGACTGAGAGACAGGGATCAGGGGTCAGGGGTCAGGGGTCTGTTGTTTGCCTGCGGTCGTTGGCATCCACAACGAATCTTGACTTCCCGCCGTTCTAAACCGCCTCCTTTGGGGTTTCTGTTTTGCCGTGTCTCGAGTTTTGGCACCGGGTGACTTACGGCTGTCCTTCGCTCTGTTTTCTTCAATTCACACTGATTCTGATCCCTGACACCCGATCGCTGCCTTTAGAGTTTTTTGCGGAGATATTCGAAAATCACGTAGCCGATGCTGGCGCTGACGATGGCGATGAGGATATTGGCGGGCGTCATGACATCGCGCAGGGCGAAGGCGAGCGATTTCCCTTGCCCGTTGACGCCGGTGAATTCGCCCATGAGCAGATTGGAATAGAAGAGGAAGATAATAAACACGACCTCGATGATGGCTCGCCAGATGGGTTTGAGACGGGGAGACGGGGTGAGCGGCGTCATGCGTCGATGATACCGGGGTTTGGTGTGATGAATAGGGGTCTGTTGCATAAGACCCAATTCCAAATGCAGGTCCTTCGGCTGCGTTTGCCGCGGCGCACGCGGCAAACTCCGCTCAGGATGACCGAGCGCGCCCGAGGGTTTTCGCCAGAATGAAGGCTCAGGGACGGCGCAGCGCGTCGTAATGCCACGAAGCCTATAATTTTTCTGAAGTGATACGCGCGGATTCATGGCAGTGGCGGGCGATGCGGCGACCTGCGGCGAAAGCGGCGGTTGCGGCCTGGTTGGTTCTTTGGTTCGCGGCGAATGCGCCGGGGCAGGCCGCGAGCGGCGGAACAACGACCCTCGCCGTGCAGACTAGCGAAGGCGGCCATGACCGTGTGCTGCTGGTGCTGCCTTTCGACAACCGCACAGGACAACCGAGCTTGGAGTGGGTTCGCGAGGCAGCGGCCCAGGTGCTGAGCACGCGATTTGCGGCGGCTGGGTATGAGCCGACGAGCCGCGCGGACCGGGTGTATGCGCTGGATCATCTGGGATTGCCACAGGGATTTCAGCCGTCGCGAGCCAGCGCGTTGAAACTGGCGCAAACGCTGGACGCCGATTCGATTGTGGTGGGCAGCTACACCACCGACGGAACGGGGATCGTGGCTCAGGCCTCGCTGGTGAATGTACCTGACCTTCGCATGATGCCCATGGTGAGCGCGCGCGGCGAGATGCGCGACCTGGTTGCAGTTTTCGGCGATCTGGCTTGGAAGCTGACGCGGCAACTCGATCCGGCATTCAATGTTGCCGAGCAAACCTTTGCGGCGGAAGGGAGCGGCGTTCCGCTGACGGCGTTTGAACAATACATCCGCGGCATAACCGAGCCGGACCAGGCGGAGCGGCTCAAGCACCTGCAGGCGGCGGTCAAGCTGAGCCCGGCTTTCAGCGAAGCGTGGATGGCGCTGGGGCGGGAGGACTTCAGCGGGCAGCAATATCAGGAAGCGGCAGCAGCGTTCGCCAAAGTGGATCGCAGTGGCCCGGACGGACTGGAAGCGGGATTTTATCGCGGGCTGGCCTTGATGTTTCAGGGCGACTACGCGCATGCGCAGGAGGTATTTGCCGATGTGGCCCGGGTGCTGCCGCTGGCCGAAGTGGTGAACAACGAAGGTGTAGCGATGAGCCGCCAGGGAAGGGATGGAACCTCGCTCTTTATTGAAGCGGCGGCTGCGGATCCGGGTGCAGAGGACTATCACTTCAATCTGGCGGTGAGTCTGAAGCGCCATGGGAATACAGCCGGCGCGGAAAACGAACTGACTCAGAGCCTGAAACTGCGGCCGAACGACAGCGAAGCGCAGGCGCTGGAGGATGCATGGAAGAGGCAGACACCGGGCGCGGACGTCGGCGCCGATCCGCTGGAGCGGATTGAGCGGGGCTTTAACGCGGCGGCCTTCAAGCAGGCTGCGGCAATGCTGGATGAGATGAATGCAGGACGACTGGCTGCGCTAGCGCCTCGCGAGCGTGCGCAAGCTCTGTGCACGCAGGCCAAGGGATATCTCGATCGCGGACTTCTGTTGGAGGCGGAACGGCTGTACCAGGATGCGGCGGCGGCAGATGCGGGCAATGCAACGGCGCATACAGGATTGGCGGAAGTGCGCGAGCGCAGCGGCGACGCTGAGGCCGCGCGCAAGGAAGCGCACGAGGCGCTGGAACTTGCACCCAGCGCCGATGCGTATGTGGTGTTGGCGCGGGTGGATTTTGCCGCTGGCTCGATGAGCGAAGCAAATACCGAAGCTGAAGACGCAATCAAATTGGATCCGGCGAATCGCAATGCACAGGAGATTTTGCGGGAGATTGCAGCGAAGAGACACTAATGGTGATTGATCGGTGGTCAGTGATCGGCGATCTGTGCGAAAAGGGTGAACCATGAGACTGCGATGGGATGCGGGAAAGATTTCGCTTACAGTTGCGGCGGTCTTGCTGCTGGCCGCCGGCGTGACCACCGTTAGCCCGGTGGTTGCCGATCAGCCGATGCCGTCACAGCCCATGGTCGACAAGCTGGTGCTGGACGACACGATTCAGCCGGTGAGCCAGGATGAACTGAGCAGGGCGCTGGCGCGTGCCAGCTCAGATGGGGCGCAGGCGCTGCTGATTGTGCTGGACACACCGGGAGGATTGCTGGATTCGACGCGCACGATGGCGGGAGCAATTCTGAGCTCGAGGGTTCCGGTGATTATTTATGTGTCTCCGGCCGGTGCGCGTGCGGGTTCAGCGGGATTCTTCCTGCTGGAGTCGGCAGACATCGCAGCCATGGCGCCGGGAACGAATGCCGGCGCGGCGCATCCGGTGCTGGAATTCGGCGGGAAGCCCGACGAAACAATGAATCAGAAGATCGAAAATGACGCCGAGGCATTCCTGCGCTCGTACGTGACGCGAAGGGGGCGCAATACGGATGCGGCGGTGGCCGCGGTGCAATCGTCGCACAGCTATACCGCTGAAGAGGCGCTGAGCCAACACCTCGTCGATTTGATTGCCAACAACGAGAGAGACCTGTTGACAAATATCGAGGGCAAACAAATCACGCGCATGGACGGCTCGAAAGCGACGCTACACGTTGCAGGCGCCAGCATTGTGACGATCGAGCCGACATTGCGCGACAGGCTGCTGGGCTGGCTGGTCGATCCGAATATCGCGCTCTTGTTTCTGGTGGGCGGGGCGCTGCTGATTTATCTCGAATTCAACAGTCCCGGGACCATCGTGCCGGGAACGCTAGGCACCCTGATGGTGCTGCTGGCGGTGTTTGCGCTGAATCTGCTACCGGTGCGGTATACGGCAGTGCTGCTGCTGGTGGGAGCGATCGTGCTGCTGGTGCTGGAGGCGAAGGTCGGCGGGCACGGGGCGCTGGCCATTGCCGGAATCGTGTGCCTGGCGTTCGGCATGCTGACGTTGGTGGCGGCGCCGGTGCCCGAGATGAACGTGAACCCGCTGCTGGCGATCAGCGTAAGCGCGGCATTTGGAGCGATCACAGTGTTTCTGTTGCGGCTGGTGGTGCGCGCACGACGGCAAAAAGCGCGCCTTGGCGCCGACGCCCTGGTGGGCCATGCCGCCACAGCCATGGAAGAGCTGGCTCCGGAAGGCCATGTGTTAGTGGAAGGCGAGATCTGGCAGGCGGTGGCCGATACGCCGGTGGCCAAAGGAACTGCGTTGCGCGTGGTGGGGCATGAGCTGTTGCTGCTGCGCGTGGAACCGGCGGTAGCGAGTCAGCAGATGAGCAAGTTGGCGAGTTAGCGAGATGTGCGAAGGTTGGGGTTCGTGCCATCCCAGGTCTCAGAAGCGAGACCTGGGGCACCCGGCTGACGGAGTTTACCCGGCTTCAAAATGGCCTAGCAGCAAAACAAGAAACACGGCCAGGTGGAGCGCACCGCCGAGCCGGTGTCCTAGCGCGCGAGGAGTAGAATCCGTGCTGGGTGAGGAAAGGACCTTTCCATGTTCGAATCGATCTCCATTCCGATGCTGGTCATCATTGCCATTGTCGTTCTCTACCTGCTGAATTCCATCAAGATCTTGCGCGAGTATGAGCGCGGCGTGATCTTCCGGTTGGGTCGCGTGCTGGGAGCGCCCAAGGGCCCCGGCATCATCCTCGTCTTCAGGCCGATCGACCAGATGGTTCGTATCAGCCTGCGGCAAGAGGTGCTGGAGGTTCCGCCACAGGATGTGATCACGCGCGACAACGTCACCATCAAGGTGAACGCTGTGGTGACGCTCTACGTCGTCAATCCGAACGACGCGGCGATCAAGGTGGTGAACTATATCTACCAGACCTCGCAGTTTGCTCAGACCACGCTGCGCTCGGTGTTGGGCGAGGTGGAGTTGGATACGCTGCTCAGCCATCGCGACCAGCTCAATTTGAGGATTCAGTCGATCATCGACCAGCGTACGGAGCCGTTCGGGGTCAAGGTGATTTCAGTAGAAGTGAAGCAGGTGGACCTGCCCGAGACCATGACGCGAGCCATGGCCAAGCAGGCCGAGGCGGAACGCGAACGACGTTCGAAGATCATTCACGCCGAAGGCGAGTTCAACGCGGCGCAAAAGCTGGTGGATGCGGCGGCGCTGCTGGCCACGCAGCCCATGACGCTGCAGTTGCGCTACCTGCAAACGCTGACCGAGATCGGCGTGGAGAAGAATACGACCATCGTCTTCCCGCTGCCCATGGAGGTGCTGACGCTGCTAAACAAAATGAGCGTAACGGCAAAGGCGGAGGGGCAGAAGTAGGTGCAGCTTGTGGCCTGTAGCCAGTAGCTGACGCTGCAAAGGGCGGGAATGGCAGGATACTTCGAAGAAGACGATGAGCCGGAGCTTGAGGAACCGCAGCGCGACACCGAGGTGACGCTGACCTGGGGCGCGGTGCTGGGGATGGGCGCCGCGCTGCTGTTGCTTTGCGGCCTGTGTTTTGGTTTGGGGTTCATGGCAGGCCATCGCGGCTCGGCAACGGCTGCGGGTGCGGCATCTGGCTCCCAGCCGGGTGCGTCCGATCAGGCGCCGTTGCAGGGAAGCGGCTCGGTACCGAAACCGTCGGCTTCGGCTCAGGCACCGACGCCGCTACCGGCGCCAGTGACCGAGAGCGCACCCGCGGCTCCGGCAGCGGGCGGCGAGAGCCCGGATGCGGTGGCACCGGGTTCGGCGCCTGGCCCGGCGCAGGGAATACAGGCTCAGGGAACGCAAGGTGGATCGCAAGCCAGTCTGCCGGCGGGTACGACGCCCGCGTCTGCACAAGTGCGTCCGGCGCTGGGAGGGAATTCACCCGAGAGCGCGCCGCCTGCGGCGACGACTGTGCACCCGGCGCTGCCCTCAGCAGCCTCGCTCATGGTGCAGGTGGCGGCGGTGAAGAACCCAGAGGATGCCAGCGTGCTGACGAATGCGCTGCGCCGGCGCGGCTACCCGGTGAGCACGCAGCGCGACGCGGGGGACGGGCTGATCCACGTGCGCATCGGGCCGTTTGCCAACCGCGGGGACGCCTATCGCTGGCGCGACAAGCTGCTCGGCGACGGATACAACGCGATCGTGCAGCCGTGAGAACAGCTTTTAGCTTCTAGCTCGCGACCCTCAGACTTTCGACCCGCTCCCTGGAAATCGGCAACTCGGGTTTTATTCTCGCATCCACTCCGGCAGGCCGGAGGCGATGGCGGCGCGGACAGCTTCGGAGAGCTCGTCGCGGGTGGCGTAGCCAGCAGGGTCGATCGGCGCACGGAAGATGACGTGGGCGACGCCGGGGCGAATGCGAAGGCTGCCCCTGGGAAGGATCTTCTCTGTTCCGTAAATCGAGACGGGAACGCACAACGCACCGGACTCCTTGGCTAGATAGAACGGGCCTTTCTTGAAGGGCAGCATGCGGCCGTCGCGAGAGCGTGTGCCTTCAACAAACGTCATGATGTGCAGACCGCTGGCCAGAACGCGGCTGGCGTCGGTGACAGCTTGCTGCGCGCTTTCTACCTGGCCGTCGCGGTCGACGGGAATGAAGCTGGCCAGTTTGAATGCGTAGCCGAGGATGGGAACCTTCATAAGCGACCGCTTGACGAAAACAACGGCGCGACCGGGCAGTTTGGGGAGGAGCGCGGGAGGGTCGATGTTGGACACGTGATTGGCCATGAAGATGCACGCGCGACCGGGCGGGATGTGCTCGCGGCCCTCGATGCGAAGGCTGATGCCGGCGACACTTATGGCCGCCTGGGCAACCCAGCAACCGGCTGCGTACAAGGGTTTCACGTTCCGGGTAATCAGAGTGAAAGGAATGAGCACCACGGCCGCGGGAACGGCCAGGAGCAGGAGCGTCGCGAAAACGAGAAGCGAGAGGATCATGCCCGATTGAAAGGGAGTGCCTTGGGAAGTATCGCACCGAGGGGGTTGATGAACCTCGGTCTACGATCTGGCGCTCGAAGGCCTGTATAAACGCATCGGATCAAGACCGACTTTTTGCGTAAGCCAAGCACAATTCATAGAACAAATGCAAGCCCGATTCGACTTCGGTCGCTGGCGCGACCTCTGCTCGGGGCAGGCTTTCAGCTCCGTCTACCTGCTGCGGACTCCGCTCAGGATGACCACGCTGCTTGCGCGGCTCCGCCGCTTTCAGGCCCCGGGAACCTCTCGCGGAGGCGTGCGGGGAGCTTTTCGTAGATGCCGTCGAAGCCGCCATTCGAGAGCAGTGCGACGACATCGCCCGATGCAAGCCGCGGTGCAATCGAGTCGACGATGGCGTTGGCGTCGGGCAGGAGTTCGGCGGGCGTGCCTGCCTGGTTGAGCGCGCGGACGACTTCGTCGGGATGCAGGCGCTCAGCCTCGGGAATGCGGTCCTGTTGGTAGACCCCGGCGAGGACGACGTGATCGGCGAGGCGGAGGCTGGCGACGAGATCGGGTGCGAGGATTTTGCGGCGAAGGGTGTTGGAGCGCGGCTCCAGCACCGCCCAGATGCGCCCCGAAGGATAAAGGGCACGGAGTGCCCGGAGGGTTTCGCGAATCGCGGTGGGATGGTGAGCGAAGTCCTCGATGAGGGTGATGCCGGCGATCTGGGCGCGAAGCTCGAGCCGGCGCTTGACGCTCTTGAAGGCGGCAAGAGCTTCGGTGATGGCGGAGGAGGAGATTCCCTGCGCTGCGGCGAGGGCTGCGGCGGCGGTGGCGTTGAGGGCGTTGTGCTCGCCGGCGAGGCTCATTTCCAAATCGGCCCACGGAACGCCGGCGCGATGGACCTGCCAGCGAGTGCGGCCGGCCTTGAGGTGGAGATTGCGGATTTGCCAGTTGGAGGATTCGGAAAAGCCGTAGCGCTCGACCGGGCAGAAGGCGCGAGAGACACATTCGGTCACATTGGGGCTGCCGTCGTATGCGACGATCAGGCCGCGTCGCGGGACGAGATTGACGAGAAGCCTGAAGGCACGCTTAACGGCCTCGAGATCGGCATAGATGTCGGCGTGATCGTACTCGACGTGGGTGAGGATGAGAGCGTCGGGAAAGTAATGGAGGAACTTGGGGCCTTTGTCGTAGAAAACCGTGTCGTACTCATCGCCCTCCACGATGAAGGGGCGCGTGGGACGAAGCTGGAAGCTGGAGCCGAAGTTTTCCGCCACGCCACCGATGAGGAACGAGGGCTCGAACGCAGGGTGTTCGCGTGAAGCAACCTGATAAATCCAGGCGAGCATGCTGGTTGTGGTGGTTTTGCCATGGGTCCCGGCAACAACGAGAGACGAACGGCCGGTGAGAAATTCCTCGCGGAGAAGCTCGGCCATGGAGACGAACGGGAGCCGATTGTCGAGGACGTATTCGATCTCGGGATTGCCGCGGGAGAGCGCGTTGCCGATGACAACGAGGTCCGGCGCGGGATCGAGGTTCGAGTCGGAGTAGGGCTCGAGGATGGGGATGCCGAGCGAACGAAGCAGATCGCTCATCGGCGGGTAGGCCGCTTTATCGGAACCGGTGATGCGATGGCCCTTTAGTTGAAGCAGGCCGGCGAGCGAGGCCATGGCGGTGCCGCAGATGCCGATGAGATGGATGTGGCGGGGTCGATTCAACGTCTCACCTCTATTCTCGCAGGGATTCCGGTCGATTTGGCTTACAAGCATTCATCCTTATCGAATCAGTGAAGTCAGGGTTTTGAAGAAGCGACTTGGCGTGGCAATTCTCAGTCCGGTGCGCTTGGCTACCGCCTCAGTGAAGTGCTTGGTGTTGTTGCTCAGCAGCCAATCGGGCTTCGCTTGGACGGCTGAGACGAGCACGGGGACATCCGCTTCATGGCGAATCAGGTTTCGGTTCGCCCGCACCAGGTCGAAAGCCGGGTATGGAATAAGCTCAGGATCGGTGAGATCGATCAAACGAAGATAGTCTTCGATCAGCCGATCAGTCCTCGCGAGGCTGAGTGAGGATGCGTGGAAACGCAAGTTCTCCTCGACTTCATCGCGGACGACTTCTGACAGTACGAGACGAGCGATTTTTGCCGCACAGAGCACCAATACTGCCTTGTCGAGTCCCCATTCCGCGACGATCCCGCCGAGCAGTACATTCGAATCAAGAAATAACCGGAGCCTGGGCTGCGAGGTCACCTTACACTCGTCTGCCGGGCACGCCTGACCGTGGCGACAGGTTTTCGGTCGCGGGAACTGTAATTGCGGTCGTAGATTCGCTGCCTTGCGTCGGGGAGGGTTGCCAGCACCGCCTTCTGGGTGGGGCTGGCGGAAGCAAGAGCAGACCCAATACGCTTGCAAAGGCGCTCGAAATGATCCTGTTGCGGCATGAGAATGAGTCCATTTCCAAGCCTCAGGACGGCAAACGGCGCGCCCGATCCAATGCCAAGGCTCTCGCGAAATTGCTTTGGCACTGTGACCTGCCCTTTCTCACCGATCTTGGTCGTGGACAGATATTCGAGGACTGCCTGTTGATTCGCCATTTAGAAACCCCGGTAGGAATATCCTACCACGGCTGAAGCGCGGTCACGGTGTCACCGCGGGTTCGAGGAGGTTGAGGCGGGGCTCGCCGTCGGTGACGAGCTCAGCTTCGATGCCGAAGGTGAGAGTGACGTTCTGGCGCGAAACGTGGCCGCTGCGCAGGCCGATGGCTATGGGCCCGGGGAAATCGTCGAGCGCGTTGAGGATGGCGTCTTCGAGGAGGCCGGCACGAGCGCCGGGAGAGGTGCAATCGAGCATCTCGCCGAAGATGATGCCGGTAACGCCTTCGAGTTTGCGCGCGTGGCGCAGTTGCCAGAGCATGCGGTCGATTTGATATGGCTTGGCGGCGCGGTCTTCAAGAAAGAGCAGAGTCCCTTCGGTGCACGGCTCCCAGGGTGTGGCCAACATGGTGACAAGGATGCTGAGGCAGCCACCGTAGAGAGTTCCGCCGACGATGCTGGGGCCGGATCCGCGCTTCAGGAGACGCAAACCCTCGCCGGGACCGACGCTATAGGGCTCGCCAGCAAGAGCCGCGCGAAGGCTGGGGAGATGGACTCCGTCTGGCAGATAGAAGTCGGCGGCCAGCATGGGTCCATGAAAGACGGGAAGGCCGAGCTCGTCGAGCAGCCGGAGTTGCACACCCGTGTGATCGCTGTAAGCGAAGAACGGCTTGGGGTTTCTGGCAATGACATCGAAGTCGAGCGCGTCGAGCAGATAGTTTGAGCCGTAGCCGCCGCGAATAGCCATGATTGCGCTGGTGCCCGGATCGGCGAACGCGGTGTGGAAATCGTCGAGACGCTGCCAGGGCGTTCCAGCAAAGTAAAGCGGTTCGCGCTCGAGGGAGTTAGGGCCAAACTCGGCCGGATAGCCGAGATTGAGGAGGGCGGACTTGCCGAGGTCGATGCGATCGGGCTGGGCGGAGCTGGCGGGCGCAACGATGCTGAAGGCTGCGCCGAGAGCCACGGCCGGAGGCTTGAGCAGACGCATGCTTTTCACCACGCCTCTCCTCGCGCAATGAGCGCGGCCGGGCCGGTGAGATGCAGCTCGGCACCCGGACCGCTCCACGCAACAGTTTGCGCGCCGCCGGGAGCGACGATCGTGAGAGGCGAAACGCAACGGCGCAAGGCGAGGACTGCCGTGGCGGAGGCAGAAGAGCCGGTGCCGGAAGAAGACGTGGGGCCGACGCCGCGCTCGAAGATGCGAATTTCGATCTCGTGCTCGTTTAGGATGCGGACGAATTCGACGTTGGTTTGAGCCGAGAAATCGCGGTGAACGCAGATCTCTTCGCCGAGCGATGTCCAGGACCGTGCGGCGACGGAAAAGTCGCCCGATTCGACGAGGATGACGAAGTGCGGATTGCCAATGGAGATCTCGACGCCAACGATTTCAATTCCGTCGGAGAGTTTGAGAGTGTGGGGAACAAACCTCGGGACGCCCATTCCGGCAGTGACGACGACGGAATGGCCGTCGCGTGCGTCGATTTTGCAGACGCGAAGGCCCGCGTCGGTAGCGATGGTGAGGGAGTCGCCGGGCTGCGAGTTCAGCGCGTCGACCATCCACGCGGCAACGCAGCGCGAGCCGTTGCCGCTCATCTCGGCCACCGAGCCGTCTGCGTTGCGCAGATGGATGCTGCCGGAGGACTCGCCCGCCCAGGAAAAGAACGCGACGCCGTCGGCGCCGATGCCGGTGGTTCGGGCACAGAGGCGGCGCGCTAAGGAGGCTAGATCGCCCATGGAAAGCGCTGCGTCTTCAGGGACAATGAGAAAGTCGTTGCCGCAGGCGTGGGCCTTGGTGAAGGGGATCAATCTTCCTCCGGGTCGCGGAAGGTGAAGAGCGCCTGAATTCCCGGCAGAGCAAGCAGAGCGCCGTGGATGCTCCGATGACGCTTATTGGTTGCAGTGACCGAGAAACTCACTCGCTGCAAGTCGCCGATGGCGTCGCTCTCCACACCTGTGAGGCGTTCGCCGCCTTTATCCATGGCGCTGAGAATCGACTGCAGCATGAGGGTCTGATCGTGGCCCCGAGCTTCATAAACCATCGGGTAGATTTTGAGATTGCCGCGGCGCTCGATGAACCCAACCACCTCGAGCGCCACGACGATGGTGACGGTGGCAACGAAGGCCGGCGCGTAGAGTCCCGCACCGCAGGCCATGCCAATTGAGGCGACCACCCAGACGCTGGCTGCGCTGGTGAGGCCGCTGATGCGGCTGCGATTGTGAATGATGAGGCCGGCGCCGAGGAAGCCGATGCCTTGCACGATGTTGGAAGCGACCTGGCCTCGATTGGCGCCGGTTTCACCGGCGAGCACCGGAGATAGCAGAGTAAAAAACGCCGAACCAAGGCATATGAGAATGTTGGTGCGCAGGCCGGCCGCTTTCTTGCTGATTTCGCGCTCGAGGCCGACGGCGCTCCCCAGCAGGCAAGCCACAAACAGACGGCCTACGGCGCCATTGACCACAGTCATCTGGTCAAGCCAATTGAAATTGAATGGCTGCGCGAACTGTGCGATTGCGAGAGTCATAGGCCGTGCTACGGCGATGCTAACACTGCGTGCGGCGGGTTGTTGAGGAAGGAACGGCCAGTCAGCGGGTCAGGCGAGGATGAGTGGGCAGAGCAGGCGGGATACCTGTCGATCGGCGTTGCTGTGAAAAATCGAAGTCAGTTCCTGGGCGGGGCGGTGCCCGAGGGCGCGGAGAGATCGTTGCGGAGCGGGCCGGTGAGGTTGGGAACTTTCATATAGGGACTCTGGTCCATCCATTTGGTTGAGAAATAGACGTTAGCAGGAGGCTGGGTGTTGGCTGTAAAGCGGGCGGCGACGGCGAGCGACTGTGGATGCGCCCGGACGGCCCGGTCGACGTCGTCGCCCTGAAACGTGACGATGACCGCTGCGTGGCTGGCCGGCGCCGCAAGCGCCGCCTCGAAGATTCTCAGGTCGCTCTCGTTGATGGTCTGGCGCAGAGGAATTCCGGTGAGGGAAACGAGTTCAGGGTAAGCCGATGTGTTCATCAGGACTGGTGCGCGGGGGAGGAGCGAGAGCAAGTCCTGGAGAACGGCAGGAATGGCTGCGTCATAGGGCAGGCGTGCTTCAAGGTTCGATTTGCTTTCGAGGTAAACGAGCGGCCCAGCGCGGAAGAGCCGGACCACGTTGAGGCCGGTGAGAGCGAAGAAGACTATGAAAGCGGCTGCGCTGAGAATCCGGCCAGGCAGCCGCGCCGAAAAACGCGGGACTCGAAGTGAGTTCAAGGCGTTGACCAGCAACTGGGCAGCAAGGCCGAGACCGACGGCAAGCGCGGGAAGCATTTCGAGACCATAGCGCGTGTTATAGAGCGTGTGAGGCCACCACGTGGGGAAGAAGATGGGCACCGACCCGTAGGCGACCGACCAGGTGTAGAAGGGGATGGGAACCCAGAGAAGAAAAATCCAGGAAAATTCGCTGCGCGACGCAGAGGACTTGCGGGTGAGCGAGAAAACGATAGCTCCAAGTGCGGCGAAAGCGAGAACGATGTTAGCGATCTTGTTACCAGCGGCTGCCGCGGCTATGGAGTCGAGTTGCGAAATCTTGACGTAGAAGAGGAGCGAGACCCAAAGATCGTGCCAGCCAGGATGGAGCGGCCAGGGGCCGAGGGCGGCGGTGCGCATCTCAATCGCCTTGGCTGAGAACGGGCCACGCGCGAAGAAGAGCCAGTCGCCGAAGCAGACGGAGTTGTAGACGAACCACAGGATGGGCGCGGCGACAACGGGAATCGTAAGCAGCCAAAAGGCGGGTGAGTGTAGGCTGCGGCGCCTCCAAAGGGCGAGGCCGATTCCGGACCAGGCCAGAAACGCAATGATCCACCCGTCGTAGCGGGTAAAGATGGCAGCGACAAGCGCA
>Ga0187851_10002106_pt1 | contig 18039 bp, 15 predicted proteins | sample June2016WEW_6_10_FD_132997 | JGI IMG/M metagenome (GOLD analysis project Ga0187851, IMG submission 132997) | Peatland microbial communities from SPRUCE experiment site at the Marcell Experimental Forest, Minnesota, USA - June2016WEW_6_10 | ecosystem: Environmental > Terrestrial > Soil >...
ATTTTCGCCGAGTGGCTCAAGGGCAGCCGGCTGAACGCCAAGGACGGTCTGCTCATTTTTTCCGTTGGCGGCGGCAACCTGGAGAAAAACGTCAGCCCCAACCTGGTCAGTGCCATTCAACTCGCAAAGAAGGTCGGCGCCTCGGTGGTCGGCGTCGTGGGCCGTGACGGCGGTTACACAGCGAAGGAAGCGACGGCGTGCGTCATCGTGCCGACGGTCAACCCGGCCCACGTTACACCGCACAGCGAAGCGTTTCAGGCGGTCATCTGGCATTTGTTCGTGTCGCACCCGAAGTTAAAAGTCGGCCAGACCAAATGGGAGGGGATTAAATGACTAAGCCCAAAATCCTAATGACTAAATAATCCCCAAATCCGAATGGGCACCGACAGTCAAAATCCGCGAGACGGGCAGGCTTTCGATTTGGAGGAACGAACAGCGCAGTTCGGTGAAGCGGTGATTCATTTTGCGCGAGCGGTCGCGAAAAATCCCGTCACCATGCCGCTTATCAGCCAATTGGTGTGTGCGGGAACGAGCGTAGGCGCAAATTATTGCGAGGCGGATGACGCGGTCTCCAAAAAGGATTTCAAGAACAAGATTGGCACTTGCCGCAAAGAAGCCCGCGAAACCAAACTATGGCTGCGAATGATTGCCGCCGCCGAACCAGAATCGAAGGGCGCAGCCCGCAAACTCTGGCAGGAAGCGAAGGAGTTGCACCTCATCTTTGCCGCCATTTGGAGGAAGTCATGAAACCGTGCGCCGCCCATTGGTTATTTGGGCTTCGTCATTCTTTCGTCATTATGGTTTAGTCATTAGTCATTCATGCGCATCGTGCCCGATAATCCCAAAACTCAGAGCCTTGCCCGCGCGGTTTTTCTCGACCGCGACGGCGTCATCAACCGCGCCTTGGAACGCGAGAGCAAACCGTATCCGCCCCGGAACCTGGACGAATTTGAAATTCTTCCCGAGGTTCCGGCCGCCTGCGCGAAACTCAAGGCGGCGGGTTTCCTGCTGGTGGTGGTGACCAACCAGCCGGACGTGGGCCGCGGGACCCTCAAGCAGGAAATCATCGAAGCCATCCACGCCGGCATGTGCCGGCAACTGCCCATCGACCGCGTGGAAGTGTGTTATCATCCGGGCCAGGGCGCGTCTGATTGCGATTGTCGCAAGCCCAAGCCGGGCATGTTGTTGCGGGCGGCGAAGGCGCTGGGCATCGACCTCGCACAAAGCTGGATGGTCGGTGACCGCTGGCGGGACATCGACTGCGGCCACGCGGCCGGCTGCCGGACGATTTTCATCGATCGCGGCTACGCGGAGGAACTCCGGCAAAAACCTCATTTTTCGGCTGGCAATCTGGCCGGGGCGACCGACATTATCTTGCGTGAATCGAAGAATCACTGAAATTCACCGATGGATTTAAATCATGAATGCGCTAAAAGATCTGAAGGTAAAATTGTTCGCCGACGGCGCGGACAAGGCGGGCATGCTGCAACTGAACGCGAATCCGCTCATCCAGGGCATGACCACCAACCCCACGCTCATGCGCAAGGCGGGCATCCATGATTATGAGCCGTTTGCCCGCGACATTCTCCAGCACATCACGGAGAAACCGATTTCGTTCGAGGTGTTTTCCGATGAATTTCCCGAAATGCGCCGGCAGGCCATGAAAATCAAAGATTGGGGCAAAAACGTCTATGTCAAAATCCCCATTACCAACACGCGTGCCGAATCTTCCCTGCCGCTCGTTCGCGAACTGGCCTATGAAGGTGTGAAGCTTAACATCACTGCGATCCTGACTTTGGAGCAGGTCGCCGGAGTTGCCCGGGCGCTGAACCCCAAGGTGCCGTCCGTGGTGTCCGTGTTCGCCGGCCGCATTGCGGACACCGGCGTTGACCCGATGCCGCAAATGCGCGAGAGCAAAAAAATCCTGGCCGGCCTGCCCCAGGCGGAATTGCTCTGGGCCAGCGTCCGCGAAGTGCTGAATATTTTCCAGGCGGACGCCTGCGGCTGCGGCATCGTGACCGTGCCGCACGAAATTCTGGCCAAGGCCATGAAGATGACCGGAATGGACTTGAAAGCATTGTCGCTGGACACGGTCAAATTATTCGCCGTTGATGCGAAGGCAGCGAGCTTCAAGCTCTAAGCGGGCGCGGGTCAGTTCCGGTCCAGGGCCTCGGTGATGGCTGCGAAGACGTCATCCACCTTCACCGCTTCCATGATTTTGCGGAGTTCTGCCTCCGAACCGCGGATATCCTTGCCATCGTAACGGTAGTAATCAAGGTTCCGGCCATGCACCGCCGGATTCTTGACCAGACGATACGGGCGGCCATAGGGTTCCAGCGTCGGGCCGAACGTCATGGCTTCGATGAGCACCTGCTTCGGCACCTTCATGGCTGCGGCGAAGTGCATCATCACGTTGTCCACGCTCAAGAACACCTCGCAATGTTTCATCAACGCGGCCGCCTCGCGGATGCTGCGCGTCTCCGGAATCAGCAGGTTCGGGTGAGCCGCCTCGGCCGCAATGTGCGCATTTTCTTCCCGCTCCCCGGGACCGCCGAAGAGCAGCACCGTCACATCCGGCCGCCCCGTGGTGAGCCTCCGGATCAACGCGATGTAATTCTCCACCGGCCAGCGTTTCATCCGCAGGTTCTTCGTTTTGCCCGAGCCCGCGTGAATGCCCACGACCCGGCGCGAGGCGAGCCGGTTCTGGTCGGCTATATTTTTTGCCGTGGCAATTTCCTCCGGGGTCAGAAACAGCTCAAACTCGTGCCGCGCCAGCTTCGGCTCTTTGCCGAGCAGCGACAACAGCTTGAGATTGTTGTCCGCCGAATGGATGGCGTAGTCCTGCGCCAGTTGGTGCGTGATCAGAAACTGGTCCAGGAACGTGGAATTGTCGTAGCCGTGGCTGAGGCGCCGGGTGGCGCCGATGATGCGGGCGACCACGCGATATTCGGCCTTGCTCTGGGGATGCGCGTTGATGGAAACGTCGTAACGCTCCCGGCGCAGGCCGGCCAGGAATTTCAGAAACGCCGGCGCGCCGACCTCGGAGAAATCACACTGATGCACCCGGCTCAGATGCGGGTTGCCCGCCAGCAAATCCTTTGCGGCGGCCCACCGCACCAGCACATCAATCATGGCCTCCGGAAAAATTGCGCGCAGCTCGTGGATCAGCGGCGTGGCGATCAGCGTGTCGCCGATGCCCGCCATGGAAATGACCAGAATTTTCACAGCCGTGAAATCTTTTCCAGCAATGCCGTCGTGGATTTGCCCGGCACAAACGGAAGGATCACAATTTTCCCGCCCGCCGACTCCACCGCGCGCCGTTCGTCCTGGTTCAACGTGTCCAGGGTGTAATCGCCGCCCTTGACGTAAATATCCGGCTTTGCCGCCGACAGAAATTTTGTCGCCTCTTTTTCGGTAAAAATGCAGACCCCGTCCACGCTCGCCAGCGCGGCGAGCACGGCGGCGCGGTCGGCCTCGGCATTCACCGGCCGGCCCGGGCCTTTCAACTGCCGCGTGGCGTCATCGCCGTTGACGCCGACCAGCAGCGCATCGCCAAAATTGCGCGCCGATTCGAGATAGGTCACGTGGCCCAGGTGGAGGATGTCGAAACAGCCGTTGGTGACGACGAGTTTTTTGCCGGCCTGGCGAATGCTTTCCCGCCACGCCGGCAATTTGTCCCACGCAATGATTTTCTCGCGGAAGTTCACAGGGCTATTTTGCCCGCGCCGCGCCACTTGGCAATAATTTAGACTCGTTCAGTAATCTCCAAACCCGCAGCGCTTCCGTCACGCCCCATGCCTGCGCGTCACAGCCGCGTTGAGTGTGGGGCGCGTCGCCATCCAGAATTTCCGGAATTTGCCCGAGGCAGCCTTCGTTCATCAATTGGTTCATGCTGCCCAGATACGCTTTTGCCGTGGTGACCGCCTCCGGTGAAAAATCCCACGCGCGGGCCAACGCCTCGCAAAATGTCGGGAAGGTCCACGTCCAGGCCGTGCCGTTGTGATACGCCGGCTTGCGTTGCGTATCCTCGTCGCCTTCGTAACGCGGCCAGTAAGGTTCGCCCGGATTGTTTAACAATTTACCATCGCGATAAATCGGCAGCGGGACCGAAACCGGCAATGGCGCGAGCGACCGCAAGGCTCCAGGCACCACCAGATATTTTTGTGCCGCCGCAACGCAACGTTTCGCATGTTCACCCGTCACCAGGCCGAGGCTGACGGCGAACAGATAATTGCCGCGCAGCGCGTCGTCCACCGTCGCCTTGGCGGCGGATTGACCGCTTTTTGCGATCAACAAATCGGCGTAATAACCGCGTTCCTCGAGCCAATAAAGTTTTTCCAGTGAGGCGATTGCGCGCCCGGCAAGGTCGCTCCACTTTTTGCGTTCAGCGTGCCCGCTGATTTTTTCGAGCTGATGCAGGAGGCGGATCCACAAAACCTGGATTTCAACCGGATAGCCTTCGCGGGGCGTGCCGGCGGGAAAGTTCGTGTCCATCCAGGTGAAATGGGCCGGACTCCAGATCAGCGCGGAATCGGCGTCCATGCGGATGCCGTTCGGCGTGCCCTTCGCGTAATTTGTTGCGATGCTCGCCAGCACATCGCGGATGGTGCGCCCATTTTCGTCCACCAATGCGGAATAAAAATCGTCGGTGGGGGCGGCGCCGTGTCGGCGCCCTATTTTTTCCGATGAAGTCAGGGACGGCGGCACGCCGTCCATCCCGGGACGGGCAAATTCCTCGCACGCGACGGCGAACCACAGCGGCGCATCGGACGTGTCACGATTGGATGCGTTTTCGCCGTTAATCAAATTCGGCAACGTGCCGTCCTTTTCAAATTTTGCAAACGTGAGCAATATCTGTTTCACCTCGTCATTCATGCCGCCGGCAAGCAAACCGCGGCAGGCAATGAAGGTATCGCGCCCCCAATCGAGAAACCACGGATAGCCGGCAATGACCGTTTTGCCCTGGTCGCGCCGGACGACGAATTGCTTCGCGGCGTGGAGGAGCCGATTTTCCAGCGTGCCGCCGGCATCCTGCCGGCGGTTCTGACTTGGATCTTCCGGCAGGATGCCGGAAGCACGTTCTGCGTCGGCTGTTACAACCAGCGTAACACTCGCGCCCTGGGGCAGCGGTAATTCAAACCAGCCGGGGCTGTAGGCATCGCCGCTGCCGGTCTGGCCGCGGCTTTGCTCAACGGGATGCGGAATGTTTTCGCACCATTCGGGTTGCGGATGATATTCGCCGCTGTTCGCAAACACGCGGAGTTGACGATCGGAAGCCGGCGTAAATGCGAAGCCACCATATTTCGATTCTGTAGCAGCCGACGTAAGGAGGCTCTGACTGGTCTCGGGTTTTGAAGAATGAGCCTCCTCACGTCGGCTGCCACGATCAGAAGGGAGGTTGTGGCAATGTGTCGAAAAATGGTGGTCTGCGCCGCCGTTGCGTTTCGTTTCCCAATGAAAATTCCGGTCTTCGATGTCAAAACGAACGGTCAGCCGCACGTCGGCTTCGGCGGGCAATTGTTTGCCGCACGCGCGCTCGGCCGTCGGCCGGGAAAAATGAAAGACCGTTGTATTTTTTCCTTCAATCATTTCGGCTCGCAACTCGATTTCAACCGTCCGCCCGTCGCCGGCATTGGCGACAAACCGCCAGACGGCCGGCGGACCGGCGGCAAACGACGCGAGATTTTTCACGTTGAGCGGTGAAAGGAAGCCGTTGGCATTGACCCAGGTCCGGAGGCGTTTGACCAAAACCTGACGGTCCACCGGGACGCGGGAATTCAGGTTGGCGCCGAGCACGCAGTCGTACTTGGAATTCACCCGGCCCAGGTCCACGCAGATCCGCGCCATGCCGCCGATGCCGTTGGTCAACAGGACAAGATCGCCGGATTGCGGATTGCGGATTGCGGATTGCGGATTGGCCGGTAAAAAGCGGACCGCAGCGGAGATGCACGGCGAAGCTGTCGCATGGCGTTCCAAAATCAATTCGGCGTCAAACGAACATGATGCCGGCATCTTGCCGGTAAAAGCTGTTTGATCTTCCGGCAGGATGCCGGAAGCACGCTGCGGTGGAAAACAGGCGATCTGACCGTCGCCCGCGGCGATGGATTGGACGTGAATCGCGTGCCCGTTTTCATTCTGCGTTTGCAGGGTGGCCCGGAAGGGGGCGGTGTCCTGGATGAGCAGCCAATGGCCGGGCGGGACTGGCGTCACCCGCCGGCGGTCGAGCAAATTCCAGGTGGTGACACGGGGGAAGATTTTTTGTTGGTCCGCGTCGCGTAACGATTCAACCAAGGAGGATTTGGGACCGCGTGCGGCAAATTCACCGGCGGCGGCCAGAAAATCGGCCGGGGAGCGTTCGACCTGTTCCGCAAGCCAGCGCCAGTCGAGACCGGCAATCGTTTCGATGGGCACGATTTTGGCCAGCGCTTCGAGCGCCCAGGCGGCTTGCGCCCGGGCGCGACGGTAAGCGTCGCCGCTCAACCCCAGCGGCTCGGCCGCGGGGGCAAGGCAATGGCCCGCGCCGGGGGCGAGCTTAAAAACGATTTTGTCCTTCTCGGCGGAGAATTTCGGAAGCGGCTGGCCCAGCAATTCGAATTTGAAATTTGAGATTTGAAATTTTAAATCCGCAGGTGCCAGGGCCAGCAAACTTGCCTTTTCAACATCGGTGTTGACCAGAATCAGGACAGAATCCCTGCCTTCGCCGGATTCGCGCAACAATGCGTAAACCGGCGAGTCGGGCGGGCTGAGCCGCGTAAGTTTTGCGCCGTCAAAAAAGCAGGGATGGTCGGCGAGCAGGCGGTTGAGTTGCGCGAGTTCGGAAACGAGGTTGTCCGGGTTGTCCCAGGCGAGGCCAGCACAGCCGTGGACGTTGATTTTTTCGGCGGCGAGCCATTCAACACCCCCCGTGAAACCAAACGCGCCACTGGCGCTGGTCAACGCGCAAAGACGGTTTCGCAACAACGACCACGCGCGCCCGCGGGCGGCCAGGCGGTCGTTATCGTGGGTCTCGCTGTAATGAACGTAGATGCCGGCGCGCGAACTCTGGCGATTGGCGTAGTCGAGGTAGTCGGCGATCTGGCGGCCGGAGTAATTCTGGAAAAGTTCGGAGTAAGCCCATTGCATTCCGCCGTCGGTGAGCAGATTTTCGGTGGCTTCCCACGAGCCGCCAAGCCCTTCGAGCAGGAAGATGGTTTCGGGAAATTCGTCCTGCACCCGGGCGACGATGCATTGCCAGGCGGGCACAGGTATTTTGTATCCGGCGTCACAGCGAAACCCATCCACACCGCGCCGGCACCAGATCAAAAGCGCGCCGGCGATTTTGTCCCACAGCGCGACATCATCCTGTTTCAATTCGACGAGGTCTTCCCAGGTGGTTCCCCACGCGCCGGGGCTGGCGAAGGTGCCATCGGGGTTTCGCAGAAAAAAATCGGGATGATTTTCCTGCAAGGCCGAGCCCCAGCCGGTATGGTTGATGACGATGTCAATGAACACGCGCGCGCCGAACCAATGGGCGGCCCGGGTGAGCTCGCAAAATTGATCCACGCCGGTCGTGCGTTTGTCGAATTCAACCAGCGCCGGATCAATGGCGGTCAAATCCAGACTGGCATACGGACTGCCGAAACGGCCGAAGCGCGCATAAGTTGTCGGGGTGGGTTGCACCGGCAGCAGGTGCAGAATGCGGCAGCCGAGCGTGTGGACGATGTGCGGCAGCAGGCGCGCAAGGTCGCGCAATTTGCCTGAGGGCGGAATGGCGGCGCAGCCGAGTTCGTCGAGTTGCTGGAGCCGGGCCTCGAGTTTGTCATCGCGGGCGGACGGCAGATTTTTCGTTGCGCCAAAAAGCCGGGTGAAGGCGCAATAAATGGTATTGGCGGTGCGGGCAAAATTGGGATGCACACTGATGCCGATATCCGGGCCATCGGGCCAATGTTGCCAGCCTTTCGGGTCGAGCAGATACGCCTTGGCTTTGAAGAAGCCGGCTTCAGCGAGCGGCAATGCAATCTGCCAGACATCACCGTTTTGCTGCATCGGCACGTCGTGCCAGGACGCGCCGGCGTGAACCGGGCCGCCGGCGTGCGCGGCGATGATTTCGCGCCGGAGCGTTGCGGCGCGCCCGAGATTGGTGCGGAGCAAGGCGCGCCAGCCGTTGCGCCCGCTGCCATCGCGGAGCGTGAATTGGATGCGGTCACCGACGAAACGCACGAGGCGTTCGCCGGTCGCGGGTTCCATGATGGGAACGGGTTGCGGCATTTTCCGGTTCCGGTGATGTGCCGGATGCCGTTACGATTCCGCAGATGATGGTGGAAAGCAATGCCACAGTGCATCTGAAGGGTTAAGAGGAAGTTGCGCAGTTGTAGTTGAACGCTTAAAGTGGCGCGCGGATTGCTGATTTTTAAGGCTGGCAAACGATTTAATCATGGATACGGTAGCGTTAAGCCCCAGCGAAGAAGCTCAATTGCAACAGACAATTGAGATGTTCGAAGTCATTGCCCAATCGCAGCCCAACGACTGCCAGTCATTGGAAATTCTCAAGGAAGCCTACACCAAAATGGGCCGCGAACAGGATGTCATCAACACCTCCAAGCGCATCGCCCAGGCCTACATGCAGTCGGGGCAGCTTTCGTCGGCGATTTTGGAATACGAGACGGTTTTACAGCGGCGTCCGGACGATGCCGACGTGCAGGCGGCGCTCCAGCAGATTGAGGATCGGGCGAACAATGTGGCGGTGCAATCCGCCGGCGTGGAATCGACTGTCTCGGCGTCGGTGTCCCAGTCCGACACGGCGGGATTTCGCAAAAAGGCACACCCGGCGACGGCAGAAATTGACGACGGCCGCAAGACGATGCGCAAAATTTTTGTCGAGAGCAAAATCATCAGCGCAGGCGATTTTGATTTATGCTGGCGCACGGTGGATTTGACCGCGCCGGTCGCGGATGTGGCTGAACCGTTCATTCTCGCCCTCGCCGAGAAAAAGATTCTACCCGTGGACAAATCCCTCAAGTTGCTGGCCGACCGGTCGCGCACGGCATTTTTGCCGCTGGAAAAATACGATGTGGACATTGACTTGACGCGCGGCTTTCCGGCGGAAGTTTGCCGCCGCTGGTGCGTGTTGCCGTTCGACCGGATGAGCAAATCCATTTTGGTGGCAACTGCCAATCCGTTTAATCAACAGGCAGTGAAGGATCTGGCTGAAGCCACCACGCACCGGCTGCTGTGGTATCTGGCGCCGCCCACCGACCTGATCACCAACCTTCGCATCGCGTTCCGCTAAAGCCATGGCCAAAGTCAAATCATTCGGAGAACGCATCGCTGACGCACTCGTCGAGGACGGCTTGTTGTCGGCGGGGCAGATTGGTGAACTGCTCGAACAGCAAAAAAAGGAGGGGGCGCGTCTCATCAAACTCATTGTCGACAAATCCTACGTCAGCGAGCAGGACCTGGCGGTTTCCATGGGACGCGTGCTGAACGTGCCGCCCATCAATCTGGCGCGGGTGAACATCCCGCCGGAAGTCGTCGAATTGCTGCCGCGCGACACGGCGCACAACTACAAGATTGTTCCCGTTTCGCGGCTGGAAAACCGGCTGTTCATTGCGATGGCCGACCCGCTGAACGTCCTGGCCATTGATGACGTCAGGCGCATCACCAAACTCGAGATATCTCCGCTCATCGCGTCGGAAAAGGCCATCATTGACAAACTGAACGCCTTTGACGCCGCCAAAAGCGGATCGATGGAAGATATCATTCAGGACGCGCAAAAGCAGAATGAAGCCGACGCGGAAGCCGATACCATCGAGGCCATCAAGGAAGGGATGGAAGAGGTCAACCTGGACCAGCTCGCCTCTTCCAGCGGAGAGGCGCCGGTCATCAAACTCGCCAATCTCATCATCGTTCAGGCCATCAAGGACCGCGCCAGCGATATTCACCTGGAGCCCTTTGAAAAGAACATGCGTCTGCGCTACCGGGTGGACGGCGTGCTCATGGACGCCACCCCGCCGCCCAAGGTGATGCAACTGGCGCTGACCTCGCGCTTCAAAATCATGAGCAGTCTGGACATTGCTGAACGCCGCCTGCCCCAGGACGGTCGCATGCGCGTGCGTGTCAGCGGCAAGGACTATGACCTGCGCGTGTCCGTGATGCCCACCGTTCATGGTGAAAAAATCGTGCTGCGCGTCCTCGATAAATCGAACCTGACCGCCAGCATAGACAAGCTGGGTTTGGATCCTGACACCTTCAAGCAGGTCAAGTTTGCCATTGATGCGCCGCATGGATTGATTCTCGTCACCGGCCCGACGGGCTCGGGCAAAACCACGACTCTTTACTCCGCGCTCAACGAGCTGAACAATCCGATTTACAACATCATTACCGTCGAAGACCCGGTGGAATTCCAGGTTCCCGGCATCAATCAGGTGCCGACCAAAAAGGAAATCGGCCTCACTTTTGCCAATGCCCTGCGGTCCATTCTGCGCCAGGACCCGGACATCATCATGATCGGGGAAATCCGCGACACCGAGACCGCCGAGATCGCCATCGAAGCCGCGCTCACCGGACACCAGGTTTTGAGCACCATGCACTGCAATGACGCGCCCGGCGCCATCGCGCGGCTTGATGACATGGGCATCGCGCCGTTTTTGATTTCCTCATCCGTCATACTTTCCTGCGCGCAACGCCTCATGCGCCGCATTTGTTCGCACTGCCGCGAGCCGGTGACTTACCCGCCCAAAATGTTTGAGGACCTCGGCATTGACCCCGCCCTTTTCAGCGGGGTGCAACTCCATCGCGGCCGCGGCTGCGACCGTTGCAAAAATTCCGGGTACGCCGGCCGCATGGCCATCATTGAAGCCATGACCATCACCGACCAGATCCGCAAACTCATCATTGCCCGCGCCAACACGCGCGAGCTGGGCAAGGTGGCCATCAGCCAGGGAATGCGCACGCTCCGCATGGTCGGACTCGACCGCGCGCGAGAGGGCACCTCGACGCTGGAACAAGTGCTCCTGATCACCTCGGCGCATTGATCTTCAACCCCGGGTGGCGGGGTCAAAATCTCCGTTGCGGAGCAACAAATGGCTGTGGTGTGGGCGACAACCAGGGCGGCGGCTGCGGCGCCCAGGCGGCGGCCGATGGCGGTGACGTTGAATTCAGACTCCAGATGCTGGGTAACTTCGGCAGCTCGGCGGGTTTGCCGATCCCGCCGTTCAATGGAGTGAATGACGCGCCCACCGGAGTCAGCGCCGACTGGCCAAGGCCGGAACTCAGCGCCGTTTGCGGCAGGGAAATTTTTGTGCCGCTCAACGAAGGCGTTGCGGCGGCGGCGGATGACGAACCCGGCCTGAGCAATTGTCTGAACCGGTCCATGTCTGTTTGTTGTGCCAGGGTGACCGCCGGCGCCAGCGCTGGTGGACCGAATAATTTTGTCCAGCCGTTGTTTCCATCCTGCCCGGAAAGTGTTTGATTGTCCGACATGGGATTGAGCGGCATGCCGGCCAGGTTGTCCGGATTTCCCAATCCGTCGGGGAGGGAGTTCGTCGGGTTGGATTGAGCATCGGAAATGTTCCAGATTGGAAGCGCATTGGTATTGGCGTTGACCGGCGGCATTTGATTCTGCCTTTCGGTGTAGCGCTCCAGCGCCGTTAAATTTTTCGGCCGGCCGAACTCGTCGTGTTCCCGGATTCCCAGGATCTGTTCCGGCGTGGTTGTGCCGAGGATCTCCGCGGGCGTCAACAGCATCCAATTCTTGCGCCGGTCCAACAGGTCCTGCAACCGCAATGCCTCGGTGCGGGAAACCACCGGCGCGACCACCGGCAACGGCGTGTCCACGACCGGACCACTGAAGTCAATCGATGACGGAGCCTCCAAAGAGCTTCCCAAACCCGGCGATTCCGGCGGTTTGGGCGCAAGCGATGGCATGTTGGTTAAAACCGCGTCGCTTTCCGGCGAGGAAAACAAAATGGGTTGTCCCGCGTGGGAAGCGGCGCGCTGGGCCTGGACGGAAAATACCACCCCCACCACGGCGGCCAGAGGCACCACGCGCTTCAGATATGCACAGGTAAAGCCCATCTCAAGCTATCAGGCTAATCAATTGGACACCCAGCGTCAAAAATGAATTCAAAGGCCAGGCCCTTTTTGAATTAAACAACTGACGCTCAGGGTGGGAAAACCCCGCTTCGTACCGTCCCGGCCTTCGACTTCCGGCCGTTTTACTGCCGTTCGTATTCGCCCTTGCTGACCTTTTTAAGCACGGTAAACCCGGCCTTTTTCGCGTCGGTGATGGACAACGGCTTGAGCTTGTGAGGCGAATTGAAGGTGGAGATGATTTTGCGCACCGGCTTTTTGCACGCCGGACAATGCGTCAGCGGCTTGGCCGAAAGCGGCCGGCGCAGCGTGAATTTTCCGCCGCACACCTTGCAGTTGCCTTCGCACAACTCGTATTCGTAAAGAGGCATGGGCTAATTTCGAACATCAATTACCGGATGTCGAACCGGAAAACCGCTTCGGCAATCAAGCAAATCCTTCCATTGCCCTGACGCCCGGCCATGCGGCGCCCACCGTCGCGCGCCTATTTTTTCAGGAACGCGCTGAACAAATCAATCGGCAGCGGCAGGAACGTGGTCGTGTTGTGTTCACTGGCCATTTCGCGCATCGTCTGGAGATAGCGCAGTTGCAGCGCAATCGGTTCCTTGCTGATCAGGGAAGCGGCCTGCACCATTTTCTCGGCGGCCTGGAATTCGCCTTCCGCGTTCACAATTTTCGCGCGGCGCTCGCGTTCGGCCTCGGCCTGCTTGGCCATCGCCCGTTTCATGCTGTCGGGCAACGCCACGTCCTTGATTTCAACGGCGGTGACCTTGATGCCCCACGGCTCGGTCTGGCGGTCGATGATTTCCTGCAATTTTAGATTGATCACGTCGCGTTGCGAAAGCAGATCGTCCAGCGACGCCTGGCCGAGCACGCTGCGCAGCGTCGTTTGGGCGATCAGCGAAGTCGCTTTCCAGAAATTTTCCACCTTGACCACCGCCGCATTCGGATCAACAACTCGAAAATAAACCACCGCGTCCACCGTGGCGGGCACGTTGTCACGCGTCATCACTTCCTGTTTGGAAACGTCAATGGTCACGACTCGCAAATCCATTCTTACCAGCTTGTCCACGACGGGAATCAGGAAAATCAGCCCCGGCCCTTTGGCGCCCTGCAGTTTGCCGAGCCGGAAGATGACGCCGCGCTCGTATTCGCGCAAAATCCGCATGGCTTGCGGCAGGATGAAATGGCCAGAATGACAACGACCACCACGACCGGACCCAATGTGTGAAATAATTGCCCAAGCAGACCAATGAGTTGTTCCATAATTTTTCTCCGTTAGTTTTTTGGTTTCACTTTCAACGTCAATCCTTCGATGCCGGCGACTTCCACCGGTTGTCCGGCTTCCACCGGTGTTTCGCTCACGGCGTTCCAGTTTTCGCCCTCGATAAACACCCGGCCGCCCTGCGAGTCAATCCGGGAAAGCGCGTTGACCGTCCGGCCCAGCATCGTTTCCTTGCCGGAGCGAACCGGTTGGAACTGCGCGCGAATACCCTTACCGACGACGAACACAAAAAACGCCGCGGTGACGAGCGTCGCGGGAATGATCCAGGACAGTGATAATCCAAACCCCGGCCCGGCGTGGCTGAACAGCATCATCGCACCGAGGAAAAAGGCCACAATGCCACCCACCGTCAACACGCCGTGCGTCGGCGAAAAAACGTCCACGATGAACAAGGCGATCGCCAGTCCGATCAATACCAAACCGGTGACGTTGACCGGCAGGATGGATGACATGTAAGGCACGAGAATCAGCGCAATCGCTCCCACAATGCCCGGCAGAATCGCGCCGGGACTGCTCAACTCGCCGATGATGCCGTAAATCACCATCAACATCAGGATGAACATGACTTCCGGCCGCAGGAACAGCTGGGAAAATTGCTCCCACGGGTTCATGGGGATTTCCACGACCTTGGCGTTGGCGGTGTGGAGCTTTTTATCGCCGGCTTCGCGTCCATCCAGCTGCTTGAGCAGGTCCGGCATGTCGGTCGCAATCAGGTCAATGACGCCGATATCCAGCGCTTTCTCCGCCGTCGTCGCCTTGCTTTCGATAACGGCGGATTTGGCCCATTCGACGTTGCGATGCCGTTTGTCCGCGATGGTTTCGATGAAGCTGGAGGCGTAATTCTCGATTTTTTGCTTCATCACGTCGTCGGTCTTTTCCACGCTGCCCGTGGTGCCGATCTCGACCGGGTGAGCCGCGCCGATGCTGGTGTTGGGCGCCATCGCGGCCACATCAGCGGCCAGCGTTATGAAAACCCCCGCGCTCCCCGCGCTCGCGCCGGACGGCGCGACATAGACCACGGTCGGCACTTTCGAGGCGTAAAACGTCTGGACGATCTGTTTGGTGGATTCGAGCAGGCCGCCGGGGGTGTCGAGTTGGATGATGAGGCACTCGTCGTTCTGCGCCGCGGCTTCATTGACGGCGCGGGCGATATAGCTCTCCGTGGCCGGGCCGATGGCGCCATTGATTTTAATCAGCCCCACCTGCGCGGCGGGAACCGCCGCTGCGCCCAGAAGCAGTCCTGCCATTGCGATGAAATGCCAATGCTTCATAACTTTCCCCGTCAAAATCCACATTAACAAAAAGCTCGTTCACAGCAAACTATTTCGCCTGCGGCGCTTAACGCCCAAATCCTTCCGCCATGGCCACGGCCTTGAGCATGGCCTTGGATTTGTTGACGGTCTCCTGAAATTCGCCTTCGGGCGTCGAATCGCTGACCCAGCCGCCGCCGGCCTGCACATAAGCCCGGCCGTCCTTGAGCAACGCGGTGCGGATGGTGATGCAGGTGTCGAGATTGCCGTTGAAGGAAAAATAGCCGATGCAGCCGCCGTACGGTCCGCGCGTGGTCTGTTCCAATTCGGAAATAATCTGCATCGCCCGGATTTTCGGGGCGCCGCTGACCGTGCCCGCCGGAAACGTCGCGCGCATCAGATCGTAGAGCGTCCGGTCGGCGGAAAGATTGCCTTCCACCTGCGACACGATGTGCATGACATGGCTGTAACGCTCGATGATCATCAGGTCCTTCACCTGCACGCTGCCGAAATCGCACACGCGCCCGATGTCGTTGCGCGCCAAATCCACGAGCATTACGTGCTCGGCGCGTTCCTTTGGGTCGGCCAGCAATTCCTTTTCCAGCGCCGCATCTTCGGCGTCCGTATTGCCACGCCGCCGCGTGCCGGCGATGGGGCGGATTTCCACCCGGCCATCCTCGCAGCGCACGTGGATTTCCGGGGAGGCGCCCACGAGCGAAAAACCGTCCAATTCCAGCAAAAACATGTAGGGCGACGGATTCACCGAGCGCACGGCGCGATAAACATCAATCGGCGACGCCTTCACCGGCGTGGAAAACCGTTGTGAGCCGACGACCTGGATGATGTCGCCCGCCGTGATGTATTCCTTGGCTTTGAGGACATTCGCGAAAAACTTTTCCCTGGTGACATTCGACTCAAATGGCACCGATGGCACTTCGTCCGGCAGGCTGACCGGGTGATGTTCGCTCGGCTGTTCGAGCAACGAAACCAGCCGCTCGATTTCGCCGACGGCATCTTCGTAGGCCTCGGCCGGGCTTGCCGCGCCGTCGAGAAAAGCGTTGACCAGGACGGTGATGGTCTGGGCCACGCGGTCAAAAATCAAAAGCTGGTCAGCGACGAGAAAAACCATGGTGGGCGTCTGCAATTCGTCCTGGGGCGGACGCGGCACGACTGGTTCAACGTCGTGAATGAATTCATAACCGATAAAACCGATGGCGCCGCCCGTGAAACGCGGCAAACCCGGCAGCAGGACCGCGCGATATTTTTTCATCACGCGCTCAACGACTTCGAGGCCGTCGTGGACATGGAGCGCGGCTGTCCCAGCCGCAGCACTGCCGCCGGTTGTGGGACTCTGGAGTTCGTGAGGCGGTTGCAATTGCGGACACGCTGCGGCTGAGACAGCCGCACTCCGAACTTCGAATTTCTCCACGACCTTCCCATTTTCGACGACTTCGACGCGATTGCCGGTTTGCTGGATGACCGCGCGCGGATTGCAGCCGACGAACGAGTAGCGGCCGAGATGCTCGCCGCCTTCGACGGATTCGAAGAGGAACGATTCGCCCTGGCCGCGGATTTTCCGGTAGGCGGAAAGCGGCGTTTCAATGTCCGCCAGCAGGCGGCGCGTGACGGGAATCACGTTGCCCTGCGCGGCCAGTTTCAAAAATTCATCCAGTGTGGGTGAATGCATGGGCTAAATAATTTTATCTGCCGGGTGATTGGGGATGCGAACCCAGGCGTCAACTGTCAAATTTTTGTCATTCGGACGGGAATTTTGCCGCGTCTCCATTTTTTTTGCCGCCCGCCGTATCCGCCAGATCGCCAGCAGCGTATAGAACGCCACGGCGATCGCATAGGCCGCCATGCCCATGCCGATGGCGAACGGCACCAGCCGCAGGCGGCTGAAAAATATCAGCGCCGCGCCGACGCCGGCGGTCAACAGCGTATTGCCCGCGAGACAAAACAGGTAAACCGTAATGCGCGTTTCCCGCACACGTTCGACGTACCACTGGCGGTAAATTTCCTCGCCGAGCGAATGCATGAGCCACGCGGACTGAAAATTGCGCGCGGCCACGAACACGCTGGCAGTGGCGACGACAATGGCCGACAACGGCCACAGGGCGAGCACGCCGACGAGAACGATGTTGACCAGCAAGCCCCATTGCCAGCCGAGTTTTTTGGCGAGGGGGTTGCCTTCGAGCACCAGGTTCGGCGTCGCGATCCAGGTGCTGAGAAAATCCATTCCCCGCGCAAAAACCAGCAGCAACAGCAGCAGACAGTAGTCACGGCTGGCAAATGTGACCGTGTCATCCATCACTTTTTCTTGCCGTAAATCTGTTCCGGCGTTTCGAGTTGCGGTTCGGTGATTTTGAACGACTGGCCGTCCTTTTCCACCGATCGGAAAAAGCACGACTGGTAGCCTTCGTGACAGGCCGCGCCGATCTGGTCCACCTGGATCAGCAGCGTGTCGCCGTCGCAATCGAACGCGATGTCCCTGACCGTCTGAGTGTGGCCGCTCTCCTCGCCTTTCATCCAGAATTTCTGGCGCGACCGGCTCCAGAAATGCGTCTTGCCGGTCGCGATGGTCTTTTCAAGCGAGGCGCGGTTCATCCACGCCATCATGACGACGCGGCCGGTTTTTTGTTCCTGAACGATGGCCGGAATCAGGCCGTTCGAATCAAATTTCAGTTTGTCGTAAAAGCTCATGGATTGTGCAATTTGTGTCCGGCAAGGTAGCAGAAATTTCGCGGCAAACCATGAAAAAGTTTCATGGCCCGGGATTCGCCACGCCGCCGGGAACCGCTGGCGCATTGGTGACCACGCCCATGCCATTTCTGTTTGTCGCGGTGGCTTCACGCTCGGCGAGGTTGTGTTCGAGCCGGTGCTTGACGTCGCCGAACGCCGAATTGGTCACATCGTTGAGATGCGCCCGGGCCTCGGCGAAACGGCCGGCGGCCATTTTGATCCGGGCCAGATGGAGATAAACGCCTTCGCGTTCATTGTCGTCGTGGGCGATTTGGAGCGCGTTTGTCCAGGCGCCGAGGGCGTCATTGGTGCGGAGCGGGCGGATGCCGTAATAACTTTCCGCGTAATCGGCCGCGAGCAGGAAATTTTGCGGGTCCAATTGCAGGGCTTTGCGATATAGCGCCAGCGCCTTGTCGAAGACCTGCTCCTCGCTGATGCCGTAAAACGTCCTCGCGTCCTTGCGGTAAAGATAAACCGTGGTCGCGAGATTCCGGTAATAAACCGGCTCCGTCGGATTCAATTCGATGGCTTTGGCGTAATCCACAAAGGCGTTGGTGACGGGGCCGTGTTCGCCGCAGTAATTGCCGAGCTGGTTCCAGGCCGCCGGATTGTTCGGGTCGAGCTCCGCGGCTTTCCCGTATTGCGCTGCTGCCTCCCGTTCTTCGCCGATGTCGTCCAGGAAACTGCCATAGG
>Ga0187851_10002110_pt1 | contig 18025 bp, 14 predicted proteins | sample June2016WEW_6_10_FD_132997 | JGI IMG/M metagenome (GOLD analysis project Ga0187851, IMG submission 132997) | Peatland microbial communities from SPRUCE experiment site at the Marcell Experimental Forest, Minnesota, USA - June2016WEW_6_10 | ecosystem: Environmental > Terrestrial > Soil >...
CGGAATCAGGGTCTCCCCATAATTTAGCGTCAGCACAATCGATGTTCCCGTGACAGTACCACCCGTAACGATGTTAGAGCCGTCTATAAGGTGAATCGAATAAGTGGACAGATCGAGGCCCGTAACCGTGTTGGCCGGAAAGACCGGGCTATTACAGGGGATGCTGCCGGAAACACCGCTGGTCACGTCGCAGTATTCGATCGACGTAAAAACGGGTGCGCTTTGATCCAAAGTGGCGTCGTAGCTTACGACTGGACTGCCGGACTGTAAACCGGTATAGTCATCCGCGGCGGTGAGGGTCAACGAACTGATGAAAAACCCTGGGTCCGGATTAATTGTGCATGTGTTGGTCAAAAGGATGACCGACGAGTTGGGTGACATCAGAATCGAACAGTCTATCGGGCTGGCGTTAGCCAATTGTGCGATGCCGGTCAAAAAGAGCGCGGTAAAAACTAGCTTTTTCATTCCACTCTCCTGGTTTAAACAAACCCGGCGGACGTACCCCGTGCAGGGGATTAAGCCCGACGTTGAACCAGTTTAAGGTTGATCGGAATACGTGTCAAGACAAGCGGGGTTAGTCACGGTCCAGTACTCCTGGTATTGCCGACGTGTGGCCAAACCGTGTCTTCGCGGTATCCTATTGCTATTCTGATACTTGATGCTCGCAAGCCTGGCCCTGATTGCGGTGTTTTGGGCCGCCGTTGTGGCAATCGCGTGGCACTTTCCAGATGGTGCCAGAAATTGGTGGCGAACTTGGGACCATTTCGGGGCGCTTCGCGGGCGAGGCATGCGGGGTTTGTCCTTTCTAGTTGTCGCGATTTTACCCCTGCTTCTTCGAGCAGTTCTCCTGCCGCTCTGGCCCCTACCCGATCCTTATGTTCAGGATGAATTCAGCTACCTTCTGCAGGCCGATACATTCGCTCACGGACGCTTGACTAATCCAACACCTGCTCTGGCGGAGTTCTTCGAAAGTGGACAGATTCTGGTGCGGCCTTCGTACGCATCCAAGTATCCGCCCGGGCACTCTTTCGTGATGGCGATAGGAGAGCGGCTTTTCGGACATCCATGGTTTGGCGTGTGGCTGAGCTGCGGGGCCTTGGCGGCAGCTTTGCTATGGGCTCTGGAAGGCTGGTTCGCTCCCTCTTGGGCGCTCTTCGGTACTCTGCTCGCCATTCCGCTATGCTCGTTCAGCTATTGGATGAACAGTTACATGGGAGGCTCGGTCGCGGCCATTGGGGGAGCGCTGGTGGTGGGGGCGTATCCTCGGCTCACCAGGCGCAAGCGCGACAGCGCGGCGTGGGTGCTGGCCGCTGGTTTCGTAGTGCTTTTCTTCACACGGCCCTATGAGGGATTGCTGATTGCGATTCCCACATTAGCCCTGTGTCTCCGTGCACGTGTGAGCGCCGGGAAATGGGTGCGGATCGCCTGCGTCGGCTTGGCTGGAGCGGCAGCGTTGGGCTACTACAACCAGCGCGTCACCGGCAGCGCGTTCCGCCTTCCGCATCTCGAATACGAGGCCCAATATCAAGCCACTCCGATGTTCAACGTACAGTTACCCGCGGCTCCAAAACAGTTTCGCTACGAGTACATGCGGATCGTTGACGAAGTCTGGGAGCGCGCGCAGTGGGAGAATTCCAGGCGTCCCCGTTTTCTGGTGGATCGGCCCCTTCAGTGGGTCGCCGCGGCGGCCATGTTTGCCGGAGGGACGGGCTGCTTCCTTCCGCTTGTTGCGATACGCGCGAGTGTCGTCGAGCAAGGCGCCGTTTTCAACCTCTACAACCTGGTGCACATCTTTTTCACCGGCGCGATGGTTCTGGCTCCCGTCGCGGTCTTTGCCTGGCCCCTCGCGAAGGGTTGGAGAACCCGATTCGCGCTTGTCCTGGTTGCTGCAAGCGTCGCCGGCTCATTCTTTGCCTCGGCGTTTTATCAGCACTACGCGGCTCCCGCGGCCGCGCCGATTCTCATTTTGATTACCGGCGCCTACCGCCTTTTGAGGCGCACTCTTTTGCCAGGCCCCATGCTAGCGGTGTTGATTCCCTTGGCCGCCATCGGCCTGTCTTTCTTGGACGGCGTCCCGGCCTTGCTGCGCGAGCCTGCCGTCTTACGAGTGGCCCTGCGGTCGCGGATCGAGGGGGCGGTAGAGGAACACCCAGGACGGCACCTGATCATCGTCCGCTACAGCGGAGGATTGCGGCCGATTGAGGAGTGGGTGTACAACGGGGCCGATATCGACGGCGCGCAAGTGGTTTGGGCGCACGATCTGGGCCCGGAAGAAAATCGCCGGCTCATCTCCCATTTCCACGACCGCGAGGTTTGGCTGTTCCAACCCAATATCAATCCCGAGAGGATTGAGCCTTATAGAGACTGAGTTCCTTTGTCCCGGGTTCATTAGAATGATCTTCATGTCCCTTGGCGATGGCGCGCGCGCCGGATTCTGGATGTCCGTCGCCCTGTGCGCTTGGTTTGCGCCACGGATGGCGGAGCCGCTTCTTCGCAAGTGGGAGCGCGCCGCGGGCAGGTTCGCCGCCCATCGCGCCCTGAGCTGCGCTGTGGTGGCGCTGGTCGTGTTGCTGACGAGGGCGGCGCTGCTTCCGCTCTGGCCGATCCCGAAACCTTACGTTTACGACGAATTCGGCTACATCCTGCAGTCCGACACTTTTGCTTCCGGACGGCTCACCAATTCGACCCACCCATTGGCACCCTTCTTTGAAAGCATTTACGTGCTGCAGTATCCGACCTACAACGCGAAATTCCCTCCGGGCCAGGGGTTGATGCTGTCGGTAGGGCAAATGATTTTTGACCACCCTTGGTTCGGTGTGTGGCTGAGCTGCGGGCTGCTTGCGGCCGCTCTCTCGTGGGCGCTGCAAGGTTGGCTTCCGCCAGGCTGGGCCTTGTTCGGATCGCTGGTTGCTCTGCCGCTCTGCATTTCGTCGTATTGGATGAATAGCTTCTGGGGAGGAGCCCTTGCCGCAATCGGGGGGGCATTGGTTGTGGGCGCGTATCCGCGATTACTGCCCCCCAATCGTGGATTAGTGCCCCCCAAGCGCGGCCACATCGCCGCGTGGGTGTTGGCGCTGGGAGCCATTTTATTAATTTACACACGGCCGTTTGAAGGCTGTCTCCTGCTGGCTCCGGTGTTTCTGATGTTGTTGGGCAAACGTATCGGGAGAAGGAACTGGTCAGCCATCCTTTTGGTCGCGGTCCTGGGAGCCGGTTGGCTCGGCTACTACAATTACCGGGTCACCGGGAGCCCCACCAGACTTCCTTATTTTGAATACGACCGGCAGTATCCTTCCACATCGCATTTCAACGTGATTCCGCTGCCGCCGCCGCACAAGTTCGCCCACCTAGACTTCACCTTAATGGATCGATGGGAGCGCGAGACATGGGCCCAGGCCCGTAGCTGGGGCTTTTTAGCTACCCGGTTTAAGAAAGTGTATGAGATGTTCGATCTCTTTCTGGGCAGCACAGTGCTGCTCGTCCCCGTGGCCCTATTCTGGCGAAAACTTCTCAGCACGCCCCGGCTGAGGCTTCTTTGGTGGTCCCTTCTGAGTGGAGCGGTGGCGGTGGCAATCGAGACGCAGTACTACCAACACTATGCGGCGCCAATCCTGGTTGTGATTCTGATCCTGACGGTTCAGGCATTTCGCCATTTGCGCGTGTCCCAATACTCCGGTAAGCCGATCGGCAGGTTTCTTGGCCGCGCGATTCCGGCCGCGATGCTTCTGATTGCGGGGAGCCACCAAGCTGTGCAGTTGTACAGACCGAAGACGCTGGAAGAGACTTATCCTCCGAACGCGCGCCGGGAACGCCTGGCGGATGCTTTGCTTGAGCGTGCGGGCGGCCATGTCGTCTTTGTCCGCTACACCGATTACAGATTTCCGCAGGAAGAGTGGATCTACAATCGCGCCGACATCGACAACGCTCCGGTGATTTGGGCGCAAGACATGGGACGGCAAGAGAACCTCCGCCTGGTGGAATATTTCAAGGGCCGCTCCTTCTGGCTGCTGAAGCCGGATGAGAATCCGGACCAGGCTGAGTCGTACAGTGGCGTGGACGGGGAAGGTGCCGCGCCACCGCCATGAGATCTCTGTGGCCACGGATTGGAGACTTCCGGGGAAGACGAGCTCGCCCTCACGAAAGGCGCGTTTCAGACCGTCGACGAACTTACCGCGAAACACCCGGCTCAAGACTCCTACGGTCAAGAAAAATGCGTAGCGCGGGCGGACCCAGGCCATTGACGGTATCGGCAAGGTTGTCAACGTACCCGGGGTGTCGCTATCGAAGTTGAAGACAGTGTCGGCATTCGCCGCCAGTTTGCGGAACATCATGTAACAAATTCCTTTCCACTGGGGTAAGCGACGTTTGGAAAGGAATTCTCTCATCGAGGGACAGTTTTCTTCGGGTGGATCGGCTGTGCGGCCCAAGCGCGGAGCTGGAACCTACTTCTTCATTTCTTCGTCGTCGGTGTTGGCATCCATATGCATGTCCATTCCGGCCCACACGTCGTTAGGGGACTTCGCGTTGGGGTAGACATGAGTCATCCATCCGAAGACCACTGGAATCCATAGTCCATGCGCCTCTTTGCATGCCTCTTCGGTGTGGATACTCCCTTGCGGGCCAAACTTCGCATGCGGCCCATATTGCTCTTCGAGAGGCAAACTTCGCGGTCCGCCGCAGAAGTCCACATGACGGTGCCAAGTCGCGATGCTCAGCGGAGCCACTGCATTCAAATGTTGCGGCGTGGAATCTTGCGGTGCAGTGTACATGACGCCCACGGCCTGCATGCCCTCCGGCGTACGTTTGTACAGGATCGATCCCGGATGATCGTAGTTCACCTGGCGCTGTTCCAGCCGGTTGTAGCGATAGTTCGTGTAGTGGACCTCTTCGCCCAGTTTGCCCGTGGGATGAAACGGCCTGTAGCCGTCTCGAAGCGCGGTATTCACGTCGGAGTAATGTGCAACCACACTACAAGCGGCAGCGACGATCCGCTGAGCGCGCTGTTCATCCGCTGGTTGCGTCTTGCCTTTGAGCGACATCTGCATGTGATCACCCATCTTCATGGAGGGTACCGGAGTGTCATCGGTTTTGCCGCCGTAGTAGCGAAGCAGCCGCTCCCACAACGGAAATTGCTGCGCCATCCCTGCGGCAAGACAAAAGAGCAAACACAGAAGGAGAATTATCTTGAGACTTTTCATCACGGAATCTCTACACTAATAACGAATTCTCGGCCGAGATTGTTCCGTGGGCTTCGAAGCGGTGTTGTCGTTGACGCATCGTTGCCGGGCTGTGCGGCAAGAGCACGTCCTACTTATTGAAGAACGGATGCCCCGAGACGGGTGGATTGGGCGCCGCGGCGCGAATCTTACGTAGAGTGGCGTCCTCAAACAGGAGGGACGGAACAACCAGCGAGACCGGCGTGAAGCGCTCCTCGCCCTCATTAGGAATGAAGAACTGGCCTCGCTGCGGCACATAGCGAATAGTCAGAAAATTCAGATCGCGGGACGCTGCCACAATATCCTTGAAAGACGCTGCGTTCAAGCCAAAAAATTGGATTCCACGTATCAACTCTTCGTGCCCGTCAGGAAACACCTTGTAGGCCATGAGGGCGTTGAGGCTCGTGTTGTTGCCGCCTCTAAACCGCCGCACCACAATGCCGAATGGCCGGTTTCGCTGCTTGATCAGATCTATGAACTTGGCATGCAACTCGTCGTTGCTCAAACCGTTCGACACGGTCATGATGACGTTGCTCGGGGCCGACTGCCCGGCGTGACGGCTGCCGGTGGACCGGTCCACGCCACGAACCGGGTCGCGGGAAGCCAACAGCGTTCTTAGAATTCCATTCTCGACCAGGTGGACCTCGCGCGAGGGCACGCCATCCTCGTCCATTTTCGAGAAACCCGCTAAGTGTTGACCCTGATATTCGTGGATCGTCGGGTTGTCGCTCAGGCTGAGAAACTCCGGCAACACGCGCGCGCCGATTTTATCCAGAAAGATATTTTCGGCTTGGTTGGGATTGGGCTGCGCGCCGGGCATCCCGGAAACTGTCCGCTTCGTCGCGACCAGGCTGAAGAGGAGCGCCCGCTGGACCAACTGCGGCGCCGCTTCGCCTTCCACCATCACCGGTCCGCTGTAATTTGCCAGCGTATTCGCGGCGCGAAGTTCCGTAAGATCTCGCCCCATGGCCTTGAGACGGGTGGCCAATTCCTCCTCGGAGGGCAATTCGGTCAGCGACTGTCCCTGTGCCCAGGTAGTTTGTTCCAGGGGCATCCCGTCAGCGGCTTGCGTGGCAGCGGTCCCGGTGAAGGTGACGCGGGGTTCACGGCGCGTATAAGACGTGCCTTCGCTGGTTAGATACCGCGTGTAGGTATTGAAGCAGTTCAATGAGACAGAAGAGGTATAGATCCCGGGCATTTCGCGAAACAGAGCCGAGAGTGAGCGAGCCTCCCTTTCCCCATCCGCGGCGTTCACCTTCACGACCGGTAAATCATAGCTGGTGACCGAGGGATCTTCTTTGCTGAAGTCATCCGATTCGTCCTCGCGGCTCTGCGCTTCCAGCAAACCGCGCTTCTTCGACAGATCCTCGACAGCCTTCTTGTAAGTGGCGTCTGTGGCGAGCCAAAGCTGGCGGCGCAGCTCCTTGTAATTGTCCTCCAATGGCAGCTCCGTGGTGCCGTTGAAAATCCGCATTTGCGTTCCCATATCGACGTCGAAAGTGAAGAAATGCGAGTTATCCAACTTGTAATCGCCGACACGTACCTCCACGGTCAGGCGGCGCGCTCGGGAGGTGCCGCTGTGATTCAAAGCGCCAAAACTCGCTCCGACGTTCACCGTATCCGTTTCGACCACGCGATAAGAGATGAAATACGGCTTTTCGAGGTTCTCAACCGTGAGTTGTTTCATGGAGCGGGCCATTTCATCACGCATTGCATTCATCACGATGTCATTTGGTTGCGCGTACACCGCCCGGAGCAGCGCGGACGCGATGGTCAATGCCAAGATCGCAGGGATTCGCATTTCAGTTCCCCCCTTCAAATGGCGCGGGAAGCAAGGGGATGCGTTCTTGAGATTTCGCTTTTTTCTGAACTTCGATCTGCGTGACGAAGATCCCCGGCGACGACGCGGAAACGGGTACGCCTCCGGATTCGGCGCCGCAGAAACCGTTAAATACGGCTACGCTCTTGTCGGCCGCGACGATCTTGCTGAAGGTGGTCAGCGGTGTGCCGATCAGGTCGGCGCCGCGTACCAGTTCCTCACGGCCGTCCGGATAAATGCGATAGACCATCAACGGGAGCACGTTGAATGAGTTTGGGATCACGCGCTGGGTGATAGTGAAGCCGCCCTCGATCTGATCGAAATACAAACCAAACGGCAATCCCTCTTTCTTAATCTCGGCGATCAGCAGCTTCTTCAGGTCCGGTTGCACCGCGGACGGCGCAACCTGCACTACCAAGTTCGATTGCCGGGCCACCGGCGGAAGTCCCACTTGCCCACGGCCGTGCCCATTCGACTGCGCGATGCCCTGCACCGGCGTTCGCGACATTAGAAACGTTTTCAGGATGCCGTTTTCAACTACCGTAACCCGGCGCGCCTTTACGCCCTGATTATCGTACGTGTAGTAACCGTCCAGATCGGTGTTGGCGAGGTGGCGCAGCGTGGGATCGAAGTACACCGAAAAATCCTTGGAGAGAATCTGCTGGCCGATCTTTCCCTTGAACGTTTGTGCATCTTCGGCATTCTTTTGCCGCTGACCTTCCACCCGATGCCCGAAAATCTCATGGAAGAAAACGCCGCTTGCGCGGCCGGACAGAATGGCCGGCCCGGTATATGCGTCGGCCACGGGTGCAACGCGCAACGCCTCAAGATTGTGAATCATCTTATCCACTGCTTTGAGCACAGTGGCGTCGTCGGGGAGATCTTTTTCATCAAAGGCGAAATAGGATTCGTAAAGCGGCAGTTCCATCCCATCCGGCGCCTTCGTCGTCGCCATCACAAACAGATGAAAACCAGGCTCGGAAGTCTGGACAACGGATCCCTCTGTGTTCACGAACCAGCGCGTTTCGACTGCAGCCTGGAGATAGGAACTTGCTTCATAGATGTTCGTGTACTTTGAGAAAGGAGCCGTATATTTTCGTACTTTGTCTTCCCACAGCGCGCGATTCAGGTGGATATCCGCTATCGGATCGGAATATTGTTCCGGCTCTTGACGCGAAAAGTCCGCCGAGGAATCGTCCTGGGCAACCTTCACCTGAACGTTCGTCCGGACTTTCGTGAACTGCTCAAGGGCCTGTTTGTAACGTTGATCTGTAAAATGCCATAGCACCGCGCGGATTGCGTCGGGATCGTTGTCGACCGGCACCGTGGCGGCTCCGAATCGCGGGAAACCGAACTCGCCGCGAACCTGGCGCGTGTTATCCAATGTGTAATCGCCGACACGCAAATCGACGTCCAATTGCCGCCGTCGACTATCCGAACTGCTCTCCAACTGCCCGAAGTCGCCCCGTATCCACACACTGTGCGTTTGCGTGATTTCGTAGCTGATGTAATACGGCGGAAATGGTTGCGATTTGAGTGTTAATTGTGAGCGCGCGAGTTCTGTTTTCATCGCGTCCACAACGGCTGAAGTGTTTTGCTGGGCGGCCGCGGGGATAATCGCGGCGAGAAGGGCGAGGATCGTTAAGCGAATCATGATCGTGCCTCCGCTCAAGTATAACGTTGGAGAGGCGGTCGGCGTGCAAAGGCTGGGTGAAGTTTCTGAGACCCACCCGAAGCGGTGCTTCGAGATATAAACTATCCAGTACGGTGCAGTTTGTCGCACGACCAGGATAAAGGAGTGAGATATGTGTGATCAGGACCATTTTGACGAGGACCGGGAACAGTTCGAGGCTCGCGGGCTGGTGACGCGCAAGCAATTCGGCATGCTGTTAGGAGCCGGCATGGCCATGATGCTGCCGCAAGTCGCGAACGCGGCGGCGGTTACTGAATCGGAAGTGAATGTGGCGACACCGGACGGCGCCGCGGACTGCTACTTCGTGCATCCTGCGAGCGGCACAGCCGCGGGCGTTCTTATGTGGCCGGACATCTTCGGGCTGCGGCCGGCATTCCGTCAGATGGGGAAACGGCTCGCCGAATCGGGCTACGCGGTCCTGGTGGTAAATCCGTTTTACCGAGTCAAGAAGGCTCCGACCGCGGACGCAGGTGCTGCGACTCCAATCCAGCAGCTGATGCCGCTCGCGCAGGGTCTGAACGAGACGACGCAGTTGACGGATGCCAAGGCGTTCATAGGCTGGTTGGACCAGCAATCCTCGGTTGCCAAGAACCGGAAGATCGGCACACAGGGCTACTGCATGGGCGGACCAATCGCGTTTCGGACCGCGGCCGCTGTACCGGATCGCATCGGAGCGGTGGCCTCCTTCCATGGCGGCGGACTCGTGACCAAAACGCCGAACAGTCCGCATCTGGAGGCCGCGAAAAGCAAGGCGCAATTCCTCATTGCGATCGCGGCCAATGACGATGAACGGGCGCCTGACGACAAGAACGTATTGAAAGAGACTTTCGAGAAGGCGAACCTGCCGGCGGAGATCGAAGTGTACACGGGCGCGGCGCACGGCTGGTGTCCTCCGGATTCGAGGGTCTACAATGAGCCACAGGCTGAGAAAGCATGGGGCCGATTACTTGTGCTGTACGGAAAAGCTCTGGCCTGAACGTCAAGCCTTGATCACAATTGACTCGCCAGTGGCGTTACTCGTCGCCGTGTCACGGCGGAGGTCAGGTTCGAGCCCGTTCTGACGAATCAACGGGCGTCCAGCGGCTCAAATTCTGCCGATAGCAGCCGATAAGGGAAAACGAGAATCATCCCCTGGCGCGCCGGATCGGCTCCTGACACGTGGCGCCGGATCGGCACACGAAACCTCGAACATGCGCCCCGTCATCCAATCGCGAACACGTTTTCTGCTGACGGGCTGGGCCCTTGTTGTTGCACTACTACTGAGCCTGGGCATCTTCTTCGCCTTGCGTCGCCTCGAAAATCAAAACGCACTGGCCGCCTTCCATGACGTAGCGCATGAACGCTTCGATGCCCTGGAGATCAACGTCCGGCTGACGCTCGACAATATACCTGCGCTCGAGGGATTCTTCGATGCCTCGGAGCATGTAGATAGACGGCAGTTTGCGCGCTTCGCTGCCAAACTCCTGGATCACGATCAGACCATCCAGGCGCTAGACTGGGTTCCGAGAGTGCCGAGGCGCCTTCGGCTTGCTTACGAAATGGCGGCCCGTGGGGACGGTCTGTCTTCGTTCCAAATCAGCGATCGTTTGCCCGGCGGGGAGTTGGTGAGAGCCGGGGAGCGGGCAGAGTATTTTCCGGTGTTCTTTCTGGCGCCGCTCACAGGGAACGATAGCATCCTGGGCTTCGATCTTGCCTCCGATCCCACTCGCCGCGAGGCACTCCAGCGCGCGGCAGCTAGCGGAGAGTCGGCGGCAACCAGCCGGATCATCCTGGTACAGGAACAACGCAATCAGTACGGTTTCCTGGTCTTTCATCCCTGCTATCGCGGACACGCCGATCCATCCACCAGGCAGCGAGACGCGACGCGTTGACCGGCTTCGTGCTCGGTGTCTTCCGCATGAAAGATGTTGTCGAGAGTAACCCGTCCAACACTGCCCCGCTCAGCGGCTTCGGATTGGCGGTATTCGACCGGGATGCCCCCGGCGGACAAAGATTGCTTTATCCCAAGGGCGCCAATTTTGACAGCGTCGGAGATCTTCCCAAGGGGCCCGTGGAGACCCGCGCGATTTCAGTTGCAGGACGCACCTGGGAAATGGCTGCTTACCCCCAACCCGGTGCGTTCTCGCCGGTACGCTGGAGCAGTTGGTCCATCCTGGTGGCTCAATTGATCGGTCTCGCCTTCGCGATCACCTATCTCTCATTCATGCTGAATCGCAGGCAGGCGATCGAACGTACCGTGGCCGATCGGACCGAGGCGCTGGATGCCGCCGTGCAGAAACTGGAGCTCACGAAAAGGGCGGCGGAGAAGGCTGAGAGACACTATCGGAAGCTGCTCGAGGTTTCAGCCGCCATTCTGTTGGGCCGCAACGATGTCATCACCATGGCCAACGAAGCGGCGCGGAAGTTGCTTCAGGTGAGCAGTGCAGAGGAACTGGTCGGACGCAGATTTATCGACTTCGTGAAGCCCGAGTTTCGCGCCGCCGCGGAGGAGGGCCTCCGCATAATCTCTAACCAACTACCGCTACGCGACCTCGAATTGCAGCTCCTTTGCGGCAGCACGGTGGTGGAAGTCGAGGTTTCCGGCGCTTCCTATTTGGATGATGAGGGTGTCAACATCCAGTCCGTTATAAGGGACATCTCGGAACGCAAGCGGGCCGAGGAAGCGCTGCGGCGGAGCGAAGCTCGCTTGCGTGGCATCACGGATTCAGCCCAGGATGCCATCCTCATGATGGATCCTAGCGGGGCAATCACCGTTTGGAACCCGGCGGCAGAGGCGATCCTGGGTTATCGAAGTGACGAAGCGATCGGCAAGAACCTGCACCAACTGCTGGTGTCGGAACGTTACCTCGAAGCGCATCGCGCGGCATTCCCCGAGTTCTTACGGACCGGCCGGGGCAACGCCATCGGCAAGACGGTTGAACTGTCAGCCCGCCGCAAGGACGGCCGCGAGATAACCATCGATCTTTCGCTATCAGCTATGCGCCTGGACGGCGAATGGCACGCCGTCGGTATAGTCCGCGATATCACCGATCGCAAGCGAGCCGAGCACGCGCTCCAGTTTCAACACTCTTTGATGCGCGCCATACTAGACGCGTCTCCGGACGGAATTCTTGTCGTAAACAACGAAAGTATTATCGAGTCGCACAACAAAATGTTTCTGGATGTTTGGCGGATCCCCATCGTAGCCGATGCTCCAAGTACCCAGGCCGTGGGGATGCCGGAGCAAACAACATTGTCGCCAGCCCTTGAGCTGGTAAAGGATCCCGAGACCTTCTTAGAACGGATTCGCGAGCTTTACAAAGATCCGGATGCAAACGACCATTGCGAAACTGAGTTGAAGGACGGCAGGACAGTCGAACACTATTCTACGAATCTGTGGAGTGAGAGTCGCCAGCATCTGGGACGCGTTTGGTTCTTTCGGGACATTACTGAGCGCAAGCAGGCCGAGCAGGTTTTGCGGGACAGTGAAGAGAAGTTTCGCCAGCTCACGGAAAACATTCGTGAAGTGTTTTTTGTGTTGACTCCTTCAGCCGACCAGACGCTTTACGTCAGCCCCGCCTTTGAACAGATTTGGGGCAGGAGTTGTGACAGCGCCTATCGGAACCCGAACACCTGGAAGCAAGCGGTTCATCCTGATGATTGGGATCAAACACGGAAATGGGTCGAAAGGCGGGTGCTTGGAGAGCCCGTGGAAGGCGAATACCGGATACGTACACCGGAGGGGCTGGAGAAATGGATTCGAAGCCGGTCGTTTCCTGTTCGCGACCAGGCCGGCAAACTGATTCGAATTGTCGGAATTGCGGAAGAGATTACCCAGAGAAAACGCTATGAGGAGGAGCTGATCAAGGCCCGCGAACTCGCCGAGGCGGCCAACCGCGCTAAGAGCATATTTCTGGCCACCATGAGCCACGAATTGCGGACGCCGCTCAATGCTGTGCTCGGATTCACGGAGCTCCTGGAGGTCGAGATGGCGGATCGGGGAATTCATGAGTGGGATGCGGATGTGCAGAAGATCCGCACTGCCGGCACCCATTTGTTGACGCTCATCAGCGACGTGATGGACCTGTCGAAGATCGAGGCCGGCAAGCTGGAGCTACAGTCCGCCAGCTTCGATATCGCGGCTTTAGTGCGGGAGGTAGCCGCAAGTGTGGAACCATTGGCCGCAAAGCATGGCGTCGACCTTCAAGTGGTATGCGAGCCGGCCAACTTCTATGGCGACAGAATGCGCATCGGGCAATGCCTCTTCAACCTGGTGGGAAACGCTTGCAAATTTACCCAAGCTGGACGCGTGCGGGTGGAAGCGATCCCGGATGGAGGCTGGTACACGGTGCGCATCGTTGACACTGGTATTGGTATTTCCCCCGAGGACCTAACCAAGCTATTTTGCGACTTTACGCAAGTGGATGGCTCCCACGCGCGGAAATACGAGGGCACCGGGTTGGGTTTGGCAATCAGCCGCAAGCTGAGCCGTCTTATGGGCGGCGACATCACGGCCGAGAGCACGCTGGGGCAAGGTTCCACGTTTACCTTGCGCCTCCCAACAGGTCTCATGCCGATAAGCGCGGCCGTCGACTCTCAGCCCGAGATTGTCTCGGGTCCCGTTTTGGAAAAGGATACCGTATGCCTGTGATATTGGTGGTTGAAGACAACGAAGCGAACCTCGAACTGGTGACAAGATTCCTGCGCCGGGAGGGCCATCAGGTGCTTTGTGCGGCGAATGGTCAGGCCGGCGTGAGCATGGCGCAGGAACACGTTCCGGACCTGATCCTGATGGATCTGGGAATGCCAGGCATGGATGGTTGGGAGGCTACGCAGCAGATCCGATCGACTCCTAAATGCGCACATATCCCCGTCATCGCGCTTACGGCTCACTCACTTGCCGAAGACGTGCGCAAGGCGATAGTAGTGGGCTTCGACGCCTATGAGACCAAACCCGTGGTTTACCGGAGATTGATGGACAAGATCAGGGAGTTCGTGGATCATTAGTCGCACGGATTCTCTCAGCACCGCCAAAGAACCTTGATAATGTAGGCTAACTTCGTATCCGGACCTCGGAGCCTCACCTCGGCCGCCGGACAGCCCTCACCTTCCCGCTAGGTCCTCCGCCGCAAAAGAATTGATCGCGGCCATCGCTTTCCAAGCCTGACACGTTGACGCCGGCCGGCATATCCAGCTGCTCCAGCACCTCACCCGTCCGAGGATCTATTCGCCTCAGATCGCTTTCGTCACCCTCCCAAGTTCCGTGCCAAAGCTCTCCATCCACCCAGGTGACCCCGGTGACGAAGCGGCTGCACTCGATGGTGCGAAGAATGGCCCCGGTCTCGGGATCGATCTGATGGATCTTGCGGTCCCGATATTGGCCCACCCACAGCGTGCCTTCGGCCCAGGCGAGCCCGGAGTCGCGGCCGCCACCGGGCGACGGGATAGTAGCCAGCACCTGGCCGGTTTCCGGATCGATCTTTCGGATACGATCCTCCGCGATCTGAAACAGGTGCTTGCCGTCGAAAGCCGTTCCAGCCTGAGCGGGGACATCGATCGAGCGGAGCGCCTTGCCGGTCGAGGGATCGAAAGCGTTCAGCTTGTCTCCGGACGCAAACCAGACTTGCCGGCCATCATAAGTGACGCCATGCACTCTCTCGGCCCCAGGGAAGGGCCCGTATTCGCGAACGATTTTGGCGGCTGATCGACGCATGCTTCCATACTAATCACTCGGCAGCGGAGTGGGGAGTAACGTCCGGAAGTAATAATGTCGTCGTGAATCCCGGCACTGGCGGAGTCATCCAACGGCGTGCCCGGGCGCGGCCGAACGCCTGTACTCTGCCTTCAGCCGCCAGCGAATCGAGCGCACGCTGCACGGTGCGCTGGCTGGTACCCAATGCCAGCGCCAGGGCCGAGCTCGACCAGGATTCACCATCCGCGAGAAACGCAAGCACCGCGCCATGCTCACCTTCGACGGGCCGTGCGAGCACGACGACCTCACGTGCATGGCACGGGGTCATTAGAAACCCGCGCTTGGTCGCACTTACCGTGGCGACCGACCGAAGCATTCTGCGCAGCCGCCCGATCTCGACACGCAGCCGCGCGCGGTGCGATTCGTCCGCGAGTTTTGCTCCGAATGCGCGCGACAGCAGAACATCCCGCCGAACGTCTCCGGGCCACGCTTCGCCCAGCGCGCGTGCGAGGTGGAACAATACCGGACGGCCGGCGAACGACACCGCCTTGCCCGCGGCGCGCACGACGTAACGGCACGCATCCACGACCAGCGCCGTAGAAGCCTGCAGCGCTTCGACATCCTCCAGTAGCAGGGCCCGCTCTGTGCCGTTCGAGATCAGGCGCGCGGCCGGCGTTTTCAGCGCCAGGGACGCATTTTCCACCTCGGCCATGAGCGCTGGGATATCGGCCTGACTCGCAGCCATCCTGGCGCGGGCCAGCGCGTCGCGCGCTGCTTTGGTTCTGAGTCGCCGCAGCGCGATCCCGGCAGCTGCCAATTCGTGGACGGCCTTCAATGCGGGCGGAAGGTAGGTGGGGTCGAGCTGCGCGAGCATGTGCTCAGCCTCATCAAGTCGGCTGATCAGCAGGAGGCGCCGCACCTGGAGATACCGCGCGTGCGCGGCGTTGAGCCGGTCGCCATGCGCTTCGAGTGTCGCGCGAGCCGCATCGAGCGACTTAACCGGCCAGCTCAGATCGCGGGAGGCGAGCGCGATCTCAGCTTCGGCCACCAGGCATCTCGCGCGAGCGACAGCCTCTCTTGGACTGAAAGCGCGAGCGGCGCTTCGCAAGAGAGCCTTGGCCCGGACCAGATCGCCCAGCTGCGCCATCGCAATGCCGCGCAGCGCCAGTGCGGGCGCGTCGTCGCGCAGGGAGACCCGTTTTAAGGCGCCGAGTGGATCGCCGGCGGCCAGTGCGCGCGCCGCGGCCGTGATCAGCGCGTCCATATTGGTCCGGCGCGCTGGCTCTGGAATCCCGCCACACTTGTCACTCCCAGCATTTCAACATTCAGGGTTAAGTTTATCTTGTGAGCAACAAGCACCAGGTTATATCGAACGAAGCGATTTTTATCGGCAGGTGGACGCCGAAGATCCTCTTCTCTCTCAAAGAAAGGCCTCACCGGCACGGGGAGTTGCGCCGCAACGTTGGAAACGTTTCTCAGCGCATGCTTACCAGAACTCTGCGCAATCTGGAATCTACGGGATTGATCACCCGGCGCGCGGCGAGATTCAGGGCCAGGGCCTTCGAGTATTCGTTGACCAGGCTGGGAAGGACCATCATCACGCCACTCCGGGGTATGTGCCGTTGGGCCAAACGATACAGCAAGGATGTGAGCGCCGGCGTGCATCTTCCGGAAGCGCCGTCGAACGTTTAGGTACAAGTATGTTCCCAATTGCGTTCGCGCCCAAAAGAGTAGAAGAATACAAATTCAAAGGAGTGACATATGTGCCCAGTATGCATCGCAAGCACAGCAGTAATGGTCGCCGGCGCCGGATCCACCGGTGGAATTCTGGCGGTTTGCATCGGCAAGTTCAGAAAGTTTTTCAGAGCGAATCTTCGTGGTCTATTTCAGAAAATAAAGGAGAAATAAGATGACAACAAGACCCCCGATTGTATCCGAGCAAGAGTGGGAGGCTGCGCGCCAGCAGCTGCTGGTGAAGGAGAAAGCCTTGACCCGCTCCCGTGACGCGCTGGCTGCCGAGCGCCGGCGGATGCCTTGGCTGGCTGTGGACAAAAAGTACGAGTTCGATGGACCCAAGGGCAAGGTAAGCCTGCTCGATTTGTTCGAGGGCCGCCCTCAGTTGGTCCTCTATCGCGCCTTCTTCGAGCCCGGAGTGTTCGGCTGGCCGGAGCACGCCTGCCGCGGCTGCTCCCTGGGCGCCGATCAGGTGGCCCACCTGGCCCATCTGAACGCCCGCAACACCACCCTCGCCTACGCCTCACGCGCGCCGCAGGCGGACATCGCGCGCCTGAAAGCGCGGATGGGCTGGGAGATGCCCTGGTACACCATCACCGACAGCTTCGACGTGGACTTCGGCGTCAATGAATGGCACGGCCATAACGTTTTCTTCCGCGACGGCGAGCGGGTGTTCCGCACATACTTCGTCAACAGCCGCGGCGACGAGGCCATGGGGACCACCTGGAGCTACCTCGACATCACGCCGCTCGGCCGTCAGGAAACTTGGGAGGACTCGCCAGGGGGTTATCCCCAGACCGCGCCATACAAATGGTGGAACTGGCACGACAACTACGGTGCCGAGACCTCGCCTAACCCGAAGTGGGTCGACATAATAACCGACCCTCAAGAAGCCGCCCGAAAGCGCGACGCAGAAGAACGATGACAGACTTCATGACGGATGAACCTGGAGCGCCGAGAATAGTCGACCGGAGCACCTTCCACGCCGAGCTGGACGTATTGCGGACTCGAGAGAAGGCGCACACAAAAGAAGGCGACGCCATTGCGGCCGCCCGACGGCAGCTCCCCATGGTGGAGGTGGACGGCGCAACGCCGCTCATTGGCGAACGCGGGCCGGTGACACTCTTGGATGCATTCGAGGGCCGTCGACAGCTCCTCGCTTACTACTTCATGTGGCACACCGGAAAACCTGCGCCGGAGCAGTGCGAGGGGTGCACCTGGGTTACATCGCAGGTCCGCGAGCTGTCCTATATTCACTCTCGCGACGTCACCTACGCCACGTTTTGCCAGGGCCCGTACGCAGAGAGCGCCCGGTACCGCGACTTCATGGGCTGGGAGATGCCTTGGTACTCGGCCGAGGACTCGCTTGAAGCTCTCTTGGTTGGACGCCGGGTGGGCATGATGCACATCGTTTGCTACCTGCGGCAAGGATCCAAGGTCTTCGAGACATACTGGACCACGTTACGCGGCGTCGAGGCGATGGATAACAGCTATCGGTTGCTCGACTTGACCGTCTACGGGCGCGAGGAGACGTGGGAGGACTCGCCGGCGGGCTGGCCACAACGGTTCAAAGGCAAGCAAGTTACCCGCACCAATGGACGTCCCACCGCCCAGTGGTCACGGCTCGAAGCCGGACACTCCGACGACCTCGGCACCACCCCGCGCTAGAAGCGTTAGTCCGAGAATGCCGTCACTCGAGGCGGGGGGGGATTGCGGACCGCGCCCTCGACTCCTTCCCGGCCTAAGTGATAGAAAAATGAACTAGATTCTTGGAGGCGCGGACCGGAGTCGAACCGGTGAATAAAGGTTTTGCAGACCTCTGCCTTACCACTTGGCTACCGCGCCTGAAAACGTGAGGCTTGGCCGGCTCGTCTTGAGCTTCTCTTCGCACC
>Ga0187851_10002116_pt1 | contig 17993 bp, 13 predicted proteins | sample June2016WEW_6_10_FD_132997 | JGI IMG/M metagenome (GOLD analysis project Ga0187851, IMG submission 132997) | Peatland microbial communities from SPRUCE experiment site at the Marcell Experimental Forest, Minnesota, USA - June2016WEW_6_10 | ecosystem: Environmental > Terrestrial > Soil >...
CAATGGCAAAGCGGACGTTTTGGGCAACTGCGTGTTGAGCAACTGCACGATGCAGACAAACTAAACGAGGATTATTTCTGCAAGGATCATGGTTGATCTCTGCAGACCTTGAAGTTTCAAGGGACTTGGCAACGTGGTTGCCAAGTCCCTGTTCTTTTTGCTAAAGTCCAATCGTGTTTGAAAATGACTTTAAACCATGAACCAGATAGAAACTGCTTCAGCCCGGTCCCGGCTTTCAAGACCGGTTTTGGTGATTTGCGCGGGAATTGTGTTCGGAGCGGTCTGCTTTTTTGCCGGCCGCCTTTCCATCCGTCTGGCGGCATCCAGTTCGGATTCGAAGACAGCGAGTGAGTCCGGACAATTGCCGGCAAACACCGGCAAACTTCATGACGCAGCGGTCATCGCTGCCGCCGCTAACATTCAAACCAACCCGGCAGCGAAGACATCGTCGGAATGGGATGAAAACAGGTGGCGCGAGTTGATGTCCCAGCCCGGCACCGTGGCGCGCAACGCCGCGCTGACGGAAATGCTGAGAAAGCTGGCGGCCACCGATCCCAAGCGCGCAATGGCACTGGCCCAGGCCGAAGGCAATCTGAAATTGCGCGCCGACCTGAGGCAGGCGGCGTTGAGCGGCTGGGCCAGCACGGCCCCGGGGGATGCATCCGATTGGGCGCTCGCCTTGGGCACTCCCAGTGAACGAAGCACGGCGATGAGTACGGTGTTTGCAAGCGCCGCCGCCGCCAATCCTGATGAAGCGGTGCGGGTGGCCAAACAATTGATGGAACAGGGTGTTGACGGGGTCGAGGGTTATGGTTCCTCCCTGATTGACGCCCTGTGTGCAGCGGGAAATTTCGCAACCGCCGCCCAATTTGCTGCGGGTGGCGATGCGGGGGAGCGCCGGGGCTGGCTGGGGGAAATGTATTCGCAATGGGCGGGACTACAGCCGGAACAGGCTGCGGTTGCCGCCATGGCCATCAATGATCCGGACATCCAAAATGCAGCTTTGCATGGGGTCATCGGCGGCTGGGCGGAAGCGGACCCGGCGGCCTTGACCCAGTTTCTGAGTACAACACCGCCCGGTAGCGACCGCGGGCAGATGATGGGCCAGGCTTTGTGGAACTGGGTGAAAATTGATCCGGCGGCGGCGGCGGATTGGATCAACAACAGCGACATGGGCGCGGATTTGGATCAAGGCATATTGGCGGTGGCAAGCAGGGACTTGTCCGAGGATAATTATACGCCGAGTACGGCGGTAAGCTGGGCGGAGAGCATCAACGACGCCGCGTTGCGTTCGGAAGCCTTGCGGAATGTGCTGCGCAACTGGTTGTTCATTGACCGGGCCGCTGCGACGAGTTATTTCAACACAACCACGGACCTCCTGCCCGCCGACCGGGAACAGATTGGCAGTATGATCTCAGATCTCAGCGGCAACACCGCGCAATGATGAACGAATCGCCGGTTGACCATTCAAACGGATCTGCCTCCGTTGCGTCTCCCGTTCGATTGCCACTGATGGCGTTTGTTGACTCGCCTGTCTTCCGGCTGCGCGCCGTTTGCATCGTGTTGTTTTGCGGCACCCTGTTGCTCTTCAGCCGCGCGGTGGGCCACAGTTTTCTCGATTGCGACGATCCCGATTATGTCACCGGGAACGTCCACGTGCAGGCCGGCCTCACCTGGGCGGGTGTGCGATGGGCTTTCACCTCGGGAGCGGCCGCCAACTGGTTTCCGCTCACATGGCTTTCACACATGCTGGACTGGCAGCTTTTTGGCAATGACCCGCGCGGCCATCACGCCACAAACATCCTCTGGCACGCGCTCAGCGCCGTCATGGCATTTCTGGCGTTGCGGCGGCTGACGGGAGCGTTCTGGACGAGCGCCGTGAGCGCCGCGCTGTTTGCCTGGCATCCGCTGCGGGTGGAATCGGTCGCCTGGGTCGCCGAACGCAAGGATGTATTGAGCGTTTTCTTCGGCTTGCTGGCTCTCTGGGCCTATGCGCGATACGCGGAGGAGTTCAAAATCCGGGGTCCAAAGTCCAAAGTCTTTTACGGCCTGACCCTGCTGGCCTTTGCCCTTGGGTTGATGTCCAAGCCAATGCTGGTCACGCTCCCCTTCCTCTTGTTGTTACTCGACTGGTGGCCGTTGGGCAGACTGTCAGGTGTCGAGTGTCAGGTGTCAGGTTCTGGTTCCGCAGTCACGCGTCACGCGTCACGCATCACGCTCTTCGGTCTGGTCGTGGAAAAGCTGCCATTTTTTTTGCTCTCCGCCGCGTCATGCATCGTCACCTACCGGGTGCAAAAAGCCGGCAACGCCGTCGATGAATCGCTTGGTCTCGGGACGCGGTTTGCCAATGCCGTGGTTGCGGTCGCCGGTTATCTCGGGAAGTTTTTCTGGCCGTTCAACCTGGCGGTGGGTTGCCCGTTACCGGATCACCGGCCGGTCACAACCGTGGCCGGCGCGGCGTTGTTGGCCCTGGTCATCACCGGCCTGGCGTTGTGGCAATGGCGGCGGCGGCCCTGGTTGTTCACGGGCTGGTTCTGGTTTCTAGGCATGCTCGTGCCGGTGCTTGGAATTGTGCAGGTGGGATTGCAAGCCATGGCCGACCGTTACACCTATCTGCCGATCCTCGGATTGCAACTGGCGCTGCTCTGGACATTGCGTGAGGTGGCTTTGTTGCATCCGCAGATGCGCAGACTCGCGCCATCGGCAGTTGCGGTGATGCTCATCCTTTGCGCGGCCCGCACCTGGAATCAACTCGGCGTCTGGCGAAACTCAAACACGCTTTATGAGCACGCGCTCGCGGTGACGAAAGATAATTACCTGGTTCACGGTTATCTCGCCACAACCCTGTTGAACGAGGGGCACTTTGATGAAGCCAGCTTCCATTTCCGGCGCGCGATCGAAATCAAGCCCGATTACGCCGCTGCGCGCCACCGGCTCGGTGTGACTCTTGAAAAAATGGGCCGGACGAACGAAGCATTGACGATTTACTTGGAGCTGTTGAAAATCAGGCCAAACTACGCTGCCGCCCACTATAATGTCGGCATCATTTTGTTGAACCGGAATCTGCCGGCGGAGGCACTGGCTCATTTTCAGGCTGCTTTGCGCAAGAATCCCAACCATGACTCCGCACACGTGGCGCTGGGGATCGCAATGGCGCGGCTCGGCCGCCCGCAGGAAGCCATCGCTGAATATGAAAAGGCACTGGTCCTCAATCCGTTCAATGCCGAAGCGTATTTCAACCATGCCAACGCCCTGGTCTCGCTCAACCGCGACCAGGAAGCGTTGGAACGCTACGAGAAGGCCCTCCAACTCGATCCGGACTTCGAGGAAGCACACTGTAATTATGCCAATCTGCTCCGGAAACTTGACCGCCCGGATGAAGCCTGCACGCACTATCGCCGCGCGATCCTTTTAAAACCAAATGATGCCAATGCGCATTTTGGACTCGGAGCGGCTCTGGAAGAGCTGGGCCGGACCGACGAAGCGCTGGCCAGTTACATCAAGGTGGTGGAACTCGATCCAGGCTACACCGATGCCCAGTACAACATCGGCGTCATTCTGTTGAACCAAAATCATCCTGCGTCAGCGGTGGCTCATTTTCAAGCTGTAGCGGAGAGTCAACCCGACTATACCGCTGCGTATGTGGGGCTGGGGCTGGCGGCGGAACAACTCGGTGATTTTCCGGAGGCCATCGTTTCGTACGAGCAGGCCCTGCGATTGGACCCAAACTTCCCCGGCCTGTCAGAGAAGCTGGCCCAAGCGCGCCGCGAGGCGGCGGCCAGTCATCCCCCAGGCAAAGAGTAAACCTTACTTGCTCTCCGGCCCAGATGTTGCCGGGGATGTAGGTGCCGCATTGTCCGGGATTGGCGTGTCTTTGACGTCCGCCACTTCGATCTCATAAATCAGGGTCGAATAAGGAGGAGCGCCATCGTAGGCTTGGTCTCCATAACCGAGCGATGGGGGAATGTAGAGCTTGATCTTGCCGCCTTTGTTGATTCTTTGCAGGCCCTCGGTCCAACCGGCGATGGGCCATGGGCCGGGGGGATTTTTGAGCTCGACGTTGTACGTGTCTCCTCCCTCGGTTTGGTCGAAAACCTTGCCGTCAAGCAGGCGACCGACGTAGGTGATTTCCACGGTCTTTCCCGCTTTCGGGTAAGGGCCGGTACCGGGCTTGAGAATTTCGTAACGAAGGCCGCTGGGCATTCCGACCACATTTGTGTTCTTCTTCAGTTCGGCAAAGAACGCTTCCGATGCAGCAAGCTGTTTCTGTTTGAGAGCCTGCCAGGCCTGTTCCCGACGGTTCGCGATGAACTTTTCAACATCCGGCTGGATTTTTTCCAGGTCACAGGGCGGCGGCTGTCCTTTGACCCCGGCCACCAGGCCCTTCATGAGCAGGGAGAGCTCACCCTCGTTAAACCCGAGAATGGAAACCGGCGTTTTCCGGGCTATTTTCCAGCCCCAGGTTTCTATGATCTGCTGTTCGGAATAGCCGGAAGGCGGCGTCGGCTCCGCTTCGGGCGCGGCCGGGAGCAACGTGTCCTCGAGCACGTCATCCGGGGTTTCCTTGATGTCCAGGAGTTCGACAACATAAACCATGGTCGATCCGGGTTGAATGCCATACATGGCAACTTCGCGTTCGGATGGCGGAGACGAAACGTAAAGCTTCATCAAGCCGCCCTTGTTGATATTCTGGATGCCTTCGTACAAATAGCTTTCAAAACGATTGGTCCAAAGCACCTGATCGATCGGCCCCATCTGGGTGAACTCGGTGCCGTCGAGGAGATGCCCGAGGAAATGCACGTTCACCGTTTGTTGCGGCTTCGGACAAGGGCCGGTGCCGGGCCTGACGATCTGGTAACGAAGGCCATCCGGCAGCTTGACGACGTTTGTATTCTGGTCCAATTCGGCGAAGAACTTATCCGCCTCCGCCCGGTTCTTTTCAGTAATGGCACGCACGATCTTTTCCCGACGCGCCTTGGCCATCTTTTCCACGTCCGGCATGATTTTCCCGTACGGATACGGAATCGGCCCGCCTTTGAAGCCGGCCGCCGCACCTTTCGAGAACGCGGCGAGTTCGGCTTCGCTGATCTCGATTTTGTCCACACCCCTTTCCTGGGCGATGATCCAGCCCCACGTCTCGATGATCTGCTGTTCGGAGAAGGTCTGGCCAGCGGCCGTGTCCGGCTTGGCCGGGACGGGCGCGGATGTTGATGTGGTTTTCTCGGACGCGAGGCTGACGCAAAGTCCCAACGCGAATACGCCGGCAACAAATTTAACGGTCAATTTCATACGGTCATTGATTGCAATGCTTCACGGACAATGAAAAACATTTTGCCGAAATCGCAATGGATGGCAAATTTTTTGAACAAGGGATATCGGACGATGAATAATATCGACCGCGGTGCGCAATAAGAGTCAAAAAAAGCTGGCGAATCGTTCAAGATGGATTGTTGTAAATTACTGATTTAAAACGAGTAAAGAAAACAAAGTGACTTTGGCATTCGGGTTGCGTTGAGGACCCGGATGGAGGTTTTTCGGCGCATATTTTTGTTTTGCTTCGAGGCATTCGGCGGCAAGGCGGCAACTCCGCCAAAGACGGCGGCAACCCGGGATATGCGGTTTGATGCCATCCGTGGCCTGTTGTTGATCTCAATGGCCACGATGCATGTTCCCACGTTGGTTTCCCATTTTCTGAATGAGCCTCTGGGTTTCATGAGTGATGCCGAAGGCTTCATTTTTCTCAGCGCCTGCATGGCCGGGCTGGCCTACGGCAAAACTTACAAGCAGACGGATTGGTCGGCGATGTCCCGCCGGGTCTGGCATCGCGTCAGACAAATCTATTTTATTCATCTGGCGGTGCTCCTGCCGGTGGTGTCGACTGCCTGGGGATTCGCCGGTCGAATGGCACCGCTGGCCAATCATTTTCATGATTTTCTCGTTCATCCTTGGGGAAGTCTGGCGCTGATCCCCCTTTTGCTCCATCAGCCGCCATTGTTCGACATTTTGCCGCTTTATATCGTCCTGTTGAGCGTGACGCCGCTGTTGCTGGCGCTAGCCCGCCGTCGCGGCTGGGGAATTGTGCTGGCGGTCTCGGTCTGCGGCTGGATCGCCGCGCAATTAAAATTGGACACGTGCTTCATCAGCAACCCATCGGGGTTGCTTCCCTTGCGCTGGGGTTCGTTCCATTTATTGGCCTGGCAGCTGGTTTGGGTCAGCGGCCTGGCCCTCGGAGAATCCACGTTGCGGCGGCCGATTTTCTCCGGCAAATGGCGGTTTGGTCTGGCGGCCATCTCTGTTCCCATCGTACTGGCGGGCTTTTTGGCACGGCACGGGTTTTTGTCGTTAAATCCCGATTGTTTCCTATGGATTGACAAGTGGTCGCTCGGGCCGTTGCGGCTGCTCAACTTCGCGGGCTGGGTCGCTTTTTTGCTGGCTTGGAATCCACACGTGCCGGCGCGTCTGTTGGCGCCTGCCGCGCTTTTGGGACGGCATTCATTGGCCGTGTTTGCCTTCCATTTGCCGCTGGTTGTTGCCGCCTCGACCGTCGTTCAATTGGTTCCCCTGTCAAATTTCTGGCAGATCGGGGTCAGCCTTTCGGTGATCGCCACGCTCTTCCTTTGGGCGACGTGGCTGGAATACACTCCCCGCCCGCCCGCTCCGGCGGTGATACCCTTCGTTCCGTTGTGCCGATTGCCCCTCCGGACCCGCATTCGATCCGTGGAATTATTTCCGGAGGTTCCGGTCAGGTCCTGGACTTCGAGGATTCGTGCAAACGCGCGGACAGCTTACGCGTGACCGGGAGCAATTTTTGAAGGGAAAATTTCTTATTCATCTTTTGTTTATTTGCTTCCCTGATGAAATGGCAGTCCCTGCGCGTAGAACTTCAACTCGATGCTGATCTGCCCCGCCAGATCTTTTTGTCCCGCTGCCTGCGCCAGTTCAATCGCCTTTTGAGCACTTTGCATGGCGTTACTGAATCGCCCGGCCTCGGCGTAGGCGGCGGCGAGAGTGTAGAGAACGATTGGGTTTTCTCCGCCGGTAAGCTGATTCGCCTGTTGGGCCAGTTTCACCGCTTTATTGCCATCGCGTAGCGCTGCCTGCGAAGTCGTCGCCAGCAACCAGGCCAGGTCAATTTGGGCATCCGGATTTTCCGGTTTGATTTGCAGGGCTTTTTGGTATTGAACAATTGCTGCGTCCAAGCTTCCCTTTCGGGCCAGAGCACAGCCGAGATTGTGGTGCGCGTCCGCATCGTCCGGTTTGATTTGCAGGGCTTTTTGGTATTGAACAATTGCCTCGTCCACACTTCCCTTTTGGAAAAGAGCGGAGCCAAGGTTGTTGTTGGCGTCCGCGTAGTCGGGTTTGATTTGCAGGGCCTTTTGGTAATGGGCAATCGCTTCGTCCGCTTCGCCTTTTTGCAGAAGAGCGTTGGCGAGACTATTGTGGATTTCCGCGCCGCCGGGTTTGATTTGCAGGGCCTTTTGGTAATGGGCAATCGCTTCGTCCACTTCCCCCTTTTGGAGCAGAGCGTTGCCGAGGTCGCAGTGGATTTCCGCGTCGTCCGGTTTGATTTGCAGGGCCTTTTGGTACTGGACCATCGCTTCGTCCACTTCCCCCTTCTGGAGCAGGGCATTGCCGAGGTTGTTGTGGATTTCCGCGTCGCCGGGTTTGATTTGCAGGGCCTCTTGGAAATGGGTGATCGCTTCATCCACCATTCCCTTTTGTCGAAGAGCGTCGCCGAGGTTGTTGTGGGCCTGGACGTTTTCAGGATCACAGGCAAGCGCGTGGGTCCATAGTAATTCACTGTTCCGCCAATAAGAGGTCTGGATTGACGCACATGCCATCAACGCCGTTATCACCACGGCCGCCGTCGCAATACGCCACTGACAACGGTGATGCCATGAAATGGTCAAATCGCTGGCCGCCCAGGCCACCATCAGATACAGCCCGATCTGCGGCACGTAGGTGAAACGGTCCGCCACCGGCGTGTTGCCAACCTGGACCAGCCCGATCACCGGAATCATCGTGCCCAAATACCAGAACCAGCCCACCGCCAGATACGGACGGGACTGGATTGCCCAAAGAACCAGCAGCGTGATGCCCGCCAGCAACAAAACACTCAGCACGACCTGGAAAACAGAGAACGTGGGAGGATACGGATACAATACCGTCAAACCCTCCGGCCAGAGGATGTCACGAAGGTATCCCACATAATTGACAATTACCTTGGCCAGCCGCACCCCCAGCGGACTCTGCTGGAGCGTTGTTATCGAATTCAAATTCTTTTGTCCAAGATAGGTCACCACACTCGATACCACCGCCAGCAGCAACAACGGCACTTTCTCGAAGACCAACCGGGCGGCGCGCTTGAGTGGCCAGGTCAACGGCCTGCCGCCAGCGGCTTGAGTAATTGAAATCCGTTCCAGCGGCCAATAATCCAGCAATAACAGCGCAAAGGGCAGCGTCACCAGCATCGGCTTGCTCATCAGCCCCAGCCCATAACAAACCAGGAACAGCGCATAACGCCGCCAGCCGGGTTTGACCACGTACTCGACATAAGCTCCCATCGTCAGCAGCCAGAAAAACGTGCTCAACACGTTCTTGCGTTCCGCCACCCAGGCCACCGACTCCACATCCAACGGATGAATGGCAAACACCGCCGCCACCAACGCGCTCGCCCATAGCGCACCCGCCTGCCGGGCCGAAGCGCTTTCCAAAGCCGCTTTGCCACCAGTACCAGGTTGTGGCGCGGAAGACGATGAGAGGGGAAGGTTGTTGCCGCGAAGGCCAGTCATCCGCCGCAGCACCAGGAACAGGAGCAGGGCATTGGCCGTGTGCAGGAGCACATTGGTCAGGTGATGGCCGCCGGCCTTCAGACCCCAAATTTGACAATCCAGCATGTGGGAGAGCCATGTCAGCGGGTGCCAGTAGGCGGAAGACGCGGTGGTAAAGGCCCAAGCCATCCCGTGCAACGTCAACCCGTGAATGACCTGCACGTTGTTATACACATACTCGTCGTCGTCGAAGTTGACAAAGTCGTGATGCAGCGTCTGGCCGAAGACCAACCAGATCGCTGCCACCAGAAAGATGCAGACCATCGGAACCATCCAGCGGTTCAAACCAGCCGGCGGGTTCGAATGCGCGGCGGGGGCTTTTCCCGGCCTGACTTTCGTCTCCGATCTTCGACTCATGAGGTTGGATAATCCCGCTATTTTAACCGGACTGTCCAGCCGAAGTTTCGTTGGAATACCAACGGGAAATGTTCCGCCTGTCGAAAACGGGAAGAGCTTGAATATTTTCAGGTTTCATGTGGCGGCAAACCTCAAACCGGATTGTTGGCAACATCAGGGTGGCCCGATGGAGGCAAATCAAGCCGGGTTTGTTGCCATTAGCTAAAACACGCAAGCACTAACAATAAGAATATCTAAAATCGTGCATTCTTACACATTGTTTAAGAGAAAACCCTTGACCGCGTCGAAAGACTGCACTATAAACGCACCTTAAGCAAAAAGTAAATACCTCTTACCTGAAAAGTGGGGGGGCTGGAAGTGGGGAAGTGTCTATGGTCGGACTGGATATTCTTGGAAAGTCGCTTAATACGCTTGGGAGGGTCGGGCAGTTCCAGGCGCAAGGTGAGGGTTATACACTGATTACGGCCTGTTCAAGGTCGAATAAATCCAAGCAGAAACACCGGAAGGGTTGTTTGCGCCATCCCTTGGCCCTTTGCCGCAGATGGTTTTGGCTGTTTTTGCCATCTTATGTTTTATACCCCGATTACGATATTCAATTGCGAGGAACATTCCTTGGCGCCCCTTTTACCCTGTAGTTCGGAGTAGGGTAAGAACCAACAAAAAAACAAACAAAATAGGAGATACAGTATGTCATTAACCAAAACTCAAAAATGCATAGGTGTAATCGCGGCTGTCGCCGTGCTTGGTTCAGCAGTGGCCAAAGCAGACATTGGCAATACCATCAACAATGCGAAGACCGGGACAACGGTCACGGTTTCCGGCACGTACTCGGTGGCGGAAGAGGTCCATGTGCCCAGCGCCGTGACGATTAAAGGGCCGGCCACGTTCAACTTTACCACCGGCAGCGGGACCACCGCCGGCTTGTATTGCAGTTCGGGCAGCGGCCAAAAGATTCAAAGCATCACGGTGACCGGCGCGAATCACGGTATCTATGTCACTTGCGGAAGCGTCCAGGTCACTTCCTGCTCGGCACACAACAACTGGAATACCGGCATCCAGGTTTCAGACAGCGGCGGGGCAAACTGCACCGTTTCGGGCTGCACCTCGTATGACAACGTTGACAAAGAATCCGGCGGAGGGAATGCCGATGGTATCTGCGTCAAATCTGGTGCTGGCTCAGGCAACAAGGTCAGCAATTGCACCGCCTATAGCAACTCCGATGACGGTTTCGACTATGAGAAGGATACCGCTACGGTTGTCTCCACCGGCTTGGTGTCCTACAATGAAGGCTCCTATGACGGGTACCAGGGCAATGGCAATGGCATCAAGATGGGCATCGGTGGCGATAATCTTGCCCACTCGTACACCAGCTGCACTGCTTATAACAACACCGCCGGCAACTCGCCGCACGGATTCAGCACCAACGGCAACACCGGCAAGATTCACCTGACCAGCTGCCACAGCTACGGCAACGGCAAGGCCGACGTTCTGGGCAACTGCGTGTTGAGCAACTGCACGATGCAGACAAATTAACCGAGGGTTATTTCTGCGAGGATCATGGTTGATCCCTGCAGACTTTGAAGTTTCAAGGGGCTTGGCAACGTGGTTGCCAGGCCCTTTTTGCCTTTTGCTAAAGGCCGATCGTTTTCGGGAATGATTCTGCGCAGAGACACATCTCTCTGTTTCTTCCCGGTTGTCGTAGCCAAAACCAGAGTTGGTAATCTGCACGAAGATCGCTCCCAAGGGTGGATATTTTATGGAAATTAACCTTGACTATATTTCGCGAGTTATCATATGATGCTCTTATATTCTTAATTAGAATATCAGGGAGGCATCCATGGTGAGGTTGTATTTTGTCGAGTCAGCATTGTGCGTTTGGAAAATTCGTGCCCTTTCAAACGCAACACAAGAGCCATTGCTTGAGCAGGTACTCATCCGGGCCGAGTGAACTCAAACCAAAGCAGAAGGTAGAAAATGGCTCTCCTCTTAAAAATTCAAAGCAAACAGCAATACATTCCAACCCATACATTTGTGAGGTATGGCAGATTGCTTCTTTGGAAAATTCTTCGTATTCCACATCCCCTTTTGCCCGGCCGTTCGTGGCCGGGTGAAGACCAGAAGTACTAACAAAAACAACAACAAACAAAAAACAGGAGACATATATGTCATTCAACAAAACTCAAAAATGGTCGGGCGTAATCGTGGCGGTCGCCGTGCTTGGCTTGTCAGTGGCCAGGGCGGATATTCGTGACACCATCCAGAATGCGACATCCGGTACAACGGTCAGCGTGTCCGGCACCTACACCGTCAGTCCGATGAAAGTGCCGGCCGGCGTCACCGTCAAAGGACCGGCCACGTTCAAGTTCAATGACAACACTCGCGACGGCTTTACCATGAAGGGCGCCAATGCATCGCTGCAAAGCCTGACCATTTCGGGCGCCAATCGCGCCGTCAACATCTACGCCTCCGGCGTCAACATCTCCGCCTGCACGGCCACCGGGAATACCGACACCGGCTTTAATTGCGACGGTTCGAGCAACGACACGATCTCGGGTTGCACCGCGTATGGAAACGCGGACACGGGCGGTGCCAGTGGTGGGAATGCCGACGGTTTCACCGCAAAGTCGGACGCCGGCTCAGGCATCAAGTTCAGCAACGATACCGCCCATGACAACTCCGACGACGGCTTTGACTTCTACGAAGCCACCGCTCCGGTCGTTGTCACCGGCTGCCAGTCTTATAACAACGGCAGTTACGCCGGACTGACCGGCAATGGCGACGGTTTCAAAATGGGCGGCCAGTACAACGTGGCGCATTCCTATACCAGTTGCATCGCTCACAACAACACCACCGGCAGCACGGCGCGTGGTTTCGACACCAATCACAACACGGCCAAGATTGCGCTGACTACCTGCCACAGCTACAGCAATAAGAATCCGGACGTGCTGGGTAACAGCGTTCTGAGCAACTGCACGATGCAGACAAATTAAACGAGGATTATTTCTGCGCGGATCATGGTGGATCCCTGCAGACCTCAAAGTTTCAAGGGACCTGGCAATCAGTTGCCAGGTCCCTGTTTTTTTTACCAGGACTTGATCGCAATTGAGGAATATCTCTGCAAGCGCCTGGTTAATCATCGGGCCGCCGGAGCGTTCTTCATTGCCAGTGCGCGAGCAAGGTTGTCGCGAGCCTGGGCGTAATCGGGGTTCAGGCGGACGGCTTCCTGAAACCGGCTGATCGCCTCGTTGATTTGGCCTTTCTCAATGAGGGCGACGCCGAGGTCGTTATGGGCGTCGGCGTCATCCGGTGTCAGGCGGATGGCTTCCTGAAATTGGCTGATTGCCTTGTTGATTTGGCCTTCGTCATTGAGTACCACGCCAAGCTTGATGTGGGCGTCGGCGTCATCCGGCGCCAGGCGGATGGCTTCCTGGAATTGGCTGATCGCCTCGTCGGTTTGGCCTTTCATGCCGAGGGCTCTGCCAAGATTTTTATGGGCATAGACGAAATTGGGTTCCAAGCGGATGGCTTCCCGGTATTGGCTGATCGCCTCGTCGATTTGGCCTTTCTCAACCAGGACAATGCCGAGGTTGTTGTGCGCGAGGTAATTATTTTCTGTGACTGCGAGCGCGTGCCGGTACAGGGCTTCGCTGTCCTGCCAATGCCCGAGCTCTTGCCGCGTCAACCCGAGGCACAGGACGAGCGCCGCCCCGCCTGCCACTGATAACACCAGCCCATGGTACTGCCAGCGTCGGGTCAATTCGTACGTGCCCCAGACTGCCATGATCAGCACCCCGACCGACGGAAGGTAGGCATACCGGTCTGCCATTGCCTGTTCTCCCACTTGCACCAGCCCGATCACCGGTACCAGCGTTCCGCCATACCACAGCCAGCCCATCAGCATGAATGGATACCGCCGCCGCCGCAAAACTAACAGCACCGTAACGCCCACGATAAATCCACCCGCCAGCAGCACCTGCGCCACCGGCCAGTGCCCGGGGTTGGGGTAGAAAATGGCCAGATCCACCGGCCAAAGCAGCTTCCCCAGATAGCGGCAATACGAAATCAGCGCGTTCCCGCCACGCGCGCCGAAAGGCGTGTTTGCACCCGTGGTCAATGCGCCGGCCTGTTTCTGCGCCACAAAGGTCACGATGCTCGCCGCCATCGCCAACCCAAAAATCGGCAACTTTTCCACGATCAAAATTTACAGTCGTGAGCCTGCTCGCGAATGATCGCGATTGACCGTTGAAGGTGGTAGCGGGCCGGAATTTGAAACTGAAAACTTGAAATTTGAAACTCTTTGCAACGGCCAGTAATCCAACAACAGCAGAACGAACGGCAACGTCACCAGCATTGGCTTGCTCATCAATCCCAGCGCAAGAAACAATAGGGCCAAACTGTAGCAGACCTTGGACCTTGGACCTTGGACTTTGGGCTTTTCCGCGTATCGCACATACACCAACAGTGCGAGCAGACCGAAGAATGTGCTCAACACGTCCTTCCGCTCCGCCACCCACGCCACCGATTCCACATGCAACGGATGCAGCCCAAACAACGCCGCCACCAGCAGGCTCCGCCAGAGCGCTCCGGTCAGCCATTGCAACAACACAAAGACCAGTGCCGCGTTGAGGGCGTGAAGCAGCACGCTGGTCAGGTGATGGCCCCATGGTTTCAAGCCGAAAAGCTGGCAGTCCAACATGTGGGATAAAATCGTCAATGGATGCCAGTTGGCGGCAACGGGATTGATGAATGCCCATTTGACGTTTTCCCAGTTCAACCCGTTTTGGACGTGAACATTCGCGGTGACAAAAAGATCGTCATCGTAGTTGACGAAGTCACATCGCATCGCCGGCCAGTACGCGGCAACGGTCACCAGCACCAGCATTGCCGCCATCAGCCACACTCGAAAGCGCGATTCGATTCTAACCGGTGCGGGATTGGATTTCGTCTCTGGCCTCTGCATGGGACTGCCCCCAAGTTACCAGCAGGGCGGGAACTTTGGCACGCCCATTTTGTGACTGTCATGAATTGTTGAAAGCATGGGCGGAGGGACGGCGCCGGGAGCCTGGATTGAGGAAAGGGGAGCCCGTGAATCAGCGGCCCGCCGGTGCATTCTTCATTTCCAGTGCGCGAGCGAGGTTGTCGCGAGCTTCGGCGTAATCGGGTTTCAGGCGGATGGCTTCCCGGTATTGGCTGATCGCCTCGTCGATCTGGTCTTCGTTGAGGAGAGCGGTGGCGAGGTTGTAATGGGCTTCGGCGTCATTGGGTTTCAGCCGGACGACTTCATGGAATTGGCTGATGGCCTCGTCGGTTTGGTCTTTCCGGCCGAAGGTGATACCGAGATTGTTGTGGGCCTCGGCGTAATCGGGTTTCAGGCGGATGGCCTCCCGGTATTGGCTGATGGCCTCGTCGGCTTGGCCTTTCCGGCCGAGGGCAGCGCCCAGACTGTAGTGGGCCTGGGCGTAATCGGGTTTCAAGCGGATCACTTCCTGGAATTGGCCGATCGCCTCGTCGATTTGGCCGTTCATGCCGAGGGCGATACCGAGGTTGTAGTGAGCTTCGGCGTCATCAGGTTTCAGCCGGATGGCTTCCTGGAATTGGCTGATCGCCTCTTCGGTTTGGCCTTTCGCCACGAGGACGGAGCCGAGGTTGTTGTAGGCCTCGGCGTAATCCGGGGCCAGGCGGATGGCTTCTTGGAATTGGCGGATGGCCTCGTCGGTCTGGCCTTTTTTGTTGAGGGCAACGCCGAGGTTGTATTGGTAGCCGGCGTAATCCGGTTTCAGGTGGACGGCTTGCCGGTATTGGCTGATCGCCTCGTCGATTTGACCTTTCTCCACAAGGGTGGCGCCGAGGTTGTTGTGCGCAAGATAATTATTCTCCGAAACTTCAAGCGTGTGCCGGTATAGCATTTCACTGTCCTGCCAATACCCGAGCTGTTGCCGCGTCAAACCGAGGCACAGGATGACCACCGCCCAACCCAACACCGACAACACCATCTCCTGATAACGCCAGCGCCGGGTCAGTTGGTATGTTCCCCAGATGACGATGACCAACACCCCCAGCGAAGGCACATAAGTGAAACGGTCGGCCATCGCCACCCTCCCTGCCTGCACCAACCCGATCACCGGTACCAGCGTCCCACAATACCACAGCCATCCCATCAGCATAAATGGAAACCGCCCACGCATCACAATAAAAAGCACCGTAATGCCCAGGATCAACCCACCCGCCAGCAGCACCTGTTCCATTGGCCAATACCCGGGGTGCGGATAGAAAGCGGCTAGATCCGTCGGCCAAAATAGCTTCCCCAGATACCGGCAGTACGAAATCAGGGCATTTTCGCTGCGTGCGCCCAGGGGCAGATATTCAACTGGCATTACAATGCCACCGTGCTGCTGCGTCATAACGGTCACGACAAAACCACCGTGCTTCTGTACCACGAAGGTCACGACACTCATCACCACCGCGAGGGCAACAAACGGGATCTTCTCTGCCACCAACCGCCGCACGCGATAGGATTTGAACCGCTCCAACGGCCAGTAATCCAGCAGCAACAACACAAACGGCCAGGTTACCAGCATCGCCTTGCTCATCAATCCCAGCGCAAGAAACAATAGGGCCAAACTGTAGCAGACCTGGGACTTTGGACCTTGGACTTTGGACTTTTCCGCGTATCGCACGTACATCAACAGTGCGAGCAGACCGAAGAATGTGCACAACACATCTTTTCGCTCCGTGACCCACGCCACTGACTCCACCCGCAGCGGATGCAACCCGAACAATGCCGCCAACAGCAGGCTCCGCCATGTTGCTCCGGTCATTCGTTGAAACAGAAGAAACACCAGAACGGTGTTGACCGCATGCAACAGCACATTGATCAGGTGATGGCCCCAGGGATTCAACCCAAAGAGCTGGCAAGCCAGCATGTGCGACAACCACATCATCGGCGCCCAATAGGCGGCTTGTTCCGTGTTTCCAAACGCCCATTTCACCCCCGCCCAGTTCAAACCGCCCTGAACATGGGGATTCGCAGTGATATAGTCCGGATCATCGAAGTTGACGAAGTCACATCGCATTGCCGGCCAGTACGCGGCAATCGTCACCAGCGCCAGCAATGCCGCCGGCAGCCACACCCGAAAGCGCAACCCGGCCACGGCCGGGGCGGATGCCCCCGTCGGCACGGGATTGGCTTTCGTCTCTGGATCGCTCATGGCACCTTCGCCAAAATACCAGCAGGGAGGGAACTTTAGCACGCCCGATTTTTAGGAGTCAGGACATTCACTCTGTCAAGTCGGGTATTGATTCGTGCTCGGATTGCGGGCGAACAAGATAAATGATTCCGTTCACCAGCTTCCATAGCCCATATAATCCCGCGAGCAATATCACGCCGAAACCTTTGGCATTTCTGACCGTAAGACTGCCAATATTTTGACGCTTATAAATCAGGTGGAGCATGATGCCGCACACACCGATGAGTGCCACTCCGATAAGAATGTTCTTGATGCCAAGCCTTCTTATCTCCGCATTTCTTTCCAGACTGAATTCTTTGATTTTAGCATCTGCGTCCATGTCTGGAATGCCATTCGAGGTTAGGAAGCAGCGAACGGATGAAGATGACTCACCCCAAATAATTCTCGCTCTTGCCTCCGAAAGGATATTGCCAGGCTCGGCAGGCTCCGGGGTCTCGCCAAAATGTATGTTTAGTTTCATTGGTTGCCTGGCGTGGGGTGCTCCCGGCCTTGGGTTTCAATTGTCAGCCGTTTGCATCATGGGTTGCTTTGATTCGTCACGCCGGTGGACGGGTGGTAAGCCTGTCCGTTGCGATACAACTCCAGCCGGGCTTCCATTTTTTGCAGCAATTCCGCCTGTCCGCCGGCTTGAGCCAACTCAATGGCCTTTTGTGTCGTTACAATGGCGTCGTTGAATCGGCCGTTGGCCGCGTAAGCTACGGCCAGGGTGTCGAGGCAATTTGCATCACTGTTGCCGGTCAACTCGCAGGCCCGTTGGGCCAGGGTCACGGCCCGAACCGGGTCGCCGCCCTCCGCCGGCGCAAGCGTTCCCAGGAGCCAGGCCAGATTATTTTGGGCCTCATCGCAATCAGGGTTGAAATACAGGGCCTGCTCATAGTGCTCCTTTGCCTCCGTCACTTTGCCCGAGGCTTGTAACATGCGTCCCAGATTATAGTGTGCCATCCAGGCGTCCGGATTTTTCGCCAGCGTGTCACGCCAGAGGGTTTCCATGTTGGCGTACGTCCCGCATTGCCGCCAGGTCAGGATCGCCAGCACCGGCAGCACCACCGCGGCAAATCCATATAGCGCCGCCCGTATGCGAAAATGTTCAGCCGCTCGTGCAACCAGCCCCGCCGCCAGCGCAATCAGCCCGAGGCTCGACAAATAAACCCAGTGATCGCACACGAACGAAAAACGCATGAAATACGCGTTCATGAACCCGAGCACGGGAAACAGCGTGCCGGCAAAAAAGAATGCCGCCGCCGCCGGCCCGCGCCCAATCCGTGCCCGCGCCAGCCAAAGCGCAAACAGTGTCCCCACCGCCGTGACCGGATAGAGCCATTGCCACCACGAACCGGCATTGAGCTGCCAGCGCGGATAGATGAAGCACAGATGCGCCGGCCAGCACAGCTTGCCGGTGTAAAACCACAAGGCCCGGCCCGCAATCAGGCAGCGCTCGGGGAACGAAATGACCCACTCCGGCCCTTTGGCGCCAACATGGTTCTTCTCCAGCCAGGCCGTTCCCAGGCACAGGCCAATGGCCACGGCAAAGAAGGGCAGGGTTGGCAGCACGTCCGCC
>Ga0187851_10002119_pt1 | contig 17973 bp, 15 predicted proteins | sample June2016WEW_6_10_FD_132997 | JGI IMG/M metagenome (GOLD analysis project Ga0187851, IMG submission 132997) | Peatland microbial communities from SPRUCE experiment site at the Marcell Experimental Forest, Minnesota, USA - June2016WEW_6_10 | ecosystem: Environmental > Terrestrial > Soil >...
AGGTCCCCCGTCGCTACTGCGCTGGTCACCTCGGCGATGGCCCGGACCTGGCGGGTGAGGTTCCCGGCCAGCTCGTTGACGTTCTCGGTAAGCCGCTTCCAGGTCCCGGACACGCCCTCGACCTCGGCCTGCCCGCCCAGGCGGCCCTTGCTGCCCACCTCACGAGCCACCCGGGTGACCTCGGCCGCGAACGACGAGAGCTGGTCCACCATCGTGTTGATCGTGGTCTTGAGCTCGAGGATCTCGCCGCGCGCGTCCACGTCGATCTTCTTCGACAGGTCACCCTGGGCGACCGCGGTGGTCACCAGCGCGATGTTGCGGACCTGGCTGGTCAGGTTGCCCGCCATGAAGTTCACCGAGTCGGTGAGGTCCCGCCACGTCCCGCCGACCCCGGGAACCTGGGCCTGCCCGCCCAGGCTGCCCTCGGTGCCCACCTCCCGGGCGACCCGGGTCACCTCGTCGGCGAACGCGGACAGCTGGTCGACCATGGTGTTCAGGGTGTCTTTCAGGGCCAGCATCTCGCCCTTGACGTCCACGGTGATCTTCTGGGTAAGGTCACCGCGGGCCACCGCGGTCGCGACCTGGGCGATGTCGCGCACCTGCCCGGTCAGGTTGTCGGCCATGGCGTTGACTGACTCTGTCAGGTCTTTCCAGGTCCCGGCGACCCCCGGGACCTGGGCCTGGCCGCCGAGCTTGCCCTCGGTGCCCACCTCCCGGGCCACCCGGGTCACCTCGGAGGTGAACAGCGCGAGCTGGTCGGTCATGCTGTTGAAGACGGCGGCGATCTCGTCCATCAGCGGGTCGCCGGTATGCGGCAGGCGGGTACTGAAGTCCCCGCCCCGGACCGCGGTCAGGCCGTCGAGCAGCCGTTGCAGCCGCGGGTCAGCGGGCTGGCTGGCCAGCACTGCTTCCACCATGACGACTCCTCTTGCTGCTGGCCGCACCACCCCGGAGCGGCCAGTCACCGTGTGTCCGTGACAGACCGATACTGCCACGGCCGTTGACGTGGTCAAAAACGGGCGTTAAGGAGACCCTCTGCCCGGTAACGTGGCTGTCAAGCCGCTGAATCTCCCGGGAAGGCCTCCTACCGTGACAGTACCGAGCGGCGCAGAATTCGCACGGCTAAGCGCCCTAATCGCACGGCAGCGGCGTGAGCTGGACAGGATGCAATCCGGGGCGGCCGCCCGCGCCGTGGTAGACCTTGCTCGGGGCATGCTGATGGAGCGGCTCCGCTGCTCGCCCGCGGAGGCGCAGGCCCAGCTGGCGCACCTGTCCGCGGAGTCAGGTACGAGCCTGGCCGAGCTCGCGGCGCAGATCACCGGGCAGCAGTCCGCCGGAACGGCGCCCGGGGAGTCCGCCGACCCGGACGCGCCGGAGCGCACTCAGCCCAGCAATCACCGGGTCGCGCTGGCGGGGGCCGCCGCGGAGACGGCGCACGACGGCGGCGGCATCGCGGCCGCTGTCCTCGAGGAGGCGCTGGCCTCGGCAGGCGCGGTCGCGGTGGCCCTGTGGCTGGCCGAGCCCGACGGCGGCCTGGAACTGGCCGGTCAGGCCGGGTTCTCGGCGCGCGACGCCAGCCGCTGGCGGCGCATCCACCCGGATATGGACACCCCCGCGCAGCGGGCGGCGGACGAGGGGGCCGAGTACTGGTGGCCCGAGGGCCGGGCCGACGCGGCGCTGGCGCCGCTGATGGGCGACTGGCCGCAGGGTGCCCGCGCGGTGCTCCCGCTGCCCGGCCCGGGGACGGCGCTCGGCGCGATGGAGATCTGCTGGCCGGGGCCGCTGGAAGAGTTCCCCGACCCGCTCCGGCGGCACATCAGCGCCCTCACCGACGTCTGCGCCCAGGCCCTGGGTACCCGGCTGCCCAGCGGGGACCTGGCTGCGGATCACCGGGCGTCGTGGGCCTTCGGCCTTGTGGACAGCCTGCTCGGCTCGGCGTTGTTCGCGACCGCGATCCGTGACGACGCCGGGATTATCACCGACTTCCGGATCAGCTACCTCAGCAAGGACTTCGCCGACCCTGGAGGCCGGGAAGCCGCGGCCCTGGCCGGGCGCCCGCTGCTGGAGGTCTACCCGGCCGCCGCCCTGGCCGGCGGGCTCTACGACCGGGCTGTCCAGGTGATGGCCACCGGTGAGGCCGAGCACACCTCGGGAGAGATCATCGCCGCGCTGGTGGCCGGCGGGCTGGTCACCCCGGTGCTGGAGGTCCGTATCGCCCGCCTCTACGACGGGGTGGTGATCACCTGGCGGCCCGCCGGCGAGGTCGAGCGCCTCGGCGCGCTGCTGTACCAGGCCCAGCGGCTCGGCCGGATCGGCGGCTGGGAAGAGAACCTGCTGACCGGCGAAGTGCTCTGGACCGAGCCGACGTTCGCGCTGTTCGGGCAGCCGCCCGGCGATCCGGTCCCCGTGGCCAAGCTGCACGCGCACGTCCCGGCGGACGACCTGCCGGTGGTGGAGAGCTTCCGTACCACGCTGCTCGAGGACAAGCGGGAGGCCGCCGCCGCGTTCCGGGTCATCCGGGCCGACGATGAGAGCGTGCGGCAGATGCGCGCGTTCGCCGAGCCCGTCACCGACCAGGCCGGCACGCTGGTCGCGGTGCGCGGTGCCTATCAGGACGTGTCCGCGGACTACCACACCCAGGTGGCGTTCGCCGCGACCCGGGACCGGCTGGCCGACACCGAGGAGCGTGCCGCCGAGGAGCACCGGCTGGCGCTGCGGCTGCAGCAGGCCATCACCCCGCGGACCGCGGAACCAGTGCAAATCGCCGGCCTCGACATCGCCGCCCGCTACCGGCCCGCCGGACCCGGGAACCTGGTCAGTGGTGACTGGTACGACACAGTCCCGTTGCCTAGTAAAGAAGTGCTGCTCGTGGTCGGGGATATCGCGGGTCACGGCATCGACGCGGTGACCGGCATGGTGGCCCTGCGGAACTGCCTGCGCGGTCTCGCGATCACCGGCGCCGGGCCGGCCCAGCTGCTGGCCTGGCTGAACGGTGTGGCCTGCCATCTCACCGACGGCATCATCGGCACGGTGGTGTGCGGGATCTACGACCCGGCGCAGCGGACGCTGCGGTGCTCAGCGGCCGGGCACCTGCCGCCGCTGCTGGTGCGGGACGGGGCGGCACGGGAAATGACGCTCCCGGCCGGGATCCTGGTCGGCGCGGACCCGGACGCCAGATACGAGGAGCTGACCACCACGCTGCAGCCGGGCGACGCGCTCGCGCTGTTCACCGATGGCCTCATCGAGCGGCACGACGAGGCCATCGACGACTCGATCAACGCGCTGCTGCGCCTGGCCAGCGGGCCGGTCGATGATGTCGCCCGGTTCGCCGATCACCTGATGAGCAGCGCGCGGTCCGACACTAGCGACGACGCGTGCCTGGTCGCGGTCCAGGTCCGCTGAGCCGGACCGCGCCCGGCCGCTGCGTCAGCCGAAGAAGACTTCGGCCTCGGCGTACCGCTCCGGTGGTACCGTCTTGAGCTCGCGGGTGGCCTCGGCCAGCGGCACCCGGATGATGTCGGTGCCGCGTAGCGCCACCATGGTGCCGAAGTCACCGTCGTGCACCGCCCCGATCGCGTCTATCCCGAACCGGGTGGCGAGCACCCGGTCGAACGCAGTGGGGGTCCCGCCGCGCTGGACATGGCCCAGCACCGTGCAGCGGGCTTCCTTGCCGGTCCGCTTCTCGATCTCATCAGCCAGCGTCTGCCCGATGCCGCCCAGCCGCACGTGGCCGAACGCGTCCAGTCGCTGGTCCGAGACCTCCACGTCCGCTTCCTGAGGGGTGGCGCCCTCGGAGACCACCACGATGGGTGCATACCGGGTCTGGAATCGGTGCTCGACGTAGGCGCAGACCTTTTCGATGCTGAACGGCTTCTCCGGGATGAGGATCACGTTGGCCCCGCCGGCCAGCCCGGAGTGCAGCGCGATCCAGCCCGCGTGGCGGCCCATCACCTCGCAGATCAGCGCGCGGTGGTGGCTTTCCGCCGTGGTATGCAGCCTGTCGATGGCCTCCATCGCGATGTTCACCGCGGTGTCGAAGCCGAAGGTGTAGTCGGTCGCGCCCAGGTCGTTGTCGATGGTCTTGGGCACCCCGATCACCTGGACGCCCTCCCCGTGCAGCCGGGTAGCCACGCCCAGCGTGTCCTCCCCGCCGATCGCCACCAGGGCGTCCACGCCCAGGCCGGCCAGGTTGTCCTTGATCCGTTCCACCCCGGAACGGTTCCCCTGGCTCGCGGTCTCTGTCAGCGGGTTAGTGCGCGATGAGCCGAGGATCGTCCCGCCTCGCGGCAGTATCCCCCGTACCGCCTGCACGTCAAGGGGCACAGTGTCGCCCTCGAGGGGCCCGCGCCAGCCGTCGCGGAAGCCCACGAACTCGTAGCCGAACTCCGCCGTACCCCGGCGGACCAGCGCCCGGATGACCGCATTCAATCCAGGGCAGTCTCCGCCGCCCGTCAGCACTCCAACTCGCATGGGGCAACACTAGTCCTCATGAGCGTGCTGGCTGTAGACGCGGGGACAACCGGCGTCACCGCATTGGTCGTGACCGAGGACGGCCTGGTGTCCGGGCGCGGGTACCAGGAATTCCGGCAGTACTTCCCGGAGCCGGGCTGGGTGGAGCACCTGCCCGAGGACATCTGGCAGGCGACGCTGGCCGCGACCCGCCAGGCCCTGACCCTGGCGGGTGATCCGCCGGTGCGCAGCCTCGGGATCACCAACCAGCGGGAGACCGCGGTGGTCTGGGACCGGGCCACGCTGGCCGCGCCGCGCCGCGCGATCGTCTGGCAGGACAGGCGGACGGCCCGGATCTGCGACGCGCTGCGCGAGGCCGGGCACGAGCCCCGGGTCGCCGGGCTGACGGGCCTGCGCCTCGACCCGTACTTCACCGGGACCAAGCTCACCTGGCTGGCCGAGAACGACCGGGGCACCTGGCAGGGCCTGGCCGACGGCTCGCTGGCCTGCGGCACGGTGGATTCCTACCTGATCGCCAGGATGACGGCAGGCCGCCGGCACGTGACCGACGCGTCCAACGCCTCGCGCACGCTGCTGTTCGATATCGAGGCCGGGCAGTGGTCCGCGGAACTGTGCGAGCTGCTGCAGGTGCCGCAGCGGGCGCTTCCCGAAGTGGTGCCGTCCACCGGGGTCGTCGCGCGCACCGATCCCGGCGCGTTCCTCGGCCTCGACCTCCCGGTGGCCGGCATCGCCGGCGACCAGCAGGCTGCGCTGTTCGGCCAGGCCTGCTTCAGCCCGGGCGACACCAAGTGCACGTACGGGACCGGGTCATTCGTGCTGGCCAACACCGGGACGACCGTGGTCCGCTCGGCGGCCGGCTTGCTGTCCACGGTGGCCTGGATGGACGGCTCCGGCCAGCTCACCTACGCCCTGGAGGGCTCGGTGTTCGTGACCGGCGCCGCGGTCCAGTGGCTGCGGGACGGGCTCGGGCTGCTGGATCAGGCGGCGCAGAGCGAGGCGCTGGCGCGGAGCGTGCCCGATTCGGGCGGCGTGGTGTTCGTGCCCGCGCTGACCGGCCTGGGCGCGCCCGACTGGGACCCGCACGCGCGGGGGGCGATCTTCGGCATCACCCGCGGCACGACCCGGGCGCATGTGGTCCGGGCCACGCTGGAGGCGATCGCCTACGAGGTGCGGGACGTGGCCGACCTCATGATCGAGGGTGGCTCGCAGGGCGGCCGGGTGCTGCGCGCCGACGGCGGCGCCAGCGCCAACGACCTGCTCATGCAGATCCAGGCGGATCAGCTGCAGCTCCCGGTGGAACGCCCCGTGGTCGGTGAGACCACCGCGCTGGGGGCGGCGTTCCTTGCCGGGCTGGCCACCGGGACCTGGTCCTCGGCCGCCGAGCTCGCCGCGACCTGGCGCCTGGACCGCCGATTCGACCCCGGCCCCCGGGACGAGGCGGCCTACGCCCGCTGGCGCCGCGGCGTAGCCCGCGCCAAAGGCTGGTCCGCTTCCTAACCCGGCCCTCCCCCAGCGGTGCCATCCCCTGATCCCCGGGGTCCTCTCCAAGGACATCGCTGCAACATCGAGGCACATCTGGCTTCGCCTGGGGCAGGCGCTGCGGGCGGGCCCGGGCCGACGATGATCGTTTTGGGTCTTCCGGCTCTGCGCCGGTGCCGTGCTCGCGCCGTGGTTCTGCGTGGTCCGGGCTGGGCGGCGTGGGTCCTCGGGGGACAGCGTGATGCCCGGGTGGGGGCGCCGACGTCGATCTGGCCGGGATCGCCGGCGTCGAGCAGGCCCGGCCGCCACGACTTCCGGGGCGGTCCCGGCCGACCACCGGGCCCGCCCGGCCCGCCCGGCCGACCACCGGGCCCGCCCGGCCGACCCGGCCCGGCCCGGCGGGAAGACCCGGCCCGGCGGGAATCCCCGGGGGCCCCATTGGTATTGCAGTCATTAATCCGCTCCTTCAATCAAGGGCCGTAACCTTAACGTTTGCTGGACGGGTGGGGACGCTTGGTTGATGGGACGTACTGATCAGCCCGGCGGGCCCGGCAGCGGCAGGGGATGGAGGCACGCACGTGATCGACCTGGAGCTGTCCTGGCCGGCGGCGGCGGTCACTGCGGCGTGCCTGGCCGGCGCCGCGATGGCCGCCCGTTACGCCGCCCGTCCCACCGGACGGCAGGCCTCCGCCGCCGGCCCGGCCCCCACCAACCAGGTGCCTGGCAACCCGAAGCCAGGCAACCCGAAGCCAGGCAACCAGGAGCCCGGCAACCAGGAGCCCGGGGACGGGGCCAGCCGCGACCGCCTGGACGGCACACCACCCCCCGGTCCCTGGCCACGCCGGCTGGCCCTGGCCGCTGGGGTCGCCCTGGAAGCGGCCGTCCTGCTGGCCCTGTTCGCCCTGTGGCAGCTGGCCGGGAGCTTCAGCCTGATCGGCCCGGCTGGCGCGCTGGCGCGGGCCCGCTGGATCTGGCACACCGAACGGGTCGTGCATCTGCCCAGCGAGACGGAGATCCAGCGCGCGTTCCTCGCCCATCCGCTGCTCGTCGAGACGCTGAACCTGTACTACGCCTCGCTGCACTTCGTGGTGCTGATCAGCTGCCTGGTCTGGGTGTACGCCCGGCACCGCCGGCAGTACCCGCAGGTCCGGACCACGCTGGTGCTGTTCACCGCGGGGGCGCTGCTGATCCAGTTCCTGCCGGTCGCGCCGCCGCGGATGCTTCCGGGTGACGGCCTGGTGGACACCGCGGCGCGCTACGGCCAGTCGGTCTACGGCTCGGTGGCCGGCTTCAACGCCGACCAGCTCTCGGCCATGCCCTCAGTGCACGTCGGATGGGCGCTGCTGGTGGCACTGGTGGTGGCGCAGGTGTCCCGGAGCCGCTGGCGCTGGCTCGCGCTGGGCTACCCGGTGCTCACCCTGCTCGCGGTCGTCGTCACGGCCAACCACTTCTGGCTGGACGGCATCGCCGCGGCGCTGCTGCTGGCCGTGGCGCTCCTCGTGCAGCGGGCGGGCCGGGCGGCGCGCCGCCGGATCCGCTTCTGGTGGCGCCGGCGGGGCGGGCCGGCGCGGGAAGGCCAGCCGGGCTATGTGCCGGAGCGGCCCTCGGTGGACGCGTGGACCAGCCGCTCGGCCTTATGCTCGGCCTTCAGCCGCTCCTTGGCCCGCTGCGCGTCCTCGTCCACGTACTCCTGGCTGGCCAGGGCCATGATCGCGTACATGATCTCGTCGGTCACCGCGCGCAGCACGAGCCGGTCTGATTCGAGCCCGGCGTAGCGGGAGAAGTCCAGCGGCTTGCCGAAGCGGACTCCGGGCCGGTAACGCAGCCGCGGGATCAGCTTGCCCGACGGCATCAGGTCGAACGTGCCCACCATGGCACACGGGATCACCGGTGCTCCCGATTCCAGGGCCAGCCGGGCTACCCCGGTCTTGCCCCGGTACAGCCGCCCGTCCGGGGTCCGGGTGCCCTCGGGGTAGATGCCGAGCAGCTTGCCCTGGGCCAGGACGCGCAGGCCGGTGTTGATGGCCCGCTCGCTGGCATGGCCGCCGGCCCGGTCCAGCGGGATCCCCCCTACCCCGCTGAAGAAAGCCTTTTTGAGCAGGCCCTTCGGCCCGCGGCCGGTGAAGTACTCGGACTTGGCCAGGAAGGTCACCTTGCGCGGCAGCGGCAGCGGGCCGAAGAAGTGATCGGCGAACGAGAGGTGGTTGCTGGCGATGATGGCCGGCCCTTCCCGGGGCACGTTGTCGATGCCCTCGGCCCAGGGCCTGAAGATCAGCGCCAGGAAGGGCCCCAGGATCGCCTTGACCACCCAGTAGAACACGCCTCCATCGTCGCATGAGATATGCAGGAAAGCCGCCGCTCGTCAGCACTGGTTACCCGGCCGGGCGGCGTGCGGCGTGCGGCGAGGCGCGGGGCATGCGACGATGCCAGGGCGTGAGATGCGCGGCCCGGCTCCGGGGGATGGTTGGTGCTCACGGGGCACCGGGCGCGCAGTCCAGGCCCCGGCGTAGAGGACGATGAACTCATGCCAGTCATCCCAGGCGCGGAAGCGTATTTCCACGCGGGCACCGGCGGCACCGGCGTCCTGCTCTGCCACGGGTTCACCGGGTCCCCGGGGTCGCTGCGGCCGTGGGCGGAATACCTGGCCGGGGCGGGGCTGACGGTATCTGTTCCCCGGCTGCCCGGCCACGGCACCACGTGGCAGGAAATGTCCCGCACCCGGTGGGAGGACTGGTACGCGGAGGCCGACCGGGCCTTCGAGGAATTGCGCGGGCAGAGCAACGAGATCTTCGTGATGGGCCTGTCCATGGGCGGCTGCCTGGCGCTGCGGATGGCGGAACTGCGCGGTGCCGGGGTGAGCGGCCTGGTCCTGGTCAACCCGTCGGTGGCTCCCGACACCAAGCTCTTCCTGCTGGCCCCGGCGCTCAAGTGGGTGGTGCCGTCGCTGCCCGGGATTGCCAGTGACATCAAGAAGGAGGGCGTCCAGGAACTCGGCTACACCCGGGTCCCGGTGCGGGCAGCGGCGTCCCTGCCCGCGCTGTGGCGGCTGACCCGGTCGCGGCTGGGGGAGGTGACCCAGCCGGTGCTGGTCTACCGCAGCACGGTCGATCACGTCGTGGGACCGGCCAGCATGCGGGTACTGCAGACGGCCCTGCCCCCTGGCCAGCTGACGGTTCGTGACTGCCCGGACAGCTATCATGTGGCCACCCTGGACAACGACGCACCAACGATCTTCGCCGGGAGCCTGGAGTTCGTCCGTGCGCATAGTCATGCGGAGACGGAGTGAAGGGCAGCGGGCGGGGCGCGTCGGGCGGCGAGGAAGCCGCCTGGCGTGACCTGATCGCGAACTACGCGGCAGAGCCGGAGGCGGACGGCGGCGAGATGCCCTGGCCGGAGCGGGAGAACCTGCCTGGCCCGCGCCGGGCCGGGACCCTGCCGGACCCTGGCCCGGAGACCGACCCGTCGCTCACCCTGGACCTGAACGACGACACGGACCCCGCTCTTGACCTCGGAATGGACCCCGGCGGGACCTCGGATCCCGGGCCGGCGGCAGGCCCGATCGCTCCCCCGGCCCCAGGCCAGCGCGACGTCCCGGGCCCGGACAACCCGCCGCCTTCCACCGCGAACGGCCCGGCGGTCAACGGTCCCACCGCGCATGGACCCGCTTCCATCGGCCGCAACGAAGACCCCGCACCCGCCGGGCCCCCACGCGGAGGCAGGCCACGGATCGTCCGCCCGGCCAGTTCCGTTCCGCCGGTCCCGGCGGAGGGTGAGGACTTCGTGCCGCCGGTCCCGCCGCCGCTGCCGTCGCTCGACCCGATGGCCAAGGGAGCCTGGGCGGCGTTGTTCGGGGGTCCGGGCTATCTGCTGCTGGCCACCATGGCCGGCTGGGCAATCCCGGGGTGGGCCGCGTTCCTGGCCGTGGCGGCGTTCGTCGGCGGTTTCGCGACCCTGGTGATCAGGATGGGCGAGAAGCCGCCGCGCGACTCAGGGCCGGATGACGGCGCGGTGATCTGAGCAGGTGGAGCCGGTGCTCCGCGGGCCGCGGGGGCATGCCTGCGGCCCGGCGTCTCCGGTCACCAGTCGCGCGGGCCCGCCTGGTCGCCGGTGCGATCGCGGAAAGGGTTTCTGGGCCCTCGTCCCGGTCCCGGCCAGCCGCGACCGCGCCGGGACCTCAGGATGGCCAGCGCCACGAGGGCGAGGACGATGACCACCACGAGCTCCGGCCCAACCGTCGGGACCCGCCAGATCAGCAGGCCTAGCCGCCAGACCAGGTGCCAGATGAACAACCGGATCAGGAGATGAGCCAGGCCGCCCCCGCCCGCGCCGCCGAGGGCCAGGCCTGCGTGCATCACAGGAGTGTGTGGAACCACACTTCACCGTGCCACACGCTGGACGGTGCCCGGGCCAAAGCGCGGTCAACCTTACGTGGGTTTACTCCCCCGGGCCGGGGGCGGGGAACGGCCCGGCCGGTCCAGAAGGCCCGGCGGGCGGTCCAGCCGTCCCTCCCGGCTCAGCCGGTGGTTCAGGCGCCGCAGCCGTCTCCCCCGGCTCAGCCGTCTCTCCCAGCCCGGTCGCCCCAGCCGTCCCCACCGTCTCTCCCGGCTCAGCGGTCCCGGCAGGCGGGTCCGGCACCAGCCGTGGCAGTGGGCGGGCTGGCCCGTCGGTCACCTCTTCCCACACCCCGCCGCTGGGGGGTCCCCCGGTCCCCTCGTCCCGCACCTCACCGTCGGCGGGCGCGTCGTCCCGGGGCCGGGCCTGCCGTCCCGCTGCGCCCACCGCCGCCTCGAACGCGGCCACCGCGTCCTGGAGTACCACGGAGGCCGCGTCACCCGCGGCCGCCACGGTGGAGGACAGGCCGGGACCGGATTCCCGGAGCTTCCGCCGGGCCCGGCAGATCGGGCACCATTGGCATTCCGGGGCCTCGTGGTCGGCGGTCGCGCTCTCCCAGACGTCCTCGCGGGAATTGCCGCCGAGGACGGTCCGGACCTGATCGCCCAGTTCCCTGCTCACGCCGCGCGCCCCCGAGCGGACCAGCCATCGCTGGAGCTCGCCGATCAGGTCGCTGCCTGGTTGCCGCTCCGTCACGTCGCGCCTTCTTCCGTGTCCATGTCTATTTGTGTGCTCCCCGCCGCCGCGGCCTGCGCGCGCAGGCCCTCGACCCGGGATTTGAGCCCCTTCAGCGCGGTGTCGATGATGACCTTCTCGGCCTTCCGCTTCAGCATGCCGAGCAGTGGCACCCGGAGATCCACGCTGAGGTCGTAGGTGACCTCGGTCCCGCGGGAGTCGTCAGCCAGAGAGTAGCCGCCGGTCATCGCGCTGATGACCGAGCCTGGCTCGGCGAGATCCCAGCGAACGCCGGAGTCGTCCCACTCATAGCTAAGGCCGTAGCTGTCCTTAATCATCCCGGCATCCAGGCTGAAGCGGACCAGGCTGGGGCGGCCGTCCGCGTCGCGCGCGGCCACCTCGGCGGAGCGCACGGCGGACGCCCACTGCGGGTAGGCGGCGAAATCGGCTATCACGGCCATCACGTCCGGCCCGCTAGCGGCGATAGAGATGCTCGACGTCGTCCTGTCGGCCATGCTCGGAGCGTACCGCCACGACCGGGTCCGGCACGCCGGCCGGGCCGGGCGAGCTGTCCCGGCCTCCTACCATTCCAGGACGTACGGAACCCCGGTGGCGCGAAAGTGCCCCACGTTAATGCACTCGGTGCGGCCGATCCGGGCCCGGCGGGCCAGCGGCTGGTGCACGTGGCCGAACAGGGCGTACCGGGGCTGGGTGCGGCGGATGTGCTCGAGCACCGCCGTGCTGCCCCGTTCGAGCCGGCGCGCCACGGTGTCGTACAGCAGTTGCGGGACGGCCGGCGGGATGTGCGTGCACAGCACGTCGACCTCGCCGGTCGCGGTCACCTTGGCCGCGTAGGCGTCCTCGTCGATCTCGTTGGGGGTCCGGTAGGCCGACGGCAGCCCGCCGCCGACGAACCCGAAGGTCCAGCCGCCGAGCGAGGCCCGCTGCCCGTCGAGTACCTCGTGCCCGGGTTTGAGGTGCTGCTGCCACAGCGGCGGGATGTCCACGTTGCCGTAGGTCATGTAGGCGGGCTCGGGCATGGCCGCGAACAGCGCCGCGTACTGGCTTGAGGCAGCGTTCTGGACGTACCCGGACGGGTCGCCCTCCAGCTGGCCCCACAGCCGCCGGGAGAACTCCCGGGCCTCATCGAACCGCTTGGCCATGCGCAGCGCCACGAACGTGCGGGTTGCCTCGGCACCGAACAGGTCGGGAAAGATACCCTGCCGGTGGTCGGCGTAGTCGATGAACAGCAGCAGGTCACCCAGGCAGATGAAGCCGTCCGCGCCCCCGGCGGCGGCGAGCGCCTCCGCGCGGCCATGAACATCGCTGACCACGTGCACCCGCATGAGCCAACCGTACAAGCCCGGGCCGCTCCTGGCCCGTCCCGGTCCGGCCCCCGGGACGTCAGTCCGCGGGCCGCCGGAGCGGGTACTCGAAGTAGCCGCGGGCCCACATGCCCACCGGCTGATTCGCCAGCGTCTGCGCCATCCACGGGGCGAGCCTGGTCCCCCCGCCGATCCTGACCGGCGTTCCCCGGGCGAACTCCGACCGGACGCTGGGCCCGGTGATGATCCAGCCCTCCTCGCCCACCGCGTTCATGGCCGCGTAGCGTTCCCCGGCGACGAGGTCGCCCAGTTCCACGACGGAGATGACCCGGGCGTTCATGGCCGTGACCAGGATGCCGATCGTGTGCTCGGGCGGCTGCTGTTCACTGGGGGCGAGGGCAATGGTGATCAGGGAGCCGTACTCCCATCGCGTGGGCATTCCGCCAGATTGCCACAACTGGCGCCCGGGCGCCGCCGGCCTGGATACACCGCAGCCGGGGCGGGTGTCGGACGCCAGCATGAGGGGAGACGACTGGCGGGGGCCGGCGGGCTGGACCAGGCTGGCCACCCTCGGGCCGTACCCTGAATCGGCTACCTGTGGGTAGCTTGCGGGGGGCCGCCCGGGGTACGGTCCAGTCGATCACCGGGAACAACATGACCGGCAGGAGCTGTCATGCGTGAATACAGGACTCCCGCTGTGGTGGAGGTCGCGCCGTCGGAGAACCTTTCCGACGTGGTCTTCGAGCGCGCGGACCGTGAGCCGCAGGCGGTGATCATGCGCCGCCAGTCAGCGGACGGCGGACCGCTGTGGCGCGAGGTGGCCGCCGCGCAATTCCGCGACGAGGTCACGGCGCTGGCCAAGGGCCTCATCGCGGCCGGCATCGGGCCTGGGGACCGGGTGGCGCTGCTGTCCCGGACCCGGTACGAGTGGACACTCGCGGACTACGCGATCTGGGCGGCCGGCGCGGTCAGCGTCCCCATCTACGAGACATCCTCGGCCGAGCAGGTCGAGTGGATCCTCAGCGACTCCGGCGCCCGGGCCCTCATCGCGGAGACGCCCGCGCACACGGACACTCTGGCCGAGGTGCTGGGCAGGCTGCCGACCGTGGAGCGGACCTGGCTGATCGAGGGGGCCGGCGGCGGCGGGGCCGCCGCGGCCAAACCGCTGGACAGCCTGGCGGCGGAAGGTTCCGCGGTCAGCGACGAGGCACTCGCCAGGCGCCGGTCGGAACGCGTGGCCGCGGACCTGGCCACGATCATCTACACCTCCGGGACCACAGGCCGCCCCAAGGGATGCGAGCTCACGCACGCGAACATGCTCGCGGACGTGCGGAACGCGATCGGTGCGCTGCCGGAGATCTTCACCTTGTCCGGGCGCTCGGCCCTGCTTTTCCTGCCGCTGGCGCATTCCTTCGCGCGCATCATCCAGGTCGGCTGCCTCGAATCGGGCACCGTCCTGGGGCATACCCCGGACGTCGCGAACCTGGTGGCCGACCTGGGCAGCTTCCAGCCGACCTTCATCCTGGCCGTCCCGAGGGTTTTCGAGAAGGTGTACAACGGCGCGGAACTACAGGCCTCGGCGAGCTCGGCGAAGAGCCGCATCTTCGCCGCGGCGGCACGGTCGGCGATCGAGTGGAGTCAGACGCTGGGTGCCGGGGGACGGGCTGCCCCGGGCCGCCAGGGCCTGCGGCTGCGGGCCGCGCACGCCGTCTACGACCGTCTCGTCTACAGCAAGCTGCGCGCGGCCACCGGAGGGCGGGTCCAGTACGCCGTGTCCGGAGGCGCCCCACTTGGCGAACGGCTCGGGCACTTCTTCCGCGGCGCGGGTATCACCGTGCTGGAGGGCTACGGTCTCACCGAGACGAGCCCGGTGGTGTCGGTCGACCTGCCCGGCCGTAACAAGATTGGCACGGTCGGGCTGCCGGTACCGGGGGTCACGGTGCGGATCGCGGACGACGGCGAGATCCTCGTGTCCGGGCCGAACGTCTTCCCGGGCTACTGGCATAACGAGGCCGCGACCGCAGAGATGATCGACACTGAGGGCTGGCTGCATAGCGGCGACCTGGGTGAACTCGACGACGGCGGATTCCTGCGGGTGACCGGCCGGAAGAAGGACATCATCGTCACCGCCGGGGGCAAGAACGTGGCCCCGGCCGTCCTGGAGGACCGGCTGCGCGCGCATCCGCTGGTCAGCCAGAGCATTGTGGTGGGCGACGGCCGCCCCTACGTCGCCTGCCTGGTGACTCTCGATGAGGAGGCGCTCGAGGCATGGAAGGGGCGGCGCCCGCAACTCGCCTCGGCCAGCCTGGCCGAGCTGGCCGAGAACCCCGACCTGATCGCCGAGATCCAGGCGGCAGTGGACGACGCCAACAAGGCAGTGTCCCGGGCGGAGTCCATCCGCCGGTTCCGGGTGCTCCCGGTCGATTTCACCGAGCAGGAGGGCTATCTGACGCCGTCACTCAAGGTCCGTCGCGGCGCGGTCAGCAAGGACTTCGCCGCGGACATCGACGCCCTCTACGCCTGACGAGCGGGCACGGCTGGGCTGGCCTGCGGCCCAGTACAGCGGCCCAGTGCAGCGGCCAGTGCTGCCGCCCAGTACAGCGGCCCAGTGCTGCCGCCCCGTGCGGCGCTGCACGTGCGGCGGGTCAGCCCGCCAGGATCTGCTCCAGCCGCCTGGCCACCAGGTCCCAGCGCCATTCACGGTCCACCCAGGCCAGGCCTTTCTCGCCCATGGCCCGGGCTCCGGCGGGGTCGGCGAGCAGCTCGGTGAGCCGCGCCGCGAGGGCCCTCACGTCGCGCCCCGGGACCACGTAGCCGGTCTCGCCGCTGAGCACCGCGTCGGGCGCGCCCCCGGAGTCGCCCGCGATGACCGGCAGCCCGGTCGCGGAGGCCTCCAGGTAGACGATGCCCAGGCCCTCGACGTCCAGGCCGCGGCGGCGGGTGCGGCAGGGCATCGCGAACACGTCGCCCGCGTCGTAGTAGGCGGGCAGTTCCCCGTCCGGCACCTGGCCGGTGAACACGACCGAGTCCGCGACGCCGAGCTCGCGGGCAAGCTGGCGCAGACGTCCGGTGGCCGGGCCGCTGCCGACCAGCAGGAGGACCGGATCACCCGCGGCCCGGACCAGTGGCCAAGCCCGGATGAGAGTGTCCTGGCCTTTGCGCTTGACCAGCCGGGACACGCAGACCACCACGGGCCGCCCGGCCAGGCCGAGCCGGTCACGGATGGCGGCGCCGCCCGCACCCGGGTGAAACGCCGCGGTGTCCACGCCCGGGGCCAGCCGGGCCATCCGGGCCGCCGCCGCGGGCGACAGGGCGCGGGCCAGGCGAACCCGGAAGTACTCGCCGAGGTAGGTGACGACGTCGACCGAGTTACCAATCCGGCGCAGCAGGCTGCGGGCGACCGGCAGCGCCGCCCAGCCCGCCTCGTGGCCATGGGTCAGGGCGACGATCCGCCGGGCCCCGGCCGCGCGGAGCGCGGGAGCCAGCAACCCCAGCGGTGCGGCCGCGCCGAACAACACGGTGTCACAGCCGTGCTCGGTCAGGGCCTGGACCGCGCGGCGGCGCACCGAGGGCACCGGCAGCATCAGCGAGGTGGGATGGCGCAGGACCGTGAACAGCTGCTGCTGGTCGAAGTCGGCGGCGCCCTCCCAGGCGGGGGCGTACACGACGACCTCGCCGGGAGGCAGGCGCAGGGCCAGGGCGTGCACGAACGACTGGATGCCGCCGGCCCGCGGCGGGAAGTCGTTGGTAACGATCAGGATCTTTGCCATCTGGGGAGGATCATAGCGGCGCCCCCGGAACGTTCCCGGGAGCGCCGCTCGATCGCTGCCGCCGTCGCCGTGGCTCAGGGCCTCGCGGCGCTGTCCAGGTTGGCGGAGTACCAGCCGGACAGCGGCACCTTCTCCACGTCCTCGCCGGTCTGCGGCGCGTCGATCAGGTAGCCGCCCCCGACGTACATGCCCACATGGCCGTCACCATCGAAGAAGAGCAGATCGCCAGGCTGCAGGTCGTTGGTGGAGACGGCCGGAAGGGCCGCCACCTGCTCGTAGGTGGTGCGCGGGATCGCGACCCCGGCGGAGGCCCAGGCCGCCTGGACGAGCCCGGAGCAGTCGAACGTGCTCGGCCCGGTCGCCCCGTACACGTAGGGATCACCCAGCTTGGAGTAGGCGTAGGCCACGGCCTGGCCCGCGGCGCCGCTGACCGGGACGTTGTCCGTCGCCTTCGTGCTGCCGCCGACGCCGGGCGTGGTCGTGGCGGCCACGGTCTGCTGCTGCTGCGCGGTAAGCGTGGCCAGCATGGCCTTCTTCTGGGCCAGCGACTTGCCGATCGACTTCTTGCGGGCCAGGCGCTGCGCGTCGAGGCTCGCGATCCCCTGCTCGGTCCGCCGGGCGGTGAGCTGGGCGCCTTGGAGCTGTTGGGCCGCCTGGATGAACTCGTTCACCTGAGCGGACCGGTCGCTCGACAGCTGCAGCAGCACCGATGCCTGGCTGAGCACGGCCTGGGGGTTGTCGGAGGTCAGCAGGGCGCCTATGGACGTCATGGTGCCGTTCTCGTAGGCGGTCGAGGCGATGGCCGCGATCTGGCTGCGCATCGACTCGAACTTGGCCCGGTCCGTCCCGATCTCACGGTTGACCAGGGTGAGGCGCTGCTTAGCGTTGCTGAGCTGCTGCTCCGACTGGTCGTACATCTGGACCGCCTGGTCCTCTTCAGAGGTGAGCCGGTTCACCGACTTCTGGACCTGGCCGACGGTCGGCTTCGGCGCGGCTCCGGCGGAACCGGCGAATGTGGCCAGGGCCCCGGCGGCGGCCACGGTGGCCCCGATGGCCAGCCCGCGGCGCCACACCGACTTGCCCCGGACCGACATGCGCGAGCGCGCAGGCTCGGCAACTGGACGCGTACTCACGTACGTGATCACGCTCCTTCTTCCACTCCGCCTACCGGGTGAGCTGACGGGTTCGGGCTGTGGAAGATGCCCTACGGCCGGGTCACGGTACGGCCGACCGCATCGCGATGACCGCGATGCGGCAAACCATGGCGCGACCTGGCCGATTCACCCCTGAAGGACTCTGGTCCAGGGTTGGTCCCGGGACAGTCCTCCGGTGGGTCCCCGGCTCTCCGGCTGGCCGTTGCCAGCGCGAAGACTCGGCGGTGGCCGGTCGCCGTCACCAAAGTGGTGGCTGGGGAGCGAACCGACCGGGGCTGACACTAGTGAAGGCCACCAGGGGAATTCAACCGCTTCGCGAACTCCCGTAACCTGCTTGACCATCGCCAGGCGTTTCTGGTCCCGCAGATTGCCTACCGGGCCGGGGTTCCGGCCGCCGCAGCCGGGGCCGGCGCGGCGGGCCTTCTCCAGGATGCGGGCGTGTCCCGGTCAGAACGCGGGGCGTCCGCCGGCAGGGTACGGGCGGTGCCCCGTCAGGGCACGGGCGTGTCCCCATGGGTACGGGCGTGTCCTGGTCACGGTGAGTGCCTGTCCCAGTCTCAGGACGCTTTAGCCGACGGGCGCAGCAGGAGCGGCGAGACCAGCCGCGCGTCGGCGAGGACACGGAGCGCCCGCCGCTCGGCGGGATCGAGATCGGCCACCTGCTCCCCGTCGGCGAGCAGGGCGGTGACGACGCAGTCCGGGCAGGCG
>Ga0187851_10002123_pt1 | contig 17950 bp, 17 predicted proteins | sample June2016WEW_6_10_FD_132997 | JGI IMG/M metagenome (GOLD analysis project Ga0187851, IMG submission 132997) | Peatland microbial communities from SPRUCE experiment site at the Marcell Experimental Forest, Minnesota, USA - June2016WEW_6_10 | ecosystem: Environmental > Terrestrial > Soil >...
GCTGCTCCTCATCGGTATCCTCTGCGGAGTCGCCGCCTCGCTGGCCGCGGGTCGCCTGGTGACGGGCCTGCTCTACGGAATCCAGCCCAACGATCCGCTGCAGGTGGGAGCGGCCGTGTTCATCCTGGCGCTCGCGGCCGGACTCGCCGCGTATCTGCCGGCCCGGCGCGCGGCCCGGCTTGACCCGATGGCGGCGCTGCGCGAAGAGTGAGGCCCGCGCGGGCGTCTGGGCTCCGGGAGTTCTCTGCAATTCCTCCCGGCATCCAGCTCGCGCCGCAATCCGCAACCGCGGCGTCAGGCTGAACCCATGGCCGGCATCGGATATCCCTATTGACACTCGCGGCGCGGAAGCGCATTATATCCGTAACGGATATATGGAACCCCTGACACCCGCTGTTTTTCACATTCTGCTGGCGCTGGCGGACGGCGAAAAGCACGGCTATGGCATCATGCTGGAGGTCCGCGCGACCACCCGTGGCCAGCTCGTCCTCGGTCCCGGGACGCTCTACGGGACGATCAAAAGGCTGCTCCAGGCCGGGCTGATCGTCGAAAGCGCCGAACGCGAAGACCCAGGTATCAACTCCGAGCGGCGGCGCTATTACCGCATCACACCGCAGGGGCGCGTGGCGGCGAAAGCCGAGGCTGAGCGGCTCCAAGCGCTGGTCCAGGCGGCCTGCGCGAAGTCGCTGCTCAAGCGCCCGCGGACGGCGGCGGGGGGCGCATGACGATCTCGGAGCGAGTTTATCGGCTGATCCTGAAAGCGTATCCAGTCGAGTATCGGCGCGAGTTCGGCGAGCCGATGCTGCAGTTGTTGCGGGACCAATTGCGGGAATGCGGTTCCGAGCGATCATGCGTGGTTCGGTTGTGGGGCCGGATCCTGGCCGATACCCTGCGCACGGCCCCAGCTATCCATTTGGAGTTGCTCGCAAGCTCTGGAGGTGGCATGATGCGGCCTCGAACGACGCTGGCTGTTCTTTCGACGTTGCTCTTCACTTGGTTCGGCCATCAGGTTGTAGCACGCGCCTTCTGGGGCATTCCAAACGCGCATTCCTTTGCCAAGGTGCACAGGCCATCCGAGTGGCCCGAGAGATTGATCTACGACATAGCCGCGCAGACAGTCGCCGACTCGCTCACAGTGGTTTTCGCAGTGGCGCTGTTCCTCCTGATTATGAGGAAGTTCAGTGCTGGGAGACTTTCCCGGGGCGCTCTGGTGGCTGTCCCAATTGTTGCCGCTGGCGTCACCGGCCTGGAGTTTCTGTTTGCGCGGCAGCCTCCGAGGCTCGAGATCTACGTCGCTTGGTTTCTGCCCCTGCTTCTGGGCGTGGTGTCGGGGGCCTGGGCAGGGAGTGCAGGGGGCCAGGGGCGGGATGAAGCGGGGCGAGGCCAAACCTTGCGTCCGATACACTGACCGATATCAGCGCTACACGCATTAGGTTCGCCGTTGGAAGCAGGTGTCTCGACGATCATCGGACGCCTGAACGTATGTCTGCAATGTACGAAGGAAGGGGCGACATGTAATGTCGATTTTGAAATGGTTTTCAAGTTTTCGGCGTTATCTGCTGATTTGGTTCGCAGCAGTCTTGATTGCCGGTTGTGCGGGCGCCTTTCAGGGGTCGGGATGCGACAGCTGGACTGGGGTTTGCCAAGCTCGCTGTGGCAGTCGTAGCAGCAGCGACTGTGGCGATTTCCCGAACACGTGTCAATGGGAGGTTTGCAGCCAGTATGCGGCCCAGCTGGGCCAATACCAGCAGCTCCAAAATTGTTATATCTCAGGTATAGGATATCCCTATACGGATACGTGTGTTGTGACTAGTTGCGGTGTGTCGTGGTGCCCATGCGTTGGCATAGGCCCGTGCGGACCTTTTTAGGTTGGCACCCACGGGATTAGCGAAGTGAGGGATTTATCATGAAAAGCAAATCGCTATTTACGCTTGCGATCGTTACTAGCAGCATCGCCGTGTTTCTCTTAGTACGCGAATTCTATGCACAGTCATCCATCATTCCCGCTTTCACTGTGCAGTACACTGAGCGCGCCAGCAATTACACCACTGGCAAGAGCGTGTATAAAACGGGCACCTATGCGAGGCGCGCCGATGGGTCCACGGGGCAGGTGGATATGCACCATGGCCCCGGAGGAGAAATCAATGTCACTCGGAAGATTGCTTTGGTTCCCGAAGGGCAGCGGGTCGTGGTTGCTGATGCGGCCGAGGTGAAGACGACTTTCCCATGGGCTGGCGCTTCTGACTCACTCAAGCATATTTCTTCGGATTCGACCTGTGGCGCCACCCCGGACCAGCCGGTTGTGGGGTACGGGGAGTTCCTTGGCGTGAGGGTCGTCAAGCTCGTTCGTGACACCGGCGACCGGCGATTGGAGACCTGGCATGCGCCGTCTCTGGGCTGTTACGTGCTGTGGCACCACATCGATTTTCGGGGCGCTGGTGGCAAGGTGACGGATTTCGACGAATGGGCCACGACCTCGATTACGATGGGCGAGCCGAGCCCGGAGTTGTTCCAGGCACCGCACGAATATCAGGAGGTGAAGCCATCCGACATGGAGCTAGCGGTGCGGGCACATTTCGGCAAGGAATGTACCGAGTGCGCCAACGTTAAATGGAAAAGGCAGGACGATCTTTATCTGCGTCTGAGACAGGCCAAGAGTTTAGCGCAGAAGTAGCCTGGTTCCAGGGCCTGAAGACGAGTTCTCTTGCGCCGGATTGAATCGTGGTCGCAAATCACGTTACACTCGCACTCGGTTAGACCACTGACGAGAGTGACCGTCTGGTCGAACATCGAATTGGTCTCGGACGGCGACGAGGGCACCCCCACACCGACTTGGCAAAAGCCACCGAGATCTGGCGCTGCGGAGCGAGCAGGTGGTGCTCGCTCCGCAGTACTTTCTTTGGGGGAATCAAATACCGAAGAGGCGGAGACGTACCCGCGGCGGGCCCGCTGGAGCCGCTCGGCGCGGGCAAATCAGACAAACGGCTCCGATGGAGGCGATTGGATTTACAATGGATAGCGGCCGGGACGTCACAACGGAATTCGGCGTTTTGATCGGCGTTTTGAATGGTACCCCTGGTCAGCAATCCGGGAGCCAGAATGGACGTCCTGGATTCCAGATCATCGAGCCCGATTGAGGATCACAACAGGTCATGTCCAAACTGAGTTTGTTCCTCGCCATTTTTTCCGTTCTCGCTTGCGCCCAGGAGACGCCCTCCGCCGCGGACGCGGCGAAAAAAGCGGTCATCGAAGGCGTGGTCGTGAACGAGATCACCAAGGAGCCGATCCGCCGGGTGGAGATCAGCCTGATGAAGCAGGGCAAGTCGGGCGGCCTGAGCGCCATGGCCAACGCCTTGTCGGCGGTCACCGATGCCGCTGGCAAGTTCCGAATCGAGAACATCGACCCCGGGGATTATTCGCTGATGCTGCGCAAGGGCGGCTTCCTCATGCCCCGCGCCTATTACGGCATGTCGGCGCGCATTCTGAAGCTCACCGAAGGCGCGTCGCTCACGGGGCTGCGGTATGCGCTGCGCCCGCAGGCGATCATCACCGGGCGGGTGCTGGATGACGAAGGCGAGCCGGTGCAGAATGTTTTCGTGATGCTGCTGCGGTACCGCTATGACCGTGGCGCCAACCGCGCGACGCAAGGCGTGCGGCCGCAGCAGACCAACGACCGCGGCGAGTTCCGGTTCACTGACGTGCAGTCGGGCAAGTATTATCTGCTGGCCGATGTCCGGCGCATGGGGATGACAGGCGGTGCACCGCCGGATGCGCCGTCCGCGGCGAACGCCCCGCGAACCGCCTTTGTTTCCACGTACTTCCCCAACGCGCCCGAGTTTGCCCAGGCCGCCGCGATCGAGGTCCAGCCAGGGCAGGAGCTCTCCGGCCGGGACATCGCCTTGCGCAAGGAGAAGGTGGTCAAGGTCAGCGGCAAGGTGGTGGATGCGAGCGGCGCGCCGGCCAAGAACAGCTCGGTCAACCTGACGCCCGTAGAGGGCGCGCTAGGCGTTGGTGGCGTGTTCGCGCCGGTCGACGAGAAAGGCGCCTTCTCGTCGGACAAGGTTCCTCCGGGACAGTACAACGCTCAGGGCTTCCATTGGAGCGGCGAAGTGAGCGAGCAGAGTGCCGCGGTCCAGGTCGCCGTGGGCGATGCGGGCCTGGAGGGCGTCATTCTGCAGCTCCAGCCGTCGCTGGAAGCTAAGGGCGCGTTCGTCCTGGAAGGCTCCGACCGGAAAGACTTCGACTTCGCCGGCTTCTCGGTCAATCTGCGGTCCGTGGGTGGGAATGACTCTTACGGCGGCTATGGCCAAGCCAAGACGGATGGCACGTTTTCCTTGTCCCAGATCGCCCCCGGTCGTTATACGCTGCATGCCAGTGCGGGAGCGGGCGAAGGCTACGTCAAGGCGATCCTGCTGGGCAGTGAAGATATTTACGGCAAAGAAGTCGACGGCTCCGCGGTTGCGGCGGGCGGCCTGAAGATTGTCATCCGCCTGGATTCCGCCGCGCTGAGCGGCACGGTGGAGATCCCGGATGAACGAAAAGCGGCGCTGCGTGCGCCGACCGTCGTGCTGTTGCCAGCCGACGCCCACTTGCGCGATGCCGACCGGAGCCACGTCGCCCAGCTCAACCAGAACAACGGGTACGAGCTGAAAAACCTCCGTCCGGGCGACTACATCGCGTTCGCGTTGGAAGCATGCGACTATGCCTCGCTGCAAGATCCGGAGGTGTTGGCCGCCATCGCCGGCAAGGGCACGAAGGTCACGCTCGCGGCCAATGAAGCAAAGAGCCTGGATCTGAAGATCCTGCCCTGGCCGGAGCAGTTCGCGGACCGCATCCAATAGCGGCGCGCCATTTCACCATGCAAACACCGTGTTTGACGCGGGGGAAACGCGGTTTTTTGCGTGGTTTTTGCGCTTCGGCGTAATCATGGTTTTCTAAAGGACTTAGCGAGATTTCACCACGAATTGCCGCGCGCCGGCCCCGTGCGTTCCGCGTGGTGCCGCGCCGGCGCGCACGCGGATGACGCGGGCGTAAACGGCGGTCAAACCCGCTGGCAGCGCGGGCAGTAATGCGTACCCCGCTGGGCCACGACCATGCGGCGGATGGCCGTCCCGCAGCCGGGGCAGGGCTGGCCTTCGCGCCCGTAAACACGGTGCGCCAACTGGAACCAGCCGCGGCGCCCTTCGGCGTCCACGTAATCCGAGATTGAGGAGCCGCCGGCGGCAATCGCCTCCGCCAAAACCTCTGCCACGGCCTGGTGCAGCCGCGCCAGCCGCGCCGGACCGAGCCGCGCTGCCGGCGTCAGCGGGTGAATGCGGGCGCGGTGCAATGCCTCGTCCACATATATGTTGCCCAGGCCGCTCAGGATTCGCTGGTTCAGCAGCAGCGGCTTCACGCGGCCCCGGCGCCCGCGCAGGCGCGCGGCAAACTCCGCCGCATCGAGGTCCAGAGCGTCCGGACCCAGGCGGCCGACGTCGTCCGGAGGCGCGCTGCTCCATAGCAGCCGGCCGAACTGCCGCGGGTCGTCGAACACCAGCGTGTGGCCGTCGTCGAATTCGAGCAAGGCACGGGTCCAGGGCGTGCGCGGAGCGTCGATCAGCAGCCTCCCCGTCATCCGCAGATGGATCCTCATCCAGCCTGTATCGAGAGGAAAAATCAGGTACTTGCCCTTGCGCCGCACCTCGATAATCCGGCGTCCGCTGAGCGCCGCGGCCATGGCATCCGGCTCGCCGCCCGCCGCCAGCGGAGAGAGGTAGCGGGCCTCGCGGATCACGCGTCCGGTGACGCGCGGCACCAGCGTCCGCAGCACGGTTTCGACTTCCGGTAATTCGGGCAATTTAGGGGATCTCCACGAAAACGTCGTCGCCTTCGACCTGCACGCGATAGCGCCGCAGCCGGATCTCGGGATTAAAGTCCAGAGCGCCATCGGCGACGCTGAATTCCCAGGCGTGCCACGGACAAATAATGCGGCCGTCCACGAGATTGCCCTGCCCCAGCGGGCCGCCGTGGTGCGGACACACGCCGTCGAAGGCGTGAATCCGCCCCGCGTGGTTGCACAGCGCGATCGCCCGGCCCGCCGCCTGCCGCTCCACGAGAGTGCCCGGCGTGAGTTCACCCACAGCGGCAATCCGGACCAGAGCCATCGCATCGACCATGGTCCCACGGTTCTTTGTCTTGCGTCGCGATTGAGTCGCGTGCTCGCCACGGAGATGCCCATCGGCCTGCGGCCCACGAGTCGTGATGAAACCCAGGCAGAATCGACCATCGTGTGAGTCCCCATGGCCTGCGGGCCGACTAGAGAAATGAAGGCCGGCGGATGACTTTCGAAGGAGCAGAGAGGAAACAAAGGTCGGCGGATGACTTTCGAAGGAGCAGAGAGGAAACAAAGGCCGGCGGATGAGTTTCGTGGGAGCAAGGAGGAAATGAGGAGCGAGGTGAGCAGCATCAGCGCGCCGAATCGCCATTCTGGCCGCGGCTAGGCGGACTCGCGCCTGGTGTGGCATATTGAAATGAGGCGCCCGCGCGCCGGTCCCACATCCGGGCCACCCTAGCTCAGCTGGTAGAGCGGCTGATTCGTAATCAGCAGGTCGCCGGTTCGATCCCGGCGGGTGGCTCCATCCATTTAAATCACTTACAGTTCACTGGACCACGGGCTTCGGCCGTACTTTGGGTGATGCTTTGACGTAGCCGCGGGGCTTGGCCGTGATGTTCAGGACCTCAACCGCCTCACGTTTAGCGGCCATGCGGATGTGCGGGTAGTGCTCCATCCTTTATCGGCTGAGGTGGCCCATCAGCGCGAGCATTGGCGCAGACGGCATCTGGAGGAGAGGATGCAATTGGGAGGATCTAAGCAAGGCCAGTGGGTGCATACTGAGGAGAACCTGGGTCCCAAAGCGGGAATCCCGGCTGAACACCAACCCTTTGGCAGTCCGTGCTTTACGGGCTTTTTTCAGTGATGGCATCAGGAAAGGAAGATCCAAATGAACGTGAAGGCCTTTGCAGTTGCCGCGGGAATCGTGTGGGGATTCCTGCTCTTCGTGTTTACTTTGGTGGAGGCCGCGCGCGGCGTGGGGCACACCCTGGAGCTACTGTCGTTCTGGTATCCCGGGTATTCCATCACCTATTTGGGAAGTGTGGTCGGTCTGGTTTATGGAATCGTCAGCGGGGCACTCATCGGCGCGGCCTTCTGCTGGCTTTATAACCGATTCGTCGGGGCGTTCAGCGAGCCGAAAGGGCAATCAGCCTGAGACACCGCATTTTGCATGTTCGCGGGCGCGATATTGAAATGCAAAACCGGGGTTGATTCCGGTCAAGTCACTTTCTTTATCCAATACTGAGGATGCAGCCCACCGAGGGCCGGCTTGGCTTCGATACCCGTTTCAGCATCGCCCTCGTCCCCGCCATCTTGCCCAGCGTAAACTGGGCTCGCTTCAGATCGCCCCTTGAAGGCGTCACCTGATCGGTCTTTAGGAGTGCTGTCGGACGGGCAGGGACTCCGAGAGGGAGGCATCTCGCGGCGGATCGCGTTTCGCGGAGCTCCTGCGCGGGCTGCACGTCACGGACGAGCCGCGGTCGAGCCCTTGCTGCCGGCCAATTGTTCGATGCGGCGCGCCATCTTCTCGCGCAACGCGAACAGCTCTTCCAGATTTCTTGAGAAGGCCTGGACGTCCACCACCATGCTCTTGGCGGCGTTATCGGCAAAGGACGCGTCTCCGAGCGACTTCAACAGCCACAGATACTCGTAGTCTTCGATGCCTTCGCGCAGCAATTCGAAACGAATCGAAGAAACCGGCCCATCGACGTTGGCCTGCCCGGTGTTTTGCCGGGTTTCGCTGCCTGGGTAGATCAGCGAACCTTCGCCGTTCAATACGCGCCCATCGCTACAGAAATAACCGCTCATGAAGGTGACCGCGTCGGTCCAGGGGCTCTTCACTTCGGACCAATGTTTCATGTCCCAGTAGAGGATGCCCTGCATGCCGTAGCGCCACGTGATCCACGGCACCATGACAGGGTCCATGGCCGGCGCGTCGATGAAATAGTTGGGTTGCGGGTAGGCCTGGTCGCAGGAAATGTACCAGCTCATCTCGCCGCCCCGGGCCTGTTCTTCGCGCATGGCGTCCTTGATGGCGATGCCGTTCAGGTCGTTGCCGTGAATGGAGAAGTTATTGACGAATCCGCGCAGCGTGCCCCATTCGGGGTGCTGCGGCACGGGAGTTTTGGTGGCTAGAAAGGGAACTCCGGGCGCGGCTTCGTGCACCAGCGTGGCCCACTTGCGGGTTTCCTCGAAGTCGTGCGCGTTGTCGGGTTCATCAATCGGGCTGTTGAAAACCAGGCGGTCGAGCCAGCCGTTCTCGCGATAGTAATCGCTCACCTGCTTGAGGTACGACTTGGCGAGTAGAGCGGTCTCGGGGGTTAACTCCTCCGATCGCGACCTGCGGAACACAGCCCGGGGCGCCGACTCCAGAATCACGCGCTTGGTTTTCCACTGCTTCATGTAGAGGTCGTATGCCGCGGCGTCGAAACTGAGCGTGACGGCGTCGCCCGAGACCTTGATCTGCGGCTGCAGCGGCTCGTTGAACCACGGCTCCATGCGGCTGGCATAGAGGAAGGCATGGTAGTTGCGCAGCAATGCTTTGGCTTCGGGCGAGCCAGGGGCGACGTGATGGGCGGCGGCAAGGCCCGCCCCGGAGACTCCCATATAGGTGATGAGATGGGTCTCCGCGGGCAGCGCGAAATTGTAGACCTTCAACCGCAGGTTGAGCTTGTCGATCTCCTGGCCATTCTGCGTAACGCGGATGGTACCGGCATAGTCGCCGGCGGGGAGGTCGGGAGGCGTGATGACGTCAATCCATATGCCGCGGTTGCGAACGGCTTCGCGGAACGGCGCCGCCATGCCGAACGGATCTGTCAGCGGGGCCAGCGCGTCCGGCCAGAAGCCGGTCTCTCCGATCGGACTGGATTTGCCGGGGCACAGGATGACGTGCTCGAAATACAGCTTCACGTGGTCGCGGGCGAGGCGGCCGGCACCGGAAACCAGGTCGCTGGCTTCCACGAAGAAACCGGAAGCGGCGGGGTGATAGCGGTCCGGGGGCGGCGGAACGGTGATCACGATTTGAAAGGGAACGTGTTCGTTTTTCGCCCCGGCAATGGAGATGGTCTTGGTGCTCTTGTCCCACACCAGGTTGCGGGCCTGCACATGGTCGTCGGGGCGGACCTTGACGGCGCTCGGGACGGCCCAAACCTCCGCTGAGGGCGTCTGCGCCAGGGCGGCGAGGCCGCTCAGCAAAAACGCGGCAACGAAAATCGGTTTCATCTGGAACCTCTCATTCTGGCTGCGCCGGCAAACGGACAGATCATCCACTGGCGCAGAGACTCATCCGCACCCAAGACGATGCAACGGCCATCTTCACAAGCGGCAACGGCTTCTATCTGGACGGAGCGCCAGGTGATCCCCTGCACGATTCCATTGGCATTCATGGCAGCCTCGGCGTCTGAGAAGTCCGTGAAGCCGCGCTTGGGGTCGCAACGCCTGGCGCCTGCGGAGACTATTATGCAGGGATATCCATTCCGACTTCCGGAACCTGTTCAGTCTACACCCGGGCACCATCCTTCGCTCCTGCGTATTGCATTATGTCTTCGGTGAGCCGCCGCGCCGACCAGCAGGCCCGCCGTGCTTGCGCCGAGATTGCCGTAGGCGCGCCGGAAGGAGTCGGGGGATGATGTCTCTCTCTCGTTAACGCGCTTCCAGCGCGTCCCAGGTGCGCTCTGCCACGTTCGTAGCTGGGCTGCGCGCCGCGGAGTAGAATCGGGCGCGGAGGAGTGCTCCATATGTCATTCGACTTCACGACGCTCATCATCATCGTCCTGTTTGCAGCGGTTCGGCGTTCGGACGCACATCGCACTGGTCGCGTGAGACGATCTCAAGAGAAGCTGCGCGAATCGTCCTATCTACCGCCGCCTGGTGAGTCTAGGATTTCAGTGTTCGCATTCGGGAGCACGCATGCACAACGGAAAGATCAATATCGCGATCGTCGGACTGGGTTTTGGCAAAGAGTTCATTCCGATTTATCAGGCCCATCCGGCCACGAATATGTACGCCATTTGCCAGCGCACGCGAGGACTGCTGGACCAGGTCGCCGCGCAGTACGGTGTGGCCGTCGGCTACACGAGTTTCGAAGAACTGATAGCGGACCCGCTTGTGGACGCCGTGCACATCAACTCGCCGATTCACCTGCATGCGCCGCAGAGCATCGCGGCATTGAAGGCCGGCAAACACGTGGCCTGCACGGTGCCGGCGGCGACTTCGGTGGACCAGTGCCAGGCGATTGTCCGCGCAGCCGAGGAGGCCGGACGGAACTACATGATGATGGAGACCGCGATCTATACACGCGAGTTTCTGTTTATCCGCGAGTTGTACGAGACCGGGCGCATCGGGCGCGTGCAGTTCATGCGCGGATGCCACCAGCAGGAGATGGCGGGGTGGCCCGGGTATTGGGAAGGTCTGCCGCCGATGCACTACTCGACGCACGCGGTGAGCCCGTGCCTGGCGCTGGTGAAGGGTGAGGCGGAGCAGGTGGCGTGCTTCGGGTCGGGCTCGATCTCGCCGGCGCTCGAGGCGAAGTACGGATCGCCGTTCGCGGTGGAGAGCGCGTTGTTCAAGGTGCGCGGCGAGCAACTGGCGTTTGAAGTGACGCGCTCGTTGTTCGAAACGGCGCGGCAGTACATTGAGAGTTTCGACGTGTACGGCGACAAGGCGACGTTTGAATGGACGGTGATCGAGAACGAGGATCCGGTGCTGCACGTGGGCGAGAAGCCGGAGCGCGTGAAGGTGCCGGACTTTGCACGGCTGCTGCCGCAAGAGATCGGGCGGTTCACGACGAAGGGCGTGTACGACGACCAGCACGCCCACCTGTCGTTCATCCAAGGCGGCGGCCACGGCGGGTCGCACCCGCACCTGGTGCAAGAATTCGTGTCAAGCATCGTGGAACGGCGACCGTCGTTTCCAAATGTATATCAGTCCTTGAACTGGACCTGCGCGGGCATTTGCGCACACGAGTCGGCGATGCGGGGCGGCGCGATAGTGAAGTTGCCGGTATTCACGCGGACCGCGTAAACAGGGGCTAAGAGGGAGTTTGAGAATGGCGGCACGATGGATCGATCCGGAGCTGGCGGGCTATCAATTTCTGTGGGCGTCGATTCGCACGGGACCGGTGGAGGTTTACCTCGTGGACGCCGCCGGCGGCGATGTCACGAACCTGACGCGGCAGCGCACGGCGGATTCGCACTACGCGGCGTGGTCGCCGGACGGAGGGCAGGTGACGTTTACGTCGGACCGCGACGGGACGCACAACCTGTACCGCATGGACGCCGACGGGCGCAACGTGCGGCAACTGACGCACGAGACGGCGCCGGTGGTCGCGGGCATGCAGAGCCTTCCTGCGGACGGGCAATGGATTTACTTCGGGCTGTTCGGCAAGAGCGAAGGACCGCTGATGTGCCGCATCCGGCCGAACGGCGGTGAGTTTCGCGTGATCGGTATAGGCGTCGATCCCGCGGTCTCGCCGGATGGAAATGAAATTGTGTATGCGCGGCAGCTTGCCGATGGCCACTGCCTGTTCGCGGCACGGGTGGACGGGACGGGTGAGCGGCAGTTGACGGAAACGCCGAACGCATTCTTCGGCATGCACCCCACGTGGACGCCGGATGGAGATGCAATTCTCTACGCTGATCGCGTGGGCGAAGCGCTGGAACTGTTCCGCATCAAGCCCGACGGCAGCGCGCGGCGGCAGTTGACCGAAATGAAGCAGGCGGCGACGTCGCCGGCGGTGTCGCCGGACGGCAAATGGATCAGCTTCCGGGTGTGCGATGAAGTGTATTGGAAGGACGCGGCGGCGAGCCAGCGGGCGTACGCCGAGCGGCGCAGCGACAAGCGGCCGGTGTGGGTGATGACCCCGGAAGGCGGGCAGGCGCATGTGGTGGAGACGATGCGCTACCACACGACGATTGACGGCAGCCGGGCGCCGATGAGGATGAAGCGCTGAAATTCGCCGTGAACGCCTGGCGGCGTACCGCGTAGCGACGAGTATTTTGTGAGCGCGCGCCTCGATCGGCTATACAATAGCCCCAGCGCGTTGTATGCGACGGCAGGTCGGAGCGAGGCCCGTTGCGCGGTATTTCCAGCATCTCCTACGAGGACGCATTTTCCGTAATCGAACCGCAGATTGCCGAGGGTGTGCACGTTTATCCGTTCGACGACGAATGCCCTCTGGACGTGCGTTTCCTCAAATTCGGGCGCAAGCGCGATATCCGGCTGAATCGCCACGAGTACTTCGAGCTGCTGTTCGTGCGCTCAGGCGAAGTCGTCTATCAGGTGCAGGACCGATCGTTCCACATGGACCCCGGCGACCTGTTCGTCATGGGCAGCAGCCTATGGCACCGCATGAGCGACTACCCGCGCGGTTCAGTGAAGGCGGCGGTTCTCTACTTCCTTCCCGGACTTGTGCAAACCAGTGCGGCTCCCGGCGAGGCGCTCGAACTGCTGCGCCCGTTCATAGTCCAGGACGATGGGTTCCCGCATATCATTCCCGCCGCCACCGGCATCCCTCGCCAGACCTTTGGTCTGATGTGCAGCATTGCCTCGGAACTGCCGGCATCCACGCCTCCGAGCCGGCTGATTGCCCGAACTTACTTGCACACGGTGTTGGCGTTGGTGGCGCGGCACTATGCTTCCTATCGCGGCACGGATAAGGCGCATCAGCGGCGGCAGCACGATCTCAGCCGGCTGCGGCCGCTGTTTACATTCATCGATGCGAACTACAGCGCGCCCCTATCACTGGCGCGCGCGGCCGCATTGCTGCACCTGAGCCGGGCGAGCTTCATGCGCCTGTTCCGCCAGGTCACGGGCGACTCATTCGTGAGTTATCTGAATCGCTTTCGCGTCGCCAAGGCCGAAGAACTTCTGGCCAACACCGACAAGCCCATCGCGGAAATCGGGCAAGAGGTCGGCTTCTATGACCAAAGTTACTTTGGCGCCACTTTTCGCGTCCTGCACAAGATGACTCCGCGCGAGTACCGGCGCCGGATGCAGAACGATTGCGGGAGCCGAGAACGTCCGACGTCGGCGGACTGAGTGGCGCGGCCTCCGGGTCCGTCACGCAACAGGCGGGTGCAGCATCTCATGGATGGCGCTGGAGAGAGTCTCGCGCTCGAATACACGGCGCCAGTCGGGCCGGATGATTTCGCGCAGGCCCCACTGGATGGCGAGCTTCGCCGCGTCCGAAAAGGGCGACTTCTCGGCGCCGAAGCAAATCGCCATGGCGATTTGTGCGTGCCCCGCCATGAAGGCCTGCGCCGCCGCGGGAGGCACGCCGCGATGGATCGCTTCGTCGAGCGATGCCCTCATCAGAGCCGCCGCCGTGGCGACCACCATCTCCGACATCGCCGGTTCCAGGAAGGCGAATTGTTCGGCCGTGACGCGATGCGCCTGATTGACGGGCGCGAAAATCGCGCGGCACAACTCGGTTCCTTCCGCGAATGTTTCTTCGGAACCTTCGACCAGCGCGACGATGATGTCCTGCACCGCGAGGCCGCCGAAGTAGTCGCGCCGCGCTTCCGCGGTGGCCTGCTCGGTGAAGAATGGCGGATGGCAGGGATGCGTAATCATCTGCGAAACGTCCGCACGGCTGGGGAGTTCGCCGATGTAGCTGGCGGCCGCATCGAGCGCAATCAACGCCGCGCCGGGCTTCATTCGCGGCACCGCGGCATGCGAGATCTTGCCGATCGCCGCATCCGGAACTGCCAGCACGATGAAATCGGCCAGCACCACGGCGTCCTCAAACGGCGTGACGTGCAAGCCCGAGGCCGCGAGCGCTTGCGATTTCTCCGCCTGCGTCTCAACCATCAGCACAGAGTACTGCGGATGACGGCCGATCTTCTCCGCCGCTCGCGCGCCCATCTTCCCTCCGGCGCCCACGATAGCTACTGTCTTTTGCATACTCTCTCCTTTCGGCCGCGGCGCACCTAGTTTGGAATGAGGCGCCGCAGATACGCGATGCTTTCGACTGCCCAGGCGTCTTCCAAGGCGATCGTCGCTTCAAGCGCCGGTTGCTCCGGAGGCCACAATTCCAGAATCGCGTTCGGATCGCGTCCCGCCGCGCGCAGAGTTTCGATCAGCCAGGGCAGATCGAGCTGGCCTTTTCCGGCGGGCCGTCCTTCGACGTTGAAGCCCATCATGTGCCATACCCGCAGCACCGCGAAGTCCTTCACGTGCAGGCACAGCGCGTGCCGGACGAGGTGGCGGGCCACCTCGCGCGTCCCTTCCGAAATCGCCAGAGAGTTCACGGTGTCGAGCGTGATTCCGACCCAGGGACTGCCGATTGCGTCCAGAGCCGCGGCCAGCTCAGAGGCCGGAATTCGTGCATTCTCCAGCGCCAGGCGCACGCCCGCCGAGGCCATCAGCGGGGCCAACGCACGCAGTCTGCGCTCGAGTTCGCCGATGGCGGGAATCGATCCATCAGCCAACTCCGGCACCGAACGTAACAACGTCACACCGGCACGCCGTGCTAACGCAATTTGTCCGGCAATGTGATCGCTGTCGATACCGCGGGTTCCGAGTTCGATCTCAATCGCCCACTCGCGCGCACGCCGGACCAGGTCGTCCAATTCGACTTCGCTCATGCTGTCCAAGGGCAGATTCGGCCCGTATTGCACCACGCGCACGCCCAATTCACGGGCCTTCTCGAGCAGCGCCATGGCCGTCATCGGGCTGGCCGGCCGGGCGCCGTCGAAGCCGATCGCCCACATGTACGAGTACGTTCCGATACCGAGCTTCATCCGTGGCCAACTTGCGCGATAATCGCGATCGCCACGATGAGTAGCACCATGCCGGCAGTCGGCAAGCTCCACGCCAGTTCGCCCGTCATCGGGGCGCCTCTTCGCAGTTCCCATCGAGAATCGCGATGGCGTAAGAGTTCAGTTCGAGCGAGAGCCGGCCATCGCGTGAGTCGATCGTCTCGCTCGCGGCGTCGCGCCACGCCTCAGGTTGCTGCATCGCCCATTCGGCGCTATGCTCATCCAATCGCCTGAGCCGCAGCGGCGCCGCGAACATTGCACCCAGCAGCCGAATCCGCCGCGCCTCGCGGCTGAAGTTCGCCACCAGGATCCGACAGCGCGCTCCATCGCAAAGTGCCACGGCATCCGCGGCCAGCGGCGCATCGGACTCGGTTCGCAGGGCAGATCCACCCGCAAATTCACCCGCCGCCGCCAGCACGTGGTAAAGCGGGAAGACGTCGCCGGCGACGGAGGGAAAGCGTGCCGATTGGGAACCCGCCGCGCGCTCCATCACTCCGCGCCAGCCAGTCGTTTCGTAATACGTCACGCTGCTCGCGCCCGCTTCCGCAAGGTATTTCAGACTACCCAGCGTCCAGCACGCGCCGAACAGCGACATCTGCCGCGGGTCCACCTGCGGCGGCAGTTCCGCGAGGCGCGAACTCCGATCCGGCGCGGTCGCATCGGGATTGAAACGCGGTTTGAGCGTCACGGGTGAAACGGCCACTGGCCCATCCCCGCAGATCGCCCGGGCGCTCTCGACCGCTTCGCGCTGCCCAGCCAGGTTCTCCACGAGCGTGTCTTCGTCGAAGGCATGCACCTGCGGATTGAGGCCGAACCAGATTCCGCTAGCACCCCGTATATCGGGCCTATGACGGTTCAGCTCCGCGAAGTGCGCGTTTGTACCCACCAGCACTTCGCCGCCGCTGAGGTCGCGGAGCGACTCGCGCGCCGCTATCGGCAGAGCTCCGTCGATTAGCCAGCGCACAACGCGGCCTTTGGTGATGGAAGCCAGTTCCTCGACAGCTCCATGCTCTGCAGGCGGCATCTGCAGCATGATTTCCAGCGGGACGCCTAGGAGCATCGATTGCTCAACCGCTTGTTGCGCCGTCGCTCGCCACTCGCTCTTTTCAAGCGCGAGGTCCACTCGCAAGTGCGCCAATCTCAGCCGCCGCAGCCGTTCAATGGACCGTGCATCAAGCGGCTCGCCGTGACTCGCGATTGCCAGTCCCAACCGGGGCAGTGGCGACCGGCGGTGCACATCGACGCGGATTTCCACCGCATCGTCGGGCCCAACGTTTGCACCGATCTCTTCCCGAGCGCCCTCGATCGACAGATCCACACTCTGCTGCACTTCGGTGCCCGCGTCGATGGTGGCGGGATAAGCAAATCGCAACGGCGTGGAATAGGTCTTAAACGAAGCGTCGGTCCAGTTGCGCTGGTCTTCCGTTTCGAACTCCTCGCCTGCAAGTCCCACGCGTGACCGGACGCCGGGACTGAGAGTATGCGTGATCGCGCGCAGGCCGAGGAAGGGTTGGTCGGGCGAGATCAGCCGTGGGAACGCACTCTCTTCGACGCTCCCGTCCATATGCTCGAGCGTGCACGGCGCTCCCACGCATTCCGCGAGCGGATGCAGCACGCACCACCCGATCCGGTTGCGCCGGAACGTGGTCAGCGCCTGGCCGTCCATCGTCCAACGAATCGACCCCGACCGATCGCCACGGATGGTAGCGTGCCAGCGAAAGTGGATCTCGTCCTGCTTGTGTTCGCAGTCGTAGGAGATGGCGAATGCGCTGCCGTCGTCTTCCACTTGGTAGTTCGTGATGACGCCGGGCACGGTGCCCCAGTTCTCATCGCGCACGGCCATATACACGCGCCGCAGGACTTCGCGGGCACCTAATCGGATCCAGCGCAATTCGCCATTCTGCAGCGTGGCCGTCAGGGAACCCGCGTGCAGCATCCGCCGAGGCGGCGGCTCATCCTCACGCCCGTATCGTAAGACATTGGCCGAAAGCATAGCGGATCACCTCAATCGAATGGTCTGGCCTTTTTCGGCCGACTCATAAGCGGCGGATACAAGCCGGACCGTTTTCAAATTGTCGTTGGCACGGGTTTCGCCTTGCACTTCTCCGCGCAACGCCCGCAGCAGGTTCGCCTGGCATGGAACGATGCTGGAATGCACGATGTCGTAGGCGGGATCGGCCCACGGAAAGCGCGGTGGCGGAACTTTCCGGACCAGCGTGCCGTTCTTCGTTGTGACCCGAATGCCGAAATCGTGCGTCAACTCGAGCGACCCTCGTTCCGCTTCGACAAATATACAGGTCTCGGGAAACTTGTCTCGCTCGAGGAAGTTCTCCGCGTAGGCGAGTTCCACCAGCACGGTCACGCCGCTGTCCATGTCCAGCATCACGGTCGCGACATCCTCGCCCTGGATGTCGGCGTGGACGCGCACCGTCCGGCAATACAGAGTTTTCGCTTCTCCGAACAGGAACCGCGCCACGTCCAGAATGTGGCTGCCCATGTCGGTAAGAATGAACTGCTTCAGTTGCTTGAGGAATGGCTGGTTGGCATAAACCGGAAAGCCCGATATCATGTCCAGCCGTGCGCGAAAAGGCTTGCCGATCTCGCCGCCGGCCAGAATCCGGCTCACTTCGCGAATCGGCGTTTGCCACCGCCAATTCTCGTTCACATAGAGCGGCACGCCCGCTTGCGCGCAGGTCCGCACCATCTCCTCGGCGATTTCGAGCGATGGCGCCAGCGGTTTCTGGCAGATCGCCGGCAGCTTGTGAGCCGCTGCCAGATGGACGAACCGAGCGTGCGAATCCACGTCCGTGAGGATGTCCACGAAATCGAGGTTTTCGTTTCGCAGCAGTTCTTCGGGGTCATCGTAGACCGCGGGAATGTCGAACTCCCTCGCTAGCGCTTCCGCTTTCGAGCGCGTGCGATTGTAGATGGCGACGCACGTCGTTCCGCCAATCTCACGCCAGCCCGCCAATTGAAAGCGAGCCCAGAAGCCTGCGCCGAACGCCGCGAATCGTAGCTCACTCATTGCCCGGATCCTGCCGCACGGCATCGACCCCGCCGGGGGCGCCAAATCCACGGGCGGCATCATCCAGCACGAGCA
>Ga0187851_10002124_pt1 | contig 17941 bp, 17 predicted proteins | sample June2016WEW_6_10_FD_132997 | JGI IMG/M metagenome (GOLD analysis project Ga0187851, IMG submission 132997) | Peatland microbial communities from SPRUCE experiment site at the Marcell Experimental Forest, Minnesota, USA - June2016WEW_6_10 | ecosystem: Environmental > Terrestrial > Soil >...
AGAAGGAAAAGGGGGCAGCCGGGATTCTCTGCCACTTCGATGAACCACACTTCCGGATCTGAAACGTTGTCAACCATGTCGCCGGTCTAAAGTGTCAACTATGTCCCCGGCCGGTCAATGTTTCGCCCTCCGGGCTTCGGAAATGTACAAACTCCAGCGCCGGGCAGAAGCCCGGCGGCAAGCCGGATGGCTTGGCCCCACATCACCGGCTTCTTTTGTGCGGAGTCAGGTCTGTCGGCCCGGCGTGAGCCCGGGCCGAAGAACGCCGGCTGAAAAGGCGGCGACAAGCCGGAAGGTTTGGCCCTACTTGGACGGCCTATTCGTATCGCAGCACTTCTGCGGGCGTTATGCGGGTGGCGCTTCTTGCGGGGTAGACTGTCGCCAGGAAGCTTACGAAGAGAGCCGCGGCGGCTATCCAGATGCCGTCGTAGGGCCTCGGCTCGAAGGGCACGAAGCTCATCGAGTAGACCGATTCGGAGAGCGGCACCCAGCGGTACTTATCGGCGAAGTAGCAGATGGCGTAACCCACGGTTAGGCCGATGGCGCTGCCCGCGGCCCCGATCAGCACGCCCTGCAGCATGAAGATGCGGCGGATCTGGCCGCGCCGCGCGCCCATGGACATCAGCACGGCGATGTCGCGGTATTTTTCCATCACCATCATCACCAGGGTAATGAGGATGTTGAGGGCCCCCACCAGCTCGATCAGCCCGATGGTGATGACCGTGACCTTGCGCTCCATCTTCAGCGCATCGAGCAGTTGGCGGTTGCGCTCCATCCAGGTGGTGGTGGTATATTTCGCCCCTACGATCTTTTCCGCCTGCGCGGCCACCTGGGGCGCCAGGTTCAGATCGTCCAATTTGATTTCGATCTGGTTCACGACGTCTTGGAGAGACAGCGCCTTCTGCACCGCCGGCAGCGCGGCGTAGGCCCAGTTGTCGTCGATCTCATAGAAGCCGGATGAGAAGACGCCGCTGACGCGGAACGGGCGCACCGCGAAGATGGGACCGAAGGGAGTCAGATTTCCATTCTGAAAAAGCGCGCGGATGCGCGCGTTCAGGATCATACCCGTATCCTGAACGGCATCCGCGCCCAGGAGGATGCCGGGCGGGTCGGCGTCGGGGTCGCGCAAGCGGTCGAGGGACCCCGATTTGAGGTGGCGCAGCGATTCGCTGACGGCCATTTCGGCGTTCACGTCGATGCCCTTGAGGATCACGTACTTGGGCTGCAATCCGCCGGTCAGCAGGGTGGGCGAATAGAGGGCCGGCGAAACGTCGGTGACATGCGGCAGCTTGCGCAGCTTGGCCGCCATTCCGCGCCAGTCTTCGATGCCGTAGCCCGGTTCCTTTTCCATGACGTTGATGTGCGCCATGGCCCCCAGCAGGTTGCGCTGGAGCGTGTTCTTGAAGCCGTTGTTGACGGCCAGCGCGACGACCATCGCCATCACGCCGGCCGCCACGCCCATCACCGAAATCAGGGTGATCACGGAGATCACGGCTTCCTTGCGGCGCGCGCGCAGGTAGCGCCCGGCGATGAACAATTCGAAGGATGTCACTTCTGATCCAGCTCGCGCAGTTGCCGCACCAGGTCGATGGGACCTTCGGGCCGCAGCAGGGGGAAGAGAATCACGTCGCGTATGGAGCGGCAGCCGGTGAGGATCATGGTGAGGCGGTCAATGCCTATCCCCTCGCCGCCGGCGGGCGGCATGGCGTAGGAAAGCGCGCGCACATAATCCTCGTCCATCTGGTGGGCCTCTTCATCGCCGCGCTCGCGCATGGCGAGTTGCATCTCGAAGCGCCGGCGCTGCTCCTGCGGGTCGTTGAGCTCGGTGTAGGCGTTGCCGATCTCCATGCCCGCGGCGTAAATCTCGAAACGCTCGACGAAGGCCGGGTCCTCGGGCTTGTTTTTCGAAAGCGGCGAAGTCTCCACGGGGTAGTCGTAAATGATGGCCGGCTGGATGAGCTGGCGCTCCACGGTGCGCTCGAAAATGTCGGTAAGCGCTTCCCCGGCGGTGGCCTTGCCGGAATGGCGGCGCAGCCATTGGGGGTCGCAAACGTCCTCCGGCGAGGGCTGGCCATCGCCATCCCAGAAGTGGACCACGGCGTCGCGCATGGTATAGCGCTCGATGCGGCTGAAATCGAGCCTGTGGCCTTCGAACTCCACCGTGGAAGAGCCTGTCGCGTCGAGCGCGGTTTGCGCCAGCAGTTCGGCCGAGAAGTCCATCAGGCCGCGGTAATCGGTATAGGCCTGGTAGAACTCAAGCATGGTGAACTCGGGGTTGTGATGGGTGGAGAGCCCCTCGTTGCGGAAGTTGCGGTTGATCTCGTAGACCCGCTCCAGCCCGCCCACCACCAGGCGCTTGAGGTAAAGCTCCGGGGCGATGCGCAGGTAGAGGTCGATATCGAGGGTGTTGTGGTGGGTGACGAAGGGCCGCGCCGCGGCGCCACCATAGAGCGGCTGCATCATGGGGGTTTCGACCTCGATGAAGCCGCGCGCCTCGAGCTGCCGGCGCAGCGAGGAGATCACGCGGGCGCGCGTGAGGAACACCTGGCGCACCTCGGGGTTGGCGATGAGATCCAGGTAGCGCTGGCGGTAGCGGATTTCCACGTCCTCCAGGCCGTGCCACTTTTCGGGCATCGAAAGCAGGGTCTTGGAGAGGAACTCGAGCTTTTCCGCGTGCACGCTGAGCTCGCCCGTGCGGGTGCGGAACAGGTAGCCCTCGACGCCCACGATATCGCCGATATCGAGCATCTTGAAAAGCGCGAAATCGCGCTCGCCCACGGCGTCCTTCTTGACGTAGATCTGGAGCCGCTCGCCATTCTGCTGGAGGTGCGCGAAGCCGGCCTTGCCCATGTGGCGGATGCTCATCACCCGCCCGGCGATGCAAACGCGCATCTCGGGCGTCAGCTCTTCGGCGGTCTTGGCGCCATATTCGGCCAGAATGGCGGGGATGGCGTGCGAATAATCGTAGCGCCGGCCATAGGCCCGGTATCCCAGAGCCTCGATTTCGCGGATGCGCTCCAGGCGCTGCTTCAACAGATCGTCTTCCAGCGACAAATAGGTCTCCTTTGTAAGGAAACTGCTATTATCGCCGATTTCGGGCCGAGTCTCCGCGATTGCCGCCTGCCGGGCGGCTACTCCGGCAGGCCTTCGAGATCGCTCAGGCGCGTTCGTGGATTTCGGCGACTCGGACGAGGGCGCGGATGTTCTCGGCGTCCTGTTTGAGGGCCGTGGCGATGTTGGCCCAGCGGGATTCCCAGTCCCGGTGCATGAGCTCGACGGATTGGGTGAGAGCCTCGTGGCGTTCGGTGAGCCGTTCGAGCCGTTCGTCTATGGTCATCCCGATGCCCCCTATCTCTCTAATGCTACTCCGAAATGGCGGCGCCAATCGGCTATCATGGAACTTCCATTTTGCGACGTTCCATTTCCATTGTCATTCCTGCGTTTAACGAAGAGAAACGCCTGCCCGGCACACTGCGGAGCGTTCGGGAGCATCTCGCGCTTTTTCCCTGGGAATTCGCCGAGATCATCGTGGTTGACGATGGCTCGCGCGACGGTACGGCGGAGGCGGCGCGCGTGGCCGGCGCGCGCGTACTCCGCGATCCCGGCAATCGCGGCAAGGGCTACGCCGTGCGCCACGGCGTGTTGGAGGCCAGGGGCGAGTGGGCGTTGTTCACCGATGCCGATCTCTCGGCGCCGATCGAGGAACTGGAGAAGCTGTGGGCCGCGGCCGAGCGCGAAGGGGCGCGGGTGGCTATTGGCTCGCGGGCGCTGGACCGGTCGCTGATCGGCGTCCACCAGCCTTTTCTTCGCGAAGCGATAGGCCGCGGTTTCAACATCGCGATGCGGCTGATCACGGGACTGCCGTTTCGCGATACGCAGTGCGGCTTCAAGCTGTTTGAAGCGCGCGCGGCGGCGGAGATCTTCCGGCGGCAGCGCCTGAACGGCTTCGGGTTCGACGTGGAGGCGCTGTTCATCGCGCGGCGGCTGGGCTACCGGACGGTCGAGACGCCGGTGCGCTGGAACAATGCGGCCGGCACCACCGTCAGCCTGGCCCGCGGAGTGATGGCGTTTCTGGACCCGCTGAAGGTGCGCTGGAACGCCATTCGGGGCCGATACAAGTAGCGCTTTGCTCCGCAACGCCGAGGGCCTTGCATTCCCAGCCCCCGAGCTTCGCTCGGGGTTGACAGGCGGAAGCGCCTGTCCCACGGAGACCTAGGTTCCCGAGTGCCTCTTGAAGATCTGCGGAATACTCTGCGAAAAGGCCGAGCGGGCCAGCACCATGTCGCAGCCCGCCTGGTACGCCTGCCGCTTCAGCTCGCCCTGCACGTGGGAGACGTACCCGATCACGCCGATGCCCTTGGTTTCAGCGGACGCCTTGAGCCTGGCGATCAGGTCGAGCGGCTGGACCGCCTCGAAGTTCAGGTCCAGGACGATCAACGCCGGTTTCCGCCGCGCTTTCTCCAGCGCCTCGATCGGATCCTTGACTAGATCCAAAGTCAAGCCGGACCGTTTGGCCGCATCGGCCAGCTTGACCGAAAAGAACAGATCGGCCACCACCGCCAGAATTCGCTTGGGTTCCCGTATCGGCATGGAGATGTGTTTTGGCTTTCCGAGCGCCCGTTCTACTGTTTGGCAGCCGCGCCCTTCTTGGACGCTCCGGTGGCCTTCTTCCCCGCCCCGCCCACCCCGAGCAGTTTGTCCAACTCCGCCCGGATGTTGGCCAAGGGGTCGCTCATGAAGGGGCTATCGCCGGCGATGTCCGCCCGGATGACGCCGGTGCGGTCCAGAAACACCAGGTGCGGGACCCATAGCGGAGTGGTGTCGATGACGGTGCGTTGCAGGTAGGAGTCCACCGCCGCGCGGTCCGCGTATCCAACCGGGAACGGGGGTTGCAACTGCTGGATGAACCCCGGCACGCCTTGTTGCGCCTCGGGGTTGAACGCGCACTCCAGAAACTGGACGCCGCGCGCGGCGTATTCCTTCGACAAAGGGCCGAGTCCCCGGGTGAGTTCCTGGCAGTGCGGGCAGGTGGTAGAGATGAGGGCGAGCAACACCACCTTGCCACGAAAACTCTCCAGCGGCAGCGCCGCCTGGCCCGGACGGAGGATCGAAAACGAAGGCGATTTCCGGGGTGCTGAGACCGGCTGGCCGAACGCCGAGAGGCTCAATAGGATCGCAAGAACGGCACGCATAGCTGGCATTCTCTTATACTACAAGTACCAAGGCCTCGATGACTTCGTTTCAGCCGCTGTTCCGGAATTCTCATTGGCAGACCATCGCGGGCCATTTCTGGCGCCGCCCGTACTGTTCGGCGCCGGTGGAGGGCCGCCTGTACCGCACCGATCCCGAAACTCAGGTGCTGGTGGAATCGCAGCGCCCGGCCGGGCCGCCGGCCGGCGAGATCGTCCTGATCCACGGCCTGGAAGGCTCCGGGGAAGCCGGCTACATGCGGAGCCTGAGCGCAGCCGCGGTGCGCGCCGGATTCGCCGCCCACCGGTTCCACATGCGCACCTGCGGCGGTACGGCGCGCCTTTGCCGCACGCTCTACCACGCCGGACTGACCAGCGACCTTCTGGCTGTGCTGCGCGTATTTCGGGAGGAAGGGCGCGGCCCCGTGTTCCTGGCCGGTTTTTCCCTCGGCGGCAACGTGGCCCTGAAGCTGGCCGGGGAATTGGGGGAGGCCGCACGGCCCCTGGTCCGCGCCGTGTGCGCGGTTTCCACGCCGCTCGACCTGGAAGCCTGCGCGGGCCGCCTGGCGCAGCCTCAAAATCGATTCTACGAGCAGCGTTTTGTGCGCAAAATGCGCGCCCGCCTGCTGGCCACCGGCCGGTACACAGCGGCCGAACTGGCCGGTTTGAGGACGCTTTTCGCCATCGACGACCGCATTACCGCGCCCTCCTTCGGTTTCGGCGGGGCCTCCCACTACTACCGCACTCAGTCCGCCATACGATACCTGGACGGGCTCCGCGTGCCCACGCTGCTGGTTCAGGCGAAGGACGATACCTTCGTTCCGTTCGCGGCGTTTGAATCGCCGGAGGTTCGTTCAAACGCCTGGATTGAGGTGCTGGCCGTCCCCCATGGGGGACATCTGGGGTTCCTGGCACGCCAAGGGAACCGCTTCTGGGCGGATGACGTAGTAATGAGGTGGTTCATCGGACAGAGCGCTATAAAGGAACCGGCCTGTCCGTCTAGGTAAATAATGGCCAATACGCACGCGTCGTTCTGGGAGGCGGTGGCGGGGGCGGCGCAGTCGCTGCGCAGCGCCAAGCTGCGCACGTTTCTCACGCTTCTGGGCATCATTCTGGCCACCACCACCCTCATTTCGGTCATGTCGGTCATTTCCGGAATGAACCTGGTGGTGGCGCAGAACATTCTGGACATGGGGGCCGATGGATATGTGGTGGCGCGCATCGTGATGATGCAGTGGGACCCCAAGAAATACCTCGAAATGCTCCGCAGGAACCCGCAGTTGAGCCGGGAAGAGTTCGAGTTCCTCCGTTCGCGGGCCACCCTCACCAGCCAGATGGGCATGTCCGCCGAGAGCAGCGTGACCATCCACAAAGGCAAGGAGCGCTCCGAAAACGTGGACCTGCGCGGGGCCTCTCCCGCCATCGCGGTGATCGCCAATTACCAGGCCGAGGACGGCCGCTTTTTTTCGGAGTCCGAGAACCGGCAGCGCATGAACGTGGCTTTCATCGGCCACGATATCGCGACCAAGTTCTTCGGCGAGAGCGATCCGCTCGGCCAGACCATCGAAGTCAACGGAACTCCGTTCGCCATCGTGGGCGTGTCCAAAGCCAAAGGCTCGGTGCTCGGCCAGTCGCAGGATAATTTCGTGGTTGTCCCGGTGGAGACGTACTTCAAGATCTGGGGCGCCCGCAGCGGCATGGAGTACTACGGAACGGCCATCGATCACGAGCATCTCTTCCAGGCCCAGGAAGAGGCGCGCATGTTGTTGCGCGCCTACCGTCACCTGAAGGGGAACGACGACGATACGTTTTCCATGCTCACCTCCGACTCCCTGCTGGCATTCTGGGAGCAGTTGACCAGCGCTATCGCCGCCACGGCGGTGGGCGTGGTCTCGGTATTCATGGTGGTGGGCGGCGTGGTCATCATGAACATCATGCTGGCGGTGGTCACCGAGCGCACCCATGAGATCGGCATCCGCAAGTCCGTGGGGGCGCGCAACAGGGACATTTTGAACCAGTTTCTGGTGGAGTCGGCCATGCTGGCGGGCCTGGGCGGCCTGATCGGGGTTACGATCGCCTGGCTGCTGGCGGTTCTGGTGCGCAGCTTTACGCCGGTGCCGACCTCGGTTCCCGCCACGGCCGTGATCGTGGGCGTTACGGTATCGGCGGCGGTAGGCCTGTTCTTCGGCATCTACCCGGCGAGGAGAGCGGCTCATCTCGACCCGATCGAAGCCCTGAGGATGGAAAGATGACCGCTGCATCCATGGGTTCCAACATCAAACTGGCGTTGACCACCGTTCGCGAGCACAAGCTGAGGTCGTTCCTCACGGTGCTGGGGGTGATCATCGGCACCAGCGCGGTAATCGGCGTCGGCTCGATCATCTCCGGCCTGGACGGCGCCATCACCAACCTGATGCGCAGCTTCGGCCCCAACAGCATCATCGTGACCAAGACGCCCGCCATGGGCGAATCGACGCGCGAGGAACGCCGCCGCAAGCCGCTCACCCTGGACAACGCCCGCGCCCTGTCGGAGCGTTGCCCCTCGGTGCAATATGTCAGCCCGTACCTGATTGCCGGCCGCGGCCCCAACGACATGCACAGCGCGCGTTACAAGGGCAATGACATCTACCAGATTGGGTTGGCCGGCACCGAGGAGGGCTACACCTTCGGCGGCACCACCATGCAATACGGCCGCTTCTTCAGCGATTTCGAGAATACCCATCATATGCCGGTGGTGGTGATTGGCGCGGACGTGAAAAAGCAGTTGCTGCCCAACGAGGACCCCATCGGCAAGCTGATCTCGGTGGACGGGCATGAATTGCGGATTGTGGGGGTGATGGACCGGCCGGCGGCGTATCTGCCGGGCATGAACGATGTCCGCGTCCTGATTCCGTACTTCACCATGCGCAAGATCTATCCCAACCTCAAGGAGCACGTGATCATGGCGTTTGCGCGCCCAGGGATGCTGGCCAAGGCCCAGGACGAAGTGCGCGCGGTGCTGCGCATCGAGCGGCGCGACAAGTTCGACCAGCCCGACTCCTTTTACATCACCACCGCGGAACAGATGATCGAGCAGTTCCACAGCGTGACCGCAACTGTGGCGCTGGTGATGATCATCATCAGCTCCATCGGGCTGCTGGTGGGCGGCATCGGGGTGATGAACATCATGCTGGTGGGCGTCACCGAGCGCACCCGCGAAATCGGCGTGCGCAAGGCCGTGGGCGCGCGCAAGGCGGACATCGTGCTTCAGTTCCTAACCGAAGCCGTGGTGCTCACCGGAATGGGCGGCATTCTGGGGCTGATGGTGGGCTGGACGATCTCGCTGGTGGCCGGCCTGATCTTCCCGAATCTGCCCACGTCGGTTCCCGTTTCGGCGGCGGTGGCCGGCGTGCTGGTCTCAGTGGGCGTAGGCCTGTTTTTCGGGATATGGCCCGCCAGCCGCGCCGCCAACCTGGACCCGGTGGTGGCGCTTCGCTACGAATGAGGCCGTGAGGCGAGGAGAGGACAGGAGGTGGGAGCGGCCTAGTTTTGACGCAGAGACGCCGAGCCGCGGAGAAATTCGAGGACAAGAGAGAGTGGAGGAGTTGTCCCAGCCCTCTTTCTCCTCCCTCTCCAAGATTTCTCCGCGCCTCGGCGTCTCTGCGTCAAGAAAAGGCTCCGGATAACTCTCTCCTATCCTCAAATCCCTCGCAATTATCCCAGCAGTTCCTGCGCGCGCCGCAGGCGGCTTTGAACCTGCACTCCGTTGGGACACTGGACCGAACAGGCTGCGCATGAGCCGCAGCGGACCGCGGCGACCTCCGCCGGGAGCGATTGGAAATGCTCGCGCGCCATGGGGAACTGGCCGTAGCCCTCGGCGTACATCAGGAACCGCAGCATGTCGGCCACCGGCAGGCCCTGCGCGCACTTGCCATCGCATTTTCCGCACATGCGGCAGTACAGCGGCTTGATCTGTTCCAGGCGCACGGCCAGCAGCTTGGCGTCGGCGGCGGAGTACGGAGAGCCCATGGCGGCGATGTTCTGCTCGAGCTGCTCGTTATCCACGATGCTGGGGATCACGGTATCGATATTGGGGTTCTTCATGACCCACTTCAAGGCCGCCACCGGCGCGCCTTCCTGGGTCAGCTTGCTGAGTTTATCCGCGGGGACCTGGTAGGAGCGGACGGTAGGCTTCGCGCCGCCCGCGATGGGCTTCATGACCACCGTGCCGACGCCGGCCTGATGGGCCGAAGCGATGAGCGGTTCGACGGACGGATCCATGGCGAAGTTGTAGCTCATCAGGAACACGTCGAAATGGCTCAGCTTGAGCATGGCCGGGATCATCTCGGCGTGGCCGCCGTGGAAGCTGACGCCGGCGAAGCGGATTCTCCCGTCCTTCTTGGCGATGCGCTGCGCTTCGAGGCAGCCGTCGGTGACCGCGTCCGGCGTCTGGCGGGCATGCAGCAGCCACACGTCCAGGTGGTCGGTTTGCAAAGCCTTCAGGCTGGCATCGAGATCCGTCAAAGCGGCGTTCTGGTCCTTGCCGCCGGTTTTGCTGGCGATGAAGACCTTGGAGCGGTAGTTCTTGAGGGCCGCTCCCACCATGCGTTCGTTGTTGCCGCCCTGGTACACGCGGGCGGTGTCGAAGTAGGTGATGCCCATGTCGGCCGCTCTTTCGATCACGCTCTGATCGGAAGTGGTCATACAGCCGAAGGACAGCCGGGCGACTCTCATGCCCGTTTTTCCCAGTGTTCCCCAAACGAACTTGGGAGATCCGGCGGCTGCGGCCGGCCGCGCGGGCGCCTGGGCGGGCGCGCCGGAATCGTTAGGGACGGAAGCAAGCGCCGGAAGGGCCAGGCTGGCTCCCAGAAAACTGCGGCGAGACGATGGGTTCACTGCGTACCTCCTATAGTCGTGGCAACGGTATTCAGGTTTTAAAACTCCGAAAATACTATTCTAGCCTTTCGGCGGACCGTTTGGGGGGCGGGAACCGCGCCGAGGCGTCCCGGCCCCTACATACCCGCGGAGGCGGGAATTCCGGACCCGCGCATTATTGCGCCAGGCGGCGCAGCAGAAAGTACTCGTTGACCGGCCGGTCGTCGCTCAGAGCCTCCACCGACGGCGCTTTCTGGATCAGGGAATCGGGCGTCAGCTCCTGCTTCAGCACGATGGCGAACTGCTCGGCGGAAGTCTCGGCCGGCCCCCACTCCACCAAGTCTCTGGCGGCGGCGGGCGGCGTGCGCTCGGCCAGATCCGCCGCGGAAAAGCGCGGCAGCAGCGTCTCGGAGGCCAAAAAGTGGTAGCCCCAGCCTTCCACGGAGCGGAAGGCGCGCACATACGGGAAGGACTCTTTGAGAGCACGGGCGACCGCGGCCTGTACCACATCGTCAGAGGTGGGAAGCCATTGGGCCAGAATGCCGCCCCGATTGAGCCGCGGCTTGGCGGCCCGATAAAACTCCATGGAATAGAGCAGGCTCGAAGCGGCCGCTTCCACCGGCGGCGGCGGATCGATCACGATGGCATCGAACCGCTGGGAGGTGCGATCCAGGAAGAAACGGCCGTCGTCGATCACCACGCGCGAGAGCGGAGAGGCCAGCAGCGCCGGGGCGTCCGCGTGGAAGTAGGCGAAAAAGCGCGGCACGCTGGGGACCAGCTCCACGGCGGTGGAATGGATGCCCCAGGACAGCATGGAGCGGTGCGTAGTGCCCATGCCGAAGCAGATGACCAGCGCGCTTTCGGGCCGGTGCGCCAGGCTTGCGAGCGGCAGGTGGGCCATGAACTTGGTTATGGGCGTGAGGCTGGTCATCCCTACCCCGTTCACCAGCAGCCTCTTGTTCACGCGGTCGTCACCGGTGGCTACCACCGTGGCGGTGTGGTCGCGCAGGATTTGGATGGGCCGAAACTGCCATTCATAACTGCGAGTGAAGAAAGCCAGCGCCACGGCGGCTGCCACGGTGAAGACGCGCCAGCCCCACTCGCGCACCCTGCGCGCGGGCCCGCCCGCCGGTGCGCGCCACGCCAACCCCAGCGCCAGCCAGGGGAGCCCCAGCGCCAGCAGCGCCAGGCGCTCGCCCCCCAGCGGCAGAAGCACGAAGCCGGCCAGCAGCGGTCCCAGCACGCAGCCCACAATGTTGACTGCGTATCCGCGTCCGGCGCGGGCCGGGTCGCCCCGGCTGTATCGATCCATCAGCATGGGCGTTAGGAAGCCCGCGGCAGCCGAAAACGGCACGATGCCGAGGAGCACGCGCGCCACCGTCCAGAGGTCCCGGCGGGGGTCGCACGCGGTGAGCGGCAACAGAGCCGAAAGACCCAGCAACGCGAGCCAGAGTCCGCGCACGCCGCCAACCGCCCGGAAGATCCGGTAGAGCTTCGAGCCTAGGAAAGTAGCGGCCAGGTAGATGCCCAGGATGGCGGCGAAGGCATAAACCACGGTCCCCAGGTACGAAGTGTACAAACGAACCCAGACCACTTCCACGCCCATGGTGGTGAGCCCGGTGGCGAAGACCAGCCAGAGCAGCCGGCCGGCGCCGGGCGGCGGCTTGGGAGAAACAGGGGCCTCTGCCGGCGCGGCCCCGGTTTCGGGCGCCGGTTTCCGGTCGGAAAGCATGAAGGCCGCCGCGCCCAGGGCGGCGTTAAGCGCCATGCCCACGCGCAAGGCAGCGTGGAAGCCCCAAAGTTCGAACATCAGAAGAGGGACCGCGCTGCCCAGCACGGCGCCGCTGATGTTGGCCAGATACAGGAAGCTGAAGGACTGCTCCGAGCGGCCCGGGAAGCCTTCGCGGATGGCGAACATGGCGAAGGGATAGGTGGCGCCCATGGCAATGCAAAACGGCCCGAGAGCCAAGGCGAGCCAAACGCCGGAGGCGAGGTAGTAGAGACCGGCGGGAAGCGCGACGCTCCCCGCCAGCCTTTCGAGCAGTTCCCTGCCCCAGGCCAGCTCATGAGGAACCAGCAGCGCGCCCAGGCCGATGATCAACTCCGCCGTGGCGTACAAGCGCAGCCCCAGGCCGGCCGGCTGGGCGCGCCGGGTTTCCACGTAACGCCCGCCGCCCCAGGAACCGAACCCCAGCCCGGCCATGAACACGGAAAGCACGATGGAGATGAACGCCGTAGTGACCGCGAACTGGGCCATTGCGAGGCGCAGCCATACCAACTCATAGAGGATGCCGCAGAACCCGGAGACGAGGAAGAACACGAAGAACCAAGGCATAGATCGCTTTCGAAAACCGGAAGACCGAGTATAACCGCAAGCGCCGATGGGACGGCGCGCGGGAGCTATGGGGGTGTGCGACGTAGAAGTGGACTACCGTTCGATTGCTTTGCAAAACCGCCGGGATCCGAACGTATGCATACGCCAGGCCCGCCGCGGCGTGAACGATAAGCCCCGGCAGGGGCGTCAAAAAGTAGCCCATGGCGCCAAGCCATGGGTAGGGTCGAAGTCGCACCAGCCCCCGTCCAACCAGGACGGGTCTTTCGCCCCTCCGGGGCTGGTTGATCTCGCCCTGTTCCCATGGCTCACGCCATGGGCTATTCTCTTCCGCCCTAACGGGCTCCACTTTGATGCCGCACGTCCGAGCTTTGGGTCGCGCAACCGCGGCCGCCCGAAGGGGCCGGCCACAGGCGCCGGATTTTGCGGAACGAAGCCAATTGGGGGCTGGTTCTGGTTTGCCGGATCGTGCGAAACGAAGCCAATTGGGGCTGGTTCTCGCTTGCCAGATTGTGCGAAACGAAGCCAATTGGGCTGGTTTGCGGGATTGTGCGGAACGAAGCCAATTGGCGGCCGGTTCTGGCTTGCCAGATTTCGCGGAACGAAGCCAATTGGGGGCCGCGACTGGTTGCCCGGATTGCGGCGCTGGCGCGAAAGACGCCGGCCAGAAGGCTTGGCCCCACAGCGTGCGGAACGAAGCCAATTTGGGGGGCTTCCGGCGGGTAAGAGTGTGCTGCGGGAATCGGGGAGCTCTCGAAAGCGCGGTTGGCAGGCGAAAGCGCCAGCGAAAGCGCCTGCACCACCCTGTCTCCGAGATCGGGCGCGCGGCTTTCCCATAGCCTTACAGGTTAGCCTACGAGATGAGGGGACTTTTCGGAAGGTCTGCGTAAGTTACTGACGCGGAAGGGCAAAGATTGTGATTCCCGCCGTGACCGACGGAGCCGATGCCGCCCCGCAACCGCGGTTTTTCCGCCCCTACGTACAACGGCGTTGTACAGTGTACTATATGGCCAAGGCGCTGCTTACAGTCAGAATGGATGAGGACCGGCTGCAGGCCCTCGACAAAGTGGCGGGCGGGCTCGACCGGGATCGCACGTATGTCGTGACGCAGGCCATCGACGCCTTCCTCGACGTCCAGAAATGGCAGATCGAGTACATCGAGGAGGCCATGCGCGAAGGCCAAGCCGGCAAATTCGCATCGGCGGCCGAGGTCGCGAGCGCGTTCGCCCGTCTGCGCAGCAGGTCCAGAAGGCGGAAAGCCAGTTGAAAGCAGCACGCTGGCTGCGCCGCGCGCTGCTGGACCTGGACGACGCGTATTGTTATGTCGCCGCAGACAATCCCGCCGCCGCCCGGCGCCTGGTCGATCAGATAGAGGAGGGCGTGTTGCAACTCGCCCGGCATCCGCGGCTCGGGCGAACGGGCCGCGTGGCTGGAACGCGGGAGCTGGTAATCGCCGGGACACCCTTCCTGGTAGTCTACAAGCTGGAAGCCGACGGAGTCGCGATCCTGACGGTCCTGCACGGGGCGCGGCGCTGGCCGCGCCGGTAGGTGCAAGGTTCTCACGTCCCGCCGCGGCCGACTATGACGCGCAGCCGCCTCCTCGCGAAGCCCTACCTCACCTGATTACTGCACCCGCCGGAGCTGAGCGAAGACGGTCGAAGTGGTCTCCGCGCCATGCATAATAATACGCGCCACAGCTCTGGTCTTCGGGGCGCCCTCTCACTATCAGCAGCCCACTCGAAAGGCGGTACTCCAGTTCATCCTGTCCACCTTCGTACTTGCGTCTTACTGCATAACCCAGCACGTGGAACGGCCCATCGTAAACGGCTCCCGTCCGGAGGTTGATTACTGCCACGGAAACGCACGATGTGCCGCATCCCCATTCCGCGATCCTGTAATGGCCCGCGAAGTTTGCCGGGAGCCTCGATTCCCGGAGGATCTGTGTCCGGAATTTCTTCTGGAATTCGGTACGAATAACCGGCGTTGCGGACCGCCCGGTGAGTGGCTCTACCGTGGGGAACTCGGCAAAGCTCGGAACCTGCGCCGCAGGCAGACCGGTGGCTGCCAATACCGCCAGTATCGCCAACGACTGCGTCGACGTCATTCCGCTTCAATTATCCCACCCATAGTTCTCCGGAATCGCGGCCAAAACCCGCCCCGCCGCCTGTTAGAATCGTCTCTCCACAACCATGAGCCCGGAAAAAAAGAGCCTCTTCATCGGAGATGACGGCAGGAACCTCATGTTCACCTTCATCCTGGTCAGTTCCCTGTTTCTGTTATGGGGATTCTGCAACGGGATGATCGACGTGATGGATAAGCATTTCCAGGAGGAGCTGGGCCTTTCCAAGTCGCAATCCGCCTGGGTGCAATTCGCCCATTACCTGGGATATTTCCTGATGTCCATGCCGGCGGGATGGCTGGCCACCAGGCTGGGGTACAAGAAGGGAATCATTGCGGGGCTCCTGATTGTGGCGCTGGGCGGGTTCTGGTTCCTTCCGGCCACGCACATCAATTCGCTGGTGCATGAAGGGCGGGTATCTCCCACCACGGCGTTCGTGGCCTTCCTGGTGGGGGTGTGCGCGATCGCCACCGGCCTCACGTTTCTAGAGACCATCGCCAACCCTTACACCACCGTGCTGGGCGCCAAGCGCTACGCGGCCACGCGCATCAATCTGGCGCAGTCCTGCAACGGCGTGGGCTGGATTCTGGGTCCCATGGTGGGCGGCATGTTCTTCTACTCGAAGGACGCCCTGGGCCGCAACACGGGCAGCGAGACGCTGTACATTCCCTACGTGGGGATCGCCATCGGAGTGCTGGTTCTGGCGGCCATTTTCCATTTCGCCAGCATTCCGGAGATCAAGGCGGAAGAAGATTTTCACCCGGGCGACTCCGGATTCGCCCTGGACAGCTCCGATCTTCACGGGGACGACTCCGCGCCCAAGGCTTCCCGTTCCATCTGGGCCCGCCCGCATTTCACGCTGGCCGTGGCCGCGCAGTTCTTCTATGTGGCCGCACAGGCGGGCGTGTTCAGTTTTTTCATCAATTACATGACCTCGGAAGTTCCGGCCATACCGGCCTCCTGGGACGCGGCCATGAAGGGCTTGTCGGCCCACAGCGGCTTTTTGCACGGCTGGCTCGAAGGATGGTTCGAGATTGGCAAGAGCGGCGCCATGGTCATCACCAACAAAGGCGCGGCCAACCTGGCGTCGGTGGGTTCTCTGTGCTTCCTGATAGGCCGCTTCACGGGGGCCGGCCTGCTCAGGAGATTTTCGGCGCACAAGATCGTGGGACTTTACGGCGCGGCCAACGTGGCGTGCACGTTCCTGATTTTCTGCAAGCTGGGATGGCTCTCGGTGGCGTGCGTGTTCCTGACCTATTTCTTCATGTCGATCATGTTCCCCACGATTTTCGCGCTGGGCATTTTCGGGCTCGGGGCGCGCGTGAAACAGGCGTCGGCCTTTATCGTCATGGCCATCATGGGCGGGGCGCTGCTGCCCAAACTCATGGGCTACGTGGCCGACAAATCCGATATGTCCCACGGCTTCATCGTGCCCATGTTCTGTTTCGCTTTCGTGTCCTTCTACGGCTTCAACTGGTCCCGGTTCAGCCGGGCCGAGTCGCTGCACCAAGCGCCCAGCCCCGCCGGGCATTAGGCGGGTCTTGGGGCTGGAAGGAATCCAAGCAAAAGGCCTCTTATTGTCTTTTTCTCGGGCCGGGCGGGCTCTGGCGGGAATCCGCGCAACACGCTGCGCGCGCCAGGTGATACATTTTTATAAGCGGGGCGAATCGCAGCAGTCGTGGATACCTCCCATCCTTTGCTGGAGTTACCGCGTGCGGTGGTGGTATGGGAAAGGGCAGGCATGACCAAAGACGGAAAACCCGACCGGGGATTGGTGGAGCTGAACGCGGAAGAGTGCAAAGGGTGCGGACTGTGCGTGGAGGCGTGCCCGCCGGACGTGCTGCGGCTGGGGGAGCGCATGAACCACTACGGGTATCACCCGGCGGAATACCTGGGCGGGGGGTGCACCGGCTGCGGCATCTGCTTCTTCGTGTGTCCCGAACCGGGCGCCATCATTGTGTTGCGGCTCTCCGCCGCGGCGTAAGAGAACCTCATGAAAGCGCTACTCACCAAAGGCAACGAAGCCATCGTCAAGGCCGCCGTTCTGGCGGGCGCGCGGGCCTTTTACGGCTATCCCATCACTCCGGCGAGCGAAATCGCGGAGGCGGCCGCACTGTATTTTCCGCAGGCGGGCGGTGTTTTCCTGCAGGCCGAAAGCGAGGTCGCCTCGGCCAACATGCTCTTCGGGAGCGCCTCGGCGGGCGTGCGATGCATGTCGGCATCGAGCGGTCCCGGCATCAGCCTCATGCAGGAGGGTCTCAGCTACCTGGCGGGGGCCGAGCTTCCCTGCGTAATCGCCGATATCATGCGCGGCGGGCCGGGGCTGGGCAACATCGCCCCCGAGCAGGGCGACTACAACCAGATCGTGAAGGGCGGCGGTCATGGCAGCTACCGCTGCCTGGCGCTGGCCCCCGGTTCGGTGCAGGAAATGGCGGATCTCACCACGCTGGCCTTCGACCTGGCCGACGAGTACCGCAACCCGGTGGTGCTGCTGGCCGACGGCTACATCGGGCAGATGATGGAGCCGGTGACGTTCTCCGCGCCGCGCGCCGTTCCGCCGCCTCCCGCGTGGGCGGTTACGGGAACCGCCGCCACGCGGAAGAACATGATCACTTCTCTCTACCTGGTCCCGGATGAGCTGGAGCGCCACGTGCGCCATCTGGAAGCCAAGTACATGGAAGCCGAACGCAAGGAAGTGCGCGCCGAATGCTGGCGCACCGAAGACGCCGATATCGTGCTGGTGGGCTACGGCATTATGGGCCGGGTTTTGAAAGCCGTGGTGGAGCTGGGGCGAGCGCGCGGACTGGCACTGGGGCTGCTGCGCCCCATCACGCTTTTCCCCTTCCCCACCGTCCCCATACAGGAGTTGAGCCGCCGCGCCAAGGCGTTTGTGGTGGTGGAGCTGAGTACGGGCATGTTGCGGGACGATGTGCGGCTGGCTCTGGAAGGCCGCAGGCCGGTGGAGTTCTACAGCCGCGTGGGCGGCAACGTCCCCTCGGCCGAAGAGGTGCTGGGGTTCCTGGAGGGGAAGTTCGCGGCGTGCGAGGAGGAGGCGCTGGTCCATGGCTAGCTACACCGTTACGCACAAGAAGGCGGCCGCCTTCTACGACCGCTACGAGCGCAAGGCGGAGTTGCAGCACCAGACCCACTACTGCCCCGGCTGCGGCCACGGCATCGTCACCAAGCTGCTGGCCCGGGCCATCGACGAACTGGGCGTGCAGGACCGCATGGTGCTCATCAGCCCCGTCGGTTGCGGCGTCTTCGCCTACTACTACTTCGACGTCGGCAACATTCAGGTCTCTCACGGCCGCGCTCCCGCCGTCGCTACCGCCGTCAAGCGCAGCCGTCCGGACAGCATCGTGGTCTCTTATCAGGGCGATGGCGATCTCGCTGCGATTGGAACCGCAGAGATTGTCCACGCCGCCAACCGCGGCGAGTCCATCATGG
>Ga0187851_10002126_pt1 | contig 17928 bp, 9 predicted proteins | sample June2016WEW_6_10_FD_132997 | JGI IMG/M metagenome (GOLD analysis project Ga0187851, IMG submission 132997) | Peatland microbial communities from SPRUCE experiment site at the Marcell Experimental Forest, Minnesota, USA - June2016WEW_6_10 | ecosystem: Environmental > Terrestrial > Soil > Wetlands...
CGAATGCGCCCGCTGGTTTCTGTTCGCAGTTTGGATGACAGCTCAATCAAACTTTCGTAATGCGAATATCGTGATCCAAACTCTCGATCAAACTCATAATGGAAGATAGCTCTTTCCCCTTGGCTGCTTGTTTCGGTGGCTGGTTCAAAGATGCCACTCGACCGCAAGGCTTGGCGCAAAATCGCGCGTCCGCGTCTTTGTCCGTTGGGGTCAAGAACGAATCTGCGAGTTCGTTTCCAGATTGCCGATCGACTGCGGATTTGACCGCATAGGCCGCCGTTATAGGAGCTTTTCACACAGTGCGATCGGACCTGTCGCTCCATCTCGATACCAGGCGCGATTCCGGCGCAGTTGCGGCCGAACACCTGTCGGTTGCCTTGATTGGCCCGGACAGAGAGAGGCGGCATGTCCTGGCCAGGGCTCTTGCCGATAGCCGTCTGGCCACCGTAAGTGAGTTCCTCTCCTACCCCTCGAGACTCGATGAGTTCGACTCGCTGCTCGAGCAGTCGTTCGGATTGATCGTCATTGACCTTGACAGCGACCCGAATACCGCTCTTGAACTGGTGGAAAGAGTGAGCGCCAGCGGCGTGGCACCGGTGATGGTCTTTTCAGAGAACCGAGATACCAGGCAGGCAGTCCGCTGTATGCGCGCAGGCGCTTCAGAGTTCCTGCTTCTGCCGCTCGAGCAGGGCGGTCTTGAAGAAGCTCTCGCACAGGCCACCAGCGCGCCTCGTCCGGCGGCGCATCCTGCGGGCGTCGCGCGTTCAAAGGCCAGCCTCGCAAAGAGGACCCGGGGAGGTCTGCTGGTGTTTCTCGGCGCCAAAGGCGGCTCCGGCGTTACCACTATCTCCTGCAATCTCGCCATCGCCCTGGCCCGCGAATCTGACCAGAAAACTCTGCTGATCGATCTCGCTGCTCCCATTGGCGACGCCGCGTTGACCCTGGGAATTGCCACGGACTACTCCACCGAGGACGCATTCCGCGATGTCGAACGGCTCGACGCGCGCTTTCTTCAAGCACTCCTGGTAGAGCACAGTTCGGGATTGTTCGTGCTAGCGGCGCCCAGCAAAGTCCCTGAGATTGAGGCTTCGAAAGCCGCCGTCGACAAGCTGATCGCAGTCGCGAGGCGCGAGTTCGATCATGTGATCGTGGATCTGGGATCGAGAATCGATGTGGCAGGCACGGTTCTGTTCAGAGAGGCATCCACGATTTACCTGGTCACGCTGACCGGCGTCTCCGACTTGCGCAATGCGAATCGTCTCATCTCGCGGTTCTTCCCCGAAGGCGGCCCGCAACTTGAAACCGTCATAAACCGGTTTGAACCTCGCTCAGCGGGAGGAGTCAGCAAAGATGTCATCGCCGAGGCTCTCGGCAGGCCGGTACGGTGGACCGTTCCCAACGATCAGGACGCGGCGCGAGAGATGCAGAACGGCGAAATCGGGCTTGCAAAGACCCGCATTTCGCGCCTGGGCCTGGAAATGGCCGGCTCGATTAACGGGCGCCCTGTTGCACAGGAAAAGAAGAAGCGCTTTGGCCTTAAAGCGATCGGCAAGAGCATTGCGGATGAGGATGAGGGTAAAGCCGGGCGGCCGGCCATCACGATCCTGCCCTCACCGCATTCCCGCGCCGCTTCGATCATTGGCCTTGAATTGAGCAGCAAAAGCATTGCGGATGAAGACGCGGACAAAACCTGGCGGCCGGCCGTCATGCCTTCGCGGCACGTGCGCGCGACCCCGATGATTCGATGGCAGACCCCCGACCCGATCGTCTACGGTGACACGCTCTCCACGGCGCAACTGAACGCTACAGCATCGGTACCCGGGTCATTCGACTACTCTCCTCCTCTGGGAGAATTGCTCTCGGCAGGAACGCCAACGCTCCTGGTGACCTTTACTCCCGCCGACGGCGAGCATCATGCCACCACTCAGGCGGCGGTTTCGCTCAAAGTAGAGAAAGCAACACCTGTAATCGCCTGGGCCGATCCCGATCCGATACGGTATGGAGCGCGCCTCAGCGCCACGCAGCTCTGTGCCAAAGCGTCAGTGGCGGGAACATTCGACTACTGTCCGGGGCCGGGCGAGGCGCTGCCGGCGGGAACGCACGCGCTCTCGGTGACCTTTACCCCCACCGACTGCGCGAACTTCGCCACAACAAAGGCCACCGTGCAACTCAAAGTGGCCAAGGCAAATCTGGCCGTCACGTGGCCCGACCCCGACCCGGTTCTCTACGGTACAGAGCTCGACTCAAGGCAGCTAAACGCCAGAGCATCGATACCGGGAACATTCGACTACTCTCCCGGGCCTGGCGAAGTGCTTGCGGCTGGATTGCATACGCTGTCAGCAACGTTCACTCCGGCGGACAGCACGAACTTCAGCGCAAAGCAGGCCACCGTGTCTCTGAAAGTGGCGAAGGCTGCGCCAGTCATCGAGTGGCCGAACCCCGCTCCGATGGCATATGGCGAACCGCTCAGCGCCACAGAACTCAATGCCGTGGCGCCGGTACCGGGAACGCTTGAATACTCTCCGGCAGCCGGCGAAGTGCTTCCTCCAGGGACGCATGCGCTGAAAGTAAGCTTCACCCCCGCAGACAGCGCGAATTACACCGCAACCAAAACCACAGTATCCCTTAAGGTAGCCAAAGCAGCGCCCGAGATCACATGGCCCGATCCGGATCCGATTGTGTACGGGGCGCGGCTCGGCGCCATGCAGCTCTGTGCCAGGACCTCGACACCGGGAACATTCGAGTACTCACCCGCGACGGGCGAAAGGCTCTCGGCGGGAATGCATACGCTCTCTGTAACCTTCACGCCCGAGGACAGCGCGAATTTCGCCCCCGCGCAAACCTCCGTGACGCTCAAGGTGGTGAAGGCAATGCCGGCGATTTTATGGCCGAATCCGAATCCCATTGTGTATGGGGCGCGGCTCGGCGCCGCGCAGCTGTATGCCACGGCATCGGTGCCTGGAACATTCGAGTACACGCCACCGCCCGGTGGAGTTCTCCCGCTTGGATCGAATACGCTCTCAGTCGTATTCACACCCACCGACACCGCGAACTACGAAGCTGCACAAGCCGCCGTATCGCTCAAAGTTGACAAGGCGACGCCGGTCATCGCGTGGTCGAATCCCGATGCGATACCGTTCGGCACGCGGCTCGGCGCCGCACAGCTCTGCGCCAGGGCGTCGACACCCGGGACATTCGACTACTCTCCCGAGCCAGGCAGGGTGCTGGCGGCGGGAACTCATACGCTCACAGCCACCTTCACCCCCGCCGACAGAACGAACTACACAACAGCAAAAGCCAGCGTGTCACTCAAAGTCGACAAGGCCGCGCCCGAGATCGAGTGGCGCCGCCCCGATCCGATCCTGTACGGCACTCAACTCAGCGCCACGCAACTCTGTGCCACGGCGTCGATGCCCGGAACATTCGACTACCGGCCCGCGCCAGGCGATGTGCTTCCTGCGGGCTTGCATACGCTCACCGTCATTTTCACCCCAACCGACTCAGTGAACCACGGCACAATAAAGGCCACCGCGATCCTCAAGGTGGATAAGGCAACGCCGGCCATCAGTTGGCCGCCACCCAAGCCGGTTCAACACGGAACCGCACTTGGCGCCGCGCAGCTTCATGCCACAGCGAAGATTCCGGGAGCGTTTGTCTATTCTCCCTCCGCAGGCCACGTGCTCCAGCCGGGCAACAATACCCTCTCGGTATTGTTCATTCCGTCCGACGCTGAAAACTACATGGCCTCGCAAGCTACGGTTGAGCTTGAGGTCCAGGAATCGCCTCAATTCGCTCCGCTGTCGGCTGCGGCCTCGCGGAAACGGTCCTGGTGGACTTCCGATGCTGACGACTCTATCTCCGAAGATTCGACGCCCGCGGAAGAAACAGGCAGAGGCGCCGTCGCCGGGACAAATCCGTTCTGGCGATACGACGAGCGTGAAGAAATCCCAGCGCGCGTGCCGGACGCGCCTCGCGAAGTACGTTCATCATCGCCCGCGAACGCCCCTTCAGATGATCATCCTCTGCTTCAGAAGCGGGAGTCGACGAACGAGATGGTGAATCGACTGCCCGGCCCTGGCTACAAATTGGAGCCCAGCTACCTGAACGATGAGTATCCAATTGCACCCCGTCCGCGACAGGCCGAAAGAGACGATGAATGGGACGTCATCGGGATCCGCGAAGCTGATACGCCGCTCTACCGGTCGTTTCCCAACCGTGAAATGCGGGAGGAAAAGCCCGAGAGCAAAAGTTGGATGATCCTTGGAGCGGTTAGCGCCTGCGCAATTCTGGCTTTGCTCATCTTCGTATTCACCCTCTTCAATCTCGGAACGAAGTCCACTGCCGTACAACCGGTCCAGCCGCCTCCCCCCGCGGCCATAGCTGAGCCTCAGTCGAAGCCAGCCAGGCAGTCGCATCGCACGCAGTCAAGCCGGGCCAGACCATTGGCAAAGGCCCCGGTACAACCGGCCCGGCCTTCGACAGCGGCCGCAGCTCAGCCCACGGCGGCCGTTCCGCCGGCCAGCGCGGAAGACCCCGTGAAGCCAGGGCGTACGCGCTTCTAAACCGGATCCACTCAGGGGCTAAAGCCCCGTTTCTTCTTTGTGAGGCCATTGCGGCACCCTTCGGCTTCGCTCAGGGCAGGTTAAACTCGTGCCCTTCCAAAACATTGAGTTTTTCCGCAAGCTGTAAAGCCCGCGGTCATGTTGCTCGACTCGCGGCCCGGCTGAAGCCGTGCCCTTGTTACAAAACAGTCCACAGCCATTCCCCGGCCCACTCATCGCGATAAAGACGAGATGAATGGGGCACAGACAATTCCGCCACACAAATGTTGAGGGGGCCCGATGGCTTCGTTGCGAAGCGGCAAATGACGCTTGCGGCAGAGCGCTGGCAACAGGTCTGTTCTGCTCAGATTCTCACTTGATCGCCCCAATATACTCGCGTTCAGCCGCCCAAGCCGAATTTACCAGGCTGGCCGCTTGGGAGATGGCCAACGAAATCCCCCTAACACCCTTGGAAAATGAGTGCGGAACAGTAGTGGTCTGATGAACCGCGGGCGTGAGTTTTGTTGTTCAACAAGGAGGATACACAATGAAAATTCTAGTGGTTGGCGGCACCGGACACGTCGGTGCTGCAGTGGTGCAGGAACTCCAGAAGCGCAAAGCGGATATTCGTCTACTCGTGCGGAAAGAAGGCACGCCTACACCGGCAGGCGTGGAGGTTGCCGTCGGCGATCTGCTCGATCCAATATCTGTCCAGAAGGCAATGGAAGGGGTCGATAAGCTGTACCTGCTTAATGCGGTTCTTCCGGATGAACTGACACAGGGCCTCATCGCCTACGATCTAGCAAAAAAGCTAAAGCTGAGCCATGTCGTATATCACTCAGTCTTCCGCGTCGAGCACTTCAAGGATGTTCCCCACTTCGCCTCCAAGCTGGCGATAGAAAGCGCGTTAAGAGAGTTCGATGTTCCGTTTACGGTCCTTCGCCCGAACTACTTCAGCCAGAACGATGCATCGTTGAAGGAGCCGCTCACGAAGGCCGGCATCTACCCCATGCCTCTGGGCGACGTCGGCGTGTCGGTAGTGGATGTTCGGGATATTGCGGAGGCAGCGGCAACCGTTCTGACCTCGAGCGAATATCACGGCAAGACGTATAACCTCAACGGTCCCGAGGTTGTGAGTGGCGCGAAAGCAGCCGCCATCTGGAGCGAAGTGCTCGGCAAAAAGATTCAATATACCGGTCACAACATGGATGCGTTTGAGGAGCAGATGCGCAAGAAAGCCCCCTCATGGTCGGCGTTCGATATTCGCATGATGTTTGAAGGCTACCTGGAACGTGGCTTCGTTGCTGAGGATGGAGACGTAGAGAAATTGACCAAGCTCATTGGGCATGCTCCTCGCCGATATGAAGATTTCGCCAGGGAGACTGCCTTGCAATGGCAAGAGATGTCGAAGGCTGCGTAGGAACAAACCTACCTTGTCGCGGGCGCCGGGATTGACCAGGTGCGATTGTCATTCCCAATATTGGGGATAAGCCCGAGGGTGCGGCACGACAATGACCTTGGCCGCAGAGCGACATTGGTTTTTCTTTCCATAAGCTGAGGCAGGCAAATCGGCATTCGCAACGGTAAGCAAACGCAAGATCTCACCCAAAGGAGATCCACTATGTCCGAGAGTCCCCCGGTGTACCCGCCCCTTCCGCCCGACGATCTGAAGCGCAAGCTAACCATTGCCCAGCCCGATACGGATCAGAGCCTTCGGCACATTGGGATCGTGGGAGATACCTACACGATCGCAGTGTCCGGCGATGAGACCGACGGACGCTTTTGCGTCATCGACATGTACGTTCCACCCGGCGGCGGTCCTGGCCCGCATCGTCACGACTTCGAGGAGACTTTCATCCTGCTGGAAGGACAGGTGGAGGCTACATTTCGCGGGAAAAAGTCTTTGATCAAGGCTGGGGACACAATCAATATTCCTGCGAACGCCCCGCACCAATTCCATAATGCGTCTTCAAGCGCAGCCCGGCTTCTCTGCATCTGTTCGCCGGCAGGCCAAGAAAACTTTTTCATGGAGCTCGGTGTAAGAGTTGCAACGAGAACTTCGGCGCCGCCTAAACTCAGTCCTGACGAACAAGCCGCCTTCATCAAAAAGGCAAAGGAAATCACGGCTCGGTATCGGACGGAACTGCTGAAGGAAGCCTGATTGACAGTGGTGGCTGGGGGCAGTGGCGAAGCATTTGCTCCCACACTGGAGAATCGGCCGCCCTGCTGCGGATTTGGCGTCTGAGGTGATCGGTCGGCGAAATGAGCAATTCTGAACATTCACGATGCGGGGAATTGTCTTAGATTCTCATCTGGATTTCTCGCAGGCAGCCACAGAACTTGTTCTTTGCATCATTCGTCAAGTCCCTGGCGAAGATTGAAACCATAACCATGCGTAAGCTTGAAGAACAGGAGCCATGATGAAGATCGCCGGAGTACTACTGATCATTGTCGGGGTTGCAGCGCTCATCTACGGGGGATTCTCTTATACGAGCCACAAGAAAGCCGTGGATATTGGCGCAATTCAAATCAACAAAACAGAAAACCATTCGCTCCCTATTCCTCCTATTCTGGGCATCGTTGCCATAGTAGGCGGCGCGGGCCTGTTCTATTTCGGAGTCAAACAGGGCCGTTGACGACCTGTGACGACCATGCCCCGGCTCACCCATCTGCGATAGAACCGCGATGAATGGGGCACAGACCTTATCGATTTGCGAAGGGCTGACGGGCGGCTGGATCGGTGAGTGGGCCACCTGCTGGGAAGGCTGTTTCTGGGGGTGGTTTGCTACCGTAGTGCCTTATGGTGATGAACCCATCGAGATGGTGGTTTGCGAGGGGTATACGTGCTGCATGCAGTTTTACCCTGGTCGCTTTGCTGGCCTATTGGCCTGCGAATGCGCATGCGCAAGCAGACGCAGTGACGGTGTACCAAGGGGCCACGCTGATCGACGGCGTGACCAACATTCCCAGGCAAAGCATGTCGATCGTGGTGAAGGGATTGCGCATCGAGGCCATCGCGCCGGCTGCGGAGCTGACTCCTCCGGCAGGCAGCAAGGTGGTGGATGTGAAGGGGCTCTATGTGCTGCCCGGGCTCATCAACACGCACATCCACATCGCGACCGACACAAGCCGCGAAGAGGCGCTGGGGCTTATGCGGCGCGACCTTTACAGCGGGGTGACGGCCGAGCGCGATATGGCGGGAGACACGCGGCAGCTTGCGGAGCTGGCCCGCGCTTCGCTTCTCGGCGAAGTGGAGGGACCCGATATCTACTATGCTGCTTTGATGGCGGGCCCGAGCTTCTTTAAGGACGAGCGCACGCACGAAGCTGCCAGAGGGATGGTCGCGGGCGACGTGCCCTGGATGAGGGCTGTAACTGCGCAGACCGATCTGCACCTGGCGGTTGCCGAAGCGCACGGCACGGGAGCCACAGCCATCAAGATCTACGCGGATCTGCCCGCGGAACTGGTTGCAGCGATTACCAAAGAGGCGCACGCCCAGGGCATGCTGGTGTGGGCTCATGCGACGGTGTTCCCGGCGACCGCCGCGCAGGTGGTGGAAGCGGGAGTGGACAGCGTCTCGCACGCACCGATGCTGGCGATCGCGAATCCGGCCAACACCTATGCCGAAGCTCATCTGCATCCTGCGGCCGAGCAGCAGTATGCCGATGGTTTTGGTCCACGGCTTGCCAGCCTGCTGAAGGAAATGAAAGAGCGCAATACGATTTTGGATGCGACGCTGGTGGTCTTCAAGGAGAGCGGGAAGAGTCGCGCCAAGAATGATCAGGCGAACGCGGTGAACACTCTGGATATCGGGGAGCGGGTTACCCATGCGGCCTACGAGGCGGGCGTTACGATTTCTACGGGAACAGATTCAGAAGACGAAGAGAACAAGGATTGGTCTCCTCTGAGGGATGAGTTGCTGCTGTTGCAGGATGGAGCCGGAATGCGGCCCGCGGATGTGATTCGCTCAGCCACCGCAGTGGGAGCCCGCGCGGTGGGACAGGAGAAGGAGATGGGAACGGTTGAGCCCGGAAAATTGGCGAACCTGATTTTTGTGTCGGGAAATCCGCTCGACGGAGCTCGGGCTTTCAGCAGCGTGGTGCTGACGGTGAAGCGAGGGAAGCCCTTTTGGCGGAAAGACTATGCGCCTCAAGGCAAGCCGCGCAACCGTTAGTGGGGCACGCGGAGTGTGACTCGCACCGCCAGCCGTCGTTCCACGGTGCCTCCCACGGTGTAGTATCAACAAAGAAGGTAGGCAATTTCTGTATCATGCTGCCCACATAAATCGATCCAGCTGCGATGCATCCGCATGGCCGGCCCGCGCGGCTGAAGCCATTGGCCCCTTCCTGCTGGTGCTCGCGGCCGTTGAATTGGTTTCCATGCCGTTGACGCAGTACGCCTGGACCTGGGATCACTTCCTCCATGGTGGTGGTGACTTCGAGTCGAGCCTTCTGCTTCTCGTGATCTGCCTCGGCCTTTTGCTCGTGCTCCGCCATCAATGCCGGCAGGACGAGAACTTGCGCGTTCCTCGGCGGCTATCGCTGCACATCTTCGGGACCGCCAAATCGGCTACTTTGCCTGGGACCGTAGCTCTGCCGGCCCTTCGTCGAGAGTGTCAAGCCACTTCCGATCTCGCGATCTACAACCTTCCCCTTCAAATCTGATCGAGCAACTCTGCCCGCACGCATGTTGGATGGCTTGGCGAAGCGAGTCATCTTCTATCCCTGGACGAAAGATCCCCCGTTCCGTCTAATGCGGAGAGACAATGAAAACGTCCGAAGTGATCCAGGCCTGGTCCAGGATTCTGCGCGGCCACCCACCTTCTCTTTCGATCGAGATCACCAAAGAGTGCCCTTTACAGTGCCCCGGATGCTACGCGTTCGATGCCGCACATCTCGGCGGTTCAACGCAATTGCGTCAGCTTTCCGATTTCAAGGGAGATCAACTGGTCTCCGGTGTGCTTGCGCTTATCGATGAACATAAACCGCTGCACGTATCTTTAGTCGGCGGGGATCCCCTGGTGCGGTACCGTGAAGTCGAACAGCTCTTGCCAGAGATGGAAAAGCGCGGCGTCCATACACAGATCGTCACCAGCGCGTTCAGAGTCATTCCCAGCGACTGGAAGGCCTTCAAGAAACTGAATGTTGTGGTATCCATCGATGGCCTGCAGCCCGAACACGATGCGCGGCGCAAACCGGCCACCTATGAACGCATCCTCAAGAACATCCAGGGCGCGCGAGTCACCGTTCATTGCACAATCACAGCGCAAATCGCCGGGCGTCCCGGCTATCTGGAGGAATTTCTCCGGTTCTGGAGCGGTCGCCCCGAGATTGTGAAGGTGTGGTTCAGTCTTTTCACTCCGCAGCGCGGGGCCATCGATGCGGAGATTCTTGCGCCTTCACAAAGGACCGATTTGCTGGCCGAACTCCGCACTTTGCGCGTGGCGTATCCCGCTCTCGAGATGCCCGAAGCTTTGATTCGAGAGTTGGAATCTCCACCACAAAGCCCAGAGGAGTGCATCTTTGCGAGAACGACTCAAACCATCTCGGCAGATCTGAAAACGCACATCACGCCTTGCCAATTTGGTGGAAACCCCGATTGCGCCCAATGCGGTTGCATCGCCTCGATGGCTTTGGCCGCCGTTGGTCATCATCGCGTGTTAGGCGGCCTCACCGCAGGGCGAATATTCCTCGCTTCAGATCGCGTGGGCAAAGAACTGAGGAGGATGCGAAGAAAATTTGTGAGGCAATCCCCGGCTCAGCCGCACCCCTCTCCCCTCATCACAGAGCAACTGATCACCAGCATTGCCAAGATGCGCGATTCAAGCACTTGAATGGATTCTGCGGGTACCGAGCGCGTGCGTTCGAAAACTTTAGTCTTCTTCGGTCTGCGTAATCAGGTATCGTTCATACCCGATTTCCCTGATCTGGTGGACCTGGGCTTCCAGCCAATCGACGTGTCCCTCTTCATCTTTCAGCAACCTCATAAAAAGGTCGCGGGAGCCGTTGTCGCCCTTCTCCACGCAGACACGAATCGATTCGTTGTACGATGCGACGGCCCCGTGTTCGAGGCTCAAGTCGGATTCGATCATTTCCTTCACCGACTTTCCGATCGCCAGGTCCATGGGCTCCATCTTCGGCATCCCGTCGAGAAAGATAATCCGCTCCATCAGCAACTCAGCGTGCTTCATCTCGTCGATGGACTGCCGCTTGATGTATTTGGAGTACTTTTTGTAGCCCCAGTTCTCCGACATCTCGGCGTGCAGAAAATATTGGTTGATCGCAGTCAGCTCGTCGCGCAGAGCCTGATTCAGATGTTCGATGACCGTGGAATTCCCTTTCATAGTGTCGCTGATTCTACACAACCGGCGGCGTGTTCGCACAGAGAAGTTTTCTTTGAGGAGCACCGGCTGCACGCGCGCCCGAAGACTCTGAGACGCGGTTCAGTAAAGCGGAACCTTGCTCGGGTCAGCTTGGACACATCTTGCCGGCGGCCAGAGTGTAACGGCGAGGACATCTGCAGTCTTGAACTGGGCAGCAGTCAGTTGGGCACGCGGAGTGTGACTCGAACCGCGGAGGGGTGATGCGGATAGCCTCCGTGCTGACGATCGCGAATCTCGGCGAAGAGCGCTGCGTAATCGGGATCGTTCATCAGCGGCTTGGCCCAGGGGCAGTCAGGCAGCATGGTTAGAACGACGATGTGGGAGTTTAGAGACGCTTTGAAGTAGGGCAACGCAGCCTTCGGCCGCCCCAGCATGACCAGGTCTTGCGCCAGGTAGAAGGCCGCCGGCTCCGATCCGTGCTCGAAGGCTGCCTTCAGTCCTTTAGCTCTGGCCTCGAGCAGGCCGGTCTTGCCTCCCTGAGCCCAGCCGCGGGCCACCTCATTTGCCAAGGCAAGATCGCCGGAGTTGCCGGTGATGGATGCGTAGCGTCGAAGATTCGCGACGTATCCGGGATTGTCTCCGATGGCGAAATCGATGACTGCCAGGAAGGAGGCGGGCGAAGTCAGATTCGGCTGCGTCAGTTCGATGTCGTTCAATGCTTTGATGCCGGCGGCAAGGTCGCCAAAATCTGCCTGGAGCAACGCGGCTTCAGCGGCAATTGCAGGCGACGCCGGATTCAAACGGCGCGCCTCGTCGATTTGCTTCAATGCTTCTGCGCCCTCTTCCCTGCACTCGAGACTGCTTGCATACCATTGGTGAGTCTCCGCGGAGGCTGGGTCAAGCGCGAGCGCGCGTTGAAACTCTGCGTCAGAACCAGCGATATCCCAATCGCGAAAGTAGAGTGCGAATGCCTTGGCCCGATGCGCCGCGGCCAGATTCGGATCCAGTGCGATGGCGCGATTGGCAGCATCCTCGGCCCGCAGAAGTGAATCACTAAGATTGGCGTTGGCGAACTCCGGCAGCAGGTCGTAACTTTCAGCGAGCCCCGCATAGGCATCAGCATAAGACGGGTCTTTGATAATCGCTTGAGTAAACGCGTTGATCGATTTCGAGAGGCCGTCAACGGTGCGGAGATTCCAGAAGTAGCGGCCTTGAAGGTAGAGATCTTCTGCGCCCGGAGCTGGAACGCGACGGGAGGCGCTCGCGGAAGCGAGGACCTGCTCGTGACGATCTTCCGCATGCCGGCCGCTAAGAATACGCGAACTTAGTGCCGCGCAAAAGAGAAGGGTGAGAAATGCGACTCCCCAGAGCAGCTTCCAGTGCGGCGAGGCGACAGGGTTGAGAGGTTCGAGGGCGGAAAGCGGCGCCGAACCACCCGCGGTGGCGGCCAAACTCAGCTCCCCGCTCTGTAGAGCGGAGCTCTGGCGCGAGGTTTCCGCAGCGTTGCCGGTTCCGAGTTCCGAATCCTTCAATTTCATCGCCTGCAGCCAGGAGTCGAGCTCCGATGGGTAGGCGAAGACATAGCCTCGCTTTCCGCCGGGCACCCGGTGAACGGGCATCCCTCGCTCTTCCCAGCGCTTCGCGGTCCGCTCATTACATCCGAAGTAGCCCGCGATGCTCTTCCACGATGCAAGAACTGCCCGGTTGCCGGGAGCGGGCTCCGTGCTTCTGCTTAGGGTTGCCATACGCCACTCTGCTGCTGATTTGCCGCAAGGCCCAGGTAAATCGGTCGGGGAGACCCCAGTATACCGTCGGAGTTCAGCTCAAAGGACGAAAACTACAAATCCGCATGTCCCGAGATGCCCTTTTGCCGCCCTGTGATGTCACGCGCGCTCCGACTGCGTCCGATTATCCTCCATGCCAGAGCCGACCCTAATTACCTCGAGGAGAGTGTTTTGACCATGCGTGTCGCCCTGGTAATCCTGACATCTTCGTGCGTTTTCTACCTCGCCGGCTGCTCTGGCACGCAGCTTGCGACGCCAGCCAAAACAAATCCCGTCCAGGGCGCGGCCATTCGGGGCAAGGTCCATGGCGGCCAGACGGTGATTTCGGGAGCCAGCCTGTATCTGTACGCGGCCAGCAGCGCCGGCTACGGCAGCCAGTCCATCTCGCTGCTGAACTCCAACGTGCTCAGCCAGACCCCTGCGGGCGGCCAAGACACAAACGGCCACTACTATGTAACCACCGGTTCCGACGGCTCATTCGCGATCACCGGCGATTACACTTGCCCCAGCACAACGTCACAACTCTACCTCTATGCGGTGGGCGGCAATCCGGGGCTCCCTCCGGGCTCCAACAACCCGTCTATCGGGCTGCTGACCGCACTGGGCACCTGCCAGGCCAACAGCACGCTCTCGCCCACGCTTTACGTAGTGATCAACGAAGTGACGACGGTCGCGGCTGCCTACGCGTTTGCAGGATTTGCGACAGATCCGACGCACGTGGCGAGTTCGGGCACGCCGCTGGCGCAGCTCGGCATCGCGAATGCGTTTGCTAATGCCGGGAACCTGGCCAGCACCTACACCGGGACCGCCCTGACGACCACTCCGGCGGGGAACGGCACGGCGCCGCAGGTGATCGTCAATACGCTGGCAGACCTGCTGGCGGCGTGCATAAACTCCACCGGCACGGTTAGCGGTCCATCGAATCCAACGGTGTGTTACACCCTTTTCAACGACCTCTTGTCTGGCGGTACCACCGGAAGCGTTCCAGGAGATACTGCCACGGCGGCGATCTATCTGGCGCACAATCCGGGAGCCAACCTGGACGCCCTCGGCTCGCTTTACGAAACATTGCCCGCGGACCTTCCGTTCCAGCCTGCAGTAACAGCCGGCTCGGGCCCCAACGACCTCACCGTTTCCATCGCGTTTAGCGACGGCAGCCTTAATAAACCCCTGAGCATTGCCGTCGATGGCGCGGGCAATGTCTGGCTCGCGAACTATGGCGGCAACAGCGTAACCGAGCTTTCCAGTTTGGGTGTGGACCTCTCCGGCGCCAACGGCTTCACGGGAGGCGGCATGAACGGGCCCATGGGCATTGCTATTGACGGCCAGGGCCACGTCTGGATCGCGAGCCAAACGAATGGCGCACTCGCCGAGCTCTCCAATACCGGATCTGTCCTCTCGCCGGGAAACGGATACCCGAATGCCGGTTTCTCCATTGGGGGTGCCGGCATGGTTCTCGCCATCGACGGTGCCGGCAATTTGTGGATTACCGGCGGCAGTGCCGGCGTAACCAAATTCTCAAGCGGAGGCGCGGTGCTCGGAACTTATACGGGTGCTGGCCTGGACCAGCAGACTGGCATTTCCGTGGACGGTTCTGGGAATGCTTGGATAGCTAACACCTCAGCCGATGTGAGCGAATTCTCGAGTTCGGGTTCCGTCCTCTCCGGGGCGGCCGGCTTCACAGTCACCGGCCAGCCCTACGGCGTTGCGATCGACAGCACCGGCAACGCCTGGGTCGGGACCGTCAGTAGCAGCGTCATGCAGAAGATTTCCCCCTCCGGCTCTGTCACCTCTGCAACGATTAACGCCCACAATGCAGAGGTATTCGGCATAGATGGCGCAGGCAGCGCCTGGACCGTGGGCGAGGGCAACCAGCTTGTTGGGGTATCCAGTTCAGGTGCACTCCTCTCAGGGCCATATGCCTATGATCCGCCAAGTTTGTATGGAGCGCAGGCTGCGGCCCTCGACGGTTCCGGAGATATTTGGGTCGCAAACGGCGGCAATAACACCGTCACTGAGGTAATCGGGGTGGCAGTTCCGGTAATTACCCCCATTTGTGCCGGGCTGCCGGCGACACCGACGGCGAACGGGACGAGCAATCTGGGAACAAAGCCGTAAACACACTGAACACGAAATCGAGGACATCATCAACGTGAAAAAGACAGCTCTTGCCTTCGCCTTCGCTCTGATCCTTGCCGCTGCTCTTCCCCTGCGCGCCCAAACCGGGTGCGCCGACTCGCCCGAAGATCCGACGATTATGCTGGCGCTGATCGGCGGCGCAGGTGCGATTGGAGCCGGCGTGTGGAGAACTCACCGAAGGAACTAGTCGTTCGAGCTGCACCTTCAAGAACCAAGGCCTCGGTATCAGCGGAGCGATCCACAGGATGAAGCCAAAGGGCGTGCATCGCTGCGACTAGACCGCGAACCTTAGGTGGCCGACTGCGGTGGTCTGGCGCGCTCGGCTGAAGGCTATCGGTTCGCGGGGCTTAGCGTCTCGGGCCCCCTTCTTTTCCCTCTCAAAGCGTCGGCTTCCCGCAATATGGTGTGATTTACATCACTGCAAAGAACTCCGACTTAATTTGTCGTATATTAAACACGGACTGAATTAGTCGCATATATGATCGCGACTTGATTGCCCAGTCCGATGGCTGCTCCATCTGACTTCAATACATGGACTTAGCTCGTGAACAGGATGAGAATTTCGCACCATTTTGCCTGCCGTTTCACCCTTGCATGGTTCTTCCTATCGGCCATTTGCGCATGGGGCAGTGTCTCCGGGTCCATTTCGGGCACCATCAAAGATCCCTCCAGCCACGCTATCCCTCTCGGCAGAGTGACCGCCCGCGAGGTCAATACCGGGCTCTCCTATAAGGTCACCGCAGACGCAAACGGTTTCTATACGTTCCCTGTTTTGCCGGTGGGCAGTTACGATCTTGAAATTGCGGCCCCGGGATTCGCAAGCTGTGACCGCACCGGGATCATTCTCGACACGGACGCCGCGCTCACCATCGACGCCACTCTCGCGGTGAACGGCGACCGCCAAACCATCACGGTGATCGACAACGGGCTGCATCTGGAAACCACCAGCACCGAGCTCGGCCAGGTGATCACCGGGGAGGAAATGCTGGCCGTGCCGCTAAACGGCCGCAGCTACACTGATCTTCTCGCGCTGCAGCCCGGAGTTTCTCCCGCTTCGGCGATCACGACGAGCACGGTTCAGGATGTCGGCGCCTCCATTCTCGACCCCTCAGGGGCGCTGAACCCCGGAAACCTGTCGGTGAATGGTCAACGCGAGACGGCAAACTACTTCAGCGTGAACGGCAGCGACGCCGAAGAGGATGTCAACGCCGGCACTGCCATTATTCCGAACCTCGACGCGATTTCAGAGTTCCGCATCGTGACCGGCGACTTCGATGCGGAATACGGGGAATACAGTGGCGGCCAGATCACCGTGGTGACCAAGTCGGGCACAAACAAATTCCATGGCAGCGCATACGAGTTTCTGCGCAACACCGATCTCGACGCGCGCTACTACTTTTCGCCGGCGCGCGGCGTCTTCCAGCAGAACCAGTTTGGTGGAACAGCGGGCGGTCCGGTTCGCCGCAACAAGGTTTTCTATTTTCTCGACTACCAGGGGACACGGCAAAACGAAGGCATCGACACGCCGGATATCGCCGTAGCGTCAAACGCAGATCGCAGCGGAAATTTGTTCGATCTGGGGAACAGCCCGACGGGCAACCGGCTCTCCGGCTCCGTCAGCGGTCCCTATCTCGCCAATCTGCTGACGCACAAGCTTGGCTACGCGGTGACGCAGGGAGAGCCGTACTATTTCCCCGGTTGCAACCAGGCCGATGCGGATGCGGGGCGGTGCGTCTTTGGCGATGCGGTGTTCCCGCAAAGCGCGTGGACAGTTCCCGCGCAGCGCATGCTCCAATACATTCCCGCGCCCAACACCGCAAGCAGCGGGTTTGCCACCTCGGCCTACGATCAAACCGTGCGCGATGACAAAGGCGGCGCGCGCATCGACGCGAATTCGCGGCTCGGACTGGCTTCGGCCTACTACTTCATCGACGATTTCAATCTCATGAATCCCTATCCTGTGGCGCAGAGCGGTGCCAGCGTTCCCGGTTTCGCCGCGCTCACAACAGGCCGCGCACAACTGCTGGCTCTCGCCGACACCAAGACGCTAAACCCCACGATGGTGAACGAGGCGCACCTGAGCTTTATGCGCGACGGCACAAACCTCGGTCAGCCCATTGGCGGCCGCGACGTGAGCCTGGTCTCGCAGGGGTTCGCCAACACTGACGGAACACCAAGCATCGTTGCCCTCGATCCGCACGGCCAGAGTGTGGAGAATCTCAACTTCAACGCCTATTCGACCGGCGCTGCGGCCAATCAGCTGATCCAGGTGAACAACACATACCAGCTTTCCGACAGCTTCTCGCAGGTTCGCGGCAATCACAACTTCAAATATGGGGCGGAGTTCCACGCCGACCAGATCAATGCAGCGCCCATCGCGCAATTCAACGGCAACTTCGTTTTCTCGGGCACTGAAACCGGGGTCGACTTTGCCGACTTTCTAATCGGCGTGCCCAGCCAGTTCAACCAGAGCCAGCTCAATCCCTTTTATGCGCGCAATAGATACGTGGGTCTGTTCGCGCAAGACAGCTACCACATCCGCCCCAGCCTGACTTTCAACTACGGCGTCCGCTGGGATCGCGTGGCACCGTGGTCGGAGAAGTACAATCAGATTTCGACCTTTGTTGCCGGCGCGCAATCGCAGGTCTTTCCCGGCGCGCCTGCCGGGATTCTCTATCCCGGCGACCCGGGCATCCCGAAGACGCTGGCTCCCATCGATCATTTCGACATTTCGCCGCGCATCGGCGTCGCATGGTCGCCGCACGCGAATGCGAGCAGTCCGCTGGCCAAGCTGACTGGCGCACCCGGCGCGACCAGCGTGCGTGCCAGCTTCGGCAATTTCTATACCGCGATTGACGCCGCGGCCATCAGCGTTCTGGCCGCCAACGCGCCCTACGGCACAACGTACACCAGCCCGGCTCCGCCGCTTTTTGCCACGCCTTTCGTTACCGCGGCAGACGGCACGAATAACGGCCAGCCGTTTCCCTACACCTTTGCGCCGCTGAACTCATCGCGCAGTCATCCTGACGCAAGCATCGACTGGACCAGCTACAAGCCGATCAGCGGCATTCCCGGCTACGACGTCCACAACCGCACGCCCTACACCGAAGAGTGGATGCTCTCGGTGGAGCGCCAGGCAGGC
>Ga0187851_10002129_pt1 | contig 17923 bp, 14 predicted proteins | sample June2016WEW_6_10_FD_132997 | JGI IMG/M metagenome (GOLD analysis project Ga0187851, IMG submission 132997) | Peatland microbial communities from SPRUCE experiment site at the Marcell Experimental Forest, Minnesota, USA - June2016WEW_6_10 | ecosystem: Environmental > Terrestrial > Soil >...
CTTTTTTCCACCGACGACGTGGACTGGATGCTGGCTCATCCGCAGGAACTTCTGGGAGCGCCGCAGTGAGCCGCCGCGCCGGCATGACCCTGCTCGAGGTGCTCATTGCCGTGACCCTGGTGTCGCTGCTGAGCGTCGCCATGCTCTACTCCGTGCAAGCCGGGCTCGGTTCGGTGGCCAGCATCAACCGGCGCGTCGACAACATACGCAAAGCCAGCGGCGCGCAGCGCATCCTCGAACAGCAATTCGCCGCTTTCATGCCCGTCGTCGCACCCTGCGGCTGTGCCGTGCCGGACGCGCGCCCGCAGAGCGCGCTCTTTTTTGAAGGCCAGCCCACCGTCATGCGTTTTGTCTCCGCCTACTCCCTCGCCGAGTCCGGGCGCGGCCAGCCCAAGATCCTCGAACTGTTCACCATCCCGACCCCCGACGGCGAAGGCATCCGGCTGGTGGTCAACGAGCGGCCCTATTTCAGTCCATATAGCGCCGGCGCGCTGTGCATGCTCTCCGTGGCCGATCCGCAGGGCGGCCCGCCGGTCCTGCTCTTTCCGGCGCCGCAGCCGTCGTCGGCCAGTTTCATCCTCGCCGACCGTCTGTCCTCAGTTGCCTTCGCCTACCAGGGGCCGATGCGGGAAGAGCCCTTCACGCACTGGGTGCCGACGTGGATCAGCCCCGCTGCGCTGCCCACCGCCGTGCGCATCGAGATGACGCCCCTGCCCGGCGGCGGCCCGTCGCGGATGCCGCTGTTGCCTTTCTATGCCCGCATACGGCCCAACCGGAGCGCCAATGAAGGTCTCAATTAGCGCGCTCCACTCCGGCGGCCGGCGCGGCGGGGCGCTGCTGGCCGTCCTGTGGCTTTCCGCGGCTCTCGCGGCCATCGCCTTCTCCGCCGCGCAGACCGTGCGCGCCGAGCGCGATCGAACCGCGAACCTGGTGGACGGCACCCGCGCCGCGCTGCTGGCCTGGTCCGGCGTCGAACGCGGCTTGCTGTACCTGCAATGGGGGCCGGGCATTCCGCTGCCTGACGGCCGCCCGCGCTTCTGGGCGCCGGGCATGCCCTTCCTGCGGTTCTCGTTTCCATCGGGAGAAGCGCTGGTCGAGATCATCCCCGAATCGTCCAAAATGAACGTGAATGCCGCCCCGCCGGATTTTCTGGCACGGCTGATCGTGGCGCTGGGCTACCCGCCGCCACTGGCCGCCAAGGTCGCCGCGGCGATCGTCGATTGGCGCAGCCGCTACGACCCGCAAACCGCCCTCGATCCGCTGTACTTGCGGTTGGATCCGACTTTTCGGGTCCCCCATGCGTCCTTTCAACAGATTGAGGAATTGTCGTCGGTCTACGGTATGACTTCCGAACTGCTCTATGGCCGCGTCGAACGGACGCCCGACGGGAACTGGGTCCCGCGCGCCGGCCTGCGCGACTGTCTGTCGGTTTACGGCGCCGCCGGCGCCTTCGATATCAACTCCGTCCAACCCGCCGTCATGGCCGCCGCCGGAGTGCCGCCGGACGCCATCGCGACCGTCGTGGCACTGCGCCGCGACGCGCCCATCACGCGGGAACAATTGCGCGCCCTCGCAGCCAATCTCGGGCCCGCCGCCGCCAGCTTCGTCATTGGCGGCGATAAGATCTACACCATCCGCGCCACGGCACGCATTCGCAAGCCCAACGGCGGGCTCTCCGATCTCCGCCGCACGGCCACGCTGACCGTCCTGCTGTCGCCCACCTACGATCTGGGCAGCTACCGCATTCTCGATGCGCGTTCCGGACCCGCCGTGCGCCCCATGGAGGAGACATGGCCCTGGTAATACCGGCCCCGTTGCACCGGTACCTCCGCTTTGGCCTGGGCGTGGGCATCGTTGCCGAGGACCACTACCTGGAGATCATGGTGGCGCGGGCGCGCCCGACGGGACTTTCCATTGCCGCCAGCTTGCGGGTGGCTAAATACCTCGAGCGCCCGGCCGCCGAATGGGGCGCCGAGGTCGCGCGCTTCCTGGCCCGCTGCGGCGCCGGCTCGGTAGCCGCGGTCGTCGTCCTGCCGCGTACCAAGGTCGTCGCTCGAACCGTCGCTCTGCCCGGCGTTCGCGACGAAGATGCCGGTCCGGCCCTGGAGTGGCAGTTGGAGAATCTGCACCCCTTGCCCGCCGAGGACCTGGCCTGGGCCTGGCAGCGGATCGGCGTGAGCGACATTTTCAACGTGGCCATTGTCGAGCGGGAACTCGTCGACCGCTATCTGGCGCTGTTTTCCGAGGCCGGCCTGCGGCTGGCCGGTTTCACCTGCTCTGGCAGCGCGATGTTTTTTGCGGCGCGTCTGGGCGATGCTCCGCCCCCGGCCCAGTTCATCGCCATTCGGGACCTGCTCGCGGGCGCCGTGGATTCCGAAACCGAGGTGTATGCCGAGAGCCCCTCGCACCCGCTCTACAACGCCTTGTTTGCAATGCCTTTGAATCGGGCATTGGCGCTGGCCGCCTCCGAAACGCGTCTCGACGAAAATGTTCAGCCCGTCGACTGGATCGACGTTCTGCCGCCCTGGCGGTCGGCTCCCGATACTCTGGATCTTTCGGATGCCGGCCGTTCGCGCATGGCGCTCGTCTGGGCCGCGGCATTGGTCTCCGCCTGCCCTCACCTCGGCCTCCCGCTGAACCTGCTGCCGGCTGAGGCGCGAGTCCAGTCCTCGCGCGCGATCCTCGTGCCGACGCTGATCCTGCTGATCCTCCTGTTGGGCGTCGGCGCCGGGTTGCTGGCCGAGGAGGTCTGGCTGGACCAGGGTTATGCCGGCAGTTTGAAGCAGCAGATCCGCCGCCTGGAACCGGTGGCCCGGCGCGTCGAAACGCTGGATCGCCACAGCGCCGACGCCGCCACCCGGATTCAGAGCCTGGACGCTTTCCGCAAGCGCTCGCGCGCGGACCTCGACGTCTTGCTCGAATTGACCAAACTGATTCCGCCGCCGGCCTCTCTCGATTCGATCGTCGTGAGCCGGACGGACGTGCAGATATCGGGGGAAATCAGCCAGGCTGAAGGGTTGCTGAAAAAACTCGACGAGTCGCCGCTATTTGAGAATTCGGAGTTTGTCTCCCAAGTCGGCCGCCGCGACAACGTCGAGTCGTTCCACATCCGGACCTTGCGCGAGCGCGAAAAAACGCCCGCGGGAGGCCGCAAGTGAAGCCCCTCACCCAGCGCGACCGGCGCGCCTTGATCATCCTCACCGTAGCCGCAACCGTCTTCGCCGCCGTCTGGTTCTGGCCGCAACCCGCCGCCGATTCCGCGGCCGTGAAGGAAGGCGTAGCGCAGGCCGAGCGCCGCTTGACCCGCCTGCGCCGCCTCGCCGCCGCCGTGCCCGCGCGCGAGCAGATCGACCAGAGGGTCAGCGCCGAACTGGCGCGCCGCGAGACGGGCCTGATTAACGCCGAGACGGCGCCCCAGGCTCAAGCCCAACTCCTGCAGATCGTTCGCCGCGTGGCCGGCGCGCAATCGCCGCCGCTAGATATCAAAGGCTCTGAGTTTTCCCCCGTCCAGCCCTTCGGCGACGCCTACGGCGAGGTGACCGTGAGCATCACCACGGATTCCGGCATCGAGCAGATTCTGAACTTCATCGCCGACGTGTCGAAACAGCCGGAACTGATCGCCACCTCCAATCTGCAGTTCAGGCAGGCCCAGCCCAAGAAGAAAACCGTGCCCGTGCGCCTGACCATCAGCGGAATCGTCCCCCGGAAACTGGTTCCGCAGAAGAAGGGAGTCCTGACGTTTTGAGACGCAATCTCATCGTCCTCAATCTGCTCCTGCTGGCGCTGTGTGCCCTCGCCGCCTGGCGCTTCCTGGATTACCGCCGCGAACGGCTGGCTGAGCAGACCCGCTTCCTGCATCGGCGCGAAGCCGGCCTCCCGCCGCCGGTCGTCCTGGTGAGTCCGGCGCCGGAACCCGCCGTCTCTTCAGCCTATGTCGAGGTCGCTCAAAAGCTGCTCCTGAGCCCCGACCGCAATCCCGACGTCATTATCGACGTCGTGGCGCCGAAACCGATGCCGCCTCTGCCCCGCGCCTACGGCGCAATCAACTTCGGCGAGGGGCCGCGCGTCCTGCTCGCCGAAAAAGCCGGCGCGCGCCAGCATTCCTACTCCATCGGCGGGAAAATCGGCGAGTTCAAGGTGCTGGCCATCACCCAACTGGGCGTCGTCTTCGATTGGGAAGGCCAGCAGGTAGCGGCGCGCTATCAGGAAATGCGGGACATGACGCCCGCCCCGGCGTCCGAGTCGGCCCGGACCTCGCCCATCGCACAAGCCGTGCCTTCCAAGGAGAAGGCTGCCGCGGCGGAGTCCGGCTCTAAGGCTGTGCCGACCCTCGGCTCCGCCTCCGAAAGTCGGGGCAGGCTTGGCGCGGGCGTCGGATCGTATCGTGCTTGCACGAAGGACGACGACTCGCCCGACGGCACCGTGGAAGACGGTTTTCGCAAGGTGTCGGTTTCGACGCCGATGGGCATAAGTTGTCATTGGGAGAAGGTACAATAATGCAAAATTCCAATCTGGGCTTGACGGCCCCGATGCGATCGATCAGCGCCCATGGGGCGTTGGGACTACGTTTACACTCGACGGCCGCTGTGCTGGTGTTGCTCATCGCAGGCCCTGCCGGACTGACTGCGCGGCAGCAACCAACACAGCCGCAGCCAACACAGCAGCAGCAACCCGCGCAGCCGCAGCAGCAACAACCAAAGCCCAGGACTTTCGACCCCTACTACTATCCCGGGAGGCCGGCCCTGGCGCGTAGCGCCGCGCCGCCCGTGGCCGGTCAATCGAAAAAAACCACCGCGACGGGCAAACCTACCACGCCGGCCAAGGCCGCTCCATCCAAGCAGCCCGCGAAAACAAAACGCACCGCGCCGTCCTCGCACACCCCTGTCGCGCATCAGTCCGCGACGGCAAGACAGCCCGTTGCCACGCGCAAGGCGTCTGCCAAGACGGTGGATTCGAAAAAGACGGCGGACGCAGCTCCCAACCCGGACGCGCAGGGCAAATTCGGGTCGGGCGTCGGGTCGTATCGTTCTTGCCTGAAGGGCGATAACTCGCCCGATGGCACCGTAACGGAGGGCTTTCGCAAGATTGTGACTCCGACCGCGGTGGGCCCGAGTTGTCATTGGGAGAAAGTGGAATGATGTACGGCTGGAATTGGCGCTTTACTGTCCCCACGCGATCGGACAACGACTTTCGCGCGCCGGGACTCCGGTTCCGCGCAGTGGCCGCCCTGCTGCTGTTGCTGGCGGTGGCGGCGGCCCCGGCCGTCCTGACTGCGCAGCAGTCGCCTCCGGAGCCCGCTGACCCCCTCCAGTACCCCGGGAGGCCGGCGCCCGTGCATCGCACGCCGCCGCCCCAGCCCGCCTCGGCGCGCACGCCTATTGCGACACGTCCGGCAGGACAGGCCGCTACCGCCGGGCGCTCCACCGCCGATGCACAATCCGCGGCCGCGACTTCCGATCAGAAGAGCGCCAACGTCACAACCATTCAGAACGCGCCGCCGGTCGGCGGATTCTCGCTGCAGAACGCCAATCTGCTGGAGGTCATCGATCAGTTGGCCAAACTAGCCAAAATCAACTACGTTCTCGACCCCAGCGTGAAGGGCGGCGTCACCCTCAACACCTATGGCGAGACCAAGGGCGTCGATCCGCTCACCATGCTCCAGACCATCCTGCGCATCAACGGCTACACCATGGTGCAGATGGGCAACATATACCGCATCGTGCCGCTCGTCGATCTGGCCCGCATGCCCATCAGCCCGGAGTCCCGGGAAAAGGACATCCCGGAGGATGAGCGGCCGATGCTCAATCTTATTTTCCTCAAGTACTCCAGCGTGGAAGACATCAGTAAACTGCTCGAACCCTTTCTCGGCAAGGATGGCAAGGTGTGGTCTTATCCCAACGCCAACCTGCTGCTCGTGCTCGACAGCCGCCGCAACATCCGCCGCCTCATGGAACTCGTTGCCATGTTCGACAGCGATGCCCTGGCCAAGCAGCGCGTGCGAGTTTTCGATATTGTCAACAGCCGGCCCAGCGAGCTCGCTAAAGAGCTGGAACAGGTTCTGCAATCGGTCTCGCTCAGCAAGGATGCGTCGAGCGTCAAGTTCCTGCCCGTCGACCGCATCAATACGCTGGTCGCGATCGCCCCCAATCCAGTCGCCTTCAACGTCGTCGAAGAATGGATCAAGAAGCTCGATATTAAGGTCACAAAGGCGGCGGGCAAGAGCGACACCTATGTTTATCGGGTGAAATACGCGCAAGCCGCCTACCTCAGCATGTCGATCATGCAACTTTATTACTCCATGTCCGGCCTAGGCGGCGGCATGTACGGCATGGGCGGCATGGGCGGCATGTACGGTGGCATGGGCGGCATGTACGGCGGCATGGGCGGCGGCATGTACGGCGGCATGGGCGGCATGGGCGGCGGTATGTACGGCGGCGGTATGTCCGGCTACGGTGGCGGCATGTACGGCGGCGGCATGTCTGGCTACGGCGGCGGTATGTACGGTGGTGGCGGCGGTATGTACGGCTCTGGCTCCGGCTATAGCGGCACTGCGGGCGTTGCTGGCGCGACGACCACCGCACCGGCCTATCCCGGTTCCTCCGCCACGGTTGGCGCCATGTCCGGCAATCTCGCCGGCAGATCCGGCATGGGGGCCGACATGACCGGCAATTATCTTGGAATGGAGGGCTACGGCGGACTGATGCCCGGCTCGACCCAGTTTGGCCCCCGCATCACGCCCAACATCAGCGACAACTCGCTGCTGATCCTGGCTACCCCCGAGCAGTATGAGAGCGTCGAAAAACTGCTCCACCAACTCGATGTCCCGCCGCGCCAGGTGCTCATCGAGGCCCAGATCCTCGAAGTCACCCTGACCGGCCAGTTCTCCAGCGGAATTCAGGCCTGGCTGCAACAGGTCGGCGCCACCAATCCGGGCACCGTCCCCGGCAGTACCTCTTCCGCCGCCCGCGCATTGATCGGCGCATTTGATGGCGCCACCACCACCCTCTCGGCCGGCGCACTGGTCGGCCAGAGCCGCCAGCTCTTCGGACTGCTCACCGCCCAGGAAGGCTCCGGCCGCACCAAGGTGGTCTCCACCCCCCGGCTCATCGCCACCGACTCCATCCCGGCCTTCATCAACGTCGGCGACACCGTCCCCACCCTCTCCTCGCAGGCCGTTACCGGCGCCCAGTCCAGCGGCAGTTCGCTGTTCGCCAATACCATCCAGAACGTCTCCACGGGCACGACCCTCAACATTACCGCGCGCGTCAATCCCAGCGGCGTCGTGACCCTGCTCATCGATCAGGAGGTCAGCGCGCCCATCGCCTCCTCCTCCAATGGCATTCAGTCACCCAGCTTCTCCCAGCGCACCGTCAAAACCCAGGTCACCGTCGAGGATGGCGACATGATCGCCATCGGCGGCATTATCAGCGAAAGCAAGACGGACTCCAGCTCGGGCATACCGTTCCTCTATAAAATTCCATTCATCGGCGCCGCCTTTGGTAACAAATCGGTCACCACCAGCCGCACCGAAATGGTCATCTTCCTCACACCGCACGTCATTTACGACACCACCGGGCTGGCCGAAGCCAGCGACGATCTCGTCCGCGGCATGAAGCGCGTTCAGAAACTGGTGCGCGAATAGATGTCCCCCGGCCCGCCGCACTTCTGTCCCCGGGCCGCGCGCAGGTCCGCCCGGCCGGGTCTTTCCGGCCGCGCCGGTTCTCCTCATCCGGACTTGTTTCTCCCCAACCGCAGGTATCCCTCCACTATGGGCCTGATTCTCCTCCCCTCCGCACCGTTGCCCGCTGCTGAATCTCGTTGACATGCTGCCCCGCCGCGTGGTCTAATCCAATCAAGGGTTTTCTTGCCGGTTTCCATATCTGGAACCGTATGGTGAAGGATGTGGGTATTCGGCGGAACGGTCGGAATTGCTTCCAGACCGATGCCGCATCCCTTGCTGGCGTAACTCCTGCGGGCACAGAGAGATTACAGTATTGTTGGAACAGACAAAACATAAATCTCCGGCAGCCTCCAATCCCGGGACAGGGCTGAGGCGGCCCACCGCAAAAAACGGCGGCGTGGCGCCGGAGCAAATGAGTCTTACTGGTTTGCTTTCAGGCTCAGGTCAAAGAAACTTCATCAATTCAAATCTGAATCCGATTCCACAAGGAGAAGGAAATGGTTAGTTTCCGCAAATCATTTATAGTCATGGCACTGCTGGTGATCGTTGCCGGCATCGCCATGGCTCAAACCGTAACCAACGGCACGCCGGTTGTCCAGTGCAATCAGTTCAACCAGCAGACCGCCCGGCTGCAACAGGAAAACCAGACGGCGTTGGTGCCGGCCCTCACGTTCGCGTGCACGGTCTACAACCAGTTGCCCAACTCTGGCATCCCCATACAGTCTGGTACTCTGTACGATTGGCAGGTCAACTTCCCCCTCAACGCTCCGCTCACCTCCTCGACCGCCATTATCGACGGCGAGACTGAGCCGATGCTCACCGTCCAAGTAGACACTTTTGCGGGTGTGCCCGAAGACACCACTGGCCCCTTCTATGCCATACCGATATCTCCGGCCCTGAGCGGCGGTATCTACAAGGGCAACGCCACCTCCGGCGGCGCGGTCATCTTCCAGGAAGTTGACATGAATCCGAATGGCGACGTCAGCACCTCGGACGCACCGGACACGGTCTACATCACCATCTACGGCCTGCGCGTCAGCGCTCTCCAGTTGGCCAGCAACCCGCCCAACTATGGCGGTCCGCTGATTCTCACTGTTTGGGCCAAGCCCAGCCAGACGAAGAGTGCGGCGAATCAGACCAACCCGGGCAACGTATTCGTGGGCCTCAACGGCGTCACGAATGAACAACCGACCATCAATGTTCAGTTGGGCTATGCGGCTCCCAGCCTGACCGTGTCTGGTGCCGACTCGCTCGACTGGAGGCAGTGCTTCGCCTGGTCTCTACCTGGCCAACAAGTGCCTCAGTACTTCCACATAGATTTCACGGAGCTCTATAGCTACGCCTTCTCTCCTCCGACCGACTGGTCGCAGACCGGCCGCACGATTGGTTGGGAAAATCCGACCATCAGCGGCGGTACCCGTCTCGCGTTCAGCTTCTCCAACGGTGGCGACAACAACTGGCCGAGCTACGTCACGATTTCGGTTCCGCAGGCCATCGAAGTGCTCCAAGGCAGCTCTGTCATCGTCGAAGCGGTCCTGGTTACGGGCACCAACCCCGACGGTTCCGGCGGCACTGTAACGGCGGCTCCCGCTCAGGACACCTTCGAGGTAGACTCTGACCTCTATTCCGACACCCTGAATGTGGATGCTTACTACTCTCCATCCGACACGGGCGCCTGGACTACGGTTGATACCAGCGCTACTGGCAACATGGTGGTCTATGAGATCCTGCCCGGTGCTACCGACGCAGTGACCACCACTTTGGAAGTGCCGGTCCAGGGCATGCTGGTCGCCACTCCTCCGACCCCCTATCCTCCACCAGACGATCCGACTGCTATGGTCACCGTCGTCATGGCGGGCTATGCTCCCTGGACGGCCGGCCCCGTTCCGCAGATCACCCCGATCCCGCGGTTCGTTATGCCTCCGCCGTTGACGCCGGCGATCAATCTGCTGACGATTGACCCTTGCACCACGAACCTCCTGTATCCGTACCTAGTGGCCGGACAGGGCTGGGACACTGGACTCACTGTCGCCAACACCGGTCTGGATCCCTTCGGCTCGTTCTGCTCCGGTGAGGGAGACTTGGTTTGCGCCGCCAGTACACCGGCTGTCCCGGGCGTTTCTGCCAACGGCAATGACCAGCCTGGTATTTGCAACGTCTACTTCTATGGCTCCTTCGATCGGGGCGCTCCCCTGCTCACGGATTCCACCAATCCTCCGACTCCCATCGTGCTCGGCGCCAAGGGCTTCAACGGCTCCGCGACCGGCGACGATCCGGCTGATTTCATCCAGCCCGGAACGACTTCCGAGGACCTGATTCAGGCCATCCTCGTGTTGAACTATCCGAAGACGGATTTCACCAAGCATAGCTGGAACGGCTACGCCATCGCTACGTGCGACTTCCTCTATGCTCATGGCTACGCCTTCACGGTATACCATGGCACGGCCACCAACGGCGGCAACCTCAGCCTGGGCTACCTGGCTCTGGTGTTCGACCAGCGTGGTATCGTCCATCCGAGTCAGAAACCCGAGAAGATGACCTTCTAACTGAAGGCGTTTTTGTCGGTCTTGAAAGGGCGGGGCGCAAGCCCCGCCCTTTCTTTATGCGCGGTTGGACGCACTGATCCCCCTCACAGCCCGCTGCCGCGACCGCTCGGTGCGATCTTTGCGATGTTACCTTGCGTTGTTGCCTCGCGTTGTTATCTTCGCGTTGTGACTTCGCGGTGTGACTCTGGGTCGTAACCGCGCCGCGACCACGGGGAGCGGTTCATTGCGTTGTGAAATCGCGTTGTTACCGAGCCGCGACTATTAAGGAGCGGTTCCTTCCCCGTCCTCGCATGAGCCGCGGAGCGGGGGCCAGCGCGGGCTCATGGGAGCGCTGGTTTTATGTTGCTTCTTGGTCAACCAACGGCCCAGCCGGAGCCGTTCCTCCGTCCTTCGGTAGGCGCCGTCGGAACCCGCCCGAGCTCGGTTCAATGCGCGATGATCGGGAACAACATCAGGTTGTGGAACGGCTCCACCCACAGCGCCGCTTTCACGCCTTGCGGCAGCTTAGTGCCGCTGAACTTGAATTCCACCGTCAGCCTGGCCTGGCCGCTGTAACCAATCGATTCTTTGTCCGACTTGCACTCCAGGCCCGGAACCTTGCGGCACCCAAACACCAGCTTGACCGGGCCGTTCAGCCCGTTGGTGATGACGATCTCGTCTTTCCCATCCGCGTCGCCCGGGATCTTGAACTGCTGCTTCGAGGCCATCACCCTGTGCGCCAGCTGGGGCAGGTCCGCCGGCTTCACCCCCGGCGGCGGCTGACCGAGCCGGGCCAGAGCCGCCGCGTCCATCGGCGCCTTGGCGGGCTCTGCGGCCGTCTTCTGCGGGGCTGGCTCAAGGTAGTAGCACCATTGCCCGTTTTCCAGCTTCCAAGTGGTCGGCGTGGACATCTTCATGATCCGCTTCTGCCCCGCCATCGGGAGGATGTGTTCGTCCTCCACCATGGTCAGAACCAGCGCCGTCTTGCCGTCTGGGTCGATCTGCACCCGGCCGACTTCAGCGCCTAGCGGCTTCGTTTTGGGCGCCGCGTAGTACTCGTCCTTGCTGGCCTCGCACACGAATTCCTCGCTCGCTCGCGCCTTGCCGCCGACCAGCAGTTCGTAGAACCGCTTGGCCCGCTCGGCCACCCGCGCCTCCTCCGGCTTCTCGACCAGACCAGCCGCCGGCGGGGCCGATTGGGCTCCCAGGCAGATCGCCGCCATATACAATGCCAACGTCTTCAGCTTCATCGTGGGTCTCTCACAAGGGGGGTGGCTGGGAGGCAGGGACTCGAACCCCGATACGCGGCTCCAGAGACCGCAGTCTTACCATTAGACGACCTCCCAGTGAGGTCAAAACTCAATATAACACAGGCCTGATGCCCGCTTCTGAACATTGGATTGCCCCTTTCTCCGCCTCTGCTCATCGTGCTCCGTCCCATCGGTTCCGCTTGATCCTGACTGCTCTATGCTCCTGGACGCCCGCCAGGCCGCGAAAGACGTCCGCTCCGAAAAATCTCTCGCTCGCGGCGAACCGTCGTTGCGCGGTAGCGGCTAAAATGCAGGCATGATCCATGGAATTGAACATGCCGCCATCGCCGCCCGCGATCCCGAGACTCTCGCGTCTTTCTACGTCGCCACGTTAGGCTTCGCCGTCAACTACCGCGGCAAGAGCGCCATCTTCGTCAAAGCCCCCGACGGGAGCATGATCGAGATCATCCGCGCCGAGGGCGACGCTCCGCCCGCCACGCCGAAAACGCCCGGCCTGCGCCACCTGGCGCTCACCGTCACCGATTTCGAAACGCAGTGCGAGCGCCTCCGCGCGGCCGGCATCGCCTTTCTCGATCCGCCCTCGGACAAAGGCGGCAACAAGGTCGTTTTCTTTCACGACCCCGAAGGCAACCTGCTCCACCTGCTGCAGCGGGAAACCCAGCTGCCCTAGCTGAAACTGAGCCGTCGCAACGCGCCGCGACTGCCAGCAGCGGTCTCCGAAACCGTGCCGCGCCCGCGCTTCTTTGAAACCGCGGCTCCCGGCTCTCATGTTAAATTCAAAGTCGCGGGGCGTGTGCGCGGGCCCTTAGCTCAGCGGTTAGAGCCGCGGACTCATAATCCGTTGGTCGCAGGTTCAAATCCTGCAGGGCCCACCAAACCTATCCCGCCTGCTCGACGCGGTCTGCTGTCGATTCGACAACCAACGTAGCGGACGAGGCGGCGCCTTCCTCAATCCCCCGCGTCAGGCAGCGGCGCGCTGCGCCGGCCCTCGTGAATGTCGGGCACAGGCCGCGTTATCGATGTGCTTAGTGCCGCTCCGGCGCCTTACGTTCAACGCGGTCCGAGCGGTTGGGCCGCACGGCATGCGTCTCGTGGTACTGGCTCGCGCTCCCGGCGGGACGACGCGCCATCGGCGCGCGATACACGTGCGCGTAGCTCGCCCGGTTGGCAGCGCTGCGTTCCCACACGTGGTTGTCGATGATCACCGCGTGCGCCCGCCAGTCGAATCCAGGAGCGCGCCAGCCGAACGCGCCAAAACTCGCGCCGATGAAGATGCGCCCGCCGAACGAGATGCCTACGGCGAGCCCGGCCCGCGGCCGCGCATAGATCCAATATGGATCGTAAACCGGCACGAAAATCACGCCCGGGTCGGCCGGCACGATCTCGATCGCCGGCCCGTCGGCCTCAACGCGATACTGCGGGCAGTCGCGCAGGTTGCCGTTATCGTGGGCGCGCTGGCGCATGCGCTGGACCGCGTCCAGCACTGCTTCGCGCGCGTTCAGCACGGCTTCGCCCAAAGCCTGCGTCCAACTCATGTCGCGTTCCATGGTGTCCAGCACCGAGGGAAACGGCAGCAGCGCCTGCACGCTGGGATCCCACGGCACGTTGTCCGCCTGGATCGCGGCGGCGAGTTCGTCGCCTTGCAGGTAGCTGTGCTGATCGGCATACGCCGCCGCATCCGGAATCTGGTCGTAATAGGTCGCTGCCGTCAGAACCTGCGCCAGCAGCGGGTCGGGATACAGCGCGATGCGCGATACAAGGTTGTCGAGCTGGCCCGGGGACATGACCTGCGCCTGCACCGGCAACGTCAACATAGCGGCTGCCGCCAATACCGCCCACACGATCCGGCGGGTGGTTCCCGGCGCCGCGAGTTTGATCTGCTTTCTCATGACTTTTCCTCCTGTTCGAACGCTAGCGATTGACGATCGCTGGCTTACATTGGACAAGATGGCTGCGGCGCAGGCCAGGTTTCCGGGCTACGTGTCCGCCGGCGGCTCTGATGCCATTAACGCCCGTTTGCTCCCGTCTTTGCGGGATGGGTGTGCCCCGACTGCCGGCTCAACCATTCCTTTCTTCAAACAACCACCCGCCGGCGCGGCGCACGGTGGATTCACGGCGAAATCCCGCTGAAATCCCAGCTCCGAGGCGAGTGCGGCGCGCAGAAGCAGGCCCTCCGCGACGCGCGCTGCACCCCTTGTCGCCGTCGCCGCCGGGGACTATACTGCAGCCATGAAAAGGCTCGTCTTTGCCCTGCTGTTGTTGGGCGGCTGCCTGATCAGTGGGGCTGTCTGCCAGGACAAATCCACCGCGAAGAGGCCGGAGGCGACCCCGAATCTGAGCTCAACCCTGCAGGCGCTCAAAAACCGCGGCGCCTCCCGGGCAACGCTCAGTCGCCAGCTTGCCGATGCCATCCTGTTACTGGCGGAGACGGACACCAGCCGTCGCGCTCCGCCGTCACGAGTTTCGCCGATGAACTCACTACCGCGCTGCTCGGCAGGGATCTGACCAACTCGCAAGTGACGACGCTGGCGCAGTCCATGGAAGAGGTATTGCGCAGTTCCGGTACAACCACCTTCATCCCCGCATGCCAGCTTCGGGAAACCCTAGCCGCCTTGGGTGTGGATGCTTCGAGGGTGCAGATCATCACCCGGCGCTTCATCGCGATTGGAGAGGAAATCCGCGGCCCCGACGATTTGCCGACCCGATGAGGACGGGACGACTCGTTCTCGAATTGCTGGTTTGAGATTCCTCGGCCTGCACGTCCTCGCACGGGCGAGAGCGAACGACTGCCATCCGCATCCAAACAGCGCCAACGTCGCCGGTTTGGGGCATTGGGCTCTGCCCTGCAGCCGGGCTCTGCATTTGTTTGAGCATTCGGCCTGACGCCGTCAGAGTCCCTGGACCTTCCGCTTCGACATCCGTGCGAAAGCCGATGGCTGATATAGCGGCGAAGATCATTGTGCTCTGCTTCCCGTTCGGGCAGCCGGCGCCTGAAATCTGCGAACTGGGCGTGAAATGCAATAAAAGGACAGGATTTCCCGGCTCTGGATACTCCCGGCAGGGCGAAATTGCGCCGAATGAAGCTGAAAACGAGATCCCCAAGAAAATCTGTACTTTTATGTATGACGGATCGCCATCTCGGTGTATAGTAATTGGAAAGCGGGAGCCAGACTGGAAATGCCGGCGAATCGGATGGACGGAGATTCCCGCCTTACGGTCGCGGCGGGTTCCCGGGTGGAAGGCATTTAGAGGAGCTTAGAGGATGCATAGCTGGAGGATGACTTTACTTGGGGCGGCGGCCGCCCTTTTTCTTGGTGTCGGAACAACCCACCTGCAAGCTGGAGTTCTGTATTCGCAACCAACCAATTTCGAGGGCGGCTACTATTCGCAGAACGATACCAGTGGTGGTCTTGGCAATTACGCGACAGTCTACGACAACTTTACTTTGGGATCCACTGCCACTATTGCTTCGGTCTCGTGGGATGGCAGCTACGTTCCGGGTGCGGGCCCCATGACCGGGGTCACCATCAGTATTTGGGCCGACAATTCCGGCCTTCCGAATTATCTGGGCACCCCGCTCTATACCGCGAACGTGTCTGGAAACGCCGGTGAGACGTTCCTGGAGATCGATCTGATTGGCTTCCCGGCCTACAGTTACTCAGCCCCTATCAATTTCACTGCGACCGCTGGTACTCAATACTGGCTCAGCATCGTTCCGGACGTCGCATACCCTCCGCAGTGGGCCTGGGAATCTGGAACAGGAGGGGATGGGGCTTCCTACCAGGACTTCTTTGGGAGTCTGAATCCGATCGCAGTCGACGAGGCCTTCACGCTTTCTAGCGCTAACGCCACCTCCGGGATTCCCGAACCGTCCAGCAGCGCGCTGCTGGGTGGCGGCCTGGCGCTGTTGGCCTTGGCTTCCCGCCGCTTCAAACATCGGCCGGTCTGACGGCGGCGCCGTACGGCTTCCGTGCGTGGCCCCAGTCGGGAGTGTCGAGCGGGTAGAATGTGGTCCCCGCTATCCGTTCCGCGGCATGAAAGACACCGGCTTCGACGTGTCGCAAATTAAGCACTTCACCAACTAGAACCCGCGAGCGTCTTGCGCTAGAACAGGGACCGAGCAGGATGCTCGTCCCGTAGTTTGGCGCGTCCCACCGGTACTCACAACTCTGCGGCGGGCAGGGTGATCGAGCGTTCGATGCAAGGGCAGGCGCTCTGGCATGAGCGTGGGCGGACCCCGCGGCAGTATCTCCAAGGAAAATGTACTACACGGTACACAAAAAAGTCGCGACTAGTGTACACTTGTCAGAACCCGGAGCCCCCATGGAGCATTCGGGTCAATACAAGAGGAGCAAAGTAGATGCAAAGACTTTCCCGTATCGTGGTTTCGAATCTCGCTTTCGCGGCGGTTTCAATGGTCATGGCGCAGTCGCCTCAGCCGGCGGCGGTTCTGCGGATTCTGCGCGAGGACATCAAGCCCGGCAAAGGCGGGGCGCACGAGAAGACGGAGGCGGCTTTTGTCCGCGCCTTCTCCAAGACGGACTATCCGCATTACACGGCGCTGGTGAGCACGACCGGCCCGACCCACGCCCTGTTTCTCGAGCGCTACGATTCCTTCGCCGCTCTGGAAAAGGCCATGGCCGTGACCGGCACCGAACCGTTCAAGAGCGTGGTCGACCAGGTGGATGCGCAAGACGGAGAAGTGCGTTCGGGCGAGCGCAACATGATCGCGACCTATCGCCAGGAGCTGAGCTACACGCCAGTGCCGCCGAACCTGCCGAAATACAGGTTCTACAGCATCCTCACGGTGCGGGTGCGGCCGGGCCACGTCGACGATTACGAGGCCCTGCGGAAGATGGTCAACGCGGTTTGGGAGAAGGAGGGCAGCAAACAGCGCCGGGTGGTGTATGGGGTGGTCTCCGGCGCGCCGACGGGAACCTACCTGATTCTCAGCGGCATGGAGACGTTGGCGTCGATGGATCCGCCACGGCCGTCCAAGAGCGGAGCCGAAGCGTTCGGCGCGGAGGAGTGGGCGCGCTATCAGAAACTGCAGTCCGATTTCATCATCAGCTCGGAGAGCGTCTTGTACTCCGTCAGCTCGAAGATGAGCTATCCGCCCAAGGAGTTCATCGAAGCCGATCCGGACTTCTGGGCGCCGAAACCCAAGCCGGCCGCGGCCAAACCCGCCGCCAAGTAAGTATTGGCGGACGGCAGAGCGCGGGATTTGGAGTCGCCGCGGGTGGCGCGACAGCTAACAGGCGGCCGCGCCACCCAGGCCATCGAATCGCTGATGCTGGCTAACGCGAGATTCCCCGTTGGGGCCGGCCACACTTCTGAGGAACGCGTTCTCAGTCCTCGCGCCGACTTTGCAGCCGGATGGCGGAGCAGCGGTAAGCAGTCGCGGACGCCTCACGTCAGCGGTCCGCCGCGCCGTACGCGAGTCCTTCGAAACACGGTCTCAGGGAAATCCGAGGTGGGCGGATGGCCGCTCTTTCCATTTGCGCGCCAGGCGCCGACGGGTGAATCCGCAAAATATAGATAATTTCATGTGCCTGAGCACTTTGCCGCTTCAGAACCTGCGTGTTATGATTGAAGAGCCGCTTGGACCACGGTTGAGTGAACCGGTCCTAATCCCCGACGGAGCGCCCTTCCCGCAATACCACATGAGTTCGACGGTTTTTCTTGGTAACCTCCCCCCGTGGGTCACGGCCGACGACATCAAGGCCTGGCTTGTGGCGGAAAACTTGGTATCCGACGCAGTCAAAGTCATCCGTAATCCGGAGACGCAAGAATCTAAAGGTTTCGCGTTCATCGAAGCGCCGAATGAAGAGGAAATGCACCTCATCATCAAGCGTTTTGACCGCGCCCCGCTCGAGGACCGCCTGCTGCGGGCCAATCCGGCCCAGCCGCCCAAGTCCAGAACGGGGGCCAGCGCGCCACCGATGCGCCGCGAGGGTCCGCATTTCTCCGCGCCGCCACCGCGCGCGGCCAGTGCTCCCACCGCGGCTGCCGCGATCAGCGGCGCGACCAGCAGCGCGACCAGCAGCGTAGCGACCGGTGCACCCAGCGCCGCGCCCAGCGGATCGCCGTTGGAACGCAGCCGGCGCGGCGGCAAGAAGCACGTGCGCAAGGCGCAGTCGCCGCAAACGCTGTTCGCCGAAGAGCTGGCGAAGGCGCTGTAGTTCCCGATTTGGATTTGTCGGCGACCGGCGCGCGTGGCGCGCCGCGGCGGACTTTTTTGTTCTCCAGTTCTTTCCCCCTGCCTTTCCTTGACCCCAGTGGTATACTCATGGCGCAGAGCGGCCCGCGCGTCCGATGACGCGGGACGTGCTTTGTGTCGGCAGAGTGAGGTGTCATGTACGACCTACTTTTTCTTAGGTTTGTTTTAGTCCTCATCCTGTCGGTCGCCGCGTGGTATTTGAAGCCTTTCGGACTTGATTCACTCC
>Ga0187851_10002130_pt1 | contig 17916 bp, 18 predicted proteins | sample June2016WEW_6_10_FD_132997 | JGI IMG/M metagenome (GOLD analysis project Ga0187851, IMG submission 132997) | Peatland microbial communities from SPRUCE experiment site at the Marcell Experimental Forest, Minnesota, USA - June2016WEW_6_10 | ecosystem: Environmental > Terrestrial > Soil >...
CGCGCCGAAGGCATAGCCGCAGGTCACTTGCAGGGGATTGTTCAGGGCGCCGCCGGGGCCGGAGTTGCTGACCATCACCGGCACGCTGACCTGGGGGGTGCTGACCGGACTATTGACCGTGCCGTTGCCCATCTGCCCATATTGATTCATACCCCACGCCCAGATCGTTCCGTCAGACTTGACCGCGAGCGTTAAATAGGGGCGGCCGCCGAGCTTGATGACATTCGTCAACGGTGGGTTTGCGGTCAGTCCGGTTTGGGTGGGGATCCAGGAGTCGTTGGTGGTTCCGTTGCCCAACTGCGCATAGGCATTCCAGCCCCAGCACCAGACCGTGCCGTCGGATTTCACGGCGACGTTGTGTTCCTCGCCGCCCATGACGAGCTTGACCGAATTAAGAAAACTGACATTCGCCGCGTCGTGTACCTCGACCGGAGTTGTTATAAAAACGTCGTTCGTCTCGCCAATACCGAGCTTGCCGTAATGATTGTCCCCCCACGTCCAGACCGTGCCATCGGATTTGAGGATGACGACTCCGCGCGCGCCGCCCCAGATGGAAACGACATCCGCTCCGTGCGCCAATGAAGCCAGTGATAAACACAACAATCCGGTGGCAATTTGCGTGCGAAATTTCATAAGCTTCCAGTTTCTTGGATTTGTCAGTTTTGCAGCCTTGTAAACAGCATGTTTTGAACCAGTTCCGACGCTGAATGGCTTTGGAGGAAGACCCGAATTGTACCGCAAAAAGGCACAAACGCGCACAGGTGGGGCGAGGCTCCCGGCGAGCCGTTGTGACTTGGTCTGCTCTTAATCGCGCTGGACAATTGCATCATCGAGTGCTTCGGGACCGAACCCGAACAAGGTTTGATATTCCTGCAAGAACGCCTTCACCGGGCGGTCGGGATCATCCGGGCGAACATCTGCGCTGTGGCGTCCGACAAGATGCCCCGTCATACGGCTCCGGGCGGTTTTCGCCCGTGGAATCTATCGCGGCTGAAAGATTGGCGGAGGAGGCGGCCTTTTAAATGCGGCGCTCAGAGTTTCCACCATATTCTTGACATCAGGCAAACTCGAATCAAATTCAACAAATCGCCTTCCCCAGTGACCAGTCAAAAAGCCCTCCCAACCTCCAGTCTCGGCCAAACGGCTTGCAGGTAAATTCAGTGACGGTCCGGTCCCCAGGGGCCATTTTTTCTGCGGATTATCTCTGTCCCATTGCGTAGAAGGCCCATCTATACAAATTTCAAGCCTACCCTTTGTCTGATCTAATTCCAAGGCACGCACGCCGTCACGAGGAAAATCCATTGTTTCCACTTCGCTTGTCCCCGCAACCTCTACAATCAAACGGCGATTAGTAAGATAAATCCATAAGGCTGATGATTGCTTCGGCAAGACTCCACTCGGGTCCCTGATATTCTCCGCACGTGAAAAGGCCCCACCCAGCCCCAGCAACCCTCTCAAAAAGCTGACGTAAATTCCCTTTGGAGCAGCTTTGCCCTGCCACTGGAATTCCAGTTTTTCATCATTGGAAAGCCACGGCGATGTGTTTCTTAATTCATCGGTACTTTTGTATGAAGGTGGATCCAAGTTCTCTTTACGCAACGCGACCATCTGGGCAAAAAATATACCTGCGAATTCTGGTTTCTTTCCATTAAGATGAAAACAGAAACAATGACCAGGTGGATCAAAAAATAAACCTTCGGGCAGACGATAACAATAATAGCCGGTCACACGTTCCTTTCTTCGATTTGCCAGCCATTCTCCCGGAGTTTCACCAGGAACTTTTCCCATGACAATTGCTCTAACTCTTGTTTGGGGAGCTGTGAATATTTCCCCCCGGTCAATGGCAGGCTTGTTTTTTTCCAGCCATCCCGATCCCAAAATGCCTTGGTGCTGGATGCCATACGACACTGGACTACAGACACAGACCTTCGAAACAATTATAATGCGCGGAGAAGGTGCAGATCCGTAGTTGATATGTGCCTGAACAATATCGGCAAGGCGGATTTTCCAAAAAAGTTTTTCCTGATTTTGTCTTTTCACATCAGGAAATATGAGCAATGAACGATTGGTCAGGATAAGCTGAGCGTTGCGGTTTGGTTCTGGTTCCACCGCAGTGACAAAAAGCTCCGTTACGGCATGCTCGTCCGGATCGTATATTGTCTTCGGATCAACGCATTTAGCGGCAATTTCTCCGCTTGGACAAGTCTGTTGTTTAGAATCTTCTCTCAGTTTAGGAGGGACATGCATGTTTCGGGCATCGGCACGAGAAACAAGCCTTATGACGACGACCAATACAAGGATAACGAGGCCGATAACAAGAGCATTTGGTATATGAATTTGAACAGTTGAAGATTTTGGCAATGGCGAGACCGGTCTGACATTGGGCGGTGGCGCTGCTGAGACATTCTGGGGTGGCGTGTTAGTTTTACCCGTAATTTCATTGTTCCTTTTTTGGAAATCGTCCAGTGTGCTAAAATACTGCGCGTCCGAAGGCTTCTGCCCATATCCGGGCCAGTAATAATAACCGGGTTGAAATGTCTGCTTTTGGACCACCCAGGCAGGAGTGGCATTCTGCGTTGATGCCGATGTGGCGTTCTGTGATGATGCTGGTGAAACGCTCTGTGTTGATGTGTTGGTTTTGCCCGTGATTTCGTTGTCCCTTTTGTAGAAGTCTTCCCAAGTGCTGAAATACTTTGCGTCGGAAGGCTTCTGCCCATATCCGGGCCAGTAGTAATAACCGGGGTGGAACCCTTGTATTTGGACTGTCCATGCCGGTATGGCATTTTGCGCTGATGTTTTGGCTGGCTCTTGCGACTCAGCCACATCACAACTGAACACTGCAACGATAATGGCCATCACCAAACCAGACTTTAGAAATAAAATGCCATTCGTTTTTGCCATAGGATGAAAGTGGTTATCACATATTGACAACGGTGCATCGGTGGAACAAATATCCACACGGGTGCAAAGCTCTTCAAACAAAAAATGGAAATTGGTTCATGGCTTCTTTGAATTCTCTGTCTCCAGGTCTTTTTTCAAGCGGGCGAAGGCGGATTCGAAGGCGTCGTGATTTTTCCAGTTGGAAAAGTCTGGGATGAAATACTCGCGTACTTCCACCGCCAAATCTTTGCCGGTGTCGGCATCAAAACAAGTCCAGTTAAGCAAGGTTTCAAAATCGGTCAGCCGGATGGGAAACAGCTTGCGGCGTTTTTCCTTTTTCTCCACCTCGCGGGCTTTGCGGATTTCGGTCATCACCCATTCACTTTTGATGCTGTGCTCGGAAAGCACCAGCAAAAGCCGGTCTTGAACTTGGATGGCCTCAAAAAGCTGTTCGTGAAGTTTCTTCCCGCCTTTTAAGTCTTCCGGCGCAAACCAAACCCGCATGTTGGCCTCCCTCATGCGTGAATGCAGCCGCCGGGCAAATTCGTCGTCTTTGGACGAATAACTTATGAAACATGAATACCATTGAATCGGAGGACCAGCGCGGATTGAGCGCGCAATCTCAATGATCTCTTCCGGCACTCCAGCACCACGGAGAAACGTGTCGGAGATTTTGCCCTGTGATTTGTAAAGCGTGTCAATGCCGATAGGAGAAGGATAATGGTGCATCACTTTCTCAAGACCTATGACTCGGCTCAAATCATTGTTAACGAATGAGGTAAAACCCAAAGATGTCTCTGTTAAATCAGCCTCGTTTAGTTCAGCCGAACAGAGATTGGTCCCAACCAAATTCGCATCGCGAAGATTTGCGCTGCACAAATCTGCCTCCCACAGATTTGAACCACGAAGGCTCGCGCACCAAAGATTTGCTTGGACAAAGTTTACATGCCTAAGATCCATAGCAGGGAAAATACAGCTATCGAGATTTGCACCGCTTAAGTCTGCGAAACTTAGTTGTAAGCCACTAAAATCTGTATGGTCGAGGTCGGGCTGAATTTCGGGATGTTCGAACCGCCATTTGTTCCAAATCTCCACTCCTTGTTTGAGGATTTTCAGATGTTCGGGATTTGCCATAGGCGCATTTGTTATGGGTTGCCCAAAAGTTCCTGCTCGAAACGCGCTTTGGCAGCGGCCCATTCCGCCCCGGCGGACACCCGCAGCCGCCGCGCTTCCGTCCGACGGCACGTGACTTCAGTGGACATCACAGCGACGCCAGCAACCAGCACCGTATATGCGGCAAAGATGTAGAACTTCATTCTCCGTATGGATTCCTCTGGGCTTCGCGTTCGGCGTCGCGCTCATAGTATTGAGCAAGTTCCCGCATAGCGGTTGCAAAACGAGAATAACTACGCTTTTCCAGTCCTTCAGCCGTTTTTCGGAACCCAGACGCAATTTTTCGTTCTTCTTCTCCCGCGCTGAAACCGTGGACGCCACGCAAATTCATCAATTTGGTAGTAAAACCAGAACGTATCTCGCCGGCGTCTTTGGCGTTGAGAGCTTCGGCCACTGGATTAATCCAAATGCCATCCGCATCTTTTGGAGCGTGAGGTAGCACCTGTCCAACTTGACTCATTGCAATGCTAAGATGTCCGCTCGACAAATTCGCGGTACTGTGGCCTGCAATTGTTCCCATCAGCACACAGTCGCTCACTCAAAAGATTCGCTGGGTCAATGTCGCCGACGGGTTGGATATTGTGGCAAACGAACTGCAATATTTTCCCACCGAGCCAGCGCCAGCGGGAGGTTTGAAGCTGGAAAATCATTCATGGCATGGAACGTCTTCCCCGCTCACAGCCCATACTTCCTACTGGATTGCAAAACCGGGCCGCTTGATGGATTGGATTGTTCGCTGGCTCGAAGATGAAGGCTGTCCGGGGCCAGACTTGCGGCCGGCGCCGCGCCAGCACAAATTGTATCTCTTTCTGTGGCAGGTTCTGTTGGGATTTGTTGTGTTTCTCATGACCAGCGCCGCTCTGACCATTCTGTGGACCATGCTGGTTATTCATTGGTATAAGCCGAATTTAAACGAATGGGCTCATTTGACCTGGTTAATCACACAGTTGCTTATCTGCGGAAGCGGTATCGTGGTTTTCGTGTTTTCGCTGTATCGACGGATTGATGAGCGGAGGGAATGGGGCCCGCAAAAATAATGCGGGGCGATATTTTACCGCCCTGGCAACGCGGGCGTTACCATAGTTGAAAAAACCGGAGCAGACGCCCAAGCCAACCGCGCCACCGCCACCGAAGCCCGCCGAACACTCCAATTCTCACATTGAGCATGCTGCCACTGTCAAAGCTAATCACAGAGACGCGAAGACGCGGAGAGGATGAATTATTTGCGCCAATCTGCGTAATCTGTGGGAAACTTCGCGCCCTCGCGTCTTGGCGGTTAAAAACGGCTCGCTAATCGAATTGACATAATCAGTCATGCCCATACAATTAATTTACCCTAAAGACCAGAGCAATCAGTTGAAAGACGATTAACCGTCCGATTAATTCTCAGCAAAAAATGAAAACTCGCCATATCCTGTTCTGTGCGGCAATGGCCAGCCTTATCGCCGGTGTTAACGGAAACGCTCAAATCATCACTGAAAATTGGTATCCTCCGATGACGGTAAATATCAGCGGCGTTTTCACATACGATAGCGACATGGGCGGAAACTATGGAGCCTATATGGAGTGGGACATGGTCAAAGTCAGATTTGCCACCAAAGACTTGTTCAAGCTGTTGAACAGTTCGGCCACTTTTACCAACGTGCTCGGTAATGTCACCGGGGTCACCCAAATTCCGGCGGGTTCTGTCCTGGAAATTAATATCAACCAGCCCATGCTCTTTGAATGGTGGAACGAGTGGGCCATTCTTGTGACCAACCGGGACGGGTTCAGTTTTCAACTCAACGACGTTTATGATCCGGTTCAAACCAATTATTATACTTTTCTGGACTTTTACCATGATTACGCGATGACTTCGGCCAAAATTATCACCAGCACCTATGCCAGCCATGAAGCCGATAAGGCGGCCGTTCATTTTACCTTCAACAATGGCGAGGGAACCCTCTTTGAGCTTTCCGGTGTCGGCGATTTTAATTGGACCGCAGCTCCCCGAAATAATTCGACGGCACAACAAGTGAGCGCAACCGGTAGAGTAGTCGGCAGCGGTAACGCCGTATATAATGATAATCCCGCAGTCATGCAGGCAACGCTCACCGTTAAAGGCAAAGGGATGGCAGAATTTCAGCCATTCGAGATGTGGAGCAGGAACATGTGGTATTCGACACTGGGGTTTCCGCCGCTCCAGCGTTAGTGTCGGCGCATTCTCTGCGCCTTGGCGTCTTGGCGGTGTATTTCCTGTCGGTGTGGCCTGCGCGGTGGCGGCGTCAATGGCTCTGTTCACGAATACAAAAAAATGGGACGGACGATGCTTGATACTCAACCGTTGACGGCAGGGTGCTCGCTGTATTTGAAACAACCATTTTTGCCGTCGTGTTTGGTGCGACTGACTGAACCGGCGCATACGCCGGCGACGCCAACAGGCTTACGCCCAAAACAAGGTAAATGGCGTGTTTGTTCATCTGCGATTCAGCGATTGATCCATTTCCGGTAGTCGAATTCCAGATTCTTTGACCCGCTGGGGTTGTACCGCACGGCTGTGTAAAAATTGATCGGCCCCCGACGGGGAACGGTCATGTCAACATAAACCACTCCATATTTGCTTTCGCGTGTCTTGGCATAGAAACGAAACGAAAGGTTGGGACTGTAATTGGTATCGGTGGTGCTCTGCTGAATGGAAAATTCTTTTTGATACCCATTGTCAGGTGCACGGTTGGGATTCTCCTCGGTGGTCACAATAAAGCCGGCGCCGTTCAACGCCTCCACAGACACAGAATAATCATACCAATTCTCTTTGCTCTTTTCGCCGATTTGGACAGAGAAGGCAAAATCGCCTGGTGTTTTCATCTTGCCACTGGCCACATCGAGCGTAAGCGGAGGGCTGCCGGGGGAGATATCATTATGAGTCTTGAACAAATACATCGGTTCCGCATCCAATATTTTACGCAAATGAAACAGGACCGGATTGTTCGGATCGGGAACATAAAAGTTGTCGTAAAAGAAATCAGCATATTCAAAGCTTTGTATCCAATCGTCAGTTCGGTCGTAACCATTCTTGTCAACACTAACTGCTAACACTTTGCCTTGCACATCCTTCAATTCAAATCGTCCGTCCGCCCCAGTTGAAGTTCGCTTTTCAGGATTCGTCACAGGTCCAATACCGGTAGTCCATTGGAAAACCACCGTCGCTCCAAGGACAGGCTCTCCAAATTGGTCAATAACTTTGCCGTAAAACTCAATCGGCATTTTCTGTTTAAAATGTGGATCGGCTTTCTCCATCGCACAATACCAATCCCACATCGCTTTCTCTTCGGCTGTTTGGGGCGGGTAATTTGTGGATCTGAACAGACGCACGCATTTTACGCCTGACGCCGTTGGATACCGAACCACCTTGGAGGTAACAACCGTTGACGGCAGGGTGCTTGCTGTATTTGAAACAACCATTTTGGCCGTCGTGTTTTGAGGGATTGACTGAACCGGCACATACGCCGGCAACGCCAACAGGCTTACGCCCAAAACAAGGTAAATTGCCCGTTTGTTCATCTGCAATTCAGCGATTGATCCATTTATTCTGGTCAAACTCCAGATTCCGCGAGCCGCTGGGGTTGTATCGAATGGTCGCATTACAATTTGCCATTTCTCCAATTCGCGGGACATTCACTTCAAACCACACTACGCCGTATTTGCCTCCACGAGTTTTTGCATAAAAATGAAATGTTTGGCGGCTGTTGTAATTGGTATCATCGGCCTTCTGGTGAATTGCCATCTGTGTTTGGTACCCATTTTCAGGCGCATTAAATGGGAACCGTTCACTGGTGAGTATAAATTCTGCATTATTCTGTGCCTGCAATAGCAACGTATAATCAGGATCCTTCTCGCTACGCCCGTCAAGCCTCAACGAAAAGGCGAAATCACCGATGGTAGCCACTTTTCCACTGGCGACATCAAGCACCACCGGCGGCCCGTCAAAAGCAATTTCGTTATTCACCTCAAACTGATACATCGGTTCCGCACCCATCAGCTTGTGGAGATGAAATAGAACAGGATTGTTTGGATCAGGAACGTAAAAATCATTTTTATAAAATTCTGCATATTCAAAACTTTGTATCCAATCACTTTCGGATTCGTAGCCGTCCTTAGACACGGCGATCGTTATTCCCTTGCCCTGAATGTCAGTAACGGTAAAACGTCCATTCGAATCAGTGCGCATGGTTTTTTTGGGGTCAGGAATCGGGCCAATGACCGTCGTCCAGTTCAATTCTACCTCCGCTCCAGCCACAGGTTTGCCAAACTGGTCCAGCACCTTCCCGTAAAACTCAATCGGCATCTTCCACTGCCAAGATTCATCCGCTTTCTCCATCGCATCCCACCATTCCCACATCGCTTTCTCTTCGGCGGTTTGTGGCGGATAATTTGTGGATCTGAACAGCCTTACCGCCTTGGTACCGAGGGTCGTTTGCATCCAGACCATCTTGGAAGTAACAATTGTTGACTGTGAGTTAGTCGTCGCATTTGCAACCATCTGGGTCATCATGCTTGAAGCGTCCGGTGCGTGTGTTGTGTCGGGAGTTGCATGTTGAGCAGTTCCCCGCAGAAACCACCACCCAAGCAACAGAGTACCCACAATCAAAATGGTAAATATGACAAATCGCTTCTTCATAATTAAGGGGCAATATTAAGATCGTTCATCAAGCGACGATAAAAAGGCATAGAACGTCCATTTATATCAACCCACTCTTTTCCATCGTTGTTCCCATACATTAACTGAATGTTGCGTTGGAACTGGCCGCTATGACAGGAACGTTCTCTGTCGAATTTATAAGTCGTCTGCAAGTCCAATCCTTGGAAATTCGGCGGCGGTTCACCGGCCCCCAACGGCCTTGTCCGTGAACGGGCGACAAAGGCCATGCCTTCAAACTGGTCGGAAACCGAGCGGGTGTATTTGGCGGATCCCGTTCCCCGCTCAAAACTTGCTTGCCGTGGAAGACCGGATTGTGATTCGTATTTATATTCACCGAATCCGTAACGATTATCCGGCTTGTATTTCCTTTCATTTGCTATCCAATTAACAGGCACAATTCCTCCTTTCAAGAATCCATTCACCAACCAAAAGTCATAAGCATTATAGTAGCTGGCGCGATTAACCACGCTGTCCCGAATATCGCTCAGATAACCTTGATAGCCAAGTTCGTGGGCGTAGCAGGGAGTTGGGCTGGCGTTATCGGCTCTGACCAGGCTCGGTTCGGTCGGCGGATTTTCCGTCTCTGAGTAATAACAACTCAGCGACACAGCGGCTTCCATAGCCACATAGCTGTTCACCTGCATTCCCTGGTGTAACGCCTCACCCGTGCAGGCGTTGCCAAGACTATGCGCCGCCACGCTAATGATCCAGTCATTGCCTAAATCGGTGCGCAATTGGGAAACGTATTTTAGGAGCGAAGTTCCGCCGTTAAACGAACGGTATTCGCCTGAGTTGTAAAACGAGGTGTTTTCTCGTTCTTGTCCAATGGCAAACATCCCCTCATCCAAGGTAGTGCACCATCTGAAGGTGGCGAATCGCCCACGATATCCTTCCCACCATAGCCGCTTGTAGAACGATTGCGCGTATCCTTGCTGTTCCGCAACGGTCAGGTCAATCCCATGCACAAACACCACGCACTTCTTCTGCTCGTCTGGTGGTGCATCGAAGGGATAGTCCGCTTGGCGTTCGTCTTCCGTAGTGCTGTCTCCTATTCCATATCCGAGATTATCCACAGGAATATAGAGCGAGCCGGTCATCCAATTTGCCAAATATGGGAACCCCGGAGGCTGCGTACACGCGGCAGCCTGCCACGGCAATGGGAAGTTTTCCGGTAATGGTGTGCTATAGGCGCGCACGTACATGCGACGGATGTTTTTCAGGTCGAGCCACACACCGGGGCCTTCGCCCAGGCTTTGCCATGAGCCATCGCTTTTCTTTTTCAATAAAACCAGCCGGAGTTCTCCTTTGCCCTCGGCCACCCCTTCAAAGAGCAGGAAAATTCGTTTCAGTTTTGGCCCGAATACGTCGTTGGGATCGGTGTACGCACTTTTCTTGAGAATAAAATCCGCCAGACGGTCTGTGGGTTGTACTTGATCTATGGCATTCTCCGGAATAGGTGCGACGTCTGGCGCCGTCACGTCCAAAAGGCAATAATTGGGGCTGTCAACCGAATCTGGAAATCCGCTGGCCTGCAACGCTGCGGTCTGGGCATTCTTGATATGGCCGAGACCGCCGGTGGCATCCATGGACCGAAACAGGCGAATCGAAGGTTTTGTGCCTTCCGTATTGCTCCACTTGAGCCCCAGATAAAGATCGGCGGCTCCATCCGTCAAATAATTCGCAAGGTTGCCCGTGTCCAACCACAACCGGGTCAGGTCTTCACAATCGCGCGGACTGTTAATGATCCGGTCATCCGAGTCATGATGTTTTGGATGATCTTCGTAAATCTCCGGTTCGTCTTCGGTAAACGTATCGCTTGGTTGCGATTCATCCTGATCATCATTCAACCAGAACCGATAGGGCCTGGCGGACGAAGTTTGGTCCGCGTCGTCAAATGTAATTGTCCCATCACGATTGGCGTCCACGGCCAGTTGTGGCGTTGCCAACAACACCGCATGTTTTTCGCCGGTGGCGTTGAGGGCATCAGCTAGGACCAGGCCGTCGTTGTTGATGCCCACGGCATTCAGCGCATACCAACTGTTGTCGGTCAGGCGCTGGTTCAAATCGGTAATCTCCCAGAATGGGGTTCCGTTGGTGTCGTGGTTGATCTGCCAGAGCACGGCGGCAGACGCGCCGTCGCTGACGCGATGTGAGAAAGCTCCACCACTCCAAGACCGGCGTCCTCATCCGTAATCGAGATTGGCCGGCTGGCGCCAAACACCAGCGGCATGTTATGAGGAATGGTTTGGGACCCGGGCACGTTCAATTGCAGACTGGTCGTGGCCGCCTCCACGTCAATGATGACTGTTGCCGGGGCCGAATCCAACCGGCCGTCATTCACTTTGAAGGTAAAGCTGTCCAAACCCTCGTAACCGGTTGCAGGCGTATAATTATATTGGTTGGGAATCAAAGGCTGAGGGTTGAGGGTGCCGTGCACAGGCTCGCTCAAAAGTGTGTAGGTCAAGGACGCACCTTCCGGATCGCTGCCGGCAAGGGTGATCTTCAGCACCGTGTCATTGGGCACGGAGAGAGTCTGACTGTTGGCCACCGGCGGCTGGTTTGTCGGCAGCACGGTCAGTGTAATTTTGTTGCTGCCTTCCGCCAGGGAGTCGCTGGCAGTCAGGCTGAGGATATAAGTGCCGGGAGAATTGAAGCTGGCGGTTGTGTTCGTCCCGGTCCGATTGCTGAATGTGGCCAGGCCAGAACCGCTGTCCTGGTTCCACATGCAAGTCATTGTCCCCTTCGGCAAACCATCGTCGTAAACAATGCCGCTCAAGTTGATGGTGCCGGGCATTTCCACGGTAAGCTTGTCTGCCGTCACTGATACGATGGGCGCCTGGTTGACGATGACCGTCACCCGGGCGCTGCTGTTCGTCAGGCCATCATCGACCGTCAGTTGAAACTCATACACGCCACTTTGACTGAAATTCACCGTCGTGCTGGCGGTGGCGGGATCGGCGAAGACGACATTTGCCGGGCCACTGACCTGGGTCCAAAACGTCGTGACTGGTGACCCGGGGATCCCGTCGTCCGTGTAACTGCCCGCAAGAGTGACCGATGTTCCCAAATTCACCATCTGATCGGTGCCCGCATTGACCAGCGGGGCGGCATTGATCCGGATGACCACATCCGCATTGGTGGCCGCCATCGTATCACTGGCTGTCAGCCGTAGAATATATGTGCCGGGCTGATCAAAGGTTGCCGTGGTGTTGGTCAAGCTGGCGTCGGTAAACGTGGTGTTGCCCGGCCCGCTTGCTTCGGTCCAGGCGCTGGTCAGAATATTGTGCGGCAATTGATCGTCAGCAACCGTCCCCGCCAATGTGACCGTCGTGCCCAGATTGACCGTTTGATCAGGGCCGGCGTTGACAACGGGTGGCAGGTTGAAGGTAACCGCCACCTCGTTTGAATTGGTCGCCGCGCCATCGTTTGCTGTCAGCACCAAAACATAAGTGCCGGATTGACTGGCGGCAACGGTTGTATTTGTTGCCGCTGCGTTACCAAAGGTGATGGTGCCCGGGCCGGCGGATTGCGACCATCGAACCGAAAGGAATGCCATCGGCAGGCCATCATCAGTGACAATGCCGTTGAGCGTGGCATTGAGGCCATTGGTAAGTATGTTCACTCCCGCATTGACCGCGGGCGGCAAATTTTCAATGACCGTCACGTCCGATTGGTTCGTGGCTATGCCATCATCAGCGGTCAGTCGCAACCGATATACTCCATTGGTGCTGCAGGTCACCGTGGTGTTCGTCGTCCCCGCATCACCAAACAAAACCGTGCCGGGACCGCTGATTTTACTCCAAACAACCGTCAATGTGCCGTTGGCCGGCAGGCCATCATCAGTGGCCGACCCCGACACGGTGACGGTGCCGGGGAAAGTGTTGGTCAGGGCCGGACCCGCATTGACCACAGGTGGCGCATCCACCGTTACGGATAGATCGCTGCTCCCGCTCAAGAATGAATCGCTGGCAAACAGGCGAAGCTGATAAACGCCTGACTGACTGAATGTCGCCATTGTCTGAGGATTTGAAGGATTGCTGAAAATGACGACGCCCGGTCCGCTCACCGTGCTCCAGACAACCGTATCCACCGTGCCGGGAAAGACATCATAAGTAACCGATCCAGCCAGGTTGACGGAGTTGGCCGGCAAAATGAGCAGTTGATTTGGCCCTGCAACCACCACCGGCGCATCGTCCACCGGCCGGTTGGTGATGCTGATGGTTGCGGAGAGGGAATTGGCTGCTCCATCATTAACCCGAAACGTGAAAGAATCATTGCCGAAGTAATTCGTGGCTGGTTTATAAGTCAGATTGGGGGCCGTCCCGCTCAAGGTTCCATGTGCCGGCTGCGTTAATACGGAAAAGGTCAAGGCATAACCCTGCGGGTCATAACCGGTCAACGCCACGGGCAGCGCGGTATCTTCAAAATTCGTGAGCGATTGCGAAAAGGCGGTTGGCGGATAATAGACTTGTGTCACCGTCAGCGAAACAGTCGCCGGTGACGAGTCGGTGATTCCATTGTTCACTTTGAAGGTGAACGCGTCACTGCCGAAGTAATTGGTCGCCGGTTTGTAAGTCACACTGGGTGGTGTGCCGCTGACTGTTCCGTGTGTTGGCAGTGTTAACAACGAGAAGGTCAGCGTTCTCCCCTGTGGCTCCGAGCCGGTCAGGGTGATGTTGGTCGGACTATTTTCCGCCAGCGTAATGCTTTGTGGCGTGGCCACCGGTGGTGGATTCGTTTGGGTGGACAAACCGCCCCAACGCACCAAACCTCCGCCGTTCAGGATGAACTGGTCGCTGGCCGAAGAGCCGACCAGCGTGGAATTGCCGTTGATGATGACCGTTCCATTTGGTGCCAGCACCAAACCGTAAACCGTGCAACCGCCGTTGAGCGTGAAACCACCACTGGCGACCTGAAGCTGTAGCCACGCCGGATTATTTGAAGCGCCAACAGTTCCATTGGCGGCAAATCCATTCGCTGCGGTCAGCACCACCGGGCCCACGACTTTCAACGTGGAATTGCCGTTCAAATTCAGATTTTGGAAATCGTAATTCACCGCCTGAAGCCCGCCCGCGACACCCAGCACCACACCCGAACCGCCGTTCACAGTGAATGTGCCATAGGTCCCGGGCGGTACGGTCACCTGCCCCACGTTGCCGTTCAGGGTGAGATTGCGCAGCGTCGCCGGGTCGCCGATGGACTGGCCGCTGTTGTTGATGGTCACGCTGCGCGTGCCGACGGGTTGCGGCGGGGCCGCCACGGTGGGCAGCGTCACGGGATTGATCCGGGTGCGCAAATGATTCAGCGAACAATTGCCGTTGAGCGTGATTTGGTAACCGCCGGGTGAAGCATTGCCGGTCCCCACAATCGTGCCGGCAAAGGTCGGATTGCCATTGACGCGCAGCGTGGGTGTGCCGGGCGCCAGCAAATCGCCGGTCAGGGTGAACCCGCCGTTGAGCGTGGCGTTCTCGCCCAGCAGTTGCTGCAACGAGCCTTCTATCCGGCCATTGCCGTTCAGGCTGGGCGCGTGCCGGACTGTGACGGCAAGGTTGGTGGATTGCGCCGGTGCGGTCGCCGCGAAAACAAGCGGCATGCCGGCACCAAGGATGGCGCACAATAATTTTGTTGCTCTACAGGTGAGACCAAATTTAAACCGTTCCATTGTTGCCCTGACCCGTTTACTGGTTCACGTTCACGACACCGGAGCAAAACATATCCCTTCTGACTCTAAAAGGAGCTCAAGCGTCTGGTAATACTTCTGATCGTATCCAACGGCCATGTACCGCTGGCTTCGATTGATTGGGCCTAGGATGATAAACTCGCGGCGCGTGGGATATTATACTTTGGTGACATATCCACGCAGGAACGAGAGAACGTTGCTCAGTCTTGTTTAATCCGAAGTCAGCAGCCTTCCGCAAAATCAGAGCCATGTAACTGTGAACCACTCAAAGCGGTCCTGGCTTCTAAGTGTTGCGCCTGTTCGAGACAGGGCAATGCGGCGGGGTTGGCCGTCCGGCCCGCATTTTCTCTTTTAATTCCGCCCCTCACCGGGCACAATTTGCCCCTCAAATAACCCAATATGTCCCTAATTCATCACTTTTTAGCGCATATCGGCTAAATAACATTCTGACGAATTAGTTGGCCGATACCGGCCAGGTCCAGAAGTTGAAAATGAGATGTTAACTGTCATTTTGCACAAACAGCCATCAATGAGCGGATAGCCAATGCTACAAAATAACAATCAACCCAAACCCACCATTATGTTTCGCCCAAATCCAGGCATGGACATTCCGTTAAATGACGCAAGCCCAACTGCGAAACCAAAATCCAAACCGTCCATATCAGTGCGGGCCACCGTCCATTTTTTCCTAGGCAATTGGTTTATTTACGATACCGGCCTGAAACAAATCCTGTGCCATTGCCCGCACAAACAGGACTCCGATATCATTGCGAGCCTTATTAACCGCGACCGCACCAAGCCCGGGTTGGGTTCTCTTTGAATACCACCCTTGCCGGTTCATTGACCGATGCCATGCTTGGACTGGTAGAAAAAACCGGTGCCGACGCCCAAGCCAACCGCGCCAACGCCACCGAAGCCCGCCGGACGCTTCAGTCATCTCATTGAGTATATCAACCCGAACGCTTTTTTGGATTGTGTTTGGGTGCGGATTCAAACGAAGTCGGACGGGTGCCGATTAGCAGGATTTTACCAGGGCCTTGCGCAGGGCGGTGAGCAACCGCGTGAGGGAGACCGGTCTGGCCTCTTTGGGCCATGGGACACCGTTCATCCTGACCCAGAACTGGCGGGAGGCGGAAAAGGGGACGCGAACCAGCTGGATTTTGAGGTTTTTGTTCCGGTGATAATCCTTGATAGAAATTCGCAGGTCTGATTTCATAGGTGCATGATAACAGGCAGGCTTACAAAAAACAACCGTGCACGGGGTAGTGCATGGCCTGCAATGTAATTAATAGTTAGGCGGATTCCCACATTTATTATGAACATCACCAATAAAGAAATGGCTAAACTTCTCCGAGATGTCGCCGACAAAATCGAGCCAATCAGCGATAAGTCGAAGGCAGGTCGCAAGAAGGTAGTTGCACAGATGGATCGCATTCCACTTACGATTGAGGCTCACAGGCGAACCATTGAAGCGTTCAGGAGCGGTTTCCTTGGCATACGTAGGCCAGAAAACCCACCAAACAGCGAAACAAAGCCCAAGCGCGATAAGGGTGGCCATTGATTCCATCCGTCTAACAAGGCGCTGCAGGCAACAGCCGCTGCACCTTCCAGTTACGGACGGTTTATGATTATCGTTTATCATTTTTCCTTTCTGAGTCTTGCTCCGGCGGCTGTGCCTGAGCTTTGTCGTTAAGCAGCTTTCGGCTTTTGGTCATCTTCGAGTTTGGCGATGTGCTTTTGCATCTCATACACCACATCAATTCCTGCGCCTTGAGTGCGGACTGCGGGCGAGGTGTGGAGGACGCACATAAAGCTGTCCATGACTTCCACCTTTGCGGCGAGTATTTCATTTCGACGGCGTAGGTCTCGGATTTCGGCCTGCGCGTCTTTGAGGGTTTGGATTAGTTCGTTCATAGCTGCTTAACAACTCCATGCAGGCAACAGCCGCTGGCCCGGCCAGTTCCTGCATCGTGTTTGATTTGTTTGTGCCAGTTGCATTTGAAAGTCAGTCTCCGCGTCTGTGCCTGATGTCGGCGTTAGCTGAAAGGCGTTTTCCACGTCGGAAGGCTTTCCAGTAGGTATTGGATCGGCGTTTATAGGCCGACTTTTGTTGCGGGCTGACAGCGAGGCCAGAGAAGTCCTCGCGCTTTATCATACCCATCGCCCATCCGCCGTTTCCCTCCATCACACATTCTGCGCCGGGTATCGCACCTTCCACGAATCCACAGCACTCGACGGCTTCCTGATACGTCAGGAAGTCGCGGCCATTTGGCCCGTCATTCGAGTTGCCCACGAAGTAGGACAGGTCATCGTGCTTCTCGTCACCGTCCGCGTAGATGTCGGGATATTCTTTCTCCACGACACCGAGCTTTGCCTTTTTCGGCAGCCATATTTGCACTTCCATAAGTTTGATTTTGGTTGTTGTTTTCAGCTAACAAATCACTGCAAGAAACGCCTAGTGTGCGTCCTCCTTGCAGTCGAGCGCCTTTGACGCGGCGTTCTTGAGTTCATCGTTAGGCTGCCAGACCATCACACGAAACCACGCATCTTGTGCGCGCGAACCAACCCAATCCCAAACCCGAGACGCAGCGATGCGTCGAAGCGTTGCTATCGGTGAAGATGTGGGTTTTTGCCGAGATTGTGAATATTGGATTGCCTGTTGAGCGACCGGATGCAGCGATTCTACAGGCGGCAGACTGGGACACTCTGCAAGAAGCTCGTCGTATTTGGATGGATGGAGAACAGCAAACGCGGAACCGAGTTGATGCAGTTGCGTCGGCGAGAGTGGCGTCGCGCCATTCATCGAAGGTTCACGATGATTTGCATTATTGGTATTGGATTCGCTTGCGGAGTGCGCAGAAGTTGGCGCGGATGATTGTGCCTTATGACCACACGCGGACGATATTCGGCATTCCGGCAGCGATGACAAAACCGAAGATGCTACGATGGGTTTTGATTTCATGGTGGGCAGATGGCGGCGTTGAGGATTGGTGTAATGAGTGGCAGGATATTACTGACGAATTTGGTAGGAGCCAGAATTGATCTGAGGCAGCCTAACACCTATTAAGCCCGTACTGTCAACAGGAAAAAGCAACCCTGACGGAAAGATTTTTCTTTCCGTTTTCCTGTCCTCAGAACTGAGTATCCGACTTGATTTCGCTTGGCAGCTCGGAGGGTGGTCCTCCGGCTAAACACCTATTCGGACTCCGTCGGGCCGGCGGCAGCCATAAGAGCCGCTACCGGCCTTCCAGCGCTGCGATCAAACGCCGCAGCACGGTCCAGAAACTCTTTGCAGTACACCCCTGGGCTATCCATTCAAATGTGATGACGGTCACCCCGATCGGGCCTGCCGGGCCATAGCCTTGGCGACGGCCGGTCGGGACTCCAGTTTTTTGCGGACTTGTCCTGGGGGCGGAGACTCCAAATCTTTCATTCCAAGGTGATGTCGTTGGCCAGGTAATCGAGCCGGGGGCGATGGCCGAGCCCTTTGGCTCGCGCCCCCGGC